>WNGP01000619.1_pt1 | contig 55055 bp, 47 predicted proteins | sample 5407671 | NCBI WGS metagenome assembly WNGP01 (sample SAMN13153381, study PRJNA577476) | soil metagenome | isolation source: 40 cm soil or saprolite under Garry oak tree replicate 2 | place: USA:California | collected 2016-06-15 | reverse complement strand
GCGGCTTGCGATGCAGCGCGGCGTCCAGGCCGGCGGCGACGCACTGCATGCGGATACGGGTGACGGTGGTGGGGTGGACCTCCACCGCCACGGCGATCGCGGCGTCGGTCCAGCCTGGGCCGGCCTCGCCCTGGTTGGCTTTCAGCAGGATCCGCGCATGGGTCAGCACCCGGGCGGGGGCGACCCCCTGCCCGATCAGGGTGTGGAGCCGGGCGCGCTCCCCCTCCGATAGGACCACGATGTGTCGCTTGCGCACCTCGGCCTCCTGCGGCGGCGGTATCCCTCACCGCCCGAGCATGAGACCGAACCCCACATCCCACAAGTCACGACTGACGAGCTACTAGGCCTTCCTAGTCGTGTACGGCCACGGCCATAGCGGCACCAGCTCGCGCCCAACGGTGGGGTTCAGCACCAGACCCGAAGTCAAATACCACGCGGCCGCTCCGTCGGCGAGGAGGACCCACCCGCCGACCCTCGTGAAGGCGTCGCTCGAGCCGCCTGGGCTGGCGAGGTTGGCGATCCCCAGCAGCACGTACGCAAGGGCCAGCAGTGCGAACGCGAGAAACGCTGGTATGTTGATGTGCCACGCCCCCACACTCAGAATGGACGTGAAGATGGCCCAAAGGATCAGCCAGGCACCGAACGCGTCCCCGAAGCCTCTTGCCCCCGCCGCTTCGGTGATCCCCGGAGCGAAGAACCGAAGGATCAGTGCTGTCGTGAAGAGGAAGCAAGCGTAGAACAGCGCAAAACTTCCGCCGAAGATGTTGTTAGCCCGGTACTCCCACAGGCCCCCGATGAATAGGCCAAGCGCGCCGGTGCCGAAGGCAACCGGGACGAAAATTCCTAGCGCGTCGGGCGAGATAATCCTGCTGGTCGGCAGACCCAGCATGAGCACTGAGAAGCCGAACGTCCCAACGGCGAGCGGTACACCGATTCCTGGCTGAGGGGTGAAGGCCTCCGCGGCCTCGGGTGTAGTCACCGGTGCCTCTACCGGTGGTTTAATGGACATCTCAACCTCCCCGCTTCCTGCCGCTAGGGCGAAGATGCGCTTTGTTGGGTGCCGCGAACGCGTGCATGGGTGTCCGAGACATGTGACAGCTAGCTCGCAAGCAGCTCCTTGAGGTCGTCGTCGATGAACTTAGTGCCGACGGGGTTGACACCCCGCCGGCAAAGTGCCCCCACACGCCCGGGATCACGCGGAGCTCTGCGTTAGGCATGTGGCCGACTGCGATCTGCTCGTCCTCGGGAGGAAAGTAGAGGTCCTTTTCTGCCGGCATCACGAACACCTTCGCCGTGATAGAAGCCAGAGCCCGCTCGTAGTCACCGTCGAAGCCCGGCGAGCAACGCGAGGTTGCCGATCGGGCGCATGTCCCAGCCGCGCGCCTGGACCACGGCCGCGCCCAGCCACAGGAGGCCGTACATCCCTGAGATGGCGCTGAACAGCAGCCCGAGCTTGGCCGCCTCGCCGTCTGCGCCCAGCGGGGCCGCGACCACCAGCCAGATGGACATGAACAGCAGGGTGATGGCGCCCGCGGCGCTGCCGGCCACGGCGACCGACGCCGTCGGGCTGGGCCCTTCCTCGGTGGCCGGCTTGGCGTCCACCCCGAGCAGCTGCACGCCGTTGGCCCACAGCGCGAACTCGAGGCCGACCATGCCGATCGCGATCGGAGCAAGTGACATCCTGACTCCCTTCCTCGGGTAGCCCCCCGCTCACTGGATAGATAGGGCGCGCACCTCGAGCCCCGCTTCGACCAGGGCGCGCCGGACCGCGCGGCCGAGCTCCCCGGCCCGCGGGGTGTCGGAGTGCACGCAGACCGTCTCGGCGTCGACCGCCACGCGCGTCCCGTCAAGCGCGGTGACGGCGCCCTCGGTCATGGCCGACCGGGCCCGCTCCGCGACCACCGCCGGAGTCGCTGTGAACTCCTCCCACCAGCGGAACATGACGACCTCCCCGCTGGCGCGCATCGGCCGGTCGGCGAAGAACTCGGGCACCGCCCGCAGGCCGGCCTTCTCGGCCGCCTGCCACACCTCGGACCCACGCAGGGTGTAGAGGAGCAGGCGGCTGTCGATCCGGGCCGTGGCCTCGGCGATTGCCCTGGCGTACGCCGGGTCGTCCAAGGCCATCGTGTACATGGCGCCGTGTGGCTTGACGTGGTGCAGGCCGATACCGGCGTTGGCGGCGAATTGCCGGACCGCGCCGACCTGGTAGGTGACGTAGTCGCGGAGAACGGGCTCGCTCACCTCGAGCTCCCGGCGCCCGAAGCCGAGCAGGTCGGGGAACCCGGGGTGGGCGCCGACCACGACGCCGCGGGCGACCGCGGCGTCCACACTGGCGCGCATGATCGTGGGGTCGCCGGCGTGGAAGCCGCAGGCGAGGTTGGCCGAGGTGATGACCTCCATCAGCTCCGCGTCCGCGCCGCGCTCCCAGAGCCCGTAGCTCTCCCCGAGGTCGGCGTTGAAGTCGACGACACGCATGTGCGCTCCTTCGCGCGTTGTGCTACTCGAGCGCCCGGGCCAGGACCCGGCGGGTGTACACGCCGATGACGCGACGCTTGTAGTCGGCCGACCCGTCGACGTCGCCGAGCGGGGCGGACTGCTGGGCGGCGGCGTCTCCGGCCCGGCCGAACAGCTCCGGCGAGGGGCGCTCGCCGAGCAGCAGCGCCTCGGCCTCGGTTGCCCGAACGGCGCGGTTGGCCGCCCCGTTCAGCCCGATGCGGGCGTCGGCGATGGTTCCGTCGGGCCCCAGGACGACACGCGCGGAGACGCCGACGATGGCGAAGTCGAGCGGGCGGATGGCGTACTTCAGATAGGCGCCGCGGGCGCCGTCGGGCTGTGGCGGCAGGCTCACGGCGGTGACCATCTCGTCCGGCCGGGCGACTGTCTCCATGATGCCGATGAAGAAGTCCTCGGCCGCCACCTCCCGGGCCCCACCCTGCTTGCTGGCGAGGTGGACTCGGGCGTCACAGGCGATGAGCGCGGCCGGGGGGTCGGCGGTCGGGAACGCGTGCGCGACGCTGCCGCACAGCGTGCCCCGGTTGCGGATCTGGACGGTCGAGACAGCGGCCTCGGCGGCGGCCAGCAGCGGCCAGCCGCCGATGATGCGAGCGTCCCGCTCGATCGTGGCGTGCGTCACCATCGCGCCGATGCGGGCGCCGCCGTTGACGTCCACGTGCCGTAGCGGCTCGATCCCGTTGAGGCCCACGAGCACCTCCGGGTCGACGAACCGCTCGCGCAGCAGGATCAGCAGCGACTGGCCGCCAGCCATCACCTTGGCGGCGTCGCCGTGCTCGGCAAGGATGTCGAGGGCTTCCTCGAGCATCGTTGGCTCCAGGTACTGCACCGTCGACACCTCCTATCGCCGTGCCTCGTCGATCGCGGCCAGCACCCGTTCCGGCGTGAGCGGGATGCGAGTGACGCGCGCCCCGGTGGCGTGGTAGACGGCGTTGGCGATGGCTGCCGCGGTGGGGACCAGCCCCATCTCGCCGAGCCCCTTGGCCCCGTAGGGACCACGAGGGTCGTTGGTCTCCACCCAATAGGAGCGGATCGGCGGCATCTCGGTGGCGGTGGGGATCTTGTAGGTCGAAAAGTGCGGGTTGAGCACCTGCCCCTGCTCGCAGACCAGGTCTTCCATGAGCCCGTAGCCGATACCCTGGGCGACGCCGCCCTCGACCTGGGCCTCGGCGAGGGCGGGGTTGACCACGTTGCCGCAGTCGGTGGCGGCCACGAAGTCGACCACCCGGACCTGCCCGGTCTGCTGGTCCACCTCGACCTCGACGGCGTGGACGCCGAAGCTGTAGCTCATCGCGAAGTCGCCCACCCCCGTCTCCGGGTCGGGCAGGTCGCAGGGGGCGTCGTAGTGGGCCTGGGCCATGATCTGACGGCCGTCCCGGTCCCGGAAGATGCTGGCCTGGACGACGCTGGCCAGGTCGATCGAGCGGTCGGGGTCGGACTTGTCGAACACCTTCTTGTCGCCCAGAGCGAGCTGGTCGGGCTGGACACCGAGCTGCTCGGCGGCAACCCGGAACAGCTGCTGGCGCACCTGGGCGCAGGCGTCGCGCACCGCGTTGCCGGCGAGCGTCGTCACCCGGCTACCGTAGGTGCCGAAGTCGGCTGGGATCGTCTCGGAGTCGGAGGTGATCACGTCCACGTCGTCCAGGTCCACGCCCAACTCCTCGGCGCAGATCTGCGCGGTGGCGGTGGTGGCCGCGCCGGTGCCCATCTCGGTCGCGCCGATCAGCAGCGACACGGAGCCGTCCTCATTGACCTTCACGCCGGCGGCGCAGAAGTCGGCGTTGACGTTGGGGTGGAACTTGCCGCTGGTGAAGTGGGTGCCGCAGGCGATCCCGACGCCCCGCCCCGGCCGCGGGTTCGCGCGCTTGGAGCGCCAGCCGATCGCCTCGGCCGCCTGCTCGAGGCACTCGACGATCCCGCAGCTCGTCAGGGTCGGCCCGGAGATCGCCTTGTCGCCCGCGCGGGACAGGTTCTTGCGCCGGAACTCGACCAGGTCCATGCCGAGTCGCTCGGCGATCATGTCGGTGTGGCACTCCGCCGCGAAGGTGAACTGCGGGCTGCCGAAGCCGCGAAAGGCGCCGCCGAACGGGTTGTTGGTGTAGACGGTGTAGCCGTCGTAGCGGTAGTTGGGGATACGGTAGACGGCGCCGCCGAGCATCGACTGGGTGAGCGAGACCCCCGGCCCGTAGGAGGTGTAGGCGCCGTTGTCGAGGATGACCCTGGCCGAGCGGGCGGTGATCGTGCCGTCGGACTTGACGCCCGTCTTGATGTCGATGATCTCGGGATGCCTGGTGCGGCTGGAGGTGAACTCCTCGTCGCGCGAGTGGAACATCTTCACCGGACGCCCGAGGTTCATCGACGCCTGGATCGCCACCACGTAGATCGAGTGCGGCTCGGACTTGGAGCCGAACCCTCCGCCCAGGTAGGGCGAGATGATGCGGATCTTGTTGGCCGGCAGCCCGAAGATGCCCATCAGCCCGAAGCGGTCGAAGAACGTCGACTGGCTGGAGATGTGCAGCGTGACTCGGCCGGAGGCGTCGTAGTCGGCGACCACCGCGTGCGGCTCCATGCACGTATGACACTGACGGCTGGTCACGAAGCGGTCCTCGAAGACATGGTCCGCCTCGGCGAACCCCGTCTCGACGTCACCGCCGACGACCCGGTTGTGCGCCGCGACGTTGCGCTCGACCCCCGCGTGGACCTGGGGGGCGCCCTCGGCCATCGCCGCCTCCGGCTCGAACACGCCGGGCAGCGGCTCGTAGTCGACCTCGATCGCCTCGATGCCACGCAGTGCCGTCTGCTCGTCGAGGGCGATGACGGCGGCGACACCCTCGCCCTGGTAGCGGACCACCCCGTCGGCAAGCGCGGTCTCGTCCTGTACGAAGGCGCCGAACTTGGTCTGCGGCATGTCCTTCTGCGTGTAGACGGCGAGCACGCCCGGGATGGCCATGGCCGCCGCGGTGTCGATGGTGCGGATCCGGGCGCTCGCCAGGGGGCTCCGCAGGATCTCGCCGTAGACCATGCCAGGCAGGCGCATGTCGTAGGCGTAGACGGCCTTGCCGGTGACCTTCTCGAGCGAATCCGTCCGGGGTAGGGAGCGGCCGACGACCCGATATGGCGAGGGCCGATCCTCGCGCTGCTTCGCCTGGCCGGAGGCGGCCATGATCGCCTCGACGATCTTGCTGTAGCCGGTGCAGCGGCACAGATTGCCGCGGATCGCCTGGCGCACCTCGTCCTCGGTCGGCCTGGGATTGTCGGCGAGCAGCGCCTTGGCGGTCATGATCATTCCGGGCGTGCAGTAGCCGCACTGGGCCGCGAAGCGATCGGCGAACGCCCGCTGCACCGGGTCGAGCTCGCCATTGCGCGCGAGCCCCTCGATGGTCTGGATGCGGTGGCCGGCCGCCTGCACGGCGAGGACCAGGCAGGCGTTGACCACCGTCCCGTCCAGGTGGACGGCGCAGGAGGCGCATTCGCCCTCGTTGCACGAGCGCTTGGTGCCCACCAGGCCGAGATCGTCGCGCAGGGCGTCGACCAGCGAGCGGTCCGGCTCGACGAGCAGGTCGTAGGAGAGGCCGTTGACGTTGAGTTGGATGGGTAGCTTGGCCATCGGCATGCCCTTCCTCGCGATGCTCAGAGGTCGCCGTCGGGTTGCCGCCCCAGCAGGGCGATCAGGCGGTCCACCTCCTCGACGTCCCCCACTTCCTCGAACCGCTCGTCCCCGACCCACTGCCGGGCCCACCACTGGTAGAGGTCCATCTGCCGCTCCCCGTGGAACATCCGGATCGCGGAGGCGCGCTCGTCGGTGAAGCAGACGTACAGCGAGGGCACCTGCCGGGCCAGCGAGGCCAGCCCTTGGAAGGTCGTCACCCCCCGCGTGGGCATGCAGTCGCTGATCAGCACGACGTCGGTCGCCTCCGGGAGCCGTTCGGACAGCTCGGCCGCGGCACCGAAGACCGCGCCGAGATCGGTGGCACGCCCCTCGGGCAGCCGCAGGATGCGGTCGATCACCTGCTCGACCTCGCGGTCCTCGCCGAGCGGCTTCAGCTCGGCGACCTTGTCGTCGAACGCCAGCACCGCATAGTCGGCCCGCCCGGCCGCCGAGAGCTGGGCGAGCACCGCGGCCAGCGTCGCCCCCAGCTCGAGCTTGCGGCCGACCATGGAACCGGAGTGGTCGACGAAGATGATGTAGTTGCGCGCCTGGCGCTCCCGGGTGAGGACGCGGATATCGCCGGCCGTGACGTTGCCGGCCTTGGCGACCAGCGCCTCCACCGTGGTGGGGAGGTCGAGCAGGCCATTCGGTGCGGCTGTCACGGGCTCGCTCCACAGCGACGTGCCTGCCTGGCCGCCGGTCGTGCGGCGGATGCCATCGCGCCGCCGCAGCACCAGCTCGCGGGCGCGCCGCAGGACCTCGTCGAGGTCGCGAAGATGGGTGTCCCGCGCGCCCGGCGACTCGGACTGCCTGCGCCCGGCGGCCGACGGCCGGTCTCGGTCCACCATCGGCACTGAGCGCGACTCGCCGGGCTCGCCGCTACCGCCAGGGCGGGCCAGCCCGGGCAGCTCGTCGGGCCGCTCCGGCCTGGGCGCCTGTCGCGGGCCGCCCTGCGCGAGCGCTACCTTGCCCTCTTCCCCGACCGTCCCGGTCGCCTCGCCCTGCGCCTCGGCGGGCTCGCCGGTGGGCGCTGCCATGGCCGCCTCGAGCAGGGACGCGACACTGGCCTGGTAGTCGCGGTGGAGCACCGAGTCCAGGATCTCGTGGACGATGGCGCAGGCGGTGCGGGTCACGGTCGGCCTGACCCGGACCTTGCCCGCGTACGAGCTGCAGGCCAGGAACCGCAGCGTGTCGAGGTCGAGGCCGTCCGGATCGTAGGCGTCGAGCAGGTCGACGAAATCGATCGCGCCGCGTACCGAGGCGCCGTGGCGCAGGTCCGGATGGCGCCGGGACTCGCGGGCGACGTCGACGGCGAACGGATGGAAGCCGGCCCGCTCGCTGCCGCAGCGCCGGGCGACGATCTCCAGCTCCTCTTCGCGTGGCTGGTAGTCGAGTTCGAGGATGAGGAAGCGGTCGGCGAGCCCGCGAGACAGCCGGGCCGTGCCGACGTCGTCGAGCGGGTTGGCGGCTGCCACGACGGTGAAGCCGGGCCTGGCGTCGACCCGCCCCAGCCTGGGGACCTCCAGGTAGCGCTCCGAGAGTGCCGTGATCAGGACGTTCAGCGCACCGCTGGGCGCCCGGTTCACCTCCTCGAGATACACGATCCCGCCCGCGCGCATAGCTTGGACGAGCGGCCCAGGCACGAAGTGCTCGGGCCGGTAGCCGTCCTTGAGCACCATCGGGGGATCGAAGGTGCCAACCAGCGCGTGGGCCGTGAGCTGCTCGTCACCGGTCACGTCCACGAAGCGGTCCGGCTCCTGCCCGAGATGGCGCGCCAGCGCCCGCAGCATGGTCGTCTTCGAGACGCCGGGAAGCCCAAGGAGCAGGACGGCCTTGTCTCGCCCGATGGCGCTCAGGAGCAGGCGCAGCTCCGTCCGCCGCCCGACCACGGCGTGAGCGATGTCGTCCGGCAGCTCGGTGCTCATCACATCCTCGCTCCCATTGAGAGACGGACGTTATCATTGACGGACTCGCTTTGAAAAGGTTGACATTTTGGCAGGAGGTCGGCTTGTCCCAGCTTCGCCGGCAGTCGGCAGCCTCGCCGTTCGTGCCCTCACCGATCAAGGGACCTGCCCAGCAGGTACGCCTTGCCATTCTCGAGGGGATCACCTCCGGGCGGCTCCGGCCTGGTGACCGGCTGCCGAGCGAGCTCGAGCAAGCGCAGGGCTTCAAGGTCAGCCGTGCTGTCGTCCGCGAGGCGCTCCGCTCGCTCGCCCAGCTCGGCCTGATCACCACCGTCCAAGGCCGGGGCGGAGGGTCGTTCGTCAACCACCTCGAGCACGGCCCGGTCCAGCATCACCTGCAGGAGGCCATGGGGCTGCTGCTGGACTTCGACGAAATCAACCTGGCCGAGCTGGTGGACGCGCGGCGCGCGCTGGAGGGCACCGCGGCACGCCTCGGCGCCACGCGGCGAGGCGAGGGCGAGCTTGCCGCCATGGCCGAGGCGATCGAGCGGTCGCGGAACGACACGCTGGCGGCCGACGCCTGGCTCGAGCTGGACATCCACTTCCACCGTGCCGTGGTCGCCTCAGCACACAACCGAGTGCTCAGCCTGCCGTTCGCCGCCCTGCACGGCGTGGTCCAGCCCCGTCTCAACCAGCTCATCATGCCGCTGCTCGACCGCCAGCGCGTGGTCGCCCAGCACGACACCATCCGCGCCGCCATCAGCGCCGGAGACCCGGGCGCAGCCGAGCAGGCCGTCATCCACCATGTGCAGGACCTCGAGCGCCTCTACCGCCGAGCCGGCCTGCTTGGGACCTCCCCTCGCGCCCATGATGCAACCCGGGCCGGCGAGACGAGCCGAAAAGGTCGACCGAAACCTGCTGCCCGCCGATGACGCGGCGGTGGGACAGTCACCGTCCTTGCCGCTCGACACCGACCGCCCGGTGGTGCCTGGTTACGGCGCGCCCGGTATGATCCGTGCCGTGAACCCCGACCGTCAGCGTGGAAGAGGACAGCATGCCGGAGACTGGTGGCAGCAGCGACGAGGAGACCCAGCAGGTCCCGTTGGAGCTCAACACGAACGTGGCCCAGTCAGCCCGGGTGTACGACTATTGGCTGGGCGGCAAGGACAACTTCCCGGCCGACCAGGCCGTGGCTGAGGCCATCGCCGAGCAGGTCCCCACGATCCGCGCCCAGGTCCGCGAGCAGCGGGCGTTTCTTGGCCGCACCGTGCGGTACCTGGTCGGGGAGGCGGGGATCCGGCAGTTCCTGGATATCGGCACCGGCATCCCGTCCGCCGGGAATGTCCACAACGTGGCGCAGGAGCTGGCCCCGGAGTCGCGGGTGCTGTATGTGGACAACGACCCGATCGTGCTGGCGCACGCGCGGGCGCTGCGGCCCGGCACGCCGCAGGGGCGGGTGGCCTACATCCAGGCCGACCTGCGCCAGCCGGAGACGATCCTTGGCGACCCGGCCGTCGCCAGGACCCTGGACCTTGCGCGGCCGGTCGGTCTGGTGCTCATCGGGATCATGCACCACCTCCGTGACGAGGACGATCCGCGGGGGATCGTGGCGACCCTGGTGGGTGCGTTGGCGTCGGGCAGCTACCTGGTGTTGTCGCAGACGACCCCGGACTTCGACCCGGAGGCGATGCGTGGCCTGGCGGCGGTGTCGGAGCAGGGGGGGATCGCCAACGTGCCGCGCACCTTGGCTGACACCCAACCGTTCTTCACGGGCCTGGAGATGGTCGAGCCGGGCCTGGTGCCGATCCTGGCCTGGCGGCCCGACCCCGGGCTGCCCGAGCGGGATCCGCACAGCGTCTACGTCTACGGCGGGATCGCCCGCAAGCCCTGAGGGCGCCGCTGAAAGCGGGAGGACCTCACCGCCGTTCACGCCTGCGCGTGCCACGTCCCGTAGGCTCCTCAGCGGTATCGGTAGGCGGTGGCGAGGAAACGCCGCTCATCGGTCTCCAACAGCAGCTTCTTGGCCAGCATCTGGTCGGCTTCAGGCACCCAGGGAGCCGCCTCGATGCAGTAGGCAGACCTGCGGGCATCCATCCGAACGACCTTTCGTGGGCAGACCCGGTAGCGACTGCCAGTGGACGTGACGACGTCGAACCAGCCACGTGCGCGGTACTGCGAGCGCTGCCCAGGCGAGAGCCAGCTCAGCAGCAGAGCCTTGGCTCGCAGCTCCGCTCGGCGCCGGCGCGTCAGGGCACGGTGCGCGCAGCGCACCGGACCGGCCAGCAAGCGCGCGAGCACGACCAGCGCTGCCACGACGAACGCGGTCGTCCCGACCACGAGCCAGGCGCTCACGGCGCAATCCCTAGCCGCCGACCAGACGCGGCGTGACCGTCAGTTCCGTGTGCTCCACAGGGTCCCAGGTCTCCAGCGTGACCTGCTCGCCCTTGCCGTTCTCGGCCTGCCGGTAGACCAGACGGCCGGCTCGTTGCGCCTCCCGGAAGACCTCCTCGATTTCCCGGATTGTCTCAGGGTCGGCAGTATCCCAGGTGCGGGTCGTGTCACCCTGCGCGTTCGTGATGTGGATACGACCGGTCATGAGCCATCGCCTCCTCCAAGCGACCGGGACGCAACCAGTCCGAGGGCGCTGTCGTACGTGCCCCAGGTCGGCCCTTCGTCCCGGTTCGCCGGTCACACTCCGCTAGAAACCCCGAGCCGATAGAACCGAGGTTCCTCCGCGGACCGGTTGTCAAACCCAGTCCGGTGCCGCCTCCGAAGCAGGCGGCTCTTCTTCGAGGGTGCATGCCGTCGGCGCCTAGCGGAGCCAGCGACGCAGCGCTCGGCGCACGGCCCTGCGGAGATCGTAACCTCGCCGGGGCCGGCGGCCCCGGCCGGCAGCCCGGGCGGTGAAGATGGCCCGGAGGAGGCTCCACAGAGAGCCACTGCGACGATAGGTCATGGCCAGTCCTTCCTGCGCGCGGCGGCCTCGACCCGCCTCTTCGACAGCTTCCTCCGTCACGCCCTGCCGCGCCACCGAGACGTTCCCTTTCAGCCTGCCGGGACTTCCTCGGCGCATTCCGCTCCCCGGCCACGGTTTCGCCTCAAGATCGCGCTCCGCGCGCCGACAGATCCGGCGGAAGCCGGCGGAACCGCCCGAGGGCTGGCGCCTACCGCGCCTTCCACTCCTCGACCCGTCCTACTGCGAGAACGCGGTCAGGTTATCGGCGTTCAGTTGACTCAGGGGACTCGAACAGGCCAGGCCTGCGTACTCCCCTGGGTGCAGCGGACCGCCTCCCCCTACGCCAATGGTGCAGCAAGCTCGCGCCGCTGGTCCGACGACGCCCGCGCCGCCCATTCGTACCGTCGCTTCGTGTCCAAGACCATTCTGATCAGCGAAAGGCGCCGACATGGATCGACTATCGAGGTTCCTGCTCCGCCACCGGCTGGTGGTGGGGCTGTGCTGGCTGGCTGTCCTGGTGGTCGGCATCGCGACCGCCGGCACGGTGTCCGGCCGGCTGGCAACCAACTTCTCGCTGCCCGGGGCCAAGAGCTACGAGACCAACCAGGCCATCCTGCGTCTCTACGGCAACGGCGGCGACACCCGGCCGCTGGTGCCGGTCGTCACGCTGCCGGCAGGCACCACGGTGGACAGCCCAGGCGTCCGGGCGACGCTCGACCGGTCGTTCGGTGCGGTCGCCCGGGACCCGCGCCTGCGGGTGGTCTCCTGGGCGTCGACCGGCGACCGCGCCTTCGTCTCCGCCGACGGGCGTACCACCTTTGGGCTGGTGTTCACGCCGCCGACCGGCCGGGGCGGCCCTGACCTCGGCCCGGCGGTGGCCACTGCGATGGGTGGCGCCCTGCCGCCGGCGGCGACGCTGCGGGTGACCGGCTTCGATGAGCTGTCCGCCAGCGACGGCGGTGGGGGAACCGGCGTGCTCACCGAGACGCTGCTCGGCGGGCTCGGCGCACTGGCCGTGCTGGCCTTCGTGTTCGGCTCGCTGCTCGCCCTGGTTCCGCTGCTGATCGCCGCCGTCTCGATCCTGGCCACCTTCCTGGTGATCCTCGGCTTGACCACCTTCACCGAGGTCAACTTCATCGTGCAGTTCCTGGTCGCGCTCATCGGCCTGGGGGTGGCGATCGACTACTCGCTGCTGCTGGTAACCCGCTGGCGCGAGGAGCTCGCCCACGGCCACTCCGTCGAAGAGGCGGTCCACCTGGCCATGGCCAGCGCCGGCAGGGCGGTGATCCTCAGCGGGGTGACCGTGGCCATCGGCCTCCTGGCGCTGGTGCTGCTGCCGGTGCCGTTCCTGCGTAGCGTCGGCTTTGGCGGCATGCTGATCCCGCTGGTCAGCGTGCTTGTCGCCGTCACTCTGCTGCCAGTGCTGCTGGCTACCGTTGGGCGCCGGCTCGACTGGCCTCGGCTGCGCAGCGAGAACCTGGCGAGCCGCGGTTGGACCGCCTGGGCGCATGGCGTCGTCCGGGCCCGCTGGGCCGCGGCGCTCGGCGCCGCCGCGATCCTGGCCGCTCTCGGTGCCGCCGCGCTCGGCATCCAGGTCGGCGACGCCAAGGCCGACACCCTGGCCACCTCCGGCCCGGCCGCCGAGGGCCTGGCCACGCTCTCCAGGGCCGGCGTACCCGCCGGAGTGCTCAGCCCGATCGAGGTGCTGGTGCCCGCGGGCGCCGACCCGGTCACAGCCGCCACGAGGCTGGCCAGCGTGCCCGGCGTGCGCGACGCGGTCGCGCCCATGGGCCAGGCGTGGCGCCAGCACGGTACCGCGCTGGTCACCCTGCTCCCCTCCGACGAGCCCAGCACCAGCGCCGGCCGGCAGGTGGTGACCCGGGTGCGCGACACGGCCGCCGCCGAGCTTCCCGGCGTGCGCGTCGGCGGTTCGGGAGCGAGCCTGATCGATGGCGTCCACGCCATCTACGGCAACTTCCCGCTCATGCTCGGCGTCATCGCCGCCGTCACCTTCGTGCTGCTGGCCAGGGCGTTCCGCTCGCTGCTGCTGCCGGTCAAGGCCGTGCTGCTCAACCTGGCCTCGGTCGGCGCCACCTACGGGGTGCTGGTGCTGGTGTGGCAGCGCGGCTACGGTTCGCATGCGATCTGGGGCATCCCCGCCACCGGCGCGATCACCTTCTGGGTGCCGCTGATGACGTTTGCGTTCCTGTACGGCCTGTCCATGGACTACGAGGTCTTCATCCTGGCCCGCATGCGCGAGGAGTACGACCGCAGTGGCTCCACCACCACCGCCATCACCGAGGGCCTCGGCCGTACCGGGCGGCTGGTGACCAGCGCGGCGCTGATCCTGTTCCTGTCCTTCGTCTCGCTGGCCAGCGCGCCGGGGACCGACATCAAGATCATGGCCACCGGCCTGGGGGCTGGGATCCTGCTGGACGCCACCGTGGTGCGCGCGCTGCTGGTCCCAGCGCTCGTCTCCCTCTTCGGCCGCTGGAATTGGTGGCTGCCATCCTGGGCCGCCCGCCTCATGAGGGTGGCCCCTGCGATGGCCCATGCCGAGCAGGCCAACCAAGCGACCAGTCCAATTGGCCGCGAGGTGGCCCAGCCCTCCGAAAACCGGGGAACCTCGACCGGCTGAGGCGGTCGGTGTCGCAGTGGGCGCCGGTTGGTGGCGACCGGGTCGCCTACGACCAGCGTGGTAGTCGGGTCGCACCTCAGAGGGGATGTCGAGCGGACGGTTGGTCCCGTACCGTAGCCGCATGGAGAGGGTTCTGTTGGAGCGGCTGCGGCGGGTTCCCCTGCCGGTCGGCGACGCCGCCCTGGCCGTGGCGGTCGTGATCGTCAACGTGGTCGCGATCAGGGTGGCGACCGAGCCCGGCTCGCGCCCGCTGAACCCGCTCGCTTACGCGTTGGCTGTCAGCTACGGCGTCCTGCTGCTGGCCAGGCGACGGTGGCCGCTGGGTGTGCTGCTGGCGTCGACCGCGATCCTCTTCGTCTACTACTCGCTCGACTACCCGGGCGTCAGCCCGGCGTTCCCGCTGGCGGTCGCGCTGTACACGGCCGCGGTGGCCGGGTATTTCCGCTGGGGGCTGCTGATCACCGCGTTCTACATGTCCGCGGGTATTCTCGTCGTCGGCGTCCGGGAGGGGACGCCGACGGAGGAGGTGTTCGCCAGCTTCCTGCCGCAGACGTCGCTGCTGGTGACCCTGCTGCTGCTCGGCGAGGCGGTGCGCAGCCGCCGGGCGTGGCTGGCTGAGGTGCGCGAGCGGCTGGCTCGCGCGGCGGCGGAGCGCAAGCGGGAAGCGGCGAGCCGGGTCGAACAGGAGCGGCTGCGGATCGCCCGTGAGCTGCACGATGTCATGGCGCACACGATCTCGGTCATCGCCGTCCAGGCCGGGGTGGCCTCCGACGTGCTGGTCGACGCCCCCGATACGGCCCGGCAGGCGCTCGGCACGATCCGGGCGGCCAGCCGGGAGGCGATGGCCGAGCTGAAGGCCACCGTCGGGGTGCTCCGCGGCGTCGACGGCCAGCCCGCCCCCCTGGCGCCCACGCCGGGCCTGAGCCAGCTCGACAGCCTGCTCGAGGCCGCCCACCACGCTGGACTGCAGGTCGAGGCGGTGGTTGCCGGCGAGCCGCGACCGCTGCCAGCGGCGGTCGACCTGACCGCCTACCGCATCGTCCAGGAGTCGCTCACCAACGTGGCCCGCCACGCCGGGGCGAGCAGCGCGATCGTGGCGGTCCGCTACGAACGCAACAGCGTCGTCATCGAGGTCTGCGACGACGGCCGCGGCGCGACCGCCGTGGCCGCCGCCGGGCAGGGCGGCCACGGCCTGGCGGGGATGGCGGAGCGGGCGGCTGCAGTCGGCGGACGGCTGGAGACCGGCCCGCGGTCCGCCGGTGGGTTCCGGGTTTGGTCGTCGCTCCCGACCGGGCAGGGGGTGTGAGCCCATGCCGATCCGGGTGCTGCTCGCCGACGACCAGAACCTGGTCCGGGCCGGGTTCCGGGTGCTGCTGGAGCGCAGCGGCGACATCGAAGTGGTCGGCGAGGTCGCCGACGGTGCCGAGGCGGTCGACGCGGCCAGGGCGGCGCGTCCCGACGTGGTGCTGATGGACATCCGCATGCCGGTGCTGGACGGGTTGGAGGCAACCAGGCGGATCGTTGCGGACGAGTTGCTGGCCGGCGTGCGGGTAGTGGTGCTGACGACGTTCGAGCTGGACGAGTACGTCTTCGAGGCGCTGCGCGCCGGAGCCAGTGGCTTCCTGCTCAAAGACATCGACCCCGATGACCTGCGCCAGGCGGTGCGGGTGGTAGCCGGCGGCAACGCGCTATTGTCGCCGAGCGTCACCCGCCGACTGATCACCGAGTTCGCGACCCGGCCGGCGCGGGTGCCGAGCGACTCCGCGCGGCTGGAGGTGCTGACCGTTCGGGAGCGTGAGGTGCTGGCCCTGGTGGGCGGTGGGCTGTCCAACGAGGAGATCGGCCGGCGACTGTTCATGAGCCCGGCGACCGCCAAGACCCACGTGAGCCGGGCGATGGCCAAGCTCGGGGCCCGCGACCGTGCCCAGCTGGTCATGGTCGCCTATGAGACCGGCCTGGTCACTCCCGGCCAAGCCTGAGCACTCCCTGCAGCGGGCGCCGCCGGCGCTTCGCTGAGCTTCCCCGCCTTGGCTTCCGTTGTGAATTCGGCTCGAGGGGCCTTCTTTCTCTTGTCAGTTTTCATCCGCCGGTGCCTTCGAGCGGTGGATTTTTCACCCGCTGTCGATGCATTCCATTAGACCCGCGCCACCGGCTCCGTCATCCGTGAGCATCAAACCCGATCGACCATACAAGTGATCATCGCCTGTAGTGCAATGTTTGTGAGAACTGCTATACACGGCCACCTGGACCGATGTATAACTAACGGCGACTTTGGCCGGTAGCAACCAAACATCCTCGGGGGGGGCCATGGCCGGCGTCATGACAGCGTGGGACTATGCGGTTTGGGGGCTGTTCGGTGGCTTCGCCATCAACGGCTTGGAATTCGCTGGAGCTATCCGGCGCGTTGGCGGTTGGCCGTGGCATCGGCTCGGTGGGCCCGGACCGCTGCCGCTCGCAGTACCGGTGCTCATCCGCCCGCCAGGCAGTACTGGGCACGCCGCTCCAATCAATGGGTTGATGGCCGCATCGACCCCTGAGCCTGCGGTGCCAGCGCAGACCGAACCTGCACAAGGCGGGGATGCGTAATGCTTGCCGAGACGTTCCTCGGCCGCTTCTTGGCGGCGTTGTCGCGCGATACTGAGGCTGCTCGACAGGCATGGCCTGGTAGAGCCAGCGCTCTGATCGGCGCCTTGGCGCGCAGCACCCCCGCGGTCGATACGCGCCACGATGGGCCCATCTCACCCGCCCAAATCCCCATCATCAGCAACGACAAGGCCGCTCCACGACGCATCCGCACATCAAGAGATCTTCACAAGGCCCTTGGTCGCGGAGCCACCCTCCGCGGCGCCGACCTCCACGGGGCTGACCTGGAGGGGGCCGACCTCCGCGGGGCCGACCTGGAGGGGGCCGACCTCCGCGGGGCCGACCTGGAGGGCGCCGACCTTCGCGAGGCAACCCTCGACAAGGCCGACCTCGACGGGGCCACCCTGGACGGGGCCACCCTCCGCAGGGCCAGCTTCCGCAGGGCCAGCCTCTGCGAGGCCACCGTCGACAAGGCCGACCTCGACGGGGCCACCCTCGACGGGGCCACCCTCCGCAGGGCCAGTCTCCGCGAGGCCACCCTCCGCGGGGCCACCGTCCGCAGGGCCGATCTCGGCCGGGCTGACCTGGAGGGGGCCGACCTGGAGGAGGCGGACCTCAGCGGGGCCACGCTCCACGAGGCCACGCTCCACGGGGCCAACCTCCGCAGGGCGATCTTCCACGAGGCCGACCTCCGCGGGGCCGACCTCGGCGGGGCCAGCATCGGTGGGGCCGACCTGGAGGAGGCCGACCTCAGCGGAGCCACCCTCCACGAGGCCACCCTCCGCGAGGCCACCCTTCGAAGGGCCACCCTCCGCGGGGCTGACCTCAGCGGGGACCTCCGCGGGGCTACCCTCCGCGGGGCCAACCTCGGCGGGGCCATCCTCCGTGGGGCCATCCTCCGCGGGGCCGACCTCGGCGGGGCCAGCATCGGTGGGGCCGACCTGGAGGAGGCCGACCTCAGCGGAGCCACCCTCCACGAGGCCAACCTCCACGGGGCCGACCTCCGCAGGGCCAGATGGACAGAGGAAACCAAGTGGCCAGCTTCCGTTGAGGTATCCATTCGGACGCAGTCCGAAGAAGTCGGCCTCGGGGTATTTCGTGTCCGGGGCGGGACCGAACGCGCGCGTGGGTCCCGCCACACCAGTTGACATCGAACCGGCCTCAGCCAGCCCTGTCGTTCCCGGTCATCTCACCTCTGGGGTGGGTGAGATTCCGGGCCTGCTGGGCCACCCACTGTCCCACGGCTTGCGGCGTCATAGCCGGCAGGGTGGACACCTTAGCCTGTGACAACCTTGGGTTCAGCGGCTTTGTCGGCGCCCCTGACAGAATCGAGCACGGTGTGGGCCTGCTGATCGACGAGGCGCGTGAACAGCTGTTGTGCGTACCCGAAGACCAGCGCCCAGGCCAGGATCTGGGCTGGCGTGTCCAATGCGCTGAGGCCGGGCACGAACTGGCCGCGCATGAGCAGCAGGCCGAGGAAGGCGGTGATCGCCCCTGTGGGTAGCTTCAGCACGGCGAGCGCAAGCGGCAGGCCGTAAGGCTCCGAGGAACCGCGGATACCGCGGACCGCCGCGGTCGCGGCCACCGCGGCGGCGATGAGCCCAACGAACTCGACGAGGAACAAGTCGCCCGGTTTTGCAGCCCTCTCAATAGCGGCGTCGAGAGCCGGGCCGGACTGCGGCCCGGCTGTCACGGACTCTGAGTGCGCGGTCGGGCAGACAATTGAGACCCGCCCGGACTCTTCTGGAGCGAAGCACAGGGGGATCATCGCGGGGCTGCGGAAGCCCGTGACGGCCACCAGGACCGCGAGCACGGTCATGGCGATGATCGTGATGACCAGGACATTGCGGAAGCTGCGCACCCGCAGCTGCTCGCGGAGCGAAGCCGAGCTCGCTCCACGCACTGTGCTCACGATCTTGCCGCGCTCCTGATCGACCTTTTTCCTCTTGTCCTGCAAGTCCTTCTCACTGTCGCCGGGGTGCTGGAGCAGCGGGTGATCCGGATCCTTCACGCCGAGCTTCTGGGCGATGCGCTCGAATTCTTGTCGCCGCGGGTCGTTTGCAGTGAGGTGACACTGGACGTGCTTGAGCAGGCAGGGCATTTGACCAAGCACATAGTCGGCCGGCGCGACGTGGAGGAGATTCGCCTCGGCGGCGTGGAGGTTGCTCATCGCACGTTCGAGGAGCGAACCGTTGCGGAACATCGGAAACCCGTGCTTGGCCCTGACCCCGTTCGCCGCGTCCCTGGCCGCCTGGAGGTGACAGGGGATGGACCTCGCCAGATGCTCGGACTTGCCCGGTGATTGGTGCCCGAGCAGCCAGGCAGCCTGCGATTCGAGCTCCTTGGCCCGCGTCAGGGTGCCTTCGCGCCAGGCTCTCCAGACGGGCCCTCCGACCGGTGCGACCGGCAGGACGGGTTCTCCGACCATCTGGACGGACGCCGTCAATGGCGGGAGAGACTCCGTGACGTAGGGGGCGGGTTCCTCGATCGGCAGGGCCCCGGTGCCATCTGACCCGCGTGGTGCTGCTCCTGGAGCTCGGGTACCCGTCATGTGACCCCCCCTCGACCACGCTCGTTGTCACCTGTGCAGAGTCATCCAACGCTGAATCTGATACAGGTAGATACCGTCGCTCAGGCCCTGAACAGGCCGAATCATCGCGACCCGATCAGACGAATTCGAAGTCAGACCTTGGGCGATGCTCCAGGTCGATGGCCACAGGCAGGGAGGCCTCGCGGCCGGCTCCCGCTGGAGGTTCTTGACCCAGTCGGAGCGTTCCCCGCCGCCCGACAGCAGATACACCCTCGCGTCGTGGAGCGCGAACCAGAGCTCGATCGTGTGCGGACGCCCGGAGCCGCGGCCGGTGGTGGTCAGATAGCAGAAGGGCTCCGTCGCGAGCGTGCTGAGGTCGTCCATGAACACCGTTACCACAGCATATTGACGTGCCGGCGTCTAGCCGGGCACCTACCGTCGTCGCAACGGGACCGGGCGACGCAACACACGTGCGGGAAGCGTGTCCTTCTGGCACTCATACGTCAGAATCTGGCACCTCTGCTGTCCGGCCTGGCTGTCGCCGGAGTAGTAGTACAGCGGGTGCTTGTTGTAGGTCACCTGCGTGGTGCCGTCGGTGCGCTTGATCGTGCCGAGCAGCGAGGCCTTGACGCCGCTCCCCGCCTTGGGGGTGCCGCTGGTCTGGTCGACCGGCCACGCGGAAGCGCACGCGCCGCTGCAGGCCGACTGGTTGGGCTGGTCCTTCTGGAACAGGTACAGCGTCCGCCCCTTGCCGTCGACCAGAATCATCCCGACCTTGGTGCTGGTGGCCGTGACCGTCGCCGAGCCCGTCGGAGACGTGCTGGCAGGGCCGCCGCCGTACGCGCCTCCCCCGGAACTCGATCCTCCGGAACTCGATCCCCCCGAACTCGTTGCTCCCGGGCTCGATCCCCCAGAACCTGAGTTGTTGCTGCCGCACCCGGCCGCGAGCGCGCCCACCGCCGCGAGCGCGATGAGCGCCACGAGTGGATGGTGCTTGGATCCCAACCTCCTGGGACGCACCGGCGACTCGGGCCGTTCCGAAGAACCGCGCCGCGGGCCGGCTGATTGCCCAGCGGGCTCCCCGGGCTTCACAACGGCACGGTTGCGATGCAGGCCTTTGATGCCGAACCAGACGCTCACGTACGTTCCCCCTTCGCCTGGAGGCCGGCCACGTCCCCACGTTTCCACCATGTCTTGGCGGCTATCGCGACGAGTCGACCTTCATTCCGACGATCCCGCGCCGGCGGGCTCGTGTCATCACGGCGAACCCCCCGAGGTCGTCCAGCCGGAATCCTCGTCTACCCACTAGCGACAACACCTGGAGGCGGTGGCAGTTGGTACCGGGCCACAGTCCACAGGAACTAGAAGCTAAACCGGATGCGACCCAGTATTGATTCCCGGGCTCGCCTGAATTCGACCTACGGCGCAAAGCGATACGTAAACGGCGAGTCGTGATACAAGCTCGGGCCAGGACGCCATAGGCTCGGGCGAATGGGAAAGGCTAGGCGGAGCGTGTGCGCGGTGTTGGGGCAGGTCCGGAGGGTGGCGTCACCACGCTGTCGGCTGATGTTGTCGGGTCAGCTTTCACCCTCGAGCTCCGTGTAAAGCAGCATGAAGATGCCCTTGGGGCTTAGCAGCCGTGGCTGAGAGGCTCCGGCCGCTCGGATGGCGTACTCGTTCCGGTCCACGTTGGCGCCCGGCCCGGTCGGCGGTAACCCCGGCGCGCCAATCAACCCGATTGGGATTCCAGGTGGCGGGCTGGTTCTGAGTATCGTCGGGACGATCGGCTACGTGGCCTTCTGCGTTGCGATCTTTGGCTCGGTGGTGTCGTTGATCGTCCGCTTCCGGCGCGCGCGACTGGTGGAGCGCCAGCAGCTCAAGTGGCTCAGCTCCGCGGCGGTGCTGGTTGGCATGACGGTGCTCTTCGGGCTGCTTGTGGACGCCGTCTGGGGCGAGACCGGGTGGGCCACAAACGTGTCGAACGGCACCTTGACCGGTTCGCTGGTCTGCGTTCCTGTCGCTGTCGGCATCGCCGTCCTGCGCTACCGGCTGTACGAGATCGACCGCCTCATCAGCCGCACGTTGGTCTATGCCTCGCTCACCGTGGTCCTTGGTCTTGGCTACGCCGGCGTGGTCTTGGTGCCCGGGCAGTTGTTCGGCGCCGTGACGGGCAATCCGCTGAGTTGGGCGGTTGCCGGCGCCACGCTGGCCGTGGCCGCGCTGTTCCAGCCAGCCCGGCGTCGCATCCAAGCGATCGTCGACCGGCGCTTCAACCGGCGCCGCTACAACGTAGGCAAGACGATCGAGGCGTTCAGCGGTCGACTGCGCGACGAGATTGACATCGACACACTTTCCGCCGAATTGCTCGCCGTGGTCGATCAGACCATGCAGCCGACGATGGCCTCGCTATGGCTGCGACCGGCGGTGGAACGCTCCCAGGGCTACCGGCAATTGACACCTAACCGGGCTGTTGCACAAACCGTTATCCCAGCTCAGCGAGGTCGAGGCAGTCTCCCAGCGGGCTGGCGCAGGTGGCGATCAGGAGATAGCACGGCGATGGTGCGGCTTGGCGGGATAGTTCGCCGTTCGCAGGTCGCTTCAAGCCCGGTCACGCAGTAGTGTGTTCCAGTTTTGAACGCTCTGCTGCCAACGGCTCAGAGCCGGGGCCGCCGAATGGATGGGCGGCGGCATCGATCGAGCGGGAGGGGATATGCCTGCCATAGGGGCCGATGTGTGGTTCGGATGGCTGGGTGGAGCGCGAGAATCCCCGCCCGAGCCCGCCTGGCAGCCACAGTTCGCTGACCTGCTCGAACAGGTCGTGACCTCGGCGGGGCGGCTCGTGGACGCGCCGGACGCACTGCTCTATCTCGTCGAGCACGGTGGCCGGCGGCTCGTGGTCCGGTGTGGGGCTGGGTGCTTTGCGACCAGCGTGGGCAGTAGCGTCGGCAAGGGCCAGGGGCTGGCGGGCGAGGTGTGGCGGACCGGCGAGCCGCTGGCCGTGGACGAGTCCCAGACCTGGCCTCGCCGGTTGCGGGGGGATCGCGGAGCGGACGAGGTCTGCGGCGCACTCGCCGTGCCGGTGTGTTCGCACGGCGCGGTGGTAGGGGTGCTTGGCGTGGCCTCAAGTGAGCCGGGCCGGGTCTTCGGCGAGGCCGAGATTGAGCTGCTGTGCCGCTTCGGGGAGCTGGCCGGGGCGGCTATCGACAACGCTGTGCAGCTTGCCGCTGCCCGGCGGGAGCTGGCCGAGCTGGCCCAGTCCGAAGCGCGCTACCGGTCGGCGTTCGAGGAGCTCCCCGCGCTTGTCTACACCGAGGTCCATGCCATCGGCGGCTCCTGGCTGTACGAGAGCCCAGGGGTCAAAGACCTCATGGGCTACACGCCGGAGGAGTGTGGGCAGCCGGGGTTCTGGAAGACGATTCTGCACCCCGACGACCGTGAGCGGGTGCTGGCCGAAGACCGGCGGGTCGAGCTCACCGGTGACCCGTGGCGCATGGAGTATCGGAGCATCGCCAGGGACGGCCGCGTGGTATGGCTCCGTGACCATGCCGTGCTGGTGCGCGGCGAACCCAGCGAGCCGAGCTACTGGCATGGGTTCGTCATCGATATCACCGAGCAGAAGCTGGCCGAGCAGGCGATGCGGCAGGCCCTTGAGCGCGAGCGGCAGGCCACCAGGCAGCTGCGGGCGCTCGACGAGACAAAGAACGTCTTCCTCAACGCCGTCTCTCACGAACTGCGTACCCCGCTTGCGGCGATTATCGGCATCGCCCTCACGCTGAAGCGGGCCGGGTCGAGCCTCGCCGAGGAGGATGGCGCCGACCTGCTCGACCGGCTAGCGGCCAACGCCGGCAAGCTGGACCGGCTACTGAGCGACCTGCTGGACTTGGACCGGCTCAACCGGGGGATCGTGACGCCCCAGCTGCGCCGCACCGATCTGGCCGCGCTGGTGACCCGCATCGCCACAGAATGGCAGGAGACAGGGCGGCCGCTGGAGCTGGCGGTGGAGCCCATGGTCTCCCAGGTGGACCCCGCCAAGGTCGAGCGGATCGTGGAGAACCTGCTGGCCAACGCCGACCGGCACACCACGCCGGACACGCCGGTCTGGGTCAAGCTCGCCCGCCAGGACCAGGGCGTGCTGATCGCGGTCGAGGACGCCGGCAGCGGGGTGCCGCCCGAGCTGCGGGCAGCGCTGTTCGAGCCGTTCCGCCAGGGACCGGAGACCCCGACCCACGCACCCGGGGTCGGCATCGGCCTCACACTGGTGGCCCGCTTCGCTGAGCTGCACGCCGGCCGGGCCTGGGTCGAGGACCGGCCCGGCGGCGGCTCGTCATTTCGGGTGCTGCTACCCGACCCGCCTGCCGCTGCGGCGGCCACCGCTCTGCCGCCTGAGCGCCAGGACGGCGCCGTCTCGCCGAACGTCGGGCCTGAGCCGCTGGAGTCCGAGGAGGCGGCGAGCGGGAGCGACGCGAACCCAAGCTGAACAGGCAGCAAGGGCTCGGCCACCTCAAACCTCGATGATCACCAAACACCGCGTCTCTGACGGGACTGATGAGTTTGTACAAAGCGTGCGAGCGATCTGGGAAATTGGCGTCGGCTACCAAGCTGCACGGGACGCGGCCCTCCTGCTCTGGTCCTGGGACACACTGACGGAGGGCCGCAGCCACAGCGACACCCGGGTCGGCTGCATCGTCTGGTCCACGACCCCGAGCAGCTCGGCTGAGAGGGTGTCCAGGTCGATCTGCTCGCGTAGCCGCGCGCTGAAGGCGTCAATGGTCCTGGCGGCGTTGTAGCGGCGCCGGTTGAAGCGCCGGTCCACCGCCTGTTGGATGCGGCGGCGGGCTGGCTGGAAAAGCGCGGCGACGGCCAGGGTCGTGGTGGCCACTGCCCAGCTCGGCGGCTGCGCGCCGATCCCGCCAAACAGCTGCCCAGCAGCAGCACGACGCCGCCGTAGATCGCGCCCAGCAGGGCGGTGAGCAGACCATAGACGAGCGTGCGGTTGATGAGCTGGTCGATGTCGTACAGCCGGTACTTCAGGACCGCCACGCCGATCGCGGTCGGGATCATCGAGACGCTGAGCGCGAAGAACGCCGGCCCAACCAGAGGCGAGCGGACCCGCTCGACAACTGGGCCGAGGGTCGGGATGAGGGCGACGAGCAGGGCGGCCGCGAAGGTGAACCACTTGAGCTGCTGGCGCTCGTCGCCTCGCGCCCGGCGGAAGTGGTAGAGCACCAGCATCACATGGAGTCGGTTCGGGTCGGCCGCGATGATCCTGGCCGCCTGACCGCTGATCGAGATGTGTCAACTACAGTGCACTCATATATGCGGACTGACAGCTGCATGATCTCGGCTCCCGTTTGGGCTGGTAGCTCGGAGCCGGCCCAGCGCCGGCGGGTGTACCAGCCAGGTGGGCGGAATCGGCATCGGCGCTGGCGGAGTTCAGCGAGCGGGAAGGCCGGGGACGCAGCGGACCTCGCTGGGCTGACGAGCCGGCTCGCCGATGGTGTCGCCGCGCGCTCTCCCGGCCGGATTGTTCAGCGGATCGGCGGTTCTGCCGAGGCGAGCCGATAGGGTATGTACGGCGCCCTTTCGGCGTGCCGGCATCCCGACGCCGATGGCGACCGTCCACGAGGAGGATGGATGACGACCACGACGGTCGATGCGCTCAGCAGCGACATGACGTTACGGGTCAACGGTGCGGATCATCGCGTCACGCTGGACAACCGGGTCACGCTCCTGGACATGCTGCGCGAGCATCTCGGGCTCACGGGCGCCAAGAAGGGCTGCGACCACGGGCAATGTGGTGCCTGCACGGTGCTGCTCGACGGCCATCGGGTCAACAGTTGCCTGGTGTTCGCCGTCGCCGCCGCCGGTCGGGAGGTCGTGACCATCGAGGGCGTCGCCGACCTCGTGTCCTTGGGGCAGCCCTTGGGGCAGCCCACGGGGGAGCCCATGCGGGACCTGCACCCGATGCAGCGGGCGTTCATCGACCATGATGGCTTGCAGTGCGGGTATTGCACCCCGGTCAGATCTGCTCGGCGATCGGTGCCCTCGCCGAGGCGGCGCGCGGGTGGCCGAGCTGGGTTACCGACGACCTCGTCGCCGGTGTCCCCGGACCGTCAGGCCTCGACGCGGACGAGGTGCGTGAGCGCCTGAGCGGCAACCTCTGCCGCTGTTCCGCCTACGTCGGCATCGTCGACGCGGTGCTCGAGGTCGCCCACGGTCACCAGCGCGACGGGACGTCCGCCAGTGGAGACCTGCCATGAGGCCGTTCGCCTACGAGCGCGCCACCGACGCGAGCGGCGCGGTGGCGGCCCTGGCGGCCGGTGCCAGCGTCGACGCGGCATACCTGGCCGGCGGGACCAACCTCGTCGACCTCATGAAGCTGGGCGTCGCCAGGCCCGGGCTGCTCGTCGACATCACCCAGCTGCCGTACGACCGCATCGAGCATCGGCCGGACGGCGGCGCGCTGGTCGGCGCGACGATACGCAACGCGGACCTCGCCGGCGACCTCGGCATCCGGCGGCGCTTCCCGGTCCTGGCCCAGGGCATCCTCGCCGGGGCGTCCGGCCAGGTCAGGGCCTTGGCCACCACCGGAGGCAACCTGCTCCAGCGCACCCGCTGCGTGTACTTCCAGGATGTCACGAAGCCGTGCAACAAGCGCGAACCCGGCGCCGGCTGCTCCGCCATCAATGGCAGCCACCGCGACCTCGGGGTGATCGGCACGTCCGACGCGTGCGTCGCGACCCACCCGTCCGACATGGCGGTCGCGCTCGCCGCGCTCGACGCGCTCGTGCACCTGCGGCGCCCCGACGGCGGAACCCGGACCGTGCCGCTCGTCGAGCTCTACCTGCTCCCACGGGACACGCCCCAGGTCGAGACGGTCCTCGAGCCGGGAGAGCTGATCACCGCCGTCGAGTTGCCGCCACCGCCCGCCGGCGCCGTCATGCGCTACCGCAAGGTCAGGGACCGCTGGTCGTACGCGTTCGCCCTGGTGTCCGTTGCCGCTGTGGCGAGCGTGGCGGCGGACGGCTCGCTGCGCGAGATCCGGCTGGCGCTCGGTGGTGTCGCCCCGATGCCGTGGCGCGCCCGCCGCGCCGAGCACGTCCTGGAGGGCCACCGGCCAACATCCGCTCTGGTGCGGGCGGCGGCCCGGGCGGAGTTCGCCACGGCGCGGCCACTGCCACACAACGCCTTCAAGATCGACCTCGCCACCGACCTCATCGCCGCCGTCGTCGCCGACATCACCGGACGCGATCTGTCGGACGGTGGTCAGGACCTGCCGGAAAAGGGCTCAGCATGACGAAGCAGCGCGAGCGGCTCGCCGGCATGCCGATCGCCAGGCTCGACGGCCTCGCGAAGGTGACCGGCACTGCCAAGTACTCCTACGAGCGTCCCGTCGCCGGTGCCGCCTACGCCTGGCCGGTTCAGGCGACGATCGCGCGGGGCCGGGTGCGGACCGTCGACCGGGCGCCGGCGCTGGCCCAGCCTGGCGTGCTCGCCGTGCTCGACCACACCAACGCGCCGCGCCTGCGGCCGTCCGACGAGGCGGACATGTCCGTGCTGCAGACCGCCGAGATCGCGTTTCGCGGTCAGGTCGTGGCGCTGGTCGTGGCGACCTCGCTGGAGACGGCGCGCGAGGCGGCGGGCGCGGTCGAGGTCACCTACGAGGAGGAGTCCTTCGACGCCATCCTCGACCCGGACGACCCCCAGATCTACCTGCCGTACGTTGTGAACGCCGGATATGTCGGCACGACCGACAAGGGCGCCGTCGAGGCCGCCTTCGCGGACGCCGCGCTCCGGGTCGATGCCACCTATACCACGCCGCCGGAGCACGGCAGCCCGATGGAGCCGCCTGCCACCATCGCCGCCTGGGACGGCGACACGCTCACGCTGTACGACTCCACCCAGGGGCCGTACCGGGTCGCCAGCAGGTTCGCCGGACTGTTCGACCTGCCGATCGAGGCCGTCCACGTCGTCGCCGAGTACGTCGGCGGCGGGTTCGGGTCCAAGTTGATGCCACGCTCGGCGTCCGTGCTCGCCGCAATGGCGGCGCGCGCCGTCGACCGGCCAGTCAAGGTCGCGCTCACGCGGCAGCAGACCTTCTCGCTCACCGGTCACAGAACGCCGACGGTCCAGCGGGTCCGGCTCGGCGCCGACGCCGACGGGCGTCTGGAGGCAGTGTGGCACGACGCGGTCGTGCACAGCTCGACCATCCACGAGTTCGTCGAGCAGGCCGCGGTCCCCTCCCGGCTGATGTACGCGACCCCGAACCTGCGCACGACCCACCGGGTGGCCAGGCTGAACGTCCCCACCCCGACCTGGATGCGGGCACCCGGCCGGGCTCCCGGCTCGTTCGCGCTCGAATCGGCCATGGACGAGCTGGCATGCGAACTCGGCGTCGACCCGATCGAGCTGCGGCTCCGCAACGAACCGGCGGCCGAGCCGGAGTCCGGGCTGCCGTTCAGCAGCCGGAACCTGGTCGCGTGCCTGCGCGAGGGCGCCGAACGGTTCGGCTGGCGCGAGCGCGACCCGGCGCCTGGCGTCCGTCGCGGGGGCCGCTGGCTCACCGGCACCGGCGTCGCGGCGGGCGCCTATCCCGCCTACACGCAGCCGACGACCGCGATCGCCCGGGTCGAGCCTGACGGCAGGTACGTCGTCAAGGTCGCCGGCGTCGACATCGGGACCGGAGCGCGGACGGCACTCAGCCAGCTCGCGGCGGACGAGCTGGGCATACCGCTCGACCAGGTGACGGTCCGGATCGGTGAGAGCTTCGCTCCGGCGCCGCCCGCCGGCGGCTCGATGGGCACCGCCTCCTGGAGCTGGGCCGTCATCAACGCCTGCCGGGCGCTGGTGGTGGAGGTCGAGAAGCGAGCCGGCGAGATCCCGGCCGAGGGCATCGAGGTTCGGGTGGACACCACCAGCGACGTCGCCGCGATGGCGTCGCGAGCCAGATACGCGTTCGGGGCACAGTTCGCCGAGGTCCAGGTCGACATCGAGACCGGGGAGCTGCGCGTCGAGCGGCTTCTCGGAGTGTTCGCCGCCGGCCGGATCGTCAACCGGCGGACCGCCCACTCACAGCTCGTCGCCGGGATGATCTGGGGCATCTCGATGGCACTGCACGAGGTGCTGGAAGTCGATCCCCAGTTCGGCGACTTCGCCAACCACGACTTCGCCACCTACCACATCCCCGCCAATGCCGACATCCGGCAGGTCGAGGCGTACGTCATCGACGAGGACGACGACCAGCTCAACCCGGCCGGCGTCAAGGGCGTCGGGGAGCTCGGCATCGTCGGCACCGCCGCGGCCATCGCCAACGCCGTCTACCACGCGACCGGCCTGCGCGTCCGCGACCTGCCGATCCTGATCGAGCGGGTGCGGGCCGGCCTGCCTCGCTGATGCCCTTCCCGCCGCTGCCGCAGGCGGAGATCGCCGCACTCGCGGCGGAACACGCCTGCGGGCGCTGGCGCGGGGTCGGTCGTTCTGTCCGACATGCACGGCTAGTCGCTCGTGTGGTGCTTGTGGGCTTCCGGCTCGGCCTCGGCGAGGGCCTCCTTTGCGAGTGCGACGATCGCTCGTAGCGCCACCCGTGCCTCCTTGGGTGGCGCGTTCTCGGCGACGACCCTGATCGCCCGTAGGGTTCGGTGCTGGAAGGTGTGCTTGGCCTCCAGGTCGGCGAGGCGCTCCTGTTCGGTCTGCCGCATGGGCCCCCCTCTGCAATCTGCCGCGTTACAACCACGCCGGCGTGGCGCGAGCCCGGGCGACGGCGGGCTCGCACTGGGCTCCCGCCTTTCCAGGGACTGCTGACCGCAACCCTTTTGCAACCCCTCTGAGGCTGAGAGCTCACGATCGAACTCACTACCCGGAGGCCCGGAGTGATCCCCGCCGCGGCTGCCGCTGCCAGGCGCAACGGTCGGGGCCCTGGGACAGCGGCCCGCGTGAGGGGATGGGGCGGCTGTCGTTGATGGCGCAGCCGGCGCGGATCTCACCATGGCCGTCACTGCACAGGTACACGACGTTCGCCGTGCTGGACGCGGCTCCGCCCACGCGGGACTGCTACAGGATCTTGGAGGGCGGCGACACAAGCGCCAGCCTGTGCCGTGGCGGACGTACTCGTGTTCTTGACGGGCAACACGGCCGGGCGCTGGCGGGATGGCAGGCTGGATCAGGCGGCGTTTGGGTGACGGTGGCGAGCAGCCGCAGCCGCTCGTCGTGGCCGTAGACAGGTGGAACACCTCGACCAGGTGGAGCCAGGAGACGTAGGTCGGGGTGAAGTGCAGGCGGACCCGTGGATGCCTGCCCTGCCAGACCTGGACCCGCTGGTACTTGTGGGGTGGCGAAGTTGTCCAGCACGACATGCAGCCGGCGTCGCGGGTAGGCGCCGGCGACCAGGCTGAGGAAGTCGAGGAACTCGGTATGCCGCTGGCGGGGATGGCAGGCATCGGTCACCTGGCCGGTGGCCGCAAGCTCCGGGTCGGCGGAGAACTTGAACGTCTCGGTCTGAGATGAGGCGCTCCGCCAGCCAGTCACGGCAGGCCCCGGCCGAGAGGCGACGTCGAGCGCGCGGTGCGCTCGCTCAGCGGCGAGGCTGTGGGCTGGTGTGGACGAGCTCCACCGGGTTGTGGAGCGCGCCCAGGCCGGTGATCGAGATCGCTACCTGGTCGCCGGGGCGCAGGCTCAGCTCGGGCGGCGGCACGATCGAGGTGCCGGTGAGCAGCACCGCCCCGAGCGGCAGGTCCTGGCCCCGCCACAGCCAGTCGACCAGCTCGGGCAGGCTGCGCTTCATGTCGGCGACCGCGCAGGTATCGCGATACAGCTCGGCCCCGTCGCGGGTGATCGCCAGGGCGATCTCCATGCCGGCCGGACCCGGCGCCTCGCCCACCGGTACCAGGCAGGGCCCCAGGGCGCAGCTGCCCCGGTACAGCTTGGCCTGGGGCAGGTACAGGGGGTTCTCGCCCTCGATGGAGCGTGACGAGACGTCGTCGCCGATCGTGTAGGCGACGATCTCGCCGCGCCGGTCGGCCACCACCACCAGCTCCGGTTCGGGCACGTCCCAGTCGGAGTCGGCCCGCACGGCGATGGGCTGGCCGGGACCCCTGGCCGTTCCCGGCAGGGCCTTGAGGAACAGCTCGGGCCGCTCCGCAAGGTAGACCTTGTCGTAGGCGTCGAGCCCCCCGGACTCCTCCAGGCGGGCGTCGCGGCTGCGGTGGAAGGTCACCCCGGCCGCCCAGATCGGTTGGGCGCCGACCGGGGCCAGCACCGGGGCGCCGTCGGGGACCGGGCCGTCGGCCGGTCCGTCGAGCAGCTCCTGAAGGGCGCCGGGCTCGCCGCCAAGCACAGCGTCGATGGATGCCCGCGCATCAAGCAGCTCGGTCGGCCCGGCCGCGGCGGGGCCGCGGGCCAGGCGCGGCAGCCCGTCCACAAGCACCTGCCAGAGTGCCACCGCTCAGCCCTCCATGGGGTTGATCGTGATGGTCCGGGTGGAGGTGTAGAAGTCCCTGGCCGCCTTGCCCTGCTCGCGGGGGCCGTAGCTGGAGTCCTTCTCGCCACCGAACGGGGCCAGGTAATCCACCCCAGTGGTGGGCGCGTTGACCCGGATCATGCCCGTGTCCAGCTGGTCGGCCAGGCGCAGCGCCCGGTCCAGGTCGCGGGTGAACACCGAGCCGACCAGGCCGTAGCGGACGCCGTTGGCGACCCGCACCGCCTCGTCCTCGTCGGCCACTGCCAGCACCACCGCGATCGGGCCGAACACTTCCTCCTGGGCCAGGCGAGCGTCGGGCTCCAGGCCGCTCACCAGGGTCGGGGCCACAAACCAGCCGGTGCCTTCGTGGGCCTTCCCGCCGGTCAGCAGGCGCCCGCCGCTCGCCGCGGCCTCCTGGGCCGCCTCCACCACCCGGCGTCTGGCCTGGTCGGTGATCACCGGCCCGACCACCGTGCCCTTCTCGGCCGGGTCGCCGACGGCCAGGTCGTGGACGGCCGCGACCAGCGCCTCGGTGAACGGGCCGGGGTCGCCGACCACAATGGCGCGGCTGGTCGCGGTGCACTTCTGGCCGGCGTAGCCCATTGCCGCCCCCGCGACCACGGTGGCCGCCCGCTGCGGGTCGGCGTCCGACAGTACGATCGAGGCGTTGAGGCCGCCCATCTCCGCCTGGCTGGGGATGCCCCACCCGGTGGCTGCGACGGCGACCTGGTGGCCGACGGTCACCGAGCCGGTGAACGACACGCAGTCGACCCGTTCGAGCATCGCCCTGCCGGTCTCGGCCCCACCGGGCACCACCTGGAACAGGTCCTCGGGCAGGGCGGGCGCGAGCAGCCCGGCCAGGCGCAGGGCGAGCGCGGTGGCGTCCGGTGACGGCTTGAGTACGACCGCATTGCCGAAGGCCAGCGCCGGTGCTGCCTTCCACAGCGGGATGGCGACCGGGAAGTTCCAGGGGGTGATCAGCCCGGCCACCCCGCGGGGTCGCCGTCGGCTCAGCAGCAAGGCGGCCGGGCCCGGGCCAGGGTAGGTCTCGCCGTCCGGGTCGAGTGCCTGCTGGGCGTAGTAGCGCAGGATACCGACCGCGCGGGCGACCTCGGCGCCCGCCTCGGTCACCGGCTTGCCCACCTCCCGAACCATCAGGTCGGTGACCTCGCCGGCCGCCCCTGCGAGGGCGTCGGCCGCGGCGACCAGAGCCGCCGAGCGCTCCAGCGCCGAGGCGGCCGTCCAGCCGGCGGCGGCCTTCCGGGCCAGCTCGACCGCCTGGTCGACCGCCACGGCGCCCGCCTCCTCGACCTCGACCACCAGGTCGTCGGGTCGCTGGGGGGAACGGCTCTGAAGCGCCACCTGTCTCGCCTCCATCACATCCAGTCGGCTGCCGGAACAACACTAAGCGCTTCCCGATCGTCGGGCCGAGCGCCTTCGTGGACATGACCACCGAGCGGCCCTGGCCCGTCTGCCTCGCCGGGGTGGACTGTGGGAAAGCTTGCCAAGGCCCGCAACGCCTGCTACCAGAAGGCCCGCGGAGAAGACGCGGACCGACAGGGCAGGTGGCCGGCGAAGATTAGCCTCGATTCCCGGTGCGGGAATTGATCATGAAGCCCCCACCCGCCGCTGCCTCAGAACCTCGATCCCACCGCACCCCAAGCGGCCGGTACCACGACAGCGTCCGCTCGACGCGCCACCGGTGGCGTCCCAACCGGGTCGACGACTCCACCCCACGCCGGCTCACCACTGGGCCGTCGTGGGGTCGGCCACGCAACGTGGAACCGGCCATGTCGGCACGGGCCACGTCGTGATCAACGGGGTGAGGCGCAGCGTGAACGCCCTCTACGAGTTGATGGTCAACTTCATGGTGGGTGAGGTGCCGGCAGCGTGGTCAGCGTCCGCGGGCCGGTATACACGCAGCGTGCGAGTACCTGTCGAGCCCGGCCGGTAGCTGAAGGAGTACGTGCTTGTACTCGTCAGTGTCGCCGTCTTCACCGTGTGCCACGCTCCCGAGTAGTACCACTGCAGGACCACCGACTTTCCGGCGTGGTTGGGCGCGACCGATCCCTTGATCGTCACGGTCTGGCCGAGCCTGATCGAGCTGGCGCTCAGCGCTGCGGTGACCTTTTGGCGCACTTTGACGAGTACTGCGGCGCTGGGCGCGGCCGCATACGCTGACGTCGCGTCGGAGATGAGTCGGTATTCCCGGTTCGCTGAGGGCTTGACCGACGTCGACACCCTACCGGTGGATGAGGTGGTGAGGGTGCTTACCGTGGTCCAGGTCGCCGTACCTGGGGGCCGTGACTGTAGCCGTGTCGTACGTCCCGCGAGCGGGACGCCGTCGAGGTCGGTGAGTACTCCCGTGACGGACGCGCTGGAGCCGTAGGTGATCGTGGTGGGTGCCGCGGTGATCTTCTGCCGTGCCGAGCCCTGGACGGTGACGACGCGGGCACGGCTGACGTTGCCCGTGCTGTCGTAGGTGAAGACCGCGAACGTGTACGTCCTGCCGGCGCTCAGCCCGGAGACGTCCACCGACGTGCCGCTGCCGGTGTATGCGAGGCCCCCGACCGTGGCCAGGCCGGGCGCCTGCGAGCTGGGCAGATAGCGGACGACCGTGCCGGCGTAGTCGCCGTCGGACGGGTTAGCCCAGGACAGGTGCGCGGACGCGTCGCTGGTCCGGGCGGCAGCCACCTCGGTCGCCTGAGCTGGCGGCGTGACGTCGGCCCGCGCGCGGTAGCGAAGCCGGCCACGCAACGCCGGGGTCGCCCCTTCGCAGTGCTGCTCGAAGTTCACGTCGAGCCGGTCGAGCGCACCGTTCGCTGACGAGAAACCGATCTGGTTGACGGTGAAGGTCCCCACGAGGGTGTTGCAACCACGGCCGTTGCCGCTCACGTCCATCCCGGCGCCGGAACCGTTGAACGGATACCGGTGCGCGTCCGGGTAGGTTGTGCCCGCCACCAGGACGTCCCCCTGTGCCGGCACGAACGACGCTCCCCACCAGTCACCGTTGGCCGCGTCGACTCCGCCGGATGCGTACTGCGCTGAGCCGCTGTACCCGATGGTGTCGACGGCGCTGGTGTACAGGTAGCTCTGGCCTCCTCCGATGTAGTCGCCGGGGTCGCTTGTCATTTGCCAGTCGGTGACTCCCGGTACGCCATACCCGTCGAGCCCGACCAGGAAGGTCGTCGTGTTGGTAGCCAGGCGAAGGACCGCGGAACGCGGGCCGGGAGACTTCGGGGCGAATCGCACATACACCAGGCACGCGTCGCCCTCGCCGAGGATGCGTCCCGTGCACCCGTCCGAGCGGACGCTGAAGTCCTGGGGATGCGCGCCGCCAAGCGTGACGCCGGAAACGCCCACGTCCGAGGCGCCGACCTGCCGCACCCGCACCGGCACCGCCTCACCCTGAGCCCCTGGATGGATCTCCGGCCAGCGCACCGCATCCGGCTCGACGTCGGCCGCGCCGACGGTCATCCCAATCCGGATCTCACCGAAGAGCGCCCGGATCCCGCCCTCACAATGCTCCTCATAGATCAGCCACAAGCGTTGAAGCGTGCCGGTCGGCGACCAGGCGATGTCGCGCACCTCGAAATTGCCGGCGACCTGGTTGCAGCCGCGGCCCTCGCCGCTGATATCCATACCCGGTCGGCCAGACGCCTGGAACCCGGCCCGTTGCGCGTCCGGGTACCAGCCGGGACCGAGCACCCGCCCGCCACCAGCCTGGAACGTGAGGCTGAAGGACTCGCCGTACGTTCCGCCGCTGGCCTGCAGGTAGACGGCCCAGCCGCCCTCAGCGACCTGCAACGCGGCGTTCGCGTCGTCGAAGAAGCGCTCGGCACCCCCGCCGATCCAGTCACCGCTCTCACTCACCATCGTGATCGACCACGGCCCGGTGAACGTCGCCTGCGCATGCGCAGAACTGTTGACGAACGCGAGGCCGGCGACCATGGCCAGGACAGTGCTCATCGTCCAGAGGACACGGCGCCGATTGACTCGGCTCATGGGCAACTCCCTCGCCTCTCGCGTGAGCGATTCGATCGTCGTGGGCAGCGCCACTCAGGAAGCGAACCGCTTCAATCGCCTGGACCTACTCAGGTCGCGCCATTCAAGCTCAATAGCATCGGGAAGCTAGCACAAAGGGGTATGCCGACCTAATTCGGCAATCGGCAGGGTAAGCTGCCAACCCAGCTAGAGGTCGACTTCAAGCCTAATAAGCCCATATCACCATCGACGGACGGGTCGGCGGGGCACAACGGCCACCCGCTCGGCGGGATGCTGGCCACCGTGTAGTGGGAGGCCGACCAGCTCATTACGGCCCTTGGCGCGCCCGTGATCCCAATGCTGTGCGTCCATGACGTCCAGATCCGCTGGGGGAGCTGTACGTTGACGGCATCCCGGTGCTGACCGGGGCCTCGGGGTAGCCAACGGCACCCGCGGCACCATCACCGTCCCGGACCTCGGCCAGCGCGCGATCACGATCCGCACCGTGCACTGACCGGGCTGGTTCAGGCGGTGCGATCGTGCCCGGGTGCGGGTTTGGTGGCTGGCGTGTCGAGTTCGGCGAGGCGGCGCTCGAGCCACGGGAGCGAGCCAGCCCACCCTGCCACGTGCGGCCAGGTGCGCAGCGCGATCTCCAAGAACCCAAGATCAGGGAAGGTGCCGAGTAGTCGGACCGGCCCATGGTCTGCCTCGCGGGCGCCGCCGAGGTGGACCACGATGAACTCCCCGGTGGCCTGGACCCAGACGGCCCGCCAGGGCGGCAAGTCCCGCCGTGTGTACCAGGTGGATCCGAAGAGCACCTCCCGCGAGGCCTGCCGGCGCGCATCGCCTGCCTGGTAGGCCGCCAGCGTCGACCACGACGTTGGCAATGCGTCAGGTCGGGGCTGCGGACCGGAGACAGGCATGACCCATTCGAACGCATGTTCGCCTAGTGTCCCGAGTTATTAATTCGTTGCATAAGTATGGTAATCTCCCGGCATGGCAGAGCGAGGACGACCAAAAGCACCACTGACCCTGACCGACGACGAGCGGCAGACGCTGCAGCGCTGGGCGCGACGGGCCAAGACCGCGCAGGCGCTGGCGTTGCGCGCCAAGATCGTGTTGGCGTGCGCGGAGGGGGCGACCAACCAGCAGGTCGCCGAGCGGTTGGGGGTCTGGCCGCAGACGGTGGGCAAGTGGCGCGGGCGGTTCGTGGCCAGGCGGCTGGCGGGCCTGTCGGACGAGCCGCGGCCGGGTCGGCCCCCCACGATCGCCGATGAGCGGGTCGAGCAGGTGCTCACCAAGACGTTGGAGGAGCCGCCACCCCACCACGACAGCCACTGGTCGACCCGGTCGATGGCCCGTGCCACCGGGTTGAGCCAGACCGCCGTCTCGCGGATCTGGCGGGCGTTCGGCTTGAAGCCGCACCTGCAGGAGACGTGGAAGCTGTCGACCGACCCGCAGTTCACCTGCAAGGTCCGCGACGTGGTCGGGCTGTACCTGGACCCGCCGGAGGCCGCGCTGGTGCTGTGCGTGGATGAGAAGTCGCAGATCCAGGCGCTGGACCGGACCGCGCCGAGCTTGCCGATCCTGCCGACCACGCCGGCCAGGCGCAGCCACGACGATGTGCGCAACGGCACCTCCAGCCTGTTCGCCGCGCTGGATGTGGCCAGCGGCAAGGTGATCTCGGCGATGCACCGCCGCCACCACCACCAGGAGTTCTTGAAGTTCCTCAAGACCATCGACGCCAGCGTGCCTGCCGAGCTGGACGTGCAGCTGATCTGCGATACCTACGGGACCCACAAGACCCCGGAGATCCGGCGGTGGCTGTTGCGCCATCCGCGCTTTCACCTGCATCTGACGCCGACCTACAGCTCGTGGCTGAACCTGGTGGAGCGGTGGTTTGCCGAGTTGACCAACCGCAAGCTGCGCCGTTCGGCGCATCGCAGCGTGGCCGAGCTGGAGGCCGACATCGCTGCCTGGATCGGCGCGTGGAACGAGGATCCGAAGCCGTTCGTGTGGGCCAAGACGGCCGACGAGATCCTCGCCAACCTCGCAGGCTATCTTCAACGAATTAATAACTCGGGACACTAGCGGCAGTCGCGGTCTCGTGGCCGATGGCGCCGGGGACGGGCTTGCCTGACCCCATGGACTGTGCCCCGGCGCTGCTGCCCGGCTTGGTCGCCGGTACCGCCGCCACTGGAACTGCGGCTACCACTTGACGCGGTTTCCAGGCTGTTGCACAAAGGGATCGGGCGGGGTAGCGCAGCCTGAAGGGATACTGCGGGAAGCCCGCGTGGCAACGTGGCGTTCAGGTCGACACGCCACGGCGACTTTGCTCGCTGCTACTTCTGTGGAGTACCTGGGTGCGCAGCAGCCACCGGTGGCGACGGCTTGGGCCGTGGTTGGCGCAGCCACAGCGATGCCCGGGCGGGCTGCATCGTCTGGTCGACCACGGCGAGCAGCTCGGTGGTCAGCGCGTCCAGGTCGAGCTGCTGGCGCAGGCGGGCAACGAACGCCTCGACGGTGCGGGCCGCGTCGTAGCGGCGCCGGTTGAAGCGCCGGTCCACCATGGCCTGAACGCGCCGTTGGGCCGGTCGGAACGCGGCCGCGACCGCCAAGGTCGCGCCCGCCACCGCCCAGCTCGGGGGCGGCCGGTTGATCCCGCCGAACAGCTGCGCGAGGCCAAGGACCACCCCAGCGTAGCCCGTGCCGAGGATGGCGGTGAGCAGCCCGTAGACCACGGTGCGGTTGATGATGCGGTCGATCTCATAGAGCCGGTAGCGGCGGATGGCGATGCCGATGCTGATGGGCAGCAGCGGCAGGATCACGATGAACAGCGTGGTGTATATGGGCGGCGGCAGCAGGTCGTGGGCGATGAACGGCAGCGGGATGAGCGCGGCGGCGTAGCTGCACCACTTGAGCTGCTGGCGCTCGACGCCCCGGGCGCGACGGAACCGCACCACCACCGAGGCCACCGCCCCGCCGATGCTTGGGATTAGGAACAACGCGGCCAGGTCGAGGAGGTGGTCGAGCAGCGGCGTCCAGGCCGCGGGCACCGCGATGGGACTGCGGACGGTCCCGACGCCGGACACCACCAGGTTGCCCGGGTGCAGGCCGTTGCCGACCAGGGCCAGCAGCATGAACGCCAGGCCACAGGCGACGACCAGCCGCCAGCGGGGACCCAGCAGCCGGCCGGTTGGGAATGACAGCGGCAGCAGGACCACCGTGAGCACGAAGATGGGCGCGAAGGTCAGCCCGCCGACCAGGGCGACCGCCACGCCACCGGGCAGCGACCCGGGCGAGGTCAGCAGCGTGTAGCGGGCGTACGGGTCGCTCGAGAATTGCAGGGTGAAGCACAGACCAAGGGCGCACAGCTCCCAGCCGATCGGGTTGCGCGGCTGCCGCGCGGCGATCAGGCCGCCGACCACAGGATAGGTAAGCAAAACGACGCCCAGCACCTGGCCGGAGTCGAGCTGCCGGTTGCGGGCGGCGAGCACGATCCCGCCGATCGTGCCGGCCACGGCCGCCGCGCAGATCGACCAGGCCAGCCATGCGGCGGTCCGCGACGGCGCTGGCGTGCTCGTGCGGGCCGGCTGCCCGCGCGGGCATGGCGGGGAGCTCTGGTCGCCCGCTGCGTCTTGGCCCATCGCCGCCTCCACCCGCACGCGCGCCACGGCCAGCTCAGCCTAGTCCGATTCATGCTGCGTGGCGACCGTGACGGGTTCGTTACGGCCGGGCCGTCGGAGCCACCACCCGGCCGGCTCAAGGGGCGCCGCGGCTACCCGCGCACCCGGGACCGTCAGCAAAGGTGGCGGGGCGTCCTTTGCGCAACATCCTGGTACCAGACGGTTGCACAAACCCTGGAAGCGTCTTCGTCGTGACGCAGCCGGTAACGGTCTGGGGACGGTCAGCAGCGACCATCTCGGGTGGCAGTTGGAAGCCGAGTGGCGCGGAACGGACAATGGCTGGTGTTGGAGCAAGCACCGTAGGGGCCACCACCATACGTTCTGAGACGCCGGTCAGAGTTGGTCGGTGACGGTCGTCCGGAGCCCACCAACGACCGGCGGTCTGGTGCGGGCGCGGGCTGCCACTCGGGTCGGCTGGCTGCTGTATGGGGCAGGGCTGGCGCTGGTCGCGCTTGCGGCTGGGCTGTGGTTTGTGGTCCACCGGCCGGTGCCCGGCGCGGTGGGCTATGAGTACTGGCGCGAGGCAATGGTCAACGGGCTGGCGTTTGCGACCGTCGGGGCGGTGGTGGCCACCCGCCGGCCCGAGCACCCGGTCGGCTGGCTGTTCCTTGGGGCCGGCCTGGTGAGCGCGGTGCAGCTGGTCACCGGAGAGTTCGCCGCCGCGTTCCTGGCGGCCTCCGGCGCATCGTTTGGCGTGGCGGTCGCGACGTGGGTGTCCGACCAGGCCCAGGGGATGGTCGTCGGCGTGCTGGTCTCCCTGCTGCTACTGTTTCCCACCGGCCGGCCGCCCTCCCGGCGCTGGTGGGTGGTGGTGTGGGCCGCCGCCGTCGGGGTGGTGCTCTTTGGGTCGCCAAGGGCCTTGCGCCGTCCCGCTACGAGGCCTTCCCCGGGGTCCAGAACCCATTTGGGGTTGCCGGCCTTGCGACGGCGCTCAAGTGGGCCGCGGGCACCGCCGGGCTCATCGAGGCCGTCGGGTTTCTGGGCGCATTCGCCTCGCTGTTCGTCCGCTTCTTCCGCGCTGGTGGGCTGGAACGCCAGCAGCTGAAGTGGTTTGTGTACGCGGCCGTGGTCGGCCTTGCGGTGCTGTTTCTGCCGAGCCTGGTTCCCGGTGACACTGGGACGGCCGGCAGCCTCGCCTGGACGCTGGCCCCGGCCAGCCTCTCAGCGGCTGCGGCCCTGGCGGTCCTGCGCTACCGCCTGTATGACATCGACCGGATCATCAACCGCACCGTGGTCTATGGCGTGTTGACCGTCGTGCTGGGGCTCGGCTACGCCAGCGCGGTGCTGCTGCTTGGCCAGCTGTTCGGCGGGGTGACCGGGGACCCGCCGCCGTGGGCCGTCGCCAGCGCGACCCTGGTGGTGGCCGCGCTGTTCCAGCCCGCCCGGCGCCGCATCCAGGCCGCGGTGGACCGGCGCTTCAACCGGCGCCGCTACGATGCCGCCCAGACGATTCAGGCGTTCAACGCTCGGCTACGCCAACAGGTCGACTTGGACACGTTGACCGCCGAGCTGCTCGGAGTGGTGGACCAGACGATGGAGCCGACCCGGGTGTCACTGTGGTTGCGGCCGCCGGCAGAGCGCCGGGGTTCGTAGGCCGTTGACTCGTATTGTCGGGAGCGATCAATGGATCCTCTTCAGGGCAGGCAGGCGTGAAGGCATCAACGGCTTCTCGGCTCGCGTGGTCGCTGTGCGCCGGCGTCCTCCACGACTCCCCAGATACGCGGACCGTCGGGGCACCTCCACATACAGGATCGGCAGCCCTCCCAATGCCCGATCCCCTCGCTGAGAATTCCCCGTGGGATTCCCAGGGCCTCGAAATGGACTGACTGACGGGCTGACCCCGTTGGCACGGATTGACCTCGTTACGCGCCTGCCATCTCGTCCGCTAGCTCGGCGATATCGGCCTTCAGGCCCGGGAGGTCTTGGGAGAGGTCGAGGCTGCGTACGTGGATCTGGATGTTGGTGCCGGTGATCTTGTAGGGCTTCTCGACGTGCCGGTTGTCGACGTAGATCAAGTGTCCCTGGCTGACTGCGCGAGTCGCACAGTAGGTGATGATCTGGTTCATGTCGGAGCTGAAGGCGGTCTTCTCGCGTCTCCGGTACTTGGCGTCGGCGATCGCGACGCAGGTACCGTCGCGCCAGAAGGCGACGTCGGGCTTACGTATCATCCGCCCGTTATGGTCGAGGTAGTAGCTGTCCTGTGCCTTGACCTGGCCATGGATCGCGAGTTGGTGTCGGAGGGCGCCGACTAGGTAGTTCTGGAAGACGCTCTCCATGTTCAGGAGAAAGCCAGTGACTTGCACGTTGGCGGCGCTCGGGTCGGTGAGTTCGACGCTGCGGTCGGCAAGGACCATCCGAGCGAGCCGGAGCGCCGGCTGATGGTGGGCATTCAGCCTAGTGGTTGGGGTGGGCGGCAACGGCCGGCCGACTGCCAGCTCGGAAACGTCCGCCAACCGTGCGATGCACCGTTGCAGGGGCAGATTCGCTCTGGGGATAGTGGCTGTGAACGGCAAGAGCCGGCGCGCCGCAGTCGGCAATAGCTGGTTCTCCGGGACGTCTGTGGTGAGCCGGTCGTACCGGACCTTCACGGGCAAAGCCAATCCAATGCGTCGTCGCATCTGGTCGCTCTCGAGCAGGCGTCCTCGCAGCATCGGCGCCGCAGCCGTCACCCGCCGGTACCCGGGGGGCGCGCCTTGGTCCAGCGCACGATTGGCCTGCTTGGCGAAGAGCATGGCCATCGCATGCACCAGGCCGGAGGCCTCGTTCAGGGTCACGTCCTCGTCCCACCACCGATCCTGATCACTGAACCCCAACAGGTACAGCAGGCGCCTGACGGGAACCTTCGGGTGGATCCACACCTCCATTCCGCAGCGCGGAACGCCCCGACGTACTGGTTCGCACTCAGCGCCACCGTTCCGTTGCGGTGCTCCTCAAGCCTGACGTAGCGGCTCAGCGTCGTGAGTTCAGTAATCGCGTCACCCGGAAGCTGGAATTCCTGCTTCGGAGCCCGCTCTCGCAGTTGGATGGGGATCATCAGGCACGATCGCTGTTGGCGGTGATCGCTGCGTCGAGCGTCCCCAGCCCGAACTCACTGGTGACGTCCACGCGGGTTCCAAAGAACCGTTCCTCGAGCAGCGGCAAGATGGCGTGCCGCCAGATCCGCTCCCGCACCCGCAGCTCGCCGATCTGTGGATGCATCAGGTAGGCCGGGCCGATCGCTTGGTCGTCGCCCAGAGTGCCGCCATTCCCGCCGGTCTGACCGATGCGTTCATTGACATCGCGGAGGCGGCGATTTAGCTCGTCGAGCAGATCGACCGGATGAAGGTCCAGCTGCTTGTCCTCCAGCCAGCGGCGCAGCAGGCCGTCCACTGGCGGGAGGTGAGGGAAGAACGCGAGGAAATAGAAGCGTCGACGAATCGCGGCGTCCACTCGGCCGATCCAACGGTCAGCGGAATTCATCGTCGCGATGATGAACAGGTTTCCTGGCAGAGTGAACGGCTTGTCTGGCGAGTACTGCAGGCTCACCTCGTCGTCGCGGTACTCCAACAGGAAGTACAGCTCGCCGAAGACAGTGGCGAGGTTGGCCCGATTGAGTTCGTCGATGACCAGGATGTAGGGGTGTTCCGGATCGTCTTTGGCCGTGGTCGCCAGCAGCCGCAGCGGTCCGGGAACCAGCTCGTACCCTAGGGTGGCGCTCCCGTTCTGGGCTTGACGAGGCCGGAACCCCTCAAAGAAGTCCTCGTAGGCGTAGGACGGGTGGAACTGCCAGCGTGTAGCTTCCGCCGTCCTGGGTGGCGTGCTTGGCTAGCGCCTGCGCCATATAGGTTTTGCCGGTCCCAGGGGGGCCGTACAGCACGATCTGGCGTTTCTCCGCCAACAGCTCCAGAGCTTCTTCGAGCCATTCGCGCGGGACCAAAAGGTCAGCGGCCACCTTGTCGGTGGCGGCGGGTAGCTTGACTTCGGGCTCCCAGCCCGCTTGCCCAGGGGCTGGCGCAGGTGCCTCCTCCAGGCCGGCGCGGCGTGTCAGCCCGCCCTGCTTTGCCATCCACGACTACCGGACACCGGTGGCCGCCAGCACGCGAAGAGGGGCTGCACATGATCCAGCTCGACCTGACACCCCGCTCGGCACCCTCGTCCACGACCTGCCTCGACCGGGACAACTGGCGATGGGTTGCAGGAGCGGCTGCTGGAGCAGCCCGTGCTGGCCTCGATGCTCACCGACATCGCCACCGCCGTGCCCTACTACATCCCCACCACCGCGGCCGCCGCCCTCCTGGCCAGCCACCCACCCACCCCGAGCGGCAAGCCGACCTGCGGCTGCCGTTCGAGAAAATCCTGGTGCTGTTCGGCGCCGACCTGGAACTCGACCCAGCCAACTACCCCTGGCCGGGCAGGTTCCCCTTCCACGAGCTGTCCAGCTTCGGCATCGTCAACGACCTGATCCGCCGCGGCGGCTACCTCACCGGCATGGTCCTGCTGGCCGACGAGGACGGCCGCCTCCGCGACGACGCCGTCTGGATCGTGGCCGCCAACCCCAACCCCGAGCTGCCCTGGCCGGCGTCGCTTGACCGCATCCGCGGGCCGGTCCGCGGCTGGCGCGCCGCCGCCGACCTTGGACCACTGGTCGACAACGTCGCCGCCGCCCTCGCCTGGGCCCCATGGCGCCAGCCACCCCCGCCACCATCGATCCCCACCGAGCCGACCAGCCGCAGCCTGCGCAAGGCCCTCAGGCGCAACGCCATCCGCGTCCGCGAGCGGCACGGCGCACTCGTGGGCGTCCGCGTCCTCGACCTCGGCCGCAGCCTCGCCCACACCGGCCAGACCGAGCCCGTCGCAGACCATGGCCGCCAGCGCGCATCCCCCATCCCGCACCTGCGCTCCGGGCACTTCCGCCACGTCCGAGTCGGCCCTCGTGCCAGCTTCCACTACGAGGTCCGCTGGATCCCACCCGTGTGGGTCCAGGGCGACACCGACCGCGCCGCCCAGCAGCTCGTTGTTCGCCGCATCCCACCACCAGCCACCTGGGCCAAATCCTCTGCGCAGCAACTGCGTGGTCCCGGCGAACAAGGCCGACCCGTCCCAGCCCATCTGGAGGAGCCCCCAAGGCCGCTGCCAGGCCATCCCGTAACCGACCACGACCCCTTCGGCATCGACCTCCCGTAGCCGGTCAACCCAAGTGACCAGCCACTGGTGAGGTCGTCGCTGAGACCGCCGTCAGCACCGACCGCAACGCTGCAGCCCCGCCATCGCTCCCGGGGGTCGGCGTTGCCAAGCCAGGCCAGGATCATCAAAGCCCACGTCCAAGTCGACGAGCAGCGGGAACGTGCTCGCGTCCGCCCCCAGCAGCGGCTGGCACTGCCATCCCCCCGGCCAGCCGCAGCCGCCATCGCCATCGCCGTCACCGTCGTCGAGGTCCAGGCCGGCGTGCGCTCCCCCTGGCACCTGGAACGGGTCTCCCACTACAGCCTGTGGCCCGTCTGGGACCGCTTTGCCCGCCCGGCCCCACCCGACCCAGCCGCCACCGCTGCACGTCCCTTGGTCGTCCTCATTCAAGAACTCACCCCCGGCCTGGTCGACGCCACCGTCATCGTGCAGTTCGCCGGTGGCGTCGAACCGCTCGCCCTCACCCTCGACGGCGCCCGTGGCTGGTGGGAACTCATGGAACTGGAATGCCCCACTGACATCACCCCTGACCTCTCACCCGACGGCCTGGAGCTGGCAACATCATCCCAAGCAGATGGCCAGTGCTCGCGTGTACCCGACCATCTCACAGCACATCCAAACGAGATGCCCCTTGGGGGACTCCCGACTGGCCACCCCCGAACCACGACCGCGTCCTCGAGTGGTTCGACAGCCCGGGCATCGACCTCGGATAGGCACCTAAAGGTTGACAGCCTGTTGCACAAAGCCTCTGTTGGCGCTTATGAAGTGCTTCGCAGAGCGTCAGCGAGGCCCTATCTTGCGGGAGGGGCGGTGCCGACTGCGGCACCGCCCCTTCGGATGGCTGGTCGGGTCAGGCGGCGAGCCTGCCCTCCTGCTGGTAGTTGCGTGGCTGCACGGTAGCGCGCGCGGCCGCTGGCGTCGCGGCGGCGGGGCGCGGGCTGTCGGCCAGGGTGATGGTTGCGTCGGCGGCCGCGTCCGACATCTGGTCCAGTCCGGTCAGGCTGACATTGTCGAAGGTGTCGCAGGCCTGGTGGTAGCAGTGGTCATAGGCGACCCCGGCGCTGCCGCCGTAGATGGCGGCCTCCTCGGCGGTCTTGATGCCCTCCGCGCCGGTGAACAGCCCACCGGCCGGGATGCCGCCTGGGTGCGCCGGCGAGGTCGCGGTGATGAACGGGCCATAGTCGGAGCGGCCGTTGAACGGGGTCGGCGCCGACGCCAGCCCCTGGTTGGCGAAGTACTTGGTGAACACCTCCTCGATCGCCCCGGAGCCGGGCGGGCCAGGCTGCGCCCCACCAGGGCCGGGCGGGAAGGCGGAGTTGTCACCGTCGTAGACAAACCGCACGAAGTTTGGCGAACCGACCATGTCGAAGTTGAGGTTGAGCGCGATCGCGTCCTTTTGGGCGTCGGAGAGGCTGGCCACATACCGGGTGGAGCCGACCAGGCCAAGCTCCTCCGCTCCCCACCAGGCGAAGCGGACCTTGTTGGTGGTCTTGAACTTGGTCAGCTGCTCGGCGATCGCCAGGATGGTCGCCGAGCCGCTGCCGTTGTCGTTGATGCCCGGCCCGGGCAGCACGCTGTCCAGGTGGGCGCCGACCACCACGACGTTGTTGGGGTCGCCCTTCTTGGTGTCGGCCAGGATGTTGGCGGTCTGGCGCACCTCGGACTCGGTGTTGGTCTTCACATGCACCACGACCGGGCCGCTCTGCAGCAGGGCATACAGCTCCTGGCCGGTGGCGAAGCTGGCCGACACGACCGGGATGGTGACCCCAGCCGAGCCGAGCGTGCCCCCGAACAGGTCGCTGCGACCCGGCTGGCCCTCGTTGAAGATCACCACCGCCGAGGCGCCAGCCGCCGCGGCGTTGTCGGCCTTCTGCCGGAAGGTGCAGGTGCCCCGCTGGATCAGCGCGACGTTGCCGGCCGGGAACCCGGCGAAATCGCTGGTCTCGCAGCCGCTGGTCGAGCTGGGCGTGGGGGTGGGCGGGATGATGACGTCGACCGCGGTGACGCCTGTGGTGACGTCACCCGAGCCCGAGTAGGTCATGGTCGTGGTCGGGTAGTCGACCTGGTTCGGCGAGACCTGCTGGAGCACGGCCGGGGCCAGCTCACGGAAGAAGTCGAAGCTGAACCGGAACAGCTGTGGGCTGTAGCCGGCGCCCCGCAGCTTCTTGACCACGTAGTCGACCGACTGGTCGTAGCCAGCCGTGCCGGCGGCGCGGGTGCCGCCGTTGGTGTCGGCGATGGTCTGCAAGGCCGCCTGATGCTTGCGGATGTTCTTGAGGGTCACGGCCTCGCGGAGCTTGTCGGAATCAGAGGCCGGATCGGCGAGCGCGGCCGGGGCCGCGCCCAGCATGGCAAGCGCGAGTAGCGCGGTCGCCAGCCAGCTGATGGTCCTGCGCATGAGCACCCTCCTGCATGCGGGTTGACCGGGACACAGGGGACAGCCCACCAGCCGGTACCCAGGTGTACCCCAGGTGGACGTCCCGTCGCTTGCAGCGGCCTCACCCCCCAGCATCGCGGCAAGCCGCTACGCAACCGTGCGCGGGCACGCACCCTCGCGGCCGCCGGCAGGCCAGCACCATATCCGCTCGGTCCTAGTTTGAGAAGGTTGACACTGACTGCCCGCGACGGGGCGTAGCCATTGACTCTTAAGAATCTATACATTTGGTGCCAACAACGCGAACAGGTATAATTTATTATGGCCCATAGCTTCCTTGGCTGTGACCGTGACCAGCCCTTCCTGCTGCCACCCGACCTGCGCGACTGGCTCCCCCAAGGCCACCTCGCCTGGTTGATTCTCGACGTCGTCGACCAGCTCGACCTCGCGTCCTTCTACCGAGCGCACCGTGATGACGGGCACGGCCATCCGCCTACGACCCCAAGCTGCTGCTCGGCGTGCTCCTCTATGGCTACTGCCGGGGCGTGCGGTCCTCCCGGCAGCTCGAGCGGCGCTGCACTGAGGACATCGCCTTCCGGGTGCTGGCCGCCAACCAGCTCCCCGACCACGTGACCATCGCCCGCTTCCGCGTCCGCCACAAAAGGCGCTGGCCGGATTCCTCGTCGAGTCCTTGAAGCTGTGCGCCGCCGCCCGGATGGTCCGCGTTGGCACCGTCGCGCTGGACGGCACGAAGGTGGCCGCCAACGCCTCTGACAAGGCCAACCGCACCCACGAGCGGCTCGAGGCCGAGGTCGCCGAGATCCTGCGCCAGGCCGCCGAGACTGACCAGCGCGAAGACCAGCTCTTCGGCGACGCCCGCGGGGACGAGCTGCCCGAAGCCCTGGCCAGCAAGGCCGGCCGACTCGCGCGGCTGCGCCAGGCCAGGGCCCAGCTGGAGGCCGACGCCGCCACCCGGCAGCAGGCCTACCAGCAGCGAGTGGCCGCGTACGCCGCGGCAGCCAAGGCCAAGGGCAGAAAGCCCCGCACGCTCAAGCCCCGGCCGCAGGAGACCCCCAACCCCAAGGCGGTCGCCAACACCACCGACCCGGACAGCCGCTTCCTGCACACCCGCAACGGCACCGTGCAGGGCTACAACGCCCAGGCGGTCACCACCATGCACAAGCTCGTTGTGGCGGCCGAGCTCACCTGCGAGGCCAACGACGTCCACCAGCTCGAGCCCATGCTGAAGGCGACGGCGGCCACGCTGGTTGCCGCCGGGATCGACGACCGGCCTGAGACGGCGCTGGCGGACTCCGGGTACTGGTCGATCGCCAACCTCACCGAGATCGATGGCGCGCCGGAGCTGTTCATCCCGCCGGCCAGGCACGGCCGCCAGGGCAAGCCCCGCAAGGACGGCAAGCCGTCGGCGTCCAAAAGCGACGGCCTCCGACCGCCATGAAGGCCAAGCTGGCCAGCCAGCGGGCAAGGCTCGCTACGCCAAACGTCGGGAGACCGTCGAGCCGGTGTTCGGCCAAATCAAAGAACAACAGGGCGCGGTTCCTGCGCCGCGGCATGGCTGCCTGCCAGGCGGAGTGGAAGCTGCTGTGCGGCACCCATTATGCCGAGCACCGGATTATGCTGAGTAGCCGCCAGCACGCCGCGTCTGCCCTGCTCAGGCGGCCCTGACGGTGCGAGGGCAGTCGGCATAATCCGAATCCTTTGATGCACCTCTCGCTCCGGCCGACGCATAGGTTCTTGTTGGTAGTGAAGCGCCTTGCCTTGCGAGCAAAGGGCTCCTCGGTGGCACTCCAAGTCGATACATCTGGCCGGAGTGACTTTGGCCGTGCCCGAGAGCCGTGGATTATGCCGACCCCACCGCCGCGATCACCGCCCCAGCACCGGCTCCCGGCCCCACATCGGCATAACCCGGAGGTCGGCATAATGGGTGTTATGCCGACATCGGCATAACACCCACAACCTGCTGAAGCTGTGGCGGCACACGGTCGGCCAACTAGCAGTACTCCGTTAGGTCCGTCCAGCACTGTGAGAACTTCCCTCGACAACCTCAAGACCGGCCTGCGGGCGGGCCGCCTGCGGCGGCCGTCCCCGCCGGCAACGACACGACGGCCACCGGGCACGGCCCCACCCGCACGGCGGAGAGTCACGAGCGCGACGACTGAGACACTTGAGTCGTTCCACCGAATCGCAGCGGTCAGGCGCGGCCACCGACCGACGGTGCCCGAAATCGCACGGTCAGCCACCTGCGGCCATGATCGCCTCGCCCTTTGCCTCGGCATCGCCAAGGAGGTTGCCACCGTCACCCTGCGCGGCAAAGCCGCAGTCCATCGCCTGCTTCTGCGTCCGCTCCTCAGGGGTGCCGGCGATCACCGCGCCGCCTGCGTCACTGACACGAGCGGCCGTGGCAAAGCATTTCGCACCCTGGTCGTAGGTTCGACACGCCTTTTTGACGAGCACAGAGACCGACTGTAGACGGTGGCTGGGAGAACCGATTCGAGCCAACTCACCACTACAGGCACCCAGCGTGTTCCCAAGCTCGACCATCTTCGCGCGCGTCATGTTGATGCTCGACGTGAAGGGCCTATCGATCCTCTTGTGCACCTTGGTGACCGCCGTGAGCCAGGCCTCCTCGGTCAAGCGCGAGGGCGAGACGGTGCTGGTGGTCGGCGCCACCGTGCTGGTGGTCGTGCCCGGCGTGGACGCGGCGGTCGACGTGGCCGCCTTGCCGGCGCACCCGCCGACCAGCAGGACCAGCAGGACCGTGGCGGCGAGGCGAGCGGCGGAGCGGCGGCGGCTGGCTGGCATGGGGAACCCCTCTCCAGCGCTGCAACGCGGCGAGGGTCGCGTGCCAGGCGCGACTTGGTGTGGTCGGCGAGCTGACGCGAGCCAGTCAGGGGGACGGGCCGCGGCTGCGGCGACCTCCTCAGATGACACACCCTGCCCGACCAGGGGGGCAGCGGCTCCCTCGCGTCGCGGTCCGCAGTCCTCGCTTGGAAAGCTACACCTTGCCTTGCCGTCGGGAAAGAGACAAACGTGGAGGTTGTCACAGGCTTGTCACAGAACTCTGGGGAGCTGGGGCAACACCCTCGGTCCGCGCTGGGTCCGCGCGGCATCGGCAACCGGCGGTTGGGGCGGGCAGGAGCGGTCACAACCGGCATGCAAGAATCCCAGGTCACGGCGCCTTCACACCACGAACCTCGGGGTGGAGCGGAGTGGGGGCGAGTTCGAATCTCCCTACCCAGGCCGCACCTAACGGAGTACTGCTAGCGGCCAGGCCAGCCACCGCCTGAGCGACCACCACGCGAACTCGAAGCGGCTACGTCCACCGCCCGTCGACCAGCTACCCGGACCGTCGCCTGAGGCTCCTGAGCGCCCGGAACCCTCCGCGAAATGGCGGCGCGTCCTTTGTGCAACAGCTTGTTATCGTGCGACCGCGACCGCTGCGCGTCCGACGGCTCCTAGCGCGCCCGTCACCACGACGATCGAACCGTTGACGGGGCCGTCGGCAAAGACAGCTCGGTGGACCGTAATGCCCGGGATGCCCAACCCTGCGGCTTGCTCGAACGGCACCTCTGCCGGCAGGGGTACGGCCCGCTCCGCGGGAACGACCACGTACTGGGCCGCGGTTCCGAACGGGCGGTAGGACTGCGCGAGATACGTCCAGACACGCTCCCCGAGCCGACCGCGAGCAACGTCCGGGCCAACGGCCTCGATCACGCCAGCCCCGTCACCGTACGGGATCACCCGTGGAAACGCCATCGTGGATCCCCACCATCCACGCCGCTTGCCAAGATCGCCGCCGTGGATCCCGAGGCCGCAACCCTGATCCTGACCTCACCTCGGCCGGGTTCCGGCACCGGCATCTCGCCGACCTGCAGCACCTCCCGCGCTGCTCCCTGCTGCTCATACCAGGCTGCGCGCATCGGCGGATCAGTCGGTTGCGGCGTCAGAGTGGGGCTTGGGCCGCGCGAGCAGGCGGCCGCCGGCCATCACTGCCCCGCTCCTTGCTCGCGGAGGGCGGCTGCGTGCGCGCGCGACCATTGTTCGAAGGTCCGCGGTTGGCTTCCGGTGATCTCTTTGACGGTGGGGAGGACCCGCGATTCGTCGAGATCCCCGTCGACAAAGAACTTGAAGAAGGCCTCAACATACTCGGCGGGCATTCTCTCACTCATCTCCCTTCGGGCGTCGCGGTCCGACTGGGCTTCGAAGCGCAGGTCCCGTCCCAGCACCTTTGCCAGGATCCGGACCTGGTCCTCCGGAAGCAACGACTCCGGGCCGCTCAAGCGATAGGCGTGGCCCTCATGTTCGTTCGAGGTGAGCGCGACGGCGGCGACTGCGCCCAGGTCGTCAGGATCGATCGCTGCGACGCGGACGTCCGCGAACGGCAGGCGAACGACGTCACTCGACCTGACCTGCCCGATCCAACGGAAGGTGTTCGACATGAAGCTGTTGGGCTGGAGAAACGTCCACGCCAGGCCTGAGTCGCGCACCGCCTGCTCGGAGAGGATGTGATAGCGGGCGACGGCGTTGCTGGTGTCGCCGCCGGGAGCGGCCGAGCTCGACAGCAGGACGACTCGCTCGACGCCGGCGCGTCGCATCTCCGCCAGTGTCCGTGCCAGCTGCAGGTAGCCGCTCAGGAGGAAGACGGCGCGAACGCCTTGGAGCGGCCCTCGCAGGCTGTCGGCCCGATTGAGGTCGCCGCCGACTGGGTCGACGCCTGGCGGCCAGGTCCGCGAATCCGATCCGGGTCGAACGAGCGCGCGCACGCGCCGGCCGTCGCGCGCCAGCGCACGGACGACTGCCCCACCTGCGTTTCCAGTCGAGCCGGTGACAAGGATCATCGTCCGACCTCCTTAGCCGCTGGCATCTCACGGGGACCTGCGGGTTCGCCGGGTGGGATGTTCTGATTGCGGTGTAGGACATTGGTCGGGTCGTAGCGTCGCTTGAGCGCCTGCAGGCGCTCGAAGGCGTTGCTGCCGAAGGTGGCGCGTACGCGTTCGATCGGTTCGTCCGCCTGCATGTAGTTGACGTAGCCGCCGGCGCTGACCGACCAGGGCTCGATCGCGGCCGCCGTGTCGCGCGCCCACGCCACGTACCGCTCGTCGAGTGCGTCGTCCTGCCAGCTCGCCTGCACGGTGATGTTGAACGCGGCGTGGCGAAAGCCGATGGCACCCTCAGGAGCGTCGGCTTCCTTGGGGGCGCCGTGCAAGGACTCGATCAGGATTTCACCGGGCGGCCGGCCCAGCGCGACGATCCGCTCGACCAACTCGTCGACCAACTCGTCTGGTAGCTCGCGCGCGAAGTGTCCCTTCCAGTAGTGCCGGTTCCGCCCGTACGCCGCGTCGAACACGCGCTGCTGCTCGAGGAAGGAGCGCGCGCCCACGCGGTCGTCGCGGAGGCCTGGTCCGGAGCGGAGCGTCCGCAGCTCACTGGGATCGGCAGTTGAGCCCGTGTAGCAGGGCGCGAGGACGACCGACGGCGCGAGCGAGTCGTCCACGGAGATGGTCGCCTGGCAGCTGAGGTCTCGGGGAGAACTCGCGACGACGTCGCGGAAGCGGCCAAGCGCGTCGCGGACACCCGTCCCGCCGAACACCAGCGTTCCGCCGACGACGGAATCGAGTGGGTGTAAGCGGAACTCCAGTCGCGTTGCAACGCCGAAGTTGCCGCCCGCGCCACGAAGCCCCCAGAGCAGCTCCGCATTGTCGTCGGTGTTGGTGTGGATGATCCTCCCGTTGGGGATCACGAGCTCGGCAGCGATCAGGTTGTCGCAAGTCAGGCCGTGCTGGGCGGTTAGATGGCCGATCCCGCCGCCCAGGGTCAGCCCGCAGACGCCGGTGGAACCAACGACGCCTCCGGGTGTCACCAGGCCGTGCGCCTGCGTCGCCTGATCGAAGTCGACCCACGTCGATCCGCCCTGGGCGCGGGCGATTCGAGCGTCGCCGTCGACCTCGACACCTCGCAGCAGCGAGAGGTCGATCACCAGGCCGCCGTCGAGGACGCAGTGCCCGGCGGGATTGTGCCCGCCTCCGCGGACTGCGACCTGCAGGTCGTGCACGCGGGCGAACTCGGAGGCGGTCGCCACGTCCCCCGGCCCGGCGCACCGCGCGATCACCGCCGGCCTGCGGTCGACCATGGCGTTGAAGCAGATACGCGCAGCGTCGTACCCGGCATCGGTTGGACCCAGCACCGACCCAGCCATTGACCTGCGCAGCTCGCTCAAGCCCTCCTCGACGCTGAGGGGAGTCCCATCAGGGACCGTCATGGCACCCTCCTGTCAATCGACGTGGGTCTATCAACCGATGCATATCAGACTTCCTTTGCGCTATCCGTGAGAAACGGCAATCGGTCTCATCTCAGCCAGCCACCTGCGACCCGACGCGCGGGCAACGGTTGCCCGACCGGTCCGCGGAAGCCGACTCGACGCGGTACAGCTGCTCCACCGGTTCCCGCAGGAACTCCCCACCGCAGCCCTTGAGCTCGCGGCACCGTCTCGACCAGGCGCACCCGAAGGTGAGGACGCCCAGCGCGAACACAGTCGGCGGCACGACGAGCCCGCGACCCGCAAGGTCGTGTCGGCGGCTGACGCACGCTTCACGCCTCCGGTCCATCGGCGAGGGTACCCTCCTCGGCGCTAACGACCTCCTCGATAGCAGCGAAGAACGCGCGGATGCCGGGGAGGTTGGCACCCTTGGCTCGCGAGGCGGCGAAATCCTCCGGTGATCGCCACGACACGATGTCCAGCCATTGACCGTCGGGCAGGCGGACGAGTCGCGCGTCCATGAATCCACCGCGATCCGCGCGAAATTCATCAAGCATCCGCGGTCGCGCCGCCAGCAGTGCATGCGTGTTCTCTGGTCGCACGCGAAAGCGGGTCAGTTCTATCGTTGACAAGCCGACCGCCTCCTCATGGCTGCCTCCAATCACGTCGTGGCTTCTCATGGACAGACGATGGATTCTTCGGACCGCTGCGGCGCTGGCCGGTGTTGCTTGTCTCGTGTCGGAGACGACGCTCGGGTCCTCCACCTCGGCGACGGGAGCGCGCAGGAGTCAGGAGGCGGGTCGCCCAGGTCGCGGGAACAGCCAGCGCGCACGTCACAGCAAGGAGGACCGCGGCAGCGACACACCCTGAATCTCCACGGCCAACCGCGACCAATGCGTCAGCCGCGATGCCGGCGTGACCGCCGATGCGCTCAGCGTCGCCGCCAGGTCACCCCCGGGGCCGGCCAGGGTGACGACGCGTCGTGGCAGCGCCGGGACAAGCCCGAAGCCGACCACCCCCCAGGTACCCAGTGCCGCCACGACCGCACCCGATGTCTCCCCAACGAGGTAGAGGTAGAGGTAGAGGTAGAGGTAGAGGTAGAGGTAGAGGTAGAGCACACCAAGGACAGCAACAAGCAGCGCGTTCGCGACCACGGCGATGATCGAAAACAAGGTGGAGGCCTTCACCGCTGATCCTCCTTGTCTCCAGCCGGTGGGACCTACTGATCGGGGGATGGTGCGACGGGTTCCACGTGTAGGCAGCTCCCGCCCGGCGAAGACCGCGTCCTTGCTGAAGGCGACCGGCAGGTCGAACAGGAGCACGTAGTGCTCGGTGAGCGCGAAGTCGTGCATCATCGACCGGTCGGCAACAGCGATGTCGGTGGTGTGGCTCACCCTGCCCGTGGCGTCGACGACGACGTGCCGGACATGATCCCATCTCCAGAAGTACGCGATGGCGTGCAGTCCGCTGGTCCGCCGGTCCGCTGGTCCGCCGGTCCGCGTTGGTGTGGGCGGCGAAACCGCCCGGCAGCGTGCCGCCGAAGTCGCACGGGCTGAGGGTGGCCAGCTCGTCGGAGAGCTCATAGGGCAGCGGGCCGCCCTCCACGGTGGCCAGGGTGCGCCGGGCGTGGGCGATGACGCGGGTGTTGGCGGCGAAGTCGATCCCGGCGTGGACCGGGCCGTGCGGCCAGTGCTCGCCCAGCGACTCGGCGACGGTCTTGGAGCGGACAAAGCGGTTGCGGTACCACTCGGCTCGGCCCTCTCGCAGCCGGACACTATGCACCATGCCTCTGCCCAAGAACCAGTGGTAATTGGGGTCGTCCAGACCCATCGGGTTGGGCCCGTTGCGAAGGTAGCGTCTGCTCGGCTCGGCAGGCACGCGGCTGGTGACCGGCAGGTCGAACGCCGTGACCTCCTCGGCAACCGGAGCGAACGAGCCTTCGAGGAAGCGATTCCGGGCAGGCCTTGGGGATGTCCCTTCGTGCTCGGTGACGCTCACGGAGCCCTCTTCTTAAGTGGCAGCACCGGAACCGGGTCGACCGAGCCATGACTCTTCGCAGGTTCTCCTCCAGTGATCTGGCCAGATGCGGGATGGCGAGGGTCCTTGGTCGCAGCTGCGAGGGGCTGGGCACCGGGAGGGCAGTAGGGTAGCCATCGAGGGACCGGGGAACCAGGCAGAACACCGGCAGAACGCGTAGCTGACCCGTTTCGCCAAGCATGGGCCATGGGGCCCACAGCGCGGCCCCCAGCGTCCGACTAGTCCCGTTTTCCGCACCTTGGTTGGGTAGGGCCGAGCGAGGGTGGTGTGCTCGGCGGGTCGTTGTGGCCTGAGAGCCTTTGTGGCACAAGGCCGTAGGGTGCATAAATGCGTTCGTGCAGCTTGTCGGTACTCATGCACGAGACCACCGAGGAGATCGCGTCGGTGGACTCGGGGCGGCTGGTCCATGCCAGTGAGCGCCGGTCCGACGGCTGGTTCTGGCGGTTGCAGCCCAAGCGCCCGGTGCGCACGGTGGGCACAGATAGTGCTCGACGTAGACCCGGAGCACCTGTTCGAGGTGGCCGCGTCCGAGGATCAGCAGCCAGTCCAGGCACTCGGCCCGCACCGTCCGGATCCAGCGCTCCGCGTGCGCGGTGCGCGTTGGCGTTGGCGCCTGCACCGGCGTGAGGAGCATCTCGGCGCCCTCGGCGCAGAACACGTCGTCGAAGCTGCGGGAGAACTTCGCGTCGCGGTCGCGTAGCACCAAGCGCAGGTGTCGTCCTCGTTCGCCGAGCACCAGCAGCACGTCGCGGGCCTGCTGGGTGACCCACAGACCGTTGGGGTGGCGGTCACCCCGGCCAGGTGGACCCGCCGGGTGTCCAGTTCGATGCAGGAACAGCACGTACAGCCGCCGCAGCCAGACGGTGTCGACGGTGAAGCAGGTCGCACGCGAGGATCCCGGCGGCCTGCTGGCGCAGGAACGCCCGCCAGGTGGTGGCCGTCCGCCGTGCGCTGGATCCAGTCATGACGGCGGAGGGTGGCGCGGATCGCGGATGCCGAGACCCGCACCCCAGGCGCAGCAGTTCTCCTTGGACGCGTTGGTAGCCCCAACGGGGATGCTCCTTGGCCAGGCGGACGATCAGCTCCTGGATGTCCTGGTCGGGCGGGGTCGTCCTGCGCCACGAGTTGGGTAGGTCCAGGTGCCTGCGACCAGGCGGCGGTGCCAGCGCAGCAGCGTCTCCGGCTTGACCAGGAAGCAGGACCAGCGGGATCTGGGCAGGATGCGGCTGAGGCGGCGAGCAGCGCCCGGTCGGCGGGTTGGAGCTTGGGTCGCGGAGTCTGGCGGCGGAGCATAGCGAGCTGGTGGCG
>WNGP01000103.1_pt1 | contig 55071 bp, 51 predicted proteins | sample 5407671 | NCBI WGS metagenome assembly WNGP01 (sample SAMN13153381, study PRJNA577476) | soil metagenome | isolation source: 40 cm soil or saprolite under Garry oak tree replicate 2 | place: USA:California | collected 2016-06-15 | reverse complement strand
CGCTCGTCGACGTGAACCTGCACCTGGGGCGCGGCGAGGTGCTCGGCCTGATCGGCGACAACGGCGCGGGCAAGTCCACCCTGCTGAAGATCATCTGCGGCTTCCAGCCGCCGACCAGCGGGCGGATCCTGCTCAACGGCCAAGAGATCAGCCTCACCTCGGTGCAGCACGCCCGCTCGCTCGGCATCGATATCGTCTACCAGGACCTCGCGCTGGTCAACCAGCTCACCGTGTACCACAACATGTTCCTGAACCGGGAGCCGGTGCGCTGGCCGCTGCTCCGCAACAAGATCATGCGCAAGCAGGCCCAGGAGCACCTGGACGACATGGGGATAAAGACCCTGAAGTCGGTGGACGTCGAGGTGGCCAGCTTGTCCGGCGGCCAGCGGCAGGCCATCGCGGTGGCCCGCTCGGTGTTCTCCGACGCCAAGCTCCTGCTGCTGGACGAACCGCTGGCCGCCATGGGCGTCAAGGAAGGGGCGATGATCCTCGACCTGGTGCGCGATCTCAAGGAGAAGGGCATCTCCATCATCATCATCGCGCACAACTACGGCCAGGTGTTCCCGGTGTGCGACCGGGTGAACCTGCTGCAGGGCGGCAAGATCACCTTCGACAAGTACAGCCGGGACACCTCGGTCGAGGAGCTGACCGAGATTGTTGTCGCCGAGTACCGGAAGGCCCTCGAGGAGCGCCACCGCGCCGCCGCGTCCTGACCGTTACCGGCCGCTAACGGCTCCGCGCGGGACAGGGCGAGGCACCGGGTCGCGTCGGGCATGATGGGGGACCATGGGGTCCATGTCGATGTCACGGCGGGGCTGGCGCCCGGCCCGGGGAACCGCCGCGGCGCTGGCCGCGGGCGTGGCCGTCCTGCTCGGAGTCAGCGCATGTTCCGGGGGTTCCGCATCCTCCGGTCAGGCCACCTCGTCCGGGTCGGCTGCCGGGAGCACGCGCGCCGGGGGGATGCCGCAGGCGACCGGGCCGGTCATCCCGGAGCACAGCACGCTGCACTGGCATCCCTGCTCGGGCGGGCTTGGCCAGCAGGGCGTGCCGGACTGCACCACGCTAAGCGTCCCGGTCAACTACGCCAAGCCCGGTGGCAGGCACATCAGCCTGGCCCTGGACATGATCCCGGCCACCGCGCCGAAGAGCCAGCAGCAGGGCATCATGCTGGTCAACCCGGGCGGGCCCGGCGGCGGCGGGCTGCCGCTCGCGGCCGAGGTGGCGCAGGGCATCAGCCCGGCGGTGGCCGCCGAATACGACATCGTCGGCTTCGACCCGCGCGGCGTCGGGTCCTCGGTGCCCGCGCTCAGCTGCGATCCCGGCTTTTTCTCCGGTGTCCGCCCGAACTACATCCCGGCGAATGCCGCCGCCGAGCAGGTGCTCATAAATAGGGCGAAAACGTACGCTACCGATTGCGGGCAAAGGTTCGGCTGGCTGCTGCCCTATATGACGACCCAGAACGTGGCCCGTGACATGGATGCTATCCGCGCGGCGTTCGGCGTGTCGAAAATTAACTACTACGCGTTCTCTTATGGCACCTATATCGGCCAGGTCTACGCCACTCTTTTCCCGGACCGGGTGCGCCGGATGGTCCTCGACAGCATCGTCGATCCGACCGGGGTCTGGTACGCCGACAATATCGACCAGGACTACGCGTTCCAGGGACGTATGGAGGCATTCTTCGCCTGGATGGCGAAATACGACGGCACGTATCAGCTCGGCACCACCCCCGCGCAGGTACAGGCCGCCTGGTACCGGGCCCGCAACCGGCTGCTCGCGCACCCGGTCAACTCCAGGATCGGCGCCGACGAGTTCGACGACACCTTCTTGCAGGGCGGCTACCTCGACCAGCTCTGGCCCGGGCTCGCGCAGGCGCTGTCGTCCTACCTGAACGCGGGGCAGACCGGCGACCTGATCACCCAGTACCAGGGGAACGGCGCGCAGAACGAGAACGAGTTCGCCGTCTACAACGCGGTCCAGTGCTCGGACGTGAACTGGCCGCGCAGCTGGTCCTTCTGGACCTCAGACACGGAAAAGGTCTACCGGAAGGCCCCGTTCCAGGCCTGGGACAACGCCTGGTTCAACGCCGCGTGCGCGTTCTGGCCGGTAAAGGGTCCGGCCAAACCGCTGCAGATCAAGGGGGCCGGCCTGCCGGGCATCCTGCTGCTGCAGGGCACGCTGGACCCGGCGACCCCGTACGCGGGCGCGCAGGACGCGCACAAGCTGCTGCCGTCCGCGCGGATGGTCGTGGTCGAGGGCGGCGGCAACCACGGGCAGTCCCTGGAACAGCCCTCGAACTCCTGCGTGCAGGGCTACCTGAACGCCTACCTCGGCACCGGGGCGCTCCCCGGGGCGGCGGGACTGGTCAACGCCACCTGCCCGGCCGTGCCCGAACCGACGCCGGGAACCTGACCCGGACATGGCCGGCGGGGCGCCGCAGCAGGCCGCGGAAACGCGGCCGGATGGCGGCGATGAGAATTTTCTGCGGATTCGTCGCGTGTAGGCTGGGACTATGTTGCGGGTGAAGCCGCCGTGGTCCGCCTCGGTGCGGCTGCTCGATGAGCGGGATCGCGGTGCCGTACTTGCCATCTGCGACCGCGATCCGGTGACGAACGTCTTCGTCAGCTCCCGAGTCCGCGCCCTCGGCCTCGAGCCGGGCAGGCTCGGCGCGCAGATGTGGGGGCACACGCCCGGCGGGCGGCTCGATTCGATCTGCTACTCCGGCGCCAACCTGGTCCCGGTCGCCGCCACCCCGGACGCCGTGGTGGCGTTCGCCGACCGTGCGTTGCGGCAGGGACGGCGGTGCTCGTCCGTGGTCGGCCAGGCCGCCGAGATCCAGGCCCTGTGGGGGCTGTTGCGGCCGCACTGGGGCCCGGCCAGGGAGATCCGCCCGGTGCAGCCGGTCATGGTCACTCCCGGACCGCCGCTGGTGCCGCCCGATCCGCTGGTCCGGCGGGTCCGGCCGGACGAGATTGACATCCTGTGGCCTGCCTGCGTGGCCATGTTCACCGAGGAGGTGGGCGTCTCGCCGGTCACCGGCGACGGCGGCGCGTCCTACCGGGCCCGGCTGGAGCAGCTCATCCGCAGCGGTCGTGCGTTCGCCCGGATCGAGAACGGCCAGGTCATCTTCAAGGCGGAGATCGGCGCGGTCACGCCGCAGGTGTGCCAGGTGCAGGGGGTGTGGGTGCGACCGCAGTCCCGCGGCTCGGGGCTGGCCGCGCCGGGCATGGCCGCGGTCGTGGTGGAGGCGGCCCGCTCGATCGCCCCGCTGGTGTCGCTCTACGTCAACGACTTCAACACCCCGGCCCGCGCGGCCTACCTCCGGGTCGGGTTCACCGAGACCGGCCGGCTCATGTCCGTGCTGTTCTAGCCCGGGGGCTAGTCGCGCTCGCGGATCTTGCGGAGGTATTCGACGATCGGCCCGAAGGCGTCCCTGATCTCCTCGAGCTGGCGTGGCGACAGCCGGTCCATGAAATGCCGCCGCACGTTCTCCACGTGATCGGGCGCGACCCGCTCGATGACGGCCATGCCCTCGGCGGTCAGCACGGCGAACGTACCCCGCTTGTCGCCCTCGCAGTCGTCGCGCCGGACCAGGCCGCGGTTCTCCATGCGCGAGACCTGGTGGGAAAGCCGGCTCCGGGACTGGCTGGTCGCGTCGGCCAGCTCGGTCATCCGTAGGCGCCGGTCCGGCGCCTCGGACAGCTCGACCAGGATCTCGTAGTCGTGCGCGTTCAGCCCGTGGGCGTTCAGGTCACGGTCGAGCTGGCGCATGAGCAGCTGGGACAGGTGCACGGTGGCGCGCCACGCCTGCTGCTCGTCATGGCTCAGCCAGCGCGGCTGTCCGTCGGTCCCGGGCATAACACGAATCTACCCTTGTCGCGCGGATACAGCGACAGTGTTTCAGCTGGCCGGGCGGGCGGGGTGGGACGGCCCCTCCGGGAGAACAGGCATACCATAGCTGGCAAATGTCGCGCTTAGTTCTCAGCGGACTCCCAACCCAACCGGCCAACCCAACCGGCCAACCCAACCGGCACAGAGGAGACTGTGGCCCAGCTAAAGCCAGGAGATTCAGCCATGCCAACTGGCCCGCAGGACGCCGCGGCATATCTGCGTGAGCTGCTGCTCCGTCCCGGCCCTTACCGGCGCAAGTGGGAGCAGTACGCCGAGCGAAGCAGGCTCGGACAGGTGAACCAGCTCGCGGTCGCCGAGGTGCTCGCGCATTACCTGTGGGAGCACCCGAGGGCCCAGGGCGACGTCGACGTGCTGCCCAGGCAACTGAAGGACACCGCCTCGCGGGCGCTGTCTGGCAAGCTGCTCAGCAGGGCCACGCTGACCCTGTTCACGGACGCCTTCGGGTTCGGTGCCTTCGAGCGGGAACGGCTGCTGAAACTGTGGGAGGGCTCCGCTCAGGTCCGCGTGCTCTCCGGCCCGCGGGCGATCGGTGAGGACAAGGTGAGCCTGCTCGGCCGCCCGCAGGTCAAGACGCTATCCCTGCACGATCACCACTATCTCGGCCCGGACGGGCTGCCGCAGCGGCACCGCGTCATCCACGTCATCGAAGCGGTCGTCGACGGCGTGGACCGGGTGCCTTACCGAGCCGACACCAATGCCCTGACCATTGAGGTCGGGCAGGGATTCAGCGGCCTCGCCGGACCCGTTTACCAGCCCATAGCCGAACTATTCGTCGTGGATATGCTGCTGGCCAAGCCGCTGGCGGCTGGGGAAACGGCCACCTTGGAATATTCGACCAGCTTTCATTACCAGGTGCCGCCCCCGCCCGAGTTCCGCCGCGTCGTGCAGTCCTTCGTGGAGAACCTGGACATACGCGTGGAGTTTCATCCCGGCAAGCTGCCGGCCAGCGTGGTGTGGGCGGTGTGGGACGGGATGGACGGGCCCATCATCGAGCGGGAGAGCGTCACCCTGGACAGCCAATTCGCCGTCCATCGTTACCTGCGGCTGGCCGAGAAGACCACCGTCGGCTTTCACTGGGACCGGTAGGGCGTTTTTCGTTTCGCCGGCTCGCCTTGTCTTTGATCTTGTAACAGGACAGCCTGGGATGAGGTTCTCCAACGCCGACAAAGGGAAAATACGGGAGGTTTCCATGCCGCGCATCGGCAGAATGGTCTTCGGGGTGCTGACCAGCGCGTCCCTGCTGGGCGGCGCCGGGGGCGCGGCCCTGGCCGCGGTCACGGTCGCGCCGGCCGGCGCCGTGGTCGCCATCGCCCCGCACCCGACTGCGATTGAGTACTGAACCCTGAGAAACACCGCCGCGCGCCGGGACGGGGCCCCGGCATGGCACGATCAGAGTGTGCGGAGGGACGAGGGCGCGGCGACCACTAGTGCGGAGTTGCGTGCGCACAATCTCGCGCGGTTGCTGCGCGCGGTCCACGACAGCGGCGGCCAGCTCACCCGGGCCGAACTCACCAGGCAGCTCGGCCTGGCCAGGGGAACCGCCACCGTGCTGGTCAGGGACCTGGCTGGACGTCAGCTCATCGAGGAGCTGAGCAGCCCGGCCGGCGCGTCGGCCGAGCTCAAGGTGCCGCGCACCCGGGGGCGCCCGACCGGCGTGCCCTCGGCGCACCCGCAGGGGCCCGTCGCGCTGGCGGTCGACCTGCGGGACGACTCGTTCACCATGGCCGCCTTCGAGCTGACTGGGCGCTGCACCGTGCTCGACCGCCAGGAGCGGGAGGCCGTCTCGGGCACCGGGATGCTGGCCGAGGTCGCGGCGAGGCTGAAGATCCGCCGCCGCCAGTTCGGCGATCGCGTGGTCGGCATCGGGGTCGCCGTCCCCTCGCCGGTCAGCGCGGGCCAGATGGTGCAGCCCACCCTGCCGGACTGGCAGGACCTGGACGTGGCCGGCGCCCTGGGCGCCGGGGAGGACGACGGCGGGGAGGGATATCCGGGGCCCGTCCTGGCCGGCAACGACGCGACGCTGGCCGGCCTGGCCGAGGCCCGCCGCGGCGTGCTGCGGGGGGTCTCCGTCGCGCTGCACCTGCACGTCGCGACCGGCATCGGCGGGGTGCTGCTGGCCGGCGGCCAGCCGGTGACCGGCGCTCACGGCGCGGCGGGGGAGTTCGGGCACATGCCGCTGACCGGGGGGAGCGAGCCGTGCCGCTGCGGTTCGGTGGGCTGCTGGGAGCTCGACGCCGGCGCCCGCGGGCTGCTCCGCGCGGCCGGCCAGGCCGAGGAGGGCGACCGGATGGTCCGCGCCGAGCAGATCATCGCGGCGGCGGCCACCGATCCCGGCTGCGGCCAGGCTCTGACGCGGGCGGCCGAGGCGCTCGGCCGCGGCATCGGCGCGCTGGTCAACGCCCAGGACCCGGAGGCCGTCGGGCTGTCCGGCCTGGCCGCCGAGGTGTACGAGGCCGCGCCGGACGCGGTCCGGGCCGGCTACCTGGCCACGCTGATGCGGTTCCGCCGGTCCGTCCCGCCCGCGCTGCTGCCGTCTACGCTCGGCGACCTCGGCGCCTTGACCGGCGCGTCCGAGCTCGTCTTCGACGCCTTCCTCACCCCGCGCGGCCTGGGAGCCTGGCCCGCGGCGGAGGAGAAAACCGCGTGACCCGGGCGAGGCTTGCTTAGCCCTGACCGGAATGGCCGGGCGCAAGCCCCGTCCTCCGGGCGGGGTTAGCCCGGCCGCCTCTGCTGCTCGATGTACTGGCGGATGATGCTCGGCGGGGGCACCGCCGCACGATGCGGCAAAGTAGCAAGGGGATCAGAAATGCCCGTGCATGACGTGCCGGTTACGCGCCCTGTGAACTGCGCCCGCAGGCGCCGGGCCGTGACTCCCTTGAGGCTGTTCACGAATGCCGACACCGGCACTTTCGGCGGGCACTCGACCAACAGGTGCACATGGTCGTCCTAGCCGTTGAACTCGGCCATCTCGGCGCCGAACTCGCCGCAGACCTTCCGGATGGCCTCCTGGCAGCACCGCAGCATGTCCGCGTCGAGCACGCCGCGCCGGTATTTTGTCACGAAGACCAAATGAACGTGGAGCGCCGAAATGACGTGCCTGCCACGGCGGTAGTCCCGGAGATTGTCATAGGCCAACGTTAGGCTCTGGGTGTTATGCAGATAAGATACCGGTACCGCATCTATCCCACGCCGGGGCAACAGCAGGCGCTGGCGCGGGGGTTCGGATGCGCCCGGGTGGTGTACAACGACTGCCTGCGGCTGCGCGATGCCTGCCGTGCGGCGGGGGAAAAGATCAGCGATACCGAGGTGCAGCGCCGCGTGATCACGCTGGCCAAGCTCACGCCGGAACGGGCCTGGCTCGCGGAGGTCGCGTCGGTCGCCCTTGTCCAGGCTTGCCAGGATGCGCGCCGTGCCTATAAGAACTGGTTCGACTCCATGAAAGGCAGGCGCAAGGGCCCGGACATCAGGCATCCGAAACCCCGCCGCAAGCGCCACTGCCAGTCCATACGGCTCACCCGCAACGGCTTCAGCCTGCATGGGGATCGGCTGTATGTGCCGAAAGTGGGGGACATCAAGGTCGAGTGGTCCAGGGATCTGCCGTCCGAACCTTCATCGGTCACGGTGATCCGTGAGCCGGACGGTCGGCACTACGCGTCGTTCGTGGTGAAACACCAGGCCGTGCCGCTGCCGGCCAGCGACCGCGAGATTGGTATCGACCTGGGGCTGAACACCCTGGTCGTCACCTCAGACGGCCAGATGATCCCGAACCCCCGGTTCTTGCGGAAGGCACAACGACGCCTGAGGCGGGCGCACCGGGTGCTGTCCCGTAGGCAGAAAGGTTCAGCGAGCCGGGCGAAGGCCCGGCACAGGGTCGCGGTCGCGCACCGCAAAGTAAGGGAAGCGCGGCTGGACCACGCGCACAAGGTCGCCCTCCGGCTGGTCCGCGACAACCAAGCGGTCTACGCCGAGGACCTCGCCGTCTCCGGGCTGATGCGGACGCGGCTGGCCAGGTCGGTCTCCGACGCCGGCTGGTCTCAGTTGCTGAGGCTGCTTGAAGAGAAGACGGCCCGGTACGGCCGTACGTTCCGCAGGATCGGCCGGTTCGAGCCCACCAGCCAGGTGTGCTCGGCTTGCGGGGTGAAGGACGGCCCGAAGCCGCTCGCCGTCCGCGAGTGGACATGCGCAGCGTGCGGCACGGTCCACGATAGAGACATCAACGCAGCGAAGAACATACTCGCCGCCGGGCGGGCGGAGAGCCTAAACGCCTGTGGAACCAGCGTAAGACCACCGCTCAAGGTGGCGGCCGGTGCTGAAGCAGGAACCCACCGGAGCGCGGCGTGAGCTGCGCTGGAGGAATTCCCGTCGTTCACGGCGGGGAGGACGTCAATTCTCTGTGACTACCTGATAGATAGGTGATAGGTTCCCGTCCTCGTGGCTACGTCACAGGCAAAAGAAAATCATGATGCCGAACGGTCCGGCGGTGATCTCGTCCTGACCGAAGAGCGCGACCAATTGCGGCGCTCACGTGAGTACCTCCGGCTGATGCGCGAGGACGTGCTGTCGCTGCGAGCCATGGGCGGGGACCCGGTCTCCGAGGAGTACCTCAAGGCGGACCTGTACCACCGGGCCGAGGCCCTGAAAGACATCCCCGGCGCCCCGCTGTTCTTCGGCCGCCTCGACTACGCCGTACAATCCGGGGCCGTACAATCCGGAACTGGAAATTCCGCATCCGGAAACTCCGAAACTGAAATATCCGGAACCGGCGGAACTGCGGACGACGGCATCGCGGGGCACAGCTTTCACATCGGCCGCCGGCACGTGCACGCGCCGGATGGCACGGCCGCGGTGATCGACTGGCGGGCGCCGGTGTCGAGGCCGTTCTACCGGGCCAGCGCCGCGGACCCGATGAACCTCGGGCGGCGCCGGCGGTTCGGGTTCTCCGGCGGCGAGCTGACCGCCTACGAGGACGAGCTGTTCGCGGCCGGGGCGGGCGCCGGGGCGGCCGGCCCGGACCGTTCGGACCGAAAATACCAGACCCGGCCCAGCCAGATCCTGATCGACGAGATCGAGCGGCCGCGGTCCGGACCCATGCGGGACATCGTCGCGACCATCCAGCCCGACCAGGATGACATCGTGCGGGCCGAGGCGGCGCAGACGGTCTGCGTGCAGGGCGCGCCCGGCACAGGGAAGACCGCCGTCGGGCTGCACCGGGTCGCGTACCTGCTGTACGCGTACCGGGAGCAGGTCCGGCGGCGCGGCGTGGTCATGGTCGGGCCGAACCGGGCCTTCCTCTCCTACATCCGCAACGTGCTGCCCGCGCTCGGCGAGATCGATGTCACCCAGACCACCGTGGGCGAGCTGGTCGGCTCGGCTCCAGTCCGCGGCACCGACGACGAGGCGGCCGCGATCGTCAAGGGCGACGCGCGGATGGCGGAGGTGCTGCGGCGGGCGCTGTGGGCGTCGGTCCGCGCGCCATCGGCCGCGGTGATGCTGCCGCGCGGCTCGCGGCGCTGGCGGGTGGCCGCCTGGGAGGTCGAGGAGCTCGTGCACGAGCTGCGGCACCGGGGCGTGCGGTACGGCGCGGCCCGCGAGCTGCTCGAGCACCGGATCGCGCACGTGATCCTGACCCGGATGGAGGCCGCCGGGGAGGCCTGCGACGACCGCACCCACGAGGCGGTGCGGCGGTCCAGGCCGGTGCGGGCCGCAGTGGACGCGATATGGCCGAAGGCCGACCCGGTCCGGCTCGTGTTCGGGCTGCTGTCCTCGGCGGCGGCCCTGGCGCAGGCGGCCGAGGGCGTGCTCACCGCCGCGGAGCAGGCCGCGATCGCGTGGCCCGCGGCGCCGCGCGGGCCCGGCTCGGCCCGCTGGTCCGCGGCGGACGTGGTGCTCATCGACGAGGCGCGCGACCTGATCACCCGGACGCCCAGCCTGGCGCACGTGGTGGTGGACGAGGCCCAGGACCTGTCCCCGATGGAGTGCCGGGCGCTCGGCCGCCGGTGTTCCACCGGCTCGGCCACCGTGCTCGGCGACCTCGCCCAGGGCACCACGCCGTGGGCGGCGCCGTCCTGGCCGTCGCTGCTGGCCAACCTGGGCAAGCCGGACACCGGCGTGCGGGAGCTCTCGGTGGGTTACCGCGTGCCCCGCCAGATCCTGGACTACGCCTCGTCGCTGCTCGCGGTGATCGCCCCCGAGCTGAGGCCGGCCTCCTCGCTGCGGGCGGACCCCGGCGCCCTGGACCTCACCCGCGTGCCCGCCGCGACGCTGGGCCAGGCCCTGGTCACCGCCTGCCAGCAGGCCTGCGCCCGGCCCGGTTCGGTGGCCGTCATCGCCGCCGACCCGCAGGTTCCCGACCTGGGCCGCGCTCTCGACAGGGCCGGCGTGGCCTACGGAGCGCCGGGGGCGGATACCACGCTCACGCTGGTTCCGGTGACGCTGGCCAAGGGCCTGGAATACGATCATGTCATCGTGGTGGAGCCCGCGCGCATCGCCCGCGCCGAGACGAGGGGGCTGCAGCGGCTCTACGTGGCGCTCACCCGCGCGGTGTCGCGGCTGACCGTGCTGTACTCCGAGCCGCTGCCGGCTCCCCTCCCGTCAGGGACGGTGCCCGATTGAATGGTCCTAAAGTGAACCGATGCCCGGCACCGCACGTCTTTCTTATAGGGGGAACGGGCGGGCCTGGACGTCAATTTCCTGAGCTGCGAATTTCCGGATGTGCGTTGCGGGGATGCCGATGCGGCGGCATGCTGGAAGTTGCGGCGACATTTAGTCCTCGACTGACTCCTATGCGTTACAATGGTGGTTAACGGTGGAAGCCAAACGAACCGGCGATCCCGATCAGGTGCAGGCTGTCTATCTGGAGAAGCTAGCCGACGAATTGTCCCATCGCGGGCTTGAGGCGTGGCTGATGGCGCCGCCGGGGCGCAGGCCCAGCCTGTACGTGGTCAACCCGGCCGCACGGGCGCTTGAGGAGAACGTCTACGTCGGTTGCGGCAAGGACGGCATGTGGTGGTTCTGGTGGTCGTGGGCGGAGCGGATCGCTGTCGCCGACGACGTTGACCTGGCCGCCAGCACGATCGTGCGGGTCCTGGCCTCCCTTCTCCGAACGAGTGACTGAACCCTGCGAACCGCCCGCCAGGATGGACCTGTGCGCGACCCCGGCCGTTGAGCTCGCCCGGCTGATCAGGGCCCGGGAGCTTTCCGCCGCCGAGCTGCTCGCCGCCGTGCTGGCCAGGATCGGCGCGGTCAACCCCGCGATCAACGCGATCGTCACGCTCGCCGCCGAGCAGGCCTGCGCCACGGCCGCCGAACTCGACGCGCAGGCGGCCCGCGGCTCGTTCGCCGGGCCGCTGCACGGGCTGCCGATCGCGGTGAAGGACCTGGCCGAGACGGCGGGGATCAGGACCACCTTCGGTTCGCCGGTCTTCGCCTCCTTCGTGCCGGCGTTCGACGCGCCGCACGTGGCCCGGCTCAAGCAGGCCGGAGCGGTGGTGATCGGGAAGACCAACACGTCGGAGTTCGGCGCGGGATCGCAGACGTTCAACCCGGTGTTCGGGCCCACCCGCAACCCGTACGACACCCGGCTCACCCCCGGCGGCAGCAGCGGCGGGGCCGCCGCGGCCGTCGCCGCCGGGATGATCCCGTTCGCGGACGGCTCCGACCTGGGGGCCAGCGTGCGTAACCCGGCGTCCTTCTGCGGTCTGGTGGGGCTGCGGACCACGCCGGGCCTGGTGCCCGCCGATCCGCTGGACCCGCTGGCCGTGGTCGGGCCGATCGCCCGTACCGCGCCGGACGCCGCGCTGCTGCTGGCCGGGATGTGCGGCTCGGATCCCGGGCTGCCCATGGCGCGGCCCGATCGCGCCGGCGACTTCCTTGAGCTGCGGACGGCGTCGCTGCGCGGGCTGCGGGTGGCCTGGACGTACGATCTGGGGGACCTGCCGGTACAGCCCGAGGTCCGCCAGGTGCTCGCGGCGCTGCGCGGGGCGCTGGAGAGCGCCGGGTGCGCCGTGACCGACGCCGCGCCCGCCCTGTCCGACGCGGACGAGGTATTCCAGGTGCTGCGGGCCGCGCGGATGGCCGGCCTGGCGTCGCTGCTGCGCGCCCATCGCGGCCAGATCAAGGCCACCCTGGCCTGGAACATCGAGAAGGGCATCGCGCTGACCGGCGAGCAGATCGCGGCGGCGCGGGCCGGCCACGCCGAGATCTTCCAGCGGCTCAGGTCCTTCCTGGCCGAGGGGCCGTACGAGGTGCTCGCGCTGCCCGCCGCGCAGGTGGTCCCGTTCCCGGTCGAGCAGGAGTGGGTGACGGAGATAAACGGCGAGCCGATGGCCACCTACATCGACTGGATGCGCTCCTGCTCGCGGATCACGGTGACCGCGCACCCCGCCGTCTCAGTGCCAGCTGGCTCAGTGCCAGCTGGCTCAGTGCCGGCCGGCCTGACGGCCGCCGGGCTGCCCGTGGGCCTGCAGTTGGTGGGCCGCTACGGCGCGGACCGGCGGCTGCTTGAGATCGCGGCCGCGATCATGGCGCTGGCTGCCCCCTCCTAACAACTGGCTGCCCCTGCTAACAAGCTGAGGCCGGGGAAGGCCTGAGTGCTGCCGCGCCAGAACGCGGCGCGCTGCGCCGCGCCCTGCATGGCCATCGCGCCGAAGTGCCGGAGCCGCTGGTCGCTGACCGCGACCAGGCCCAGGTAAGCCCGGGTCACGCCGTCCTCGAGGCGGGCCGCGAGGGCCATCGCGCTGGCCGCGTCGTGCACCCGGAAGGGCAGCTGGTAAAAGGCCCGCGCGGCGGTCGGCGCCGCGCCCCGTCGGGAGATCATCGCGGCCAGCGTGTCGCGGGCCTGGTTGTGCCCGGTCCAGTCCCGTTCGGCCGCGGCCAGGCTGCTCCCGGTCAGGTGCGCGCCCGCCACCCCGTACCCGAAGATGGCCGCGTGCTCGGCCGCCAGCGCGGCCTGCAGCGCGGACACGGTCCCGGTTCCCGCCATCGCGCGCTATCCGCCCAGTACCGTCACGTGCGTGGCGTCGGAGGCGGCGATGCTCGCGAGCAGCTGGGCCAGGGCGGGCGGCACGGTGGCCAGCCGCTGCACCAGGCCCGCCGCCGACGCGCGCTCCGCCGCCCGCAGCCGGGCGGTGCTGATATGGGTAGGGCTGACGCGGGCGGGCGTAGTGCTGGCCCGGGGGGACGACCCCCCGGATGGCGACGGCGACGCGGACGTCCCTGGCGGCACGATGAGCCTGGCCCTGAGCTGCGCGAGGTGCTGCCCGTGCTGGGTGAGCAGCGGCCGGAGCGTCCGCAATCTTGCCGCCCCCGGATCGCCGTCGATGGCCGTCCGGTACAGGTCGATCAGGTTTTCTTCGGCCGCGATGACTGCCTGTAGCGTCAGCACGTCGCGGCCGAGGGGCGGGGGGCCCGCCAGCGGATTGGGGCCGGTGAACGCGTCCGAGGACCGGCAGCCGGCGGTGGCGAGCAGCAACGGCAGCGCCGCCGCCGAGGCGAGCAGCATGCGGCGCCTCGGCACAATGTCGGGCACACGGGCAAGCTACCACGTACGCTTCGGCGGGTCCGGCCGGTTCCTATCCGCGAGACGGCCCAACCCCGGATAGGCTAGGTCCCAATCCTGCAGGTCGTGGACGAGGAGGTCGTGATGCCAGGAGGCCAACGGCACGCGCCCGAACCCGGCCAGCACCGACCCGGCCAGCACCGTCCTCGCCAGGCGGTGGCCGGTTCCTCGCTCGACGAGAACAGGGTCGCGGACGTCATCCGTCCCGTGGTCGCCGCCGCGGGCATGGACCTGGAATCGGTCCGGGTGAGCGCCGCGGGCAGGCGGCGGGTGCTGCGGGTGGTGGTGGACAGCGACCGGGGCGTCAGCCTGGACGACGCCGCGACGATCAGCCGCCAGCTGTCCGCCGTGCTCGACACGGCGCCGGTGATGGGCGATTTCCCCTACACGCTCGAAGTCTCCTCGCCAGGCGTCGACCGCCCGCTGACCGACCCGAGGCACTGGCGCCGCGCGGTGGGACGCTTGGTCCAGGTCACCGCCACGGACGCCAGGGATGTCGGGACCATCTCCGGCCGGGTCGTCGCGGCCGACGCGGACGGGGTGACCCTGGACGTGGGGGGTGACCGCCGCCGTTTCGGCTACGCTGCGCTGGGCGTCGGCGCCATCCAGGTGGAGTTCGGGCATCCGCACACCGAGCTTGGAGCGACCCGCGATGGACATTGACCTTACCGTGCTGCGCAGTCTGGAAAGCGAGAAGGACATCTCGCTCGATCAGGCCATCAAGGCCATCGAGGACGCCCTGCTCGTCGCCTACCACAAGTCTGAGGGCGCGTCGTCCGCGGCGCGCGTCGAGGTGGACAGGAAGAGCGGGCACGTCACCGTGTGGGCCATCCAGACCGGCCCGGACGGGAGCCCGGAGCGGGAGTACGACGACACCCCGGCCGGCTTCGGCCGGATCGCCGCGACCACCGCCCGGCAGGTGATCCTGCAGCGGCTCCGCGACGTCGAGGACGAGCTGACCTTCGGCGAGTACGCGGGCCGCGAGGGCGACATCGTGGCCGGGGTGATCCAGCAGGGCAAGGACCCCAGGACGGTGCTGGTCGACCTGGGCAAGCTGGAGGCGGTGCTGCCGCCCGCCGAGCAGGTGCCCGGCGAGCGTTACGTCCACGGCGAACGGATCCGCTGCTACGTGCTGCACGTGCGCAAGGGCCATCGCGGGCCTTCTGTCACCTTGTCCCGGACCCACCCCGGCCTGGTGAAGAAGCTGTTCGCCCTGGAGGTGCCCGAGATCGCGGCCGGCGCGGTGGAGATCGTCGCGATCGCCCGCGAGGCCGGGCACCGCACCAAGATCGCGGTCCGGTCGCATCAGCCGGGCGTCAACGCCAAGGGCGCCTGCATCGGGCCCATGGGCAGCCGGGTGCGGAACGTGATGAACGAACTGCACGGCGAGAAGATCGACATCGTGGACTACTCCGACGACCCGGCCGGCTTCGTGGCCAACGCGCTGTCGCCGGCCCGGGTGACCCGGGTTCATGTGATCGACGCCGCGGCCAGGGAGGCGCAGGTCGTCGTGCCCGACTACCAGCTGTCGCTGGCGATCGGCAAAGAGGGCCAGAACGCCAGGCTGGCCGCCAGGCTCACCGGCTGGCGCATCGACATCAGGTCCGACGCCGCGGTCCCGGCCGATGGGCCGGCGGTGCGCTCGTCCGCCGGGCCGGTGGCGCAGGCCCCTGAATAGGGCCGGATACCGGCCGCCTCTTCCGCCTCCCCTGCCGCACCAGCCAGCGGCCCCGTCGGCGCAGGTCCCCGGCCGGTATCGGAGACCCGCGGACACGGTAGACTCATGAATGTAATAACCATGCGAGCCGAGCGGCCTGTCCCGGGTATGCCTCCTATGCGTACCTGTGTAGGCTGCAAGGAGCGTGCGGTAAAGTCCAGCCTGCTTCGCCTCGTAGCGGCTGGGGACGTCATTCAGCCCGACCCGCGGGCCCGGCTGCCTGGCCGAGGTGCGTACCTGCATCCCAGCCTCGCCTGCCTGGAACTCGCGCGTCGGCGCCGGACGTTCCCCCGGGCCTTGCGCGCCGCGGGATCGCTCAGCCTCGAACCACTGGCTGAGTATCTTTGCGGCGCGGATTCCCCGGAATAGCATTACTGGCGGAGGAACAACCTGGCTGGGCAGCAGGCTTAACGCTAGAAGGAACACCTGTCGGAAAGCAGGTCGAGAAGCTGATGAGCGCTCGATGAGCACGCGGCGATGATCACCATAGGCTGAGGCCAGCCCGGAGCACGCTCTGCCCGGGCCGGGGTCCGGGAAGGGGTCCAGGGGACTGGGCCGAGAAGGAGCGTAGTGGCGAAGGTCCGGGTTTACGAACTCGCGAAGGAGTTCGGTGTCGAGAGCAAGGCCGTCATGGACCAGCTCAAGGAAATGGGCGAGTTCGTAAGGTCAGCTTCCTCGACGATAGAGGCGCCCGTGGTCCGGCGGCTCAAGGAGGCATTCTCTACCAGGTCGGCAGAACAGCCGGCTCAGGGATCCAGGTCCCGGTCCGCGGGGTCGCCGGCCGGGTCAGCTGCGCCGCGCGAAGGCGCGGCCCCGGCGGGTGCCAGGCCGCGGCCTAGCGCCACCCAGTACACGGCACCCCATGCTCGCGATGACCGCGCCGCCGCGGCGGCTTCCGGTGCGGCGCCTGCCGGTGCGGCGCCTGCCGGCGCGGTGGCTTCCGGTGCGGCGCCGGCCCCCAGGACTGCGCCCGACGGGACCGCCAACGGCTCCGCAGAGCGTGCGGCCGCGCCCGATGTGGCCGCCGCCAGCGGTACCTCGGCGGCTCCCGAAGCGGCGGCCCGGCCGCTGCCGCCGGTCCCGCCGTCGCCCGCGTCCCGGCCCGGCCCGGACCCGAGAATCGACCCGAGGACCCAGGGAACTCCGGGCGGTCCCGGTGCCCCGCGGGTGCCCGGGCCGCCGCGGACCCCGGCCACCCCCGCCGACTTCCGCAGTGCGGGGACGAGCCAGGCGGGCCAAGGAGGCCAGGGCGGCCAGGCCCGGCCCTCGGCTCCGCGTCCCGGCGCGCCGGGCGGCTCTTCTGGGCAGCGCCCCGGCGCCCCCGCAGGCCGTCCCGACCAGTCGGGCCAGGGCACCAGGCCGTCCGCGCCGAGGACCCAGGGACCTGGCGCTCCCCGCCCGGGGGCGCCCAGGTCAGGCGCACCCGGCCCGCGCCCGGGGGCCCCGCGTCCCGGCCCGAGGCCGGGCAACAACCCGTTCAGCTCGACCGCGACCGGCATGGGGTCGGCGCCTCCGGCTAGGCCCCAGGGCCCGGGCGCGCCTGGCCAGTCTGGTCGTCCCGGCCCTTCGGCGGGCGGTCCCGCCGGTCCCGCCGGTCCCGGCGGGCCGCGTCCGGCTGGCCGCGGTCCCGGCCGCCCCGGCATGTCCGATGGCGGGCCGCGTCCTGGCGGTCCCGGCGGGCCGCGTCCCGGCGGTCCCCGGCCGAGCCCGATGAACATGCCCTCCCGCCCGGCGCCGTCCGGCGCGGGCCGGAGCGGTCCCGGCGGCGGCCGCGGCGGTCCTGGTTCCGGGGCTGGCACCCGGCCCGGCGGGCCCGGCGGCGGCGGCGGTGGCCGCGGGCCCGGGGGCGGCGCCCCGCGGGCCGGAGGCGGGCCTGGTGCGGGCGCTCCCCGCACCGGGGCCGGCGGTGGTCCGCCGCGTCCGGGCGGCGGCCGTGGCCGCAGCGGCACCCAGGGTGCCTTCGGGCGCCCCGGCGGGCGTCCGTCCCGGGGCCGGAAGTCGAAGAAGCAGCGCCGTCAGGAATTCGACAACATGCAGGCGCCGACGATCGGCGGCGTCTCGGTTCCGCGCGGCAGCGGCCAGGTGGTCCGGCTGTCCCGGGGCGCGTCGCTGAGCGACTTCGCCGACAAGATCGGGGCTAACCCGGCGTCGCTGGTGCAGGTCATGCTGCTCCTTGGCGAGATGGTGACCGCCACTCAGTCGGTGAACGACGAGACTCTCCAGCTGCTCGGCGCCGAGCTCAACTACAACATCCAGGTCGTCTCGCCCGAGGAAGAGGACCGCGAGCTGCTCGAGTCGTTCGACATCGAGTTCGGCGAGGACGAGGGCGAAGAGGCCGACCTGGTGGCCCGGCCGCCGGTCGTCACGGTGATGGGTCACGTCGACCACGGCAAGACCAAGCTGCTCGACGCGATCAGGCACACCAACATGGTGGCCCGCGAGGCCGGCGGCATCACCCAGCACATCGGCGCGTACCAGGTGACCACCGAGGTGGACGGCGAAGAGCGCAAGATCACCTTCATCGACACCCCGGGTCACGAGGCGTTCACGGCCATGCGGGCCCGCGGCGCCGAGACCACCGACCTGGTGGTGCTCGTGGTGGCGGCGGACGACGGCGTGAAGCCGCAGACCACGGAGGCCCTGAACCACGCGCAGGCGGCGGGCGTGCCCATCGTCGTGGCCGTCAACAAGATCGACAAGGAGGGCGCCGACCCGCAGCGGGTGCGCGCCCAGCTGACCGAGTACGGGCTCGTCGCGGAGGAGTTCGGCGGCGACACCCAGTTCGTGGACGTGTCCGCCACCAAGCGGGCCGGCATCACCGAGCTGCTCGAGGCGATCATCCTGACCGCCGACGCATCCCTTGACCTGCGCGCTAACCCGAAGCAGGACGGGCAGGGCGTGGCCATCGAGGCGCACCTGGACAAGGGCCGCGGCCCGGTGGCCACCGTGCTGGTGCAGCGCGGCACGCTGCACGTCGGCGACTCGATCGTGTGCGGCGAGGCGTTCGGCCGGGTCCGGGCCATGCTGGATGAGAACAGCGAGCCCATCCCCGAGGCCCCGCCGTCCCGGCCGGTGCAGGTGCTCGGCCTGACCGCCGTGCCCGGCGCGGGCGACAACTTCCTGGTCGTCTCCGACGACCGGATGGCCCGGCAGATCGCTGAGCGGCGGGAGGCGCGCGAGCGCGTCGCCCAGTTCGCCCAGGGGCGGCGCCGGGTCACGCTCGAGGACCTGGAGTCGGCGTTCAAGGCCGGCGAGCGCGAGGAACTGCTGCTCATCATCAAGGGCGACGTGTCCGGTTCGGTGGAGGCCCTGGAGGACGCGCTGCTCCAGCTCGACGTGGGCGAAGAGGTCAGCCTGCGGGTGATCGGCCGCGGCGTCGGCGCGATCACGCAGGACGACGTCAACCTCGCCATCGCCTCGGAGGCGGTGATCATCGGCTTCAACGTCCGGCCGGCCGGCCGGGCCGGTGAGCTGGCCCAGCGCGAGGGCGTCGACATCCGCTACTACTCGATCATCTACCAGGCGATCGAGGAGGTCGAGGCCGCGCTCAAGGGCATGCTCAAGCCAGAGTTCGAGGAAGCGCAGCTCGGCACGGCGGAGATCAGGGAGGTCTTCCGGGTGCCGCGGGTGGGCAACGTCGCCGGGTGCATCGTGCGCTCGGGGACGATCCACCGCGGCAGCAAGGCCCGGCTGATCCGGGACGGCGTGGTGATCTCGGACAACCTGACGGTGGACTCCCTGCGCCGGTTCAAGGAGGACGCGACCGAGGTCCGCGAGGGCTACGAATGCGGTATCGGCATCGGCTACAACGACGTCAGGATCGGCGACACGATCGAGACCTTCGAGATGAGGGAGAAGCCAAGGACCTGACCAGGTACCCGGGCAGCTGCGGGGCGGTGACGTGTACGTCGCCGCGCTGACGCTGGACGTGCTGCTTGGCGACGTGCACTCGCTGAAGGCCAAGCGGGGCGTTGTCCGGCCGCTGGTCGCCGAGTTGCGCCGGTGCTATCCAGGTGTCGCGGTCGCCGAGACCGGGCACCTGGATCTGCACCGCCGCGCCGAGATAGGGGTGGCCGTCGTGTCCGCGACGGCCGCCAACGCGATGAGCGTGCTCGGCGAGTGCGAGCGGCTGGTGGCCCGGCATCCTGAGATCGAGCTGCTGTCGGCCCGGCAGCGGCTGTTCAACGAGGAGGAGTGACGGAGCATGGACGCCGCGAGGGCGCGCAAGCTGGCCGACCGGATCAGCCAGATCGTAGCGGAGATGCTGGAGCGCCGGATCAAGGACCCCCGGCTCGGCTTCGTGACCGTCACCGAAGCCCGGCTGACCAACGACCTGCGCGAGGCCACCGTGTTCTACACGGTGTACGGATCTGACCAGGAGCGGGCCGACACCGCGACCGCGCTGCACAGCGCCACCGGCATCATCAGGTCCGAGGTGGGCCGGCAGCTCGGCCTGCGGCACACCCCGTCGCTCGAGTTCGTCGCGGACATACTCCCGGACAGCGCCAAGCGGATCGAGGACCTGGTCACCCAGGCTATGCACGCCGACGCCGAACTCGCCCGCAGCCGCGAGGGCGCCGTTCCCGCTGGTGACCCCGATCCCTACCGCAAGCCCGCCGGCGACTCCGACGAAGAATGAGCGAGCCTCCGAGCGGCAAACAGAGCGGCCTGGTCATCGTGGATAAGGCCGGCGGCATGACCTCGCATGACGTCGTGGCGCGGGTCCGGCGGCTGGCCGGGACCAGGAAAGTGGGGCACGCCGGGACGCTGGACCCGATGGCGACCGGCGTCCTGGTGGTGGGCGTGGAGAAGGCCACCAGGCTGCTCGGGTACCTGACGCTGACCGAGAAGGAATATGCCGCCACGATCAGGCTCGGCCAGTCGACCAGCACCGACGACGCGGAGGGCGAGATCACCGGCGGCGCGCCGGCCGCGGGCGTTTCCGCGGAAACGCTGTCTACGGCGGTAGCCGGCCTGGTCGGCGAGATCGAGCAGGTGCCGCCCGCGGTCAGCGCGATCAAGGTGGACGGGCAGCGCGCCTACCGGCTGACCAGGGCGGGCGCGGCGCCGGAGCTCAAGGCCAGGCCGGTGACGGTGTATGAGTTCACGGTCACCGCGGTGCGCCGCGAGGGCGACCTCGTCGACGTGGACGCCACCGTGCGCTGCTCGAGCGGCACCTACATCAGGGCCCTGGCGCGCGACCTCGGCGCCGCGCTGGGGACCGGCGGCCACCTGACCCGGCTGCGCCGCACCAGGGTGGGCGGGTACCGGGTGGAGGACGCCCGCACCCTGGAGCAGCTGGGTGACCGGTTCGAGGTGCTGCCGCTGGCCCTGGCGGCCGCGGCGGCCTTCCCGAGCCGGAACCTGAGCGCGGAGGAGGCCCGCCGGCTGGCCAACGGCGGCCGCCTGGCCGCGGTCGCCGGGGCTACCGCGGCTACCGCGGGCACCCCCGTCGCCCCGGGCCCGACAGCCGCCTACGCGCCCGACGGTACCCTGATCGCCCTGGTCACCGAGGAGTCGGGACAAGCGAGGCCGCTTGTCGTCTTCGCATGAGGCCTTAGGCTTGTTCTCTGGCGGCACTTGCGGCCTGGCGGCAAAGGAGGAACGGGGATCGTGTACCGCTGGTACGGCTTGGCCGAGGTGCCTTCCGACTGGGGTGCGTGCGTCGCGACGATCGGCGTGTTCGACGGCGTGCACCGCGGTCACCAGCGCATCATCGGGCGGGCCGGGGAGATCGCGCGCGCGAGGCACCTGCCGGTCGTGGTGATCACCTTCGATCCGCATCCGGACGAGGTCGTCCGGCCGGGTTCGCATCCGCCGTTCCTCACCACCTCGCGGCGGCGAGCCGAACTGCTGGCCGGCCTCGGCGCCGACGCGGTCTGCGTGCTCCCGTTCAACCTGGAATTCTCCCGGCTCAGCCCGGACGAGTTCGTCCGCGTGGCCCTGTCCGAACGGCTGCACGCCGCGGCCGTGGTGGTGGGGGAGAACTTCAGGTTCGGCCACAAGGCCGTGGGGGACGTGCCGCTGCTCGTTCAGCTGGGCGAGAAGTACGACTTCACCGCCGAGGGCGTGCCGCTGCTGGTGGCCGACGGCGTGACGATCTCCTCGTCCTACATCAGGGAGCAACTGGCCGCCGGTGACGTGGCCGCCGCCGCCAGCGCGCTGGGCCGCCCGCACCGGGTGGAGGGCGTCGTCGTCCGCGGTCACATGCGCGGCCGCGGGCTGGGCTTCCCGACCGCCAACCTGGAGACCCCGCCGCACACCGCCACTCCCGCCGACGGCGTCTACGCCGGCTGGCTGAGCAGCCTGGGCCTGGACGGCTCGGAGGCGAGCCGCTGGCCGGCCGCGATCTCGGTCGGCACCAACCCGACGTTCGGCATCGGCGACCGCACCGTCGAGGCGTACGCGCTCGACCGTGACGACCTGGACCTGTACGGCGCCCACGCCGCCATCGACTTCGCCGCCCGGCTCCGCGGCACCGAGCGGTTCGACTCCGTCGAGGCCCTGGTCACCCAGATGCGCGAGGACGTGATCCAGGCCCGGGCCCTCACCGCCAGCTGAGCACCGCCAGCTGAGCACCGCCAGCTGAGCGGGCCTTCATGCGGTCGTCACGTTTCTCTCGTAACGTGCGTCCTGCTGCGCCTGCTCGGCCCGGTGGTGGTGATCCTCACCCTGGTGCTGCTGGCCAGCGGCGTGGGGCTGCTCCTGGTGAGCCCGTCCTGGATGTCGCTGCTGCTCAAGGTGCACAAGGCCAGCTTCGTGCTGTGGTTCGGCGCCATGACCGTCCACGTGCTCGGCCACCTGGGCGAGGTGCTCCGGCTGGCCCCGCGCGACTGGCTGCGCCGGACCCGCCGCGACGTCACCGGGGCCGGCCTGCGGCAGTGGCTGATCGCCGCCAGCCTGGTGGTCGGCGTCCTGCTCGGGTTCCTCCTGCTCAGCCGCGTCGGCCCCTGGCTGGCGTCCGTGCCGGGCGCCGGCCGGTAACCCGGCCCGCGCCCACGGTCACAGCGCCCACGGTCACAGCGAAGCGTAGAGCGCCCGCTCGAAGTCGTTGTACATCGTGACTGCCTCGGGCGTCACGAAGGGCAGGAAGTTGCTGTAGATGGAGCCGCAGACGCCAGTGGTGCGGTCCATCCAGAACTGCGTGTTGCATAGGCCAGCCCAGGCTCCGGACCAGGCGCGCCGCATGCCCGGGAGGTCAGAGGTGTTGAGCAGCAGCCCGTAGCCCCACTTGAAGCCGGGGCCGGGGTTGAACTCGCAGGTCGAGGCCGGGTCGGCGGTCGGCAGCTCGGCCGGGAAGTCCAGGTCGCCGATCTGGTTGCTGAAGGCCTCGTCGACCGTGGACGACCGAAGGATCCTGGTGCCGTCGAGTTCGCCGCCGCGCAGCAGGGCCCGCTGGAACTTGATGTAATCGCTCGGCGGCCCGTAGAGCCCGTGGCCGCCGGCCCAGTAGTCCGGCGCCTGGTTCAGCACCTCTCCGATGGACACCCAGGTGCCGTCCTCGCCCTTGACGTGCACCGGGGTCGAGTTCGGCCGCTGGTCGTCGTTCATCAGGAAGGTGGTCTGGTCCATGCCGAGCGGGCCGGTGATGCCCTGCTTGATGGCCACGTCCAGGCCGACGCCGGTGACCGCCTCCACCACCTTGCCGAGCCAGTCGATGTTGATCCCGTAGATGAACTGCTCGCCCGGATCGGCCAGCATCGGCGCGGTGAAGGAGGCGCGCGACCCCGCCACCACGTTCGGCACTCCGGTGATCTTCTCCCAGCGGACTAGTCGCTCGCTCCAGAACCAGTAGCCCAGGCCGCTGGTGTGTGTGATCAGGTTCCTGACGGTGGCCTGCCGGACCGGAGGCCGCAGCCTCGGAATATCCCCGTCCAAGCCGGTCATCACCTGGACCTCGGCGAACTCCGGGCAGTAGTCCGCGACCGGTGCGTCCAGGTCGAGATTGCCCTGCTCCACCTGCTGCAGCGCGGCCACGGTGCACGGCATCTTAGTCATCGACATGATCCGGAACAGCGTGTCCACCGTGACCGGGTCGCTCTCACCGACCGCCCTCGGCCCCGCCGCGCCCTGGTAGATTACCCCGTCGCGATCGGCCGCGATCGCGGCCACGTGCGGTACTCCGCCGGAGTCCACCGCGTCCCGCAGGACTTTGTCTATGGCCGTCCCGTCGATAGAAGCGCTCATGCGTGACCTCCTAGAGGTGGACATCGTCGTTCACGTCGTGTGCCGCGGCGGCATTTTCCCCTGGTTATCACGCCAGGGTCGATCCGTTCGTCTCATTCTGAGGTAATACGCCGGGAAGGACAGAAGCGCTGGCGCCGGTTCGCCATCTTCACCGACCCAGACGGCAACCAGGTCGGCCTCTGGGCCTAACCGCCTCACCCCAGGCAGCGCGCAGCCACCATACGCCTCACGCGCTCCTAGGTCGGGTTCCATGGCTGTGGCAACGTGCTGACTCATTCCATTAAGGTGCGGCAACCATGGAATGCCGCCCCCGCTGCCGACGCATCCCGGGGACGGAGCGTACGTTCTAGGCAACAGCGAGCAGTGCCTCGAGCGCGGAGCGCAGCGGAGCCAGGCGGTCGGCGGCGGCCGCGCGGGCGGCAGCGAGCGAGCGGCCGCCGAGGAGTTCCACGATCTCGATGTAGCACTTGATTTTCGGTTCGGTGCCGCTCGGGCGCAGTACCACCCGGCCGCCAGGAAGCCGGTAGATAAGCACGTCGGCCCGCGTCACCGCGGCCCCCGCCCCGCCGCCGCCCGCCGCGTCCTGGGCGAGGTCGGTGCGGCCGGACACCGGCTCGCCACCGAAGGCTTCCGGCGGCGCCGACCTGAGCCGGCTCATGACGTGCGCCTGGTCCGCGGTCCGCAGGGTCAGCTGGGAGGTCAGGTGCACGCCGTGCGCCCGCTCCAGGTCATCGTAGACGTCGAGAACCGAACGGCCCGCCGACTTCGCCCCTTCCGCCAGCCGGAGCATCGCCAGCGCGGCGCCGAAGCCGTCCTTGTCGCGCACCACGTCACCGACGGCGTAGCCGAGCGCCTCCTCGTAACCGAAGACGAACCGCGCCCCCGGCACGCCGTCGGCGGCCCGGGCGATCCACTTGAACCCGGTGAGGGTCTCGGCGTACCGGACGCCGGCCGCCGCCGCGATCTTGGCCAGCATCGTCGAGGAGACCACGGTGGAGGCCACCAGCAGCGCCTCCGGCGCCGCCTGGTCCGCCGTCCGCTCCAGCAGGCTGGCCCGGATCAGGCTGGCCCGGATCAGGTTGGCCCGGATCAGGCTGGCCCGGATCAGGCTGGCACCGAGCAGGGCGCCCACCTGGTCCCCGGTCAGCACCCGCCAGCCGGCGACTGGGTCAGGGACGGCCACGGCGAGCCGGTCCCCGTCCGGGTCGCTGGCGACCACCAGGTCGGCGCCGAGCCGGCGCGCGTCGGCCAGCGCCAGGTCCAGGGCGCCCGGCTCCTCGGGGTTGGGAAAGGCGACGGTCGGGAAGTCCGGGTCGGGCTCCGCCTGCGCGGCCACCATGTGCGGCGCCGCGAAGCCCGCCAGCCGCAGCGCCCGCAGCATGAGCTGGCCCGCCACGCCGTGCATCGGCGTGTAGACCACGCTCAGCCCGGGACCGGGACCAGCCGAGGGACCCGGGGACCCGGCCGCGGCGGCCACGACCGCGGTCAGGTACGCCTGAGCGATCTCGTCGCCGTGCCGGGTGATCAGCGGGCTCCCGGCCGCGGCCACCGGGATCTGCGCCAGCGGCCCGAGACCGGCGATGCGCTTCTCGATCTCGGCGTCGACGGGCGGGATGACCTGGGCGCCGTCGCTCAGGTAGAGCTTGTACCCGTTGTCGGCGGCCGGGTTGTGGCTGGCGGTGATCATCACCCCGGCCGCCGTGCCGAGGTGACGGACCGCGAACGCGAGCAGGGGAGTGGGGCAGGGCCGCGGCAGCATGTGCACCGCGATGCCCGCGCCCGCCAGCACCCCGGCCACCTCATCGGCGAACTCCGCCGACCGGTGCCGCGCGTCGCAGCCCACAGCCACGCCGTCCCGGTGACCCCCCTGAGCCCCGCCGCCGCGCTGAGTCCCGCTGTCCCGGCCCGCGGAACCCGGCCCGGCCAGCCAGCCGGCCACCGCCGCGGTCGCCGCCCTGACCACGGCCCGGTTCATCCGATTCGGCCCCGCGGCGACCGCGCCGCGCAGCCCCGCCGTCCCGAAGTGCAGCCGGTCCGCGAACCGGTCCCGCAATTCGGCGATCGCCTCCGCATCCTTGTCCGTGCCCGCGTCCGCGCCCGCGTTCGTGCCGGTGCCCGCGTTCGTGCCGGTGCCCGCCTCGGCATCGCTTTCCCCATCGGCGAAGGCCCGGTCGAGCAGCGCCCGCAACTCGGCCCGGTCGCCCGGGTCCGGGTCGTCCGCGATCCAGCCCTTCGCCGTCGCTCGCAGCTCAGCTTCAGCCGTCACTTTCCCCACTCATTTCAATCTGCCTCATCCCGTAGCCACCCTCGCTCAAGATCTGGATGAATTGAGGCTTATGGGTGCGGTTGGCGCCTTATCGGTGGATTCGAACAAATGCTCCACTAAACCATGCTCACCAGGGTTTTGTAGACAGTGTCATCGTATCCGTCCCGGCTGGGGCCCAGGATACCGGGCTGACCTTCAGGGTGGCTTCGGTGATCGAAGCCGCCAGCCACGGCAGTCATGTGCTCGTCCGCAACACCCCGGGCAGGCCTGCGTGCTCAGCCTCTGATCTGGTTGAGGAGTTTTGCGGCTGGCGAGCTGGTCGTCGTCGGCGAGGATGACGGCGCGGACCAGGATGCGCCGCAGGATCTCATCGTCGTCCAGGGCGGGCAGTCCAGGGATCTCGTACGGGGCGGCGTTTTCGGTCTGCCGGATCCCACTCGTCGTGCGCCCGCAAGGCCTCCCTGTCGATGTCGCCTGGCCGCGGCCCCTTCCTGACGTCCTGCCGCAACCTGTCGTGCTCGCTCAGCATCGCGGTCAGGAGCTGACGGCCTTCGGCCAGCCGCTCTCGGGCCAGCTCATCCAGCACCAAGCCAGGTTCACCCGGCACCCCAGACATCCCTTCCACGGCAGGAGACTAAACGACCGCGAGCCCGGCACACAGGACCGACGCCAACAATCCCGCAGTTTCCTATAGCCCATGACCCCGCCAGGTTGCCGGGTGCCCGGCCGACGATGCCGGCGCGCCGCCTGACATTCCGGCGGGCTGCGTCGTCGTACTGCTGAGAAGAACACGCCATCCAGCGGACCACCGGCTCAGGCTGTGACCCGCAAGAACGGCAAGGAGATGACGATGGACGCCCGTTTCGATTACCTCGGCAGCCCCCTGGCGCTGAAGTTCGTCAAGCACATCAACTCGGCGGGGGCCGTTGTGCGTGATTCGGCCCTGCCGGACGCGACGCAGGAGCTGGTGAAGCTCCGGGCCAGCCAGATCAACGGCTGCGGCTTCTGCACCGACATGCACACCAAGGACGCCCTGCACGCGGGGGAAAGCCAGCAGCGGCTGAACCTGGTCGCGGCATGGCGGGAGGCGAAGGTCTTCACCGAGGCCGAGCGGGCCGCCCTGGAGCTCGCCGAACAGGGCACCCGCATCGCCGACGCCGCCGGCGGGGTCACCGACGAGGCCTGGGCGAACGCGGCCAAGCACTACGACGATGACCAGCTCGCCGCGCTGGTGTCGGTCATCGCCCTCATCAACGCCTACAACCGCATGAACGTCATCATCCAGCAGCCCGCCGGCGACTACCAGCCCGGCCAGTTCGGATAACCATCGGCCCGCACGGGACAGGGACGGGTAGACGATGAACGTCTGAGCGAGCTGGGCGGAGGATGCCGTGGGGTCGAGCGCTGCTTCCGGGCAAGCGCGCCCGTCGGCTTGGCGGGGCCGTAGCACCACGGTCCGTTCGGATCATCTGAATTACCCGAACGAGCCGGGTTCCACGCCCCGGTTACCCTGCCCGCTGTCCGCCGCGAGGCAGTCAGAATGGCGGGGGCAAGGGATGCGAGGCGGAGGCCTGGCGTGGACTGCCTCCCGCGCCGGGCGCTGGTATCGCCCTGTGTCCGGACAGAGCAGGGTCCCCCTCGGACGAGGCACCGGGACTGGAAATCCGGCACGCCCGCTCTGCCCGCATCTGCAACTATTGGCTGGACGGCAAAGACAACTTCGCCGCGGACCAGGAAGCCGCGTCCCCTGGTGGCGCTAGCGCCGATGGTAGTAAGCGCCCGGTCAGAAAGGCCACATTGCCCGGATGAGTGGAACCCGGTCTTGGGTTTGCGGGAGGTGCATGTCCGATGTTGGCCAGCGTGAGGCTGGGCGAGAAGTCAGCTGCTGCATGCGCGGTGACCACCTGGCGGGATCAGCTGTACCTTGCCTGGACCGGAACCGACATGCACATCAACGTGGCGTCGTCAGCAGATGGCCGCGAGATCATGGGCAAGCAGCGGCTGGCCGAGGTGAGCTGCAAGCGCGTCACGAAAAGCTCGTCGGGCACGAACCAGTCATCGACGACGGAGACGGTCGCATTGGCCCCCGCGCTGGCCGGGTCCGGTCCGCGGCTGTGCCTTGCGTGGACGGGCAGCGACGGAGCTCTCAACGTGCTTGACGCTGGGCGTCCCGATTACTCCCGTCCGGTGACCTTCAAAGAACGAACCGCAGAGTCGCCGTCGCTCACGACAACCGAGCCTGGCGACCTCGCGGTCGCGTGGACGGGCACTGACCGCCACGTCAACCTGCTCACCGTGGCTGAGGACTCCCCCGGGGCGCCGCTGCGCACGGGAGGCGCCAAGAGTCGGCTCGACGAGGCGAAGAGCGATAACGCGCCCGCGGTATGCCGCCACGAGGGCCGCCTGATCCTGGCCTGGACCGGCTCCGACCGCCGCATCAACCTCCTGACCGTGGCCGGATACGGGCCCGGCCCGCCCGTGCGGCTGGAGGAGGCCAAGAGCTACGGCGCGCCCGCGCTGTGCAGCCACCAGGGCCGCCTGATCCTGGCCTGGACCGGCTCCGACCGCCGCATCAATCTGGCATCCGTGCAGTAGGTGGGCTCCCTGTCCACGCGGAAGGCAGGTACCTGACGTTCCCGGTGGCCAGGTCGAGGCTGGCCAGCTGCACGGACCGGCATCCGTTTACCACCGAGGCCCGCAAGTAGCTAAGCGCCTTGTCCTTATCGCGCAGCCCCGGCATCGCGCGGTGGAATCCCAGGAAGGCATCCTGAAAACACATCCTCGGCCGTCGCCTGGTCCCCGGTCAGCAGCAGGGCCAGGCGGATCAGGGCAAGGCCGTGGCGCGGTAAAGGCTGACGACGACATCACCCGCCGTCTGCCCGTCTCGCGGCCCGGCTACTGGATCCGTGTGCTTTATGGTCACACGCCACCCGCTTCCCGGCGGCGCGCGTCATCCGGTGCTCTCATCACCGCTCTGCGCCGTCGCGTCCTGCCTGGCTGGCTGGGCGAGCCGTCCTAGTCGCTGCACACCTATATGACGCGGCCGGATGCGAAATGCTGAGTGCGGGGTGCTCATTTTTTATAGGTCCGGCCAGGTGCCGCGGCAGGGCCAGCGCATCGCCCCAAAGGTGACCTGCGGCTATTGCGTGAGCCCGCTGGGCGGGCTGCGATGCTAGGTGGCGAGGAAGTCCAGGGTCCGCTTGTTGATGTCGGTGGGGCGCTGCACCATCAGGAAGTGCCCGACGCCATCGATCAGCTCGGACTGGGATCCGGGGCCGCAGTGATCCGGTACCCGGCTGACCTGTTCCTGGGTCATGCCGTGGCAGCCGTCCTGGGTGCCGTGCAGGTACAAGGTGGGTTGGGTGATGTCGCGGCCCCAGGCCGCGGCCTGCTCGGCGGCCCATTCCGGTGAGCCGAACCGAGTGGGGTCGAACTGTCCCCAGTAGTAGCCCAGGGCGGCCTGGAAGTGCGCGGGGTCGCGGATGCACTCCTTGACTTTGGGGAGGTCCTCGGCGGCGTCGTAGCCGGGGGACCAGTCGGCCCAGATCCTGTCGATGAACGCGAAGTCATCGGCCGAGATCACCTGCTCGCAGACCCGCTGCATCTGGAAGTACCAGAAGTAGAACGAGCGCTTGATCTGGTCGTAAGTGATGATGTTCTCGCCGAAGATCGCGAACGGCGGGATGTTGAGGATGACGCAGCGCCGCCACCGCCCGGGTTCCTTGCCGGCCGCCCCCCAGGCCCCGACCGCGCCCCAATCATGCGCGATCAGGACCGCGTCGGCGTCGCCGCCGAGCGCCTCGTGCAACGCGATCTGGTCGGCGACCATCGTGCTGGAGTGCACGTGGTGGCGGTCATCGGGAAGCTCGGTCGGCGCGAACCCGCGGTTGAACGGGGCCACCGCCCGGTACCCGGCGTCAGCCAGCGCCGGGAGCAGATAGCGGTAGCTGTAAGGCGAGTCAGGGAAACCGTGCACGCACAGCGCCAGCGGGCCGTCGCCTTGCGTCAGGTACTCGAACGTCAGCTGGTTGGCCCGGACGGTGCCCCTGTTGAAGTCTTGCACGATACTGCTCCCTTCGGCCGGCTCGACTGGCGCGTACTCGATCGGGTCGAAGCTCGGGAGGAGCAGCAGCCAGCGGCCCAGGATGGAATCGGATCTGGCTATACCCAGGCAAGCCTCCGACCGGTGAAAAAGTCAATGGCGGGCAGCCCCCCAATCGCAGCGCGTCATACGAATTCCTGTCTCTCAGCGCCCGATCGCCTAATCTAGATCAGCCCTGCTTTCCAGAACCGGTCGTCATCCTGGCTGCCGCCGGCCACGGGACCCTGGCCACGGGCGGTACCGGGCAGCCGGGATCCGGCCTGCCTCATCCGCAGGGCGACGGCCACCAAGATGAGCACGCCGCCCACGGCGGGCAAGACGGGCAGGACGGAGTCGTCGCCCGGCAGCCGGTAGATCTGCCAGACTCGGAGGGCGTTCAGCAGCAGGCTGACGTCCACCAGCGCGACCAGTGTCAGCAGAGCGCGGGCGTACGCGGGCAGGAACCTGCGGTAGCGGCGGCTTCCCGGCTCACGCCGCGGTGGCCGGTTTGGCGCCGTAACGCCGGAATGTCAGCCCTGGCGTCCGGGGTGTCCTCGCCGGGCGAGCCGTACGAACCGGCCAGTTTCCGCTCGATCGCGTCGAAGCGCTCGCAGAACTCCTGCGCCAAGGCCGTGCCCCCGGCCGCCTGGCGAACGATGCGGAGTTGTGTGTTGCGAGCTGGTCGCCAGGTACGAGGGTCACCGCGGCCGGTTCACAACGATTCGTTGTGAAAGACCAGCGGACCGTGCCGCAGATTGTCATGAGCATAAGGTTGCCGAGCAACAGTCACGCGACGACGCTACGAACAGCGAAGCAGCTTCACCCATGCCCGGCTCGGCTGGGAGATGGAGGACCTGCATCGCCGCGAGGGCGACCTGCCAGTCGTCGACGCCAACACCATGCGCCGGACGGTCTTCGCCGCGTCGCTTACTGGCCCGCACCCTCATGACCAGGGCGTCGCCGTCATTGAACGTGTCAGCCTCGCCCACGATCCCGCTGGGGTCGAGCGGATCCTGGACGCTCATGCCGTATGCTATCCGCCGCGGGATCAAGCCACGGTGCTAGAGCCCCTCCTCCCGGACCGACTAGCCGAGGACTTTATTGCCTTGGCCACTCCAGGGCATCTGTATGGCTATCCCGCCGACGCGTGGACAGGCACTTCGCTGCGCAAGCTCTTCAGCACCGGCCAGAGCGTTGGTACCGGTGAGAACGGCGATGGAGGCACGCCCTCGCGGCCATATGCCAAGCATGCGCTGACGATTCTGATCGAGACCGCCGCGCGCTGGGAACATGTCGCCAAGAACCACCTTGATCCGCTGTTGCGTGAGAACCCGCGCCTGGCCCTGTCAGCTGGGGGAGCTGCGCTTATCACGCTCGCCAGGATCGCGCACCTTGACCCAGCCGTGCTGGAAGCGATCGAACCACATCTGCCCCGGCAGGACATTGACCTTGATATGGGGATTGCGGCGCTCACCGAAAGGCTGACCGAGCACCACCTGGCCGCCGCCCCGGATCACGCGGAGCAAGGCCGGCTTCATCTGGCGCTGGGCATCCGCAAGGGCATCGCTGGCCTTGAGGATCAGGCCGTGGGAAGCCTGGAGCAAGCTGTGACGCTCTTCCGCAGGCTACCCGCCCCGGAAGCGGCCGCGACTCGGGCGGACCTCGCGTCAGCACTGCTCAATCTCGGGATCTCCTACCTGCATCTGGGACGGAACGAGGCCGCCGTCACCGTGCTGCAGGAAGCCGTCTCGCTCTACCAGCAGGCAGTTGCCGACGGAGAGGGACTCGCCACCAGCCTCGACATGCTCCAGGTCGCGATGTCCCGTTCAGGAGGACGGCACGAAGCGCTAGAACTCTCTCGCACCGTCATCGAAGCCTGGCGGCGCTACCCAGTGAAGGGTAATGAGGCGTCCGCGATGCGCGCCCGTGCGCTGCTGAACCACGGCAACCGGCTATCCGAGAAGGAGGGGACGGGCGCGGCTAGGCACGCAATGGCCGCGACGAAAGAAGCCGTGGGCATCTTCCGTCGCCTGGCGGCAGACGACCCGGGAGCCTACTCACCAGACCTGGCGCGAGCACTCGTGAACTGGTCGGATGACCTGCTCAAGGCAGGCCAGCGGAAGAAAGCGCTCGAAGCTATCACTGAAGCGGTCGCCCGCTACCGGGCTATGTCGGAGATGAATTCGGCCGCCTTCCAGACTGACTACGGGAAGGCGCTCTTCAGCCTCGCGGCGCTGCTGGGTAAGACACGTCGTTATCAGGAGGCCTACGACATCACAAGCGAGGCCCTGTCGGTATTCAATGGTGAGCACACCGACAACTCGGCTTCGAATGGGGCGATGCTGGCCCTTACCCAGACTGCCCTCGCGGCGCTGCTCATCGACTTGCGCAATCCCAGCTACGCGGCAGTAGGTGCCCGCGAGGCCACTACCCTGATCCGAAAGTACGGGCTGACAGGTTCACTGACTGATCGCGAGAGGATCGCTAAGGCCTTGGGGTTCCTTGCCATGAAGCTCGCCCTTGAAAAGATGTGGGATCAGGCGCTGGAAGCCGCAGGTCTGTGTGGCCAGATGTTCCGCGGTCTGGCGGCTGAAGACCGTTCCCTCGCAAAATATGCGGAACACGCAGCAGGGATCCCGATGGCCATACGGGCTGCTATGGCGGACCCCAGCCTCTATGGGATTATGCAGAAGGTATTCCGCGAATTGCCGGATCGTGACAATACAGTCGGCATTCCTTCGGGCAGGAAGAAACCCAAGCCAAAGAAGCGCAAGCGATAACTTCGCGTTCGGGACGATGAGCTACGGAGTCTCCCGTCTTGGCCATGCCGCCTTCACGCGGCAGCTACCTTGTCGACTTTGGGAGTGCCGCATCGTTGCTTGGACGCTGCGTCAGCGATCTGCTGAGCTGCGGTGAGGATGTCTTGGAGGGCAGTGGTTCTTCCGAGTCCGATCCGGATGCTGGAGCGTGCCGCTGACCGGCCGAGCCCGATCGCGGTGAGGACGTGGGAGGGGTCGGCCCGCCCGGTGTTGCAGGCGGAGCCGGTGGAGATGGCCAGGCCAGGGAGCTGCTCGATGAGCCGGCCGGCGTCGGTGCCCGGGATGGTGATGTTGAGGTTGCCGGGCAGCCGCCGGGTCAGTGAGCCGTTGACCTGGATATCTGGGAGTGCCTGGCGGAGTGCGGTAAGCAGCTGGCCACGCAGGCCGGCGATGCGGCGGGCGTCATCGTGGCGGTGTGCGGCCAGGAGGGCGGCGGCTTGGCCGAGGCCGACGATGCCGGGGACGTTGAGGGTGCCGGCCCGCAGGCCGTATTCTTGCCCGCCGCTGGTGAGCTGCGGGGCCGGGCGGATGGTGCCGCGCCGGATGTACCGCGCGCCGGCGCCTTTGGGTCCGTAGATCTTGTGGCCGGAGAAAGAAGCCAGGTCGACGCCGAGGTGGTCGACGTTGAAGGCGGCCGAGCCGAGCGACTGGGCGGCGTCGGTGTGCAGCAGGACGCCGCGGTCGCGGGTGATCTGCCCGATCTCGGCGAGCGGCTGGATGGTACCGATCTCGTTGTTGGCGTGCATCACCGACACCAGCACGGTCCTGGGCGTGATGGCATCGGCGATGTCGGCTGGGTTGACGAGCCCGTCGGCGCCGACGGGGACGACGGTGACCTGGAAGCCTTGACGGGTGAGGTGCTGGCAGGCGGCCAGGACGGCCTTGTGCTCGATGGCGGTGGTGATGATGTGGTTACCCGCGTCGCGGAGAGCGCTTGCGATGCCGGTGATGGCCAGGTGGTCGGCTTCGGTGGCGCCGGAGGTGAACACGATCTCGGTGTCGGCGGTGGCCCCGATCAGCTGCCGGAGTTGCCACCGCGCTGCGCGGACCGCGTCGGCGGCGGCGCGTCCGTAGGCGTGCGGGCTGGACGGGTTGCCGTAAGCGGTGGTCAGGTAGGGCAGCATCGCGTCCAGGACGCGCGGGTCGACCGGGGTGGTGGCCTGATGGTCCAGGTAGATGACCTGATCGGGGCTGGTGCTGGCGGTGGTCATGCGGGTCTCCCGGTGGCGTACTTGTGGCTGCCGTCGATGATGTCCCAGTAGACGCGGCGGTCGCCGAGGTCGGAGGTGGCGGTGGCCAGGCAGGTCCAGCCGCGGCGGGGGTGGCAGGCGCCGATCAGGAAGGCGTCTTCGAACCATCCGCGGACCCGGCTGGCGACGGCCGCCGCCACATCGCCTTGCCGCCACAAGTGATCGATGCGATGGTCCCGCAGCCATGCCTCGGCGGCTGCGGCCAGCTCGTCAGATGAGGTGGTCGTGCCATTGACGTGGCCGGTGTCGGTGAGGATGTCGGCGGCGATCCGGGTCAGCCGCCGCCTGCGCCGGTCCTGTTCGGCGTCCGGGCTGGTGTCAGCAGTCAGTTTCAGGTCGGACCACCACAGGTCCGGGTAGGCCGACCAGCCGGTCTCGGCGGTGACGGTGACCTGGGGCGGGATGCCGCCGCGGGTGAGGTCGGCGACGTCATAGCCGGGGCCGAGCACCTCCACGGTGAAGATCCCGCCCCTGCCGTCCCGGTCGCGGTCCATGCGCAGCAGCGCGGTGAGGCGGTTGGTGAAGCGGTTGGTCGGTTCCATCACGATGACCGCCCGGCCCACCTCCAGCAGCCCGGCGGCCTTCGAGGCGGCTTCGGCGAGCGGGAAGGTGTTGCCGCCCTTGTAGTAGCGGCGGGTCTCGGCCCCGCCGTCGGAGCGGATCATCAGCCGGTCCTGGCCGGTGGCGGCGGCCAGCGTGGCGATACCGATGGCGAGGGCCTGGTGGTCACGGCCCGGGGTGATCAAGACGGCGTCCAGGACAGGGAGCCCAAGGCGGCGCAGCTGGCACATCGTCGCCCATTTGGGGTAGCGGCGGTCGGCCGCGGCGAGCTCGGCTGCGGTCAGCGTGCTGAGCAAGCCTAGTGTGCTCGTGACCCGGGTGGTGTGCGGGTGGGTCATGCGGCCCTCGCCTGCATCGCGGCGCGGAGCATGGTGACTGTGAGGGCCTGGTTGGCGTCGAAGGGGTGATCGCGCCAGTCGAACCGGCCAGGCATCCCGTGCTGGGCGGCGCAGACCCAGCGGACGTACTGGCGCGCGAACCCGGCCGAGGGCCATAGCAGGTGCTCCCCGGGCTGCGGCGACAGGTAAAGGTAGGGACCATCGACCGCGCCTGGGAGGTCGCCCAGGGCCTCCAGCTGACGGCCTGGGCCGCCGGTGGCCTGGTAGGCGGCGGTGACCGCGCTGGGGTCTGGGACCGGGATCAGGTGCAGGTGGGCGTGGCTGCAGCAGCCGGCGCCCAGCTCGCAACCGCGCGGCCCGTGCTCGGCGACGATGGCTGGCCCGAACACGCCGCTGATCAGCGTCCGCATCTCCTCGACTGCCGCGCCGATGACGGCCAGCTCGTCAGGTGCCGCGTCCGCGGCTGCGTCGATGTGGTCGAGCGGCATGAACAGGCAGTAGCCGGGGGCGAAGCAGCCGACTGTGGGCAGCAGCACCCAGCTGGAGTCCTCGCAGATCACCCGTGTTCCCGTCCTGGAGAGGGGGTAGGAGGCGAACTCGGTGCAGAACGCGCAGTCCACGGTGATCACGCCCTCGTGCCGTTCGCGGTGAGCTGGCTGCCGAACTCGGCGGCGTACCGGCTGCCGAGGTCCCCCGCCCGGCCGTAATGAGCGTGCCGCACTGGGCCCCGGGCGGCGCTGTCCATGCGCCAGATGACGGCGCGGGCTACGGGCATGTCCCGGCGCAGCCGCAGTGTGGCCGGGCCGGTGTTGAGGAGTTCGAGGGTGAGGTGCCCATCCCAGCCGGGCATCACCCACGGGCTGGTGACGTGGATGGCCAGCCCGACCCGGGCCAGGTGCGACAAGCTGGCGATGGCTGCTGCGAACATCGCGCCGAGCCGTAGCGGCTGGCTGGCAGCGCACAGTGCTAGGCGGCCCGGTGCCAGGTCGAACTCGTCCCAATCGTGCAGCGGAGCAGCGTAGAGCGCGTTGATGCTGTCCTGGCTGGCGAGATCGATGACGTGCCCCGGGTCGGTGAGCGGCTGCAAGGGCGACCCGAGCCGCAGCAGCAGTGCGTCGCCTCTCAGCTCGCCCGGCCAAGCGATCCCGCCCCGCCCGATCTGCGTGGTGATCTCACTTACTGTCAGCATGTTCCGCCTCCACGTGACGACTCTCGTACCTTGATGTTCTGCTGGACAGCAATTAATGTCGAGATGTAAGAGCGGACATTCTGGATTAGTTCGGCGGGACCTGCGATCGGGTGCAATTCAGGTGCACCGCAGGACAACACCGACGCGATGACAGGTACCGGTGAGCGCAATGGCGGCATCTGAGCTGGCGGCGGGAGTGCGCGTCGAGGCGGCGGACTCACTGAACGGGCTGCTGGCCTGCCCGCCGATGCTGCTGGAGTTCACCTTCGACCAGCTCCGCACCCTGGTCGTGGTGCAGGAGGCGGGGTCGGCGAACGGCGCCGCCCGCATCCTGGGCCGCGAGCAGTCCAGCGTGCAGAAGCAGATCGACACCCTTAACCGCGGTTTCCAGCGGATGTGCGGGGAACTGCTGGTGATCAAGCAGAGCCGAGGCCAGCCGTTCCTGTTCACCCCGACCGGCGCCGCCATCGCCGGTCAGGCCCGCACCGTGCTGGCGGACTGGCAGGCGCGGGTGAACGATGCCCGCCGCCGGATCGGGAAGACGGTCGCGCTGGGCACCACCGAGTTCACCCTCCGGTTCGTGGGCCAGGTGTGGCAGCGGGTCGCCGAGGAGTTCGCCGCCCGGGAGATCGAGCTGAACATGGTGCATGTGCGCACCAAGGATTCCTTCGCCCGGCTGGAGGCCAAGGAGATCGACCTGCTGTGCGGCGGGTTCGCCTCCGCCGCCGGAGCCAGCGACATCCCCGGCGACTATGAGTTCCTGCAATGGCGGCGCGAGGGCCTGGTCCTGCTCACCAACTTGCCCAAGCGCGAACTGCCGGTCCCCGCGGTCGGTGTGGACCGCCTGCCCGGCGTGCCGCTGATCGTCCCGTCCACCGGCGGGGTGATCACCGACTTCCTGCGCCGCTGGTATGGCAGCGACTTCCGCAGCCGCCTGACCATCGTCGCGGCCATCGATGACATCTACTACGGGCTGGCTCTAATGCGCTCGGAGATGGCCCACGGGTGCATGCTGACCTCGGCCAGCATCGCACAGGCCGCGGTCGAGGACCGCCTGCCCGGCGGCCCCGGCCTGCGCACCGTCGGGCTCGGCCCCGATTTCAGCCCCATGATGGAACTGGTCACCGGCACCTTCGCCCGCCGCGGCGAGCGCGGCGCCTTCGACGCATCCCATCCGCTCAACCTGCTCTGGCAGGCCTTTGCCGACGAAGTCGCCTCCGGCGACCCCTACTCGCTATAGGCCAGCGGCCGGTGAGCCCGCGCCCTCCCCGGCAGTGGCTGGCCGGTTCCCGGACCAGATGATCCTGCCGGCGAAGCCGCCCCGCTCGTCAGCTTTGGCTGCCCGCAGCTTCTCCAGCTGCTGCGCGTCAGTGCCGGCCTGCTCAGCGAGGGCATACAGCACCTCAAGGATGTCGGCGAGTTCTTCCGGGTCGTTGTCGGAGGCGAGGAACTCGGCTACCTCTTCGGTCAGCTTGTCCCGCAGCCTCGCTGCGTACTCCTCGGCGCCGGCGACGTAGATGATGGGGTCCTGGCCCTTGGACCGGATAATCTGCGGGATCTTGTCGCGCACGAGCTTGCCCTGGCTCAACGGAGACCTCCGGCCGTCTGCGTTCCCTGCGACCCGGCAATCAGCACCGATTCAGGGATCGTAGACGCCCAGGGCCTGTGGATACCGGATAACACGCCGGCACGGGCCGGGAATCTCAAACACCTCCGGTCCGCGGCCGGGCCGGGAGCCTCGTCACGTTCCCGGTGGCGGCCAGTTCCTCCCTGGCCTGGTGCAGTTCCAGCGACAGCTCGGCGATCACCTGCCGCAGCGCCGCCCCGGCGGCCCGCTCCGCGGCGAGCTCGGCCCTGGCCTCGGTGAGTTTCCCGGCGAGTTCCGCATTCCGGTCGGCCAGGTCGCGCATCGCCCCGGGCGTAGAGTCCTGGGCTTTGGCGCGGGCCTGGAACTCCGCGTGCCGTTCCGTGGTAGCCGCATGGGCAGTCGAGGTGACGTGCGGGCCGTTCGGCGGTTTCTGATGTGTCGGTGTGGAACCGGGTGACTTGCCATAGGTCCCGGACGGCGAGTACGACGTGGACGCGGCGGCTGCCCGCGATCGCGTCGAGGTAGTAGTCCTGCCTTTCTCCCCATGGCGTTGCCCACCAGGACTTCTCTCGTATTGCCTGGTCGGCGTCCAGTCGCGCGAGCCGGTGGTGTGCGGGGATTTCCTTCCTGGGCCATGGGTAGGCAAGTGGCCATCCGTCGGCTTCGGGGCTGGCCACGCTGGCGTGGCTGACTGTGCTGGAGCCGATGTCCATGATGACGACGGCGCCCTGGCAGGGCAGGCGCTGGGCGAGGGCGATCGCGCATACCACTTCGCTGGCTGCGCTCGCCTCGTACAGTTCCCGGATGTGAGCGGCTTCGGGTGCACGGCGATTGAGCAGGTACGGGGCTGCGGGCATCGGCGTCAGCGCGCGACCTCCTTCTGGCAAACGGAGCCGTATCACGACCTGGTTGGCCGGCCCGCAAATGTTCGACGAACAGCCAGTACGCGTCGTGTCTGGCCGACATGCGGGGGCAGCGGCGTGCTTCAACGACGGAATTGCTGTGTAATGGACCCTGCGTGCGAGAGGGGCATTCAGATGTTACTGAACTCGACTGAGGAGCAGGTGGCGGCCTGTGACGTGTTCGCCAGCGGGGACGAGCTCGCGCTGATCGCCGGGGCGGGGGCCGGCAAGACGACCACCCTGGAGATGATGGGGCGGGCCGCCAGCAAGCGCAAGCGCGGGCTATATATGACGTTCAACAGGGCGACCGCGGATGACGCGCGGTCGCGGTTCCCCCGCAACGTGGAGTGCTCCACCGCGCACTCCCTCGCATGGCGCGCGACAGGGCAAGAATTCAAGGACCGGCTGAGTGCGCCCCGTATTCCGCCGAAGAAGATAGCACCTCTCCTCGGGATCACCAGGGACATGTACGCCGGGCCGAACAAGATTACGTGCGCGCACCAGGCGCGCCTGGTCATGGAGATGATCCGCGCGTTCTGCTATAGCAACGCCACCGAGGTGATGGCCCGCCACATGGAGGCGGTCAACGGCCTTAGCCCGCAAGAGCAGGAGGAGACCGCTCGCCTGCTCCTACCGTTCGCCATGAAGGCGTGGGACGACATCTGCTCCCCGTCCGGAAAGCTCCCGTTCAAGCATGACCATTACCTGAAGATGTGGGCGCTGACCAGGCCCCGGCTGCGTGGTGACTTCATCCTCCTGGATGAGGCGCAGGACACCAACCCGGTGGTGGAGGAGATCTTCCTCGCCCAGGACGCGCAGCGGGTGTGCGTGGGAGACCCAGCCCAGCAGATCTACGCGTGGCGGTCCGCCAGGGACGTGATGACCGGGTTCCCCGCGCGGCACCTGCACCTGACCCAGTCGTTCCGGTTCGGGCCCCGGATCGCCGAGACAGCGAACCGGTGGCTTGAGCACGCCGGGTCCGACCTGCGCCTGACCGGGGTCGGTTCCGCCGCCTCGCGTATCGGCGAGGTGATACACGCCGACGCGGTACTGTGCCGGACCAACTCCGATGTCATGACCGAGGTTTTCCGGTTCCTCGAAGTCGGCATCCCGGTCGCGATGGCCGGCGGTGGCGAGGCCCTGCGCAAGATTGCCAAGGCGGCACAGGACCTGAAGGCGGGTCGGCGCACCAATCACCCGGAGCTGTTCCTGTTCTCGGACTGGGGCGAGGTGCAGGACTACGCAGAAAACGACACGGCAGGGCAGGACCTGCGTTCGCTCGTCCAGCTCGTCGACGCCCACGGGCCGGAGGCGATCATCCACGCCGTCGAGCGGCTGTCGGAAGAGCGCCAGGCCCAGGTGACCGTGTCGACCGCCCACAAGGCGAAGGGCAGGGAATGGTCCCGGGTACGCATCGGGCCGGGATTCAGGCGGCCACCCGCCGACGACGACGGACGGCAGCGTCTGCTGAACCCGGCCGAGGCCCGGCTAATCTACGTCGCGGTCACCCGTGCCCGCGACCTCCTCGACCTCGAGGGCGTCGACTGGGCAGACAAGTACGAGGAAGCCGTCGGGGAACCGGCCTCCCAAATCAACCTGAGTCTCACCAGCCAGCTGAAGTTCGGGAAGTCGCCCGTGTCGTTGTTCATGGGCGAACATCTGCCGGAACCGCATCGCGCGGTGCGTGACTTCCAGCGGCGGATACTCGGATGTCCCCAGCCGGTCCAGCCCGGGAACGTCAAGTATCCCGCGTGGTCGGCTCTAGGGCACGCCATCGACTACCGGTTGCGGTTGTTCCTCGGCTGGCCGCCCGGTGACCCTGTCCACGTTGGCGTCGAGGCTGTCGGCGGCAGGGAGCCGCTGCGCGGGGCACCCGCTCCAGCGGTGCGGACGGCACTGGGCGCCGTCGGCCGGGAGCTGCTCAGCGTGCTGGACGACTACCTTGCCGGACGGGTGCGCTTGACCGAGGATCAAGTTTGCCAGCTGTGCTTCGTGGCGGCGAGCTTCGAAGACGTGTACCGGGCCGGGGAGGTCAGGCGGCCCAGCATGCTGGCGGACGCGGCGCCGTCCACGAGCCTGCGGGAGATGGCGGCCGCGGTCCCCGAGTACGTGCCGGGCGACCTGAAGAGGCAGTTCGCTCTCGCGCTGCCGGCTTTCGAGCGCCTCCGCGCACTGCCGCCGGAGCAGGTCATCTGCGGGCCGGTGTTCACGGGGAGCGCGGACATCGGCGGGGCGGACGCGGACTTCATCCTCGGTGGGCTACTGCTGGACTGCAAGTCGACCGTGACCCCGTACAAGCTGGGGACCGCGGAGATCTACCAGCTCGCGGGATACCTCCTGCTGGACTACGACGACCAGTACGGGATCCGCCGGGTCGGGCTGTACTTGTCACGGCAGGGCAAGGGCATCACCTGGGACGTGGGGGAGTTCCTCAGCAAACTCGGGGCGAGGGAACCGCTGCCCGTGCTCCGTCGACGGTTCCGTGATCACCTCCGTGAACATCAAGGCGCCGAAGGGATTCAGCACCGTCGTTATGCGGAAAATGACAGCGGCTCGGACGCGCGTCGGCTAGCGGAGCTGATGACGCGGGGCAAATGGAACTGCGGATTCTGAAATCGTTCACAAGGACCAGACGGGCAGGATCACCAGGAAACGCAGAGCCCAGAGAACGTTTCCCTCTCCCGGGCTTTCCAGATGTCAAGGTCGCGAAGTACCAGTTAGGACCGGCTGCGCCACGACCCAGGTCCGGAACTGCTCGTAGCTGAGCTTCCGGCCGGCGCGCCCCGGTGAGGGCCAGCAGGCCGGCGGTTGTCATGACGCGCTCGTTTCTCCGGGTGAGGAGCTTCGGCCTGCTGTCCTGCCCTCGGCAGCCTGGCGAGGCACCCCGCCGGATACGGGGGGAGGGGGATCCGGCGGGGCGCACTCGGGCGCATTCCCGGTGCCGCCCAGACGGCATGGCACCGGAGGGAGCCAGTCAGATAATGGGCGATGAACCTGATCTTCACCTGGAATCTACCTGCAGGTAACCTGATTGTCCGTTACAGGAAACCTGACTACTTGCTGTAGCGAATGTGAGTCAGGAGAGAGTGCGGCAGAGATTTTCGGCGGTGGCGTGGATAAGCTGGATGTTGATCGTTCCCGTGCCGCTGACGGTCACCTCGGACTGGCCAGATATGACCCACTCACCTGCTGGGAATCGGTATTGCCTGTATGGATCCTGACTGCGATGTGGCTGGCGATAAAGGCGTCCAGCCCGCCGTCAGGGCCGTAGCGGAACCAGGCGTAGCCCGACAGGTCACGCACTACGGAGTCTCCGGTGCTCGTGTTGGCGTAACGGATGAACAGCGGGCCACGGAACTCCTGGAGCCGCGGGTCGCCGTTGGGATACCGCGCCAGCGTGCGGTACTGCTCCTGGTCATAGACGATTGTCGCGGCCACGCCGAAACTGCATACGGCACCGGGCGCATCGGTCCACGGTGCCGTCCGGTACGGCTGCCACGGAACCGTACTGGCGGTGGCGGCACTGGCCGCCGTAGTCACGCCGAGGGTAGTGACGAGGAGCACTGCGGCACCGGTGATCATGCGGCGGAGTCTCACTTTCGCACCTCCTGGGTAACGGTTGCCTTCGCAGCGTGCATGGTGCCCGCACCAGATGCGATCCTTTAGGCGACAGCCGAAAAGTCCCCTGACGGGGTGGGCAGACGTGATCAGAGTCCACTTGACGGCCCAGGATCTGCTGCGTACCAGGTTCGCCAGTCACCCAGCGCCGCTGATCGAGATAGGGCATGCGCTGGCTGCGGGTCGGGGAGCACCCCGACGGCTCCACCGTAATCGTCTACCCGGCGCTGACCCCACTCCCATTGATCGACGAGGCGGTCGGCGACCCGGCCGGCGCATTGCTCGGACGCACTCGCGCCGCCGTGCTGCGCCTCACCGCCCGCGAGCACACCACCACGGAGCTGGCGAGCGAGCTCGGAGTCAGCGCCGCCACCGTGTCGGGGCACACCAAAACGCTGCGGGATGCCGGCCTGATCGTCACCACCCGTGCCGGGAAAGCGGTGCTGCACTCGCTCACCCCGCTTGGCGGCAGGCTGCTCGAGGGTGCTGCACCAGCCGGCCGTGACCCGAGCCGTGGCCAGGACCGAGGCCAGGCCTGCCAGCCAAACCAGGACGGCTCCGGGCCGGGCTGAGACCCGGGAGGCTGGGCCAGCGCCGGGTCCCAGCGATTGAGCGGAATCCAGCGGCAGCCCCCCAGATCGGGACGTCCGGCGTTGCCCGCGCTGTTAGCGTCGCCGGGTGCAACGGTTCGGCGGGTGTGACGCGTCTTCTGGGTAGGCCCGAGGTGGTGGCATGGATCTCGATGATGTGCTGACGGAGCTGGTCGCGCATTCCGGTGATCGGCTGCTGCGGGTGGCTTATCAGCTGACCCACGATCGCGCGGCGGCGCAGGATCTGGTGCAGGAAGCGCTGCTGCGCGTCTACGGGTCGGTACGCCGTCGCGGCCGCACACCGGAGGACTGGTACGCCTACCTACGCCGTGCGGTGATCAACGAGTATGTCCGCACCCGCAGGCTACGCAGCAGCACCGAGGTCGTGACCGACATGGTGCCCGAACGGCCGGTGGCCGGGTGTCCGGAAGACCGGACCGCCGATCAGGCGCAGCTGTGGACCGCGCTCGGAGCGCTGAGCGAGCGGCAGCGCGCGGTGCTGGTGCTGCGTTACTACGAGGGCCTGGCCGACCGCGAGATCGCGACCCTGCTCGGCTGCCGGGAGGCGAGTGTGCGCAGCCTCGCCAGGCGGGGGCTTGCCGCCATGCGGCCGCTGGTGGTGGCCATCAGCACCGAGGAGGAGGATCGGACGTGAGCAAGATCGAGGACGATATCAGCCGGGTGATGGCCGCGCATGATGATGAGGCGCCGCGGGCGCCGGATCTGCTCCGCTCCCTCGAACAGGCGTCCCTGCCCCGGCGGCGCCGGACCGGCTGGTACGTGCCCTTCGCCGCCGCGGCCGCCGTCGTCGCCGTGGTGGTGGGCAGCGTCTGGGTCGGCGGGCTTCTCGGTGGCCACCAGCAGACACCCGGGACGGTCCTCGGGGGAACCGGCCGGGTTCCACCGCTGTCCTGCCCGGCGAGCTACGCCGGTCAGGCCCCGTGGGTGCCGGCCAAATCGGCGGCCGTCGACGGCCGCTCGCGCCTGGTACCGCAAAGGACGCCCAGCTCGGCGCTGATCTGTGCCTATTCCGGTAGCAACACCGCCAGGCGGCAGGCCCGGTGGGCGCTGTCGGGGCGGCGGTCGCTGGCCGGCGGCCTCGCCGGGCTCGCCGGTCAGCTCACCTGGCAGCCGCGCCGCCTCCCCGGTCAGCAGACACCCTGCACGGCCATCGGCGGGCCGCAGACCAACTACCTCATCGGCCTGACCTACCCCGGCGGTGCGACGATCTGGGTCGCCGCCACCGACGAGCCCAATGAATGCGTCAACACCTCCAACGGCGAGTTCACCAGCTTCGGCATCGTCGGTCCCGACGTGAGCACGGCGTTCGCCTCCGGCCAGTGGCCCGCCCCGCAGCCGGCCTCTTGCACCCGGCCCCGCCAGGACCTCGGCCGGCTCGGCCAGGACATGGCGATGGTTCCCGCGGGCTCGACGTCCCTGACCATCTGCGCACCCAAGGCCCGCACGCTCGCCTCCGGCTACCAGCTCCTGGTCTCGGCGCTCAACCGGCTGCCGACCCGCCCCTCGACCCGTAGCTGTTCCCCCTCACCCGGGCCCTCCGCACCGGAATACCGGCTCCTGTTCTCCTACCCCGAGGGCCCGGCGGTCTCGGTCCTCATCACCAGCGGATGTCACCCGGAGATCGACAATCTCGACCTGCAGTCGAACAGCGCGAGCAGCATCCTGCCGGTCATCCAGCAGCTACTGAAACCGAAATAGGCGGCACCGCGGGGCGCCATTCACTGGGACAGCATCGGTTATGCCGAGCGAGGCACGCACAGGTCAGCCCGGAGACGGCGCGATGATCACGCCGATCCGCCGGTAGTCGAAGCCCGCGGATCACAAGCACGGGGGAGAATCTCGCCGTGACCACGGCAATGGGTGTTAGATCACCGGTCAAGTAGCCACCTGCCTTGGCCGGCGAGCCGTTTGTCATCTTTTACGGGGCTGTGTCCGGTGCCTAAACCGGGACATCGCCACCGCGTGCTCGGGTGTGACGATGTCGCTGTCGCCGATGATCAGCAGGATGGGGACGTTGATCGCGGAGATGGCCCGCGGGGTGATCTCGGGCCGTTCCATCGCCTGGACCTTGGCGAGCAGGGCGGGCCAGTTACCCAGGTCGGGGTCAGCGCCCGGTGTTCCTACTCGTAGAACATCTTCAGGCCGTTGATGTCGGCGTACACGCCCTGGCCTCCTACTCGATCCCGGCCAGGACCGCGGAAACCCGGCCGAGGACTTCATCGACACTCTTCGTGACCATGGCGTGCATGGACTCATCGACGTCGAAGGCGTAGGCGATCTGCGTAGTGTCGTCCGGGGCGGAAGTCAGCGTGATGGCGGTGACCGCATCGCCGGGAACCGTCATCACCAGGCGATCCGGCTCGGACACCTCGTCGTAGCGTCCGGTCAGCGCGATCTGGTCTCCATCGGAGGAGATGACGGTCGCCTGCCAGGATCCCCCGGTCCGCACGTCAAGCACCGCCGTCCCCGGCTTGGCGGGCAGCCAGCCCTCAAAGTGGCTGGGCTGCGTGAGGACCTGCCAGACCCTGTCACGCGGGGCCTTCAGGGTGCGGGTGACGGCGAACTCGCTCATCGGGATCCTTCCTGTCGTCGGCCTGACCGGGCCGCGCCCAAGATCAGGGCGCATGAGTTAAAGGTCAGGGGTACACCTCGACCCTGACAGGAATGGGTCCTGTTGATAAGGTCCAGTCCGTTAGATAAATCCAGGACCAATTCTGCCGGGCGACGGCATCGCCACCGCGGCGGCCGACGTTACGGGAGGGCGGGTAACGCCACCCGTTCGGCATGAAATTTAAGCCTTGACGTACGGGATGCCCTCGGCCTTGGGCGGACGGACCTTGCCGACGAGCCCGGCCACCACGATGATCGTCACCACGTACGGGGTCATCAGCAGCAGGTTGGACTGGATGGGCACGTTCATGGTGGACAGGATCGACTGCAGCTGGGTGGAGAAGCCGAACAGCAGCGCCGCCCCGATCCCGCCGAACGGCGTGTACCGCCCGAAGATCATCGCCGCGAGCGCGATGTATCCCTCGCCGGCGGACATGCCCTTGGTGAACGTCCCGACCGAGCCGACCGTCAGGTAGGCGCCGCCGATGCCGGCCAGCAGCCCGGAAAAGATGACGTTGCGGTACCGGGTGGCGAACACCCGGATGCCCACGGTGTCCGCCGCGACGGGGTGCTCGCCGACCGCCCGGGTGCGCAGCCCCCACCGGGTAGCGAACAGGCCCACCTGGACCAGGGCCAGCGCCAGGTAGGTCAGGTAGAGGAAGATCGTCGCGTCGAAGAACACCGGGCCGATGATCGGGATGTCGGCGAGCAGCGGGATCTTGATGGCGTTGAAGGTGGACGCGGAGTTCAGCGTGTTGGCGTAGGGCACCATGAGGTCGTCGTACAGGTACCCGGTGAGGCCGATGATCAGAGTGTTCAGCACCACGCCGAGGATGATCTGGTCCACGGTGTAGCCGATGGCGAACACCGCGAGCAGCGCGCCGACCAGGCAGCCGGCCGCCGCGCCGCTGATCAGGCCGAGCCAGAGGTTTCCGCTGGCGCTCGCCACCATGGCGGCGGTGAACGCGCCGAGCAGCAACTGGCCCTCGATGCCGATGTTCACCACGCCCGACCGGGAGCAGATCACGCCGGTGAGCGCGCCCAGCATGATCGGGATGGACTGGTTGAGCGTCCCCTCCAGCAGGTTCACCACGTTGAACGCGGTGGTCTGGCCGGCGCCCGCCCAGCACAGCAGCGCGACCACGAACAAGAACACCACGACGGCGATGCTCACCCGCCGCCATGTGGTGCTCAGTGGCAGCACGGCGCGCAGCACCCCGAGCGCCAGCGACACCGCGCCGCACACGTAGCAGGTGATGGCGGCGGGCAGGGCGAGGTTCGGCACCGACACCTTGGCGAACGACTGGGAGAACGCGAAGGTCACGTCGCCGCTGTGGGAGAACAGGCCGAGCACGAAGATGTCAAGCAACCCGAACACCCCGAACGCCGCCGGTCCCAGCCAGCGGCGCCAGGGACTGACCGGGGCGGCCTCGGCCCTTACTACCGGGACGTGTTCGGTGATCATGCGTTCCACCCCTTGGACAGCACCTGGCCGACGCCCGCCGCCCTGGTCGCGCGCAGCCGGTAAATGGTCCGGATCAGCGGCGGCGCCGCGACGAACAGCACGATCAGCGCCTGCAGGATCTCCACGATGTCCACTGGGGTGCTGGTGGCCGCCTGCATCAGCGGCGCGCCTGCGTGCAGCGCGCCGAACAGCAGCGCCGCGAGCACCACCCCGAGCGGCCGGCCTCGGCCCAGCAGCGCGACCGTGATCGCGTCGATGCCGTAGGTCCCGAAGCTCTGGAAGTTGATGCTGAAGTCGGTGCCCTGGATGACCGTCGAGCCCGCCAGGCCGGCCAGCCCTCCGGCGATCAGCATGACCAGCACCCAGGTTCGTTCCACGTTCATGCCTGCCACCCGGGCGGCGCTCGGGTTCTTGCCGATGCTGCGGAACTCGAAGCCGGTCTTGGTCCGGTAGAGCAGCCACCACACGCCGAACGCGCACGCCAGCGCGACCAGGAACCCCGCGTTGACCCGCAGGTGCGAGCCGAAGAGCAGCGGGAGGTGCGCGTTCCCGGCGATGAACGGGCTGATCAGGTCGGTCCGGCCGGGCCGCTGCAGGACGTTGCCGAGCAGGAAGGCAAGCAGGTACGCCATGATGTAGTTGAGCATGATCGTGACGATGACCTCGTGCGCGCCCGTCCTGGCCTTGAGCTCGCCGACCACCCAGCCGATGATTGCTCCGCCGACGAAGCCGCCGATCACGCAGACGATCACGTGCACGGCGAACGGCAGGCTGACCCCGTACCCGAGGTAGGTGGCGAGGATCGCGCCCCCGATGAACTGGCCCTGCGCGCCGATGTTGAACATGCCGGCCTGGTAGGCCAGGGCGACCGCCAGCCCGGCCAGCAGTAGCGGCGTGGCCTGGACGCAGGTCTCCGACAGCGGGTTGAAGACGGCGGACAGGTACCCGTCGTGCACCGCCGTGGCGAAGGACGCCTGCTGGAACAGCGCGGCCACCGTGTGCGGGTTGAAGATCGAGCCCTCGAACAGCGCCACGTAGGCGCCGATGGCCGTGTCCCAGGCCTGTGCGATCGCGGCGCCCGGCGCGGAGAAGAAGTTTCCCCAGGCGTGCAGGACTTTCGTATTGGTGAACGCGTTCAGCAGGCCGCCTATCACCATGGCGGTGAAAATGGCCAGGAAGGTCACCGTGACCGAATTGCCCTCGAGGATTGATTCCCGAAGGACCTGGCCGAACGACCCGCGGCTGGCCTCGCCGTTTTCTTCCTGCTTCGGCACGGTGGCCGGACCCGGAGAGCCCGGAGAGCCCGGAGACCCTGAAGAGCCCGGAGAGCCCGGAGAGCCCGGAGAGCCCGGAGAGCCCGGAGAGCCCGGAGAGCCCGGCGGCGCCTGCTCGCTCATGAGCTCTCTCCCGCTCCCGACGGTGCTGTTCCTTCCGAACCCGCCATCAGCAGGCCGAGTTCCTCCACCGGCACCGAGGGCGGCCGGAAGCCGGTTATCCGGCCCTCGTAGATGACCGCGATCCGGTCCGCGAGCGCGTAGATCTCGTCCAGTTCGGAGGAGACGATGAGCACGGCGACGCCGTGGTCGCGCTGCTGCACGATGCGCCGGTGCACGAACTCGATCGAGCCGACGTCCAGGCCCCGGGTCGGCTGGCTGGCCACCAGCACCTTGTGCTCGCGCCCGAGCTCCCTGGCCAGGATGACCTTCTGCTGGTTGCCGCCGGACAGCGTGCCCACCGGCGTGTCCGCGGAGGTGGTGCGGACGTCGAACTCCTGCACCCGCTCGGCCGCGTTTCTGGCGATGGCGGCCAGGTCCAGGTTGATACCCGAGGAGAACGGCGGCCGGTCGTAGGAATCGAGGATCATGTTGTCGGCCACCGAGAAGTCGCCGATCAGCCCGTCTTCCTGCCGGTCCTCGGGGATGTAGGCGACCCCGGCGTGCAGCCGCTGCCGGGGGGTGCTGTGGGTGAGGTCGCGGCCGTTCAGCCGGACGTGCCCGGACACCGCGGGCCGCAGCCCGAGCAGCGCCTCGCACAGCTCGGTCTGCCCGTTGCCCTGCACGCCCGCCAGGCCGAGGATCTCGCCCGCGCGGACCTGGAACGACATCTCGTTCACCCAGACCCGGCCGGTCTCGTCCGCGACGGTCAGGTCCTCGACGGCGAGCACCACCTTACCGGGCTTGGCCGTCTCCTTGCTGACCTTCAGCTGCACGCTCCGGCCGACCATCATCGCGGCGAGCTCGTCCTCGGTGGCGGACGGCGGTTTCTCGCCGGCGACCGCGCCGCGGCGCAGCACGGTGATCGTGTCCGCGATTGCCTGGACTTCCTTGAGCTTGTGCGAGATGAAGACGATGGACGTGCCGCCGTCCCTCAGCTGCCTGATGATGCGGAACAGGTCTTGCGTCTCGGCCGGGGTGAGCACCGCGGTCGGCTCGTCGAGGATCAGCACGGCCGCCTCCCTGACCAGCGCCTTGATGATCTCGACCCGTTGCTGGATGCCGACCGGGAGGTTCTCCACCAGGGCGTCGGGGTCGACCTCCAGGCCGTAGCGCCTGGAAAGCTCCCGCACGTCGCGGCGGGCCCTACGGCGGTCGAGCAGGCCGGACGGGCGGGTTTCCTCCCTGCCGAGGGTGACGTTCTCCGCGACGGTGAACACCGGCACGAGCATGAAGTGCTGATGCACCATCCCGATGCCGGCCGCGATGGCGTCCTTCGGCGTGGCGAAGCGGGCCGTCTTCCCGTCGAGCAGGATCTCGCCCTCGTCGGGCTGCAGCAGCCCGTACAGGACGTTCATCAGGGTCGTCTTGCCGGCGCCGTTCTCGCCGAGCAGGGCGTGCACCTGGCCCGGCGACACGGAGAGATCGATCCGGTCGTTGGCCACCAGCGAACCGAACCGCTTGGTGATGCCCTTCAGCTCAAGTTCCACGTCGACCCTTAAGAGCCCTTAGTCCGCTAGTTCCGAGTGCCGATGTGCCAGCGAGGTGTGCCAGCGAGGTGTGGCAGCGGCACGGCGTCATGCCGCACCGCTGCCACAGTCATCCTTACCCAGAACCTACGCCGGGCTCTTGGTCGCTACCTTGATCGAGCCGCTGGTGATGCCGGCTCCGACCTGCTGCAGTTCGGTCTGCAGGGCAGTCGGGACCTTGCCGGCGAAGTCGTGGAACGGGGCCAGCGTGACCCCGCCGTTGGCCAGCGTGCCGACGTAGTTGCCGCCCTTGAACGTGCCGCCTGCCGCGGTCAGCACCGCGTTCTTCACCGCCGTCACGATGCCCTTCTCCACGCTGGTGATGAAGTACTTGCAGTACTGCGGCGCGCTGGTGCAGCCGTCGACGTCCACCCACATCATGTTCACCTTCTGGCTGCCGGCCGCGTTGTTCGCCTGCTGGACCGCCTTGGCGGCGCCGAGCCCGACGTTGCCCGCGACCGGGAAGATGATGTCCGCGCCCTCGCTGATGAACGTCTGCGTCAGCGCCTGGCCCTTGGTCTGGTTGACGAAGTCGCCGGTGAACGAGCCGACCTGGGTCGTCTCGTTCCAGCCGAGCACCTGCACGTGCGTGCCGTGCTTGGAGTTGTAGTACTGCACGCCGTCATAGAAGCCGTCCATGTAGATGGTCACGGTCGGCAGCTTCTGCCCGCCGAACGTCGCGACCTTGCCGGTCTTGGTCATGCCCGCGGCCAGGTAGCCGCCGAGGAAGCCGTCCTGCGCCGTGTTGAAGAGCAGCGCGTCCACGTTGCTCAGCGGCGGAGCGTAGGCGAAGTCCACGATCGCGAACTTCTGGCTCGGATGTGCCTTGGCGGCGGCCTGCGTCGCGTCGCCCATCAGGAACCCGACGGTGACGATGATGTTGCACTTCTGGCTGATGAACGTGTTGATGTTCGGCACGTAGTCGGCCTGCGTCGTCGACTGCAGGTACTTGACGGTGACGTTGCTGTTGGCGCTCGCGGCCGCCTGCATGCCCGCCCACGCGGAGGCGTTGAACGACCTGTCGTCGATCCCGCCGGTGTCGGTGACCATGCAGCCGAGGAACTTGCCCGTGGTCGCCGCCGAGCCGCCCGGCGAACTCGCTGCGGTGCTGCCGCCGGGCGAGGCCGAGGTGTGGCTGCTGCCGCACGCGGCGATGACCACCGTCGCGGACACGGCCAGCGCCGCCGTGGCCCATGCGCTATGTTTCACGCTTACCTCCACTGGGCCAGCGCGCCACAGCGCCCGGCCTCGCATTCATCCTTGGGTTGTCCCGCAGGCTATGCCTGGTGGTCTTCGCTGGGAAGGGGACATGCGGCTATCTGGCCTGCTCGTTGCCGAATCGGAACCCGATCATGATGGCACTCCTGGCCTGCCAGACATACATCCGGGGTCTGCGCCCGGGGTCTTTGGTGCCTTCATACAAGGCCGCGTGGCCTACAGGCTGGCCAGGTCCTGCGCGGGCGCAGAGTACTCCGAGGCGGTGTTGTTGGGCGCCGGCACGCCCGGGAAGTCGAGCACGACGGTCAGCCCGCCGCCGGGTGTCCCGGCCAGCCGGGCGGTGCCGCCGTTCGAGGTGACCAGGCGGTGCACGATGGCCAGGCCGAGTCCGGTGCCGTTCGGGTTCGAGGTGGTGAACCGCAGGAAGGCGCGGTCCCGGTCCTCGGCGCTCATGCCCGGGCCGTCGTCGGTCACGGTGATCTGCGCGCCGGCCGTGGTGGCCGTCGTCGTCACCGTGACGTGACCGCCGGCGTCCAGCGCGTCGAGCGCGTTGGCGATCAGGTTGTCCAGGACCTGCTCTAGGTGGCCCTCGCCCATCCAGGCCAGCACCGGCGGGCGCGGCCTGGCTCTGCCCTCTTCCGGGCCCTCTTCCGGCGCCTCGAGCGTGATGCCCCGGTCGTCGGCCACCGGGTGCCAGGCCACGACCCGCTCCCTGGCCACCTCGGCCACGTCCACCGTGGTGGGCACCGGCACGACGTTCTCCGCGCGGGCCACCGCGAGCAGGCCGTCCACCAGCCGGGACAGCCGGGCCAGCTCCTCGAGCGCGCCGGCCAGCTCGTGCCCGGTCGCGGGGTCGGACTGGGCGGTGTCCGCGGCGAGCAGGTCGAGCCGCAGCCGCAGCGCGGCCAGCGGGGTGCGCAGCTGATGCGACACGTCCGCGATCACGGCCCGGTTCCCGTGCACCAGGGCCTCGAGCCGCCCGGCCATGGTGTTGAACGTCGTCGCCAGGCGGCGCAACTCCGGGGGCCCGGAATCGACCACGGCCCGGATGGCCAGGTCACCGTCCGCCAGCCGGCCCGCCGCGCCGTCCAGCCTGGCCAGCGGCCTGTTCACCCACCGGGCCAGGCCGAACGCCAGCAGTGCCGCGCAAATCGTCGCCACGACGGCGATCGTCCCGAGGATGACCCAAAGCGCCACGATGGCGTTCTTGAGGGATGCCGAGGACCTGGCCAGGATCACCGTGCCCACCAGTACCCCGGCGCTGCTGTACACGGGCGCCGCCGCGACCACCCACGATCCTGTGGTCTCGGTGACTGGCTGGCCCGTCTGGCGCGCCGGGTCCGAGGTCCCGGCCTGCTCGTCCGCCTGGTCGGCGAGCTGCCTCCAGTTTCTGGCCGGCATGCTCCCCTTTTCCGCGGCCTGGATTTGCTGGATCTGCGGTCGGCCACCGGGGTTCATGATGTGCCGGCTCCGCAGGATCAGCAGGCGGTCGCCGGCCTGCTGCACCTCGGTGAGGACGGCGACCAGCGGGGCATAGCCTCGTGCCTTGACGGAACCGCTCTTTGCGATGGCCTCCAGGCGGGTCTGGGCGATCGCGGCGTCGGTGCGCGCCATGCCCGCCGTGGCCTGGATGAAGGACGTCCGGTCGTGCGCGGCCGCGTCGAGGGTCAGCGGCACCACCGCGCCCACCAGCACCGTGGCGGTGAAGGCCAGCAGGACCAGCAGGATCCGCCTGGTCATGGCGCGCCGTCCTGATCCGCGAGCCGGAAGCCGTGCCCGTAGACCGTTTCGATGAGGCCGGGGTCCCCGAGCTTCTTCCGCAGCGCCGCCATGTGCACGTCGAGCACCTTGGTCGGGCCGTACCAGTGCTCGTCCCAGGCGCGCTCGAGCATCTCCTGGCGGCTGACCACCCGGCCCGGGTCACTGGCCAGGCACTCCAGGATGGCGAACTCCTTGGGCGTCACGGCGATGTGGTTTCCGCCCACCGTGACCTTGTGCGTGCGCAGGTCGACGGTGAGCGGGCCGTGCTGCAGCACCTGGCCGGCCGGCTGGCGGCTGCGGCGGAGCACGGCCCTGATCCTGGCCAGCAGCTCCTGCAGCCCGAACGGCTTGATCAGGTAGTCGTCGGCTCCCTCGTCGAGGGCCAGCACGCGGTCGGATTCCTCGCCCCGCGCGGTCACGATGATGATGGCCGCGTCGCAGGCCTGGCGGAGCCGCCGGCAGACCTCCACGCCGTCGATGTCGGGCAGGCCGAGGTCGAGCAGCACCACGTCGGGCACCGGCCAGTCGAGCGCCGCCTTGCCGGTGGTGACGCTGCCGGTTTCGTAGCCGGCCCGGGTCAGCCCGCGGACCAGCTGAGTGGCGATGCCTGGGTCGTCTTCCACCACGAGGACCCGGCCGAGACGTGCGTTCACGGCCTCCACGTTAAGCACGAAACCGGCATGCTCCTAACCCGGCGCAGATCTTAACCACATCTGAACTTCTTCCGGTGTGGGTCCTAGCAAGTCGTTGGGCATGCTTGGTAGCAGAGTTCCTTAGCTCTTAGCGCGGCCAGCCTCCCTGCGGCGGCCGCGCAGGACATGAGGAGGGTCCGTTCGGATAAGGCAACCCTGCAGCCTTATCCGAGCGGACCCTAGTCCTTTAAAGTCTCTTAGGTGATCATCGACTGGTCAGGACTTCGGGCCGCCGCCGTGGCCGCGGCGCAGCGGGCCTACGCTCCTTACTCCGGGCTCCGGGTCGGTGCGGCCGGCCAGGCTGGCGACGGGCAGGTCGTCACCGGCTGCAACGTGGAGAACGCCTCCTACGGGCTGACCTTGTGCGCCGAATGCGGCCTGGTCAGTGCCTTCCACGCGGCCGGCGTCGCTGCCCTGCACGCAACCGGCGCTGAAGGGCGGCTGCTTGCCGTGGCCGTCGTCGCGGGCGACGGCGAGCCGCTGCTGCCCTGCGGCCGCTGCCGGCAGCTGCTGCTCGAGGCCGGCGGCGGGGACCTGCTGGTCGACACCGCGGACGGCCCGGTCGAGCTCAAGGTCCTGCTCCCGGCCGCCTTCACCGCTACCGATCTGGCCGGCCGCCGGGAGGTGCGGTGACCGACGCGGCCACCTTGATCCGGGCCAAACGGGACGGGCGCCGGCTCGCCGACGGCGACATCAGGTGGCTGTTCGAGGCGTACGCCCGGCACGAGGTCGCGGACGAGCAGATGTCCGCGCTGCTGATGGCGATCTTCTTCCGCGGTCTTGACGGCGCGGAGCTGCGGGCCTGGACCGCGGCCATGATCGCCTCCGGGGACCGGCTCGACCTGTCCTCGATCGCCAGGCCGACCGTGGACAAGCACTCGACCGGCGGGGTGGGCGACAAGGTCAGCCTGATCCTCGCGCCACTGGTCGCGGCCTGCGGCGCCGCCGTGCCGCAGCTGTCGGGGCGTGGCCTCGGGCACACCGGCGGCACCTTGGACAAGCTCGAGTCGATCCCCGGTTTCCGCGCCGGGCTGACCCCGGACGAGACGCTCGCCGTGCTGGCCAGGGCCGGGTGCGTGATCTGCGCCGCCGGGGCCGGCCTGGCCCCCGCGGACCGCAGGCTCTACGCGCTGCGCGACGTCACAGGGACGGTCGAGTCCATCCCGCTCATCGCCAGCTCGATCATGTCCAAGAAGATCGCCGAGGGAACCAGCGCGCTCGTCCTGGACGTCAAGGTCGGCAGCGGCGCGTTCATGAAGAGCCGGGAGGCGGCCCGCGAGCTCGCCGAGACGATGGTCGCCCTCGGCGAGGAACATGGCGTGCGGACCAGGGCGCTGCTGACTCAGATGGATGTGCCGCTGGGACGCGCCGTCGGCAACGCCGTGGAGGTGGCGGAGGCCCTCCAGGCATTGCATGGAGACGGGCCTGCTGACCTGATGGAGGTCACCCTCGCGCTGGCCAGGCAGATGCTCGCGCTGGCCGGCCTCGACGCCGATCCCGCCGCCGCCATCGCGGACGGCCGGGCGCTGGCCGCGTACCGGGAGATGGTCCGCGCGCAAGGCGGCGACCCGGACGCCCCGCTGCCCCGGGCGGCGCACACCCAGGTGCTGTCGGCTCCCGCGTCCGGCTGGCTGGTCGGCCTGGACGCGCTGGCGGTGGGCACCGCGGCCTGGCGGCTCGGGGCCGGCCGGGCCCGCAAGGAAGACGACGTCAGCGCGGCCGCGGGCGTCATCTGCCTGGCCAAGCCGGGCGACCGGGTGCAGGCCGG
>WNGP01000750.1_pt1 | contig 55100 bp, 58 predicted proteins | sample 5407671 | NCBI WGS metagenome assembly WNGP01 (sample SAMN13153381, study PRJNA577476) | soil metagenome | isolation source: 40 cm soil or saprolite under Garry oak tree replicate 2 | place: USA:California | collected 2016-06-15 | reverse complement strand
GCCGCCATGCCCGCCGACATCCGCCACCAAGGCTACGCACCCAAACGCGCCATGCTGCTGGTCTGGGAGAACGCCGACCCCGACCTCCCCCACCTCATCGCCACCGGCAAACTCCCCACCAACCCCATCGACATCTGACCGCCGCGATGCAGACGCGCCTCTTCGTCGGCGGGAAATTCGTCGACGCCCTCGACGGCCGGACGATCCCGGTGCGCAACCCCCACGACGGGTCGCTGCTCGCCGAGGTCGCCGAGGCCGGCGCGGCGGACGTCGACGTGGCGGTCAGCGCGGCGCGGGCCGCCTTCTCAGGGTGGAGCGCGACGCCGGCAGCCGAGCGCGGCCGGCTGCTCCTGCGGCTCGCCGACGCCATCGAGGCCAACGCCGACGAGCTGGCCCGGCTCGAGACGCTCGACACCGGCCACCCGATCCGCGACTCCAGCACGCTCGACGTCCCCCGCACGGCGGCCACCTTCCGCTATTTCGGCGGCATGGCCGACAAGTACGAAGGCTCGGTCGTGCCGGTCGAGCGCGGCTTCCTCAACTACGTGCTGCGCCAGCCGGTCGGGGTGGTCGGCCAGATCGTGCCGTGGAACTTCCCGCTGATGTTCACGAGCTGGAAGATGGGGCCGGCGCTGGCGGCCGGCAACACTGTCGTGCTCAAGCCCGCCGAGCTGACGCCGTTGACCACCCTGCGACTGGCCGAGCTGGTCGCCTCCAGCGGCTTCCCACCGGGCGTGGTCAACATCGTGCCCGGGCTCGGTCAGGTCGCCGGCGCGCGGCTGGCCGCCCACCCGGACGTGCAGAAGGTCTCGTTCACCGGCTCGACCGAGGTCGGCCGCCAGATCGTGCGGGCGTCCGCCGGCAACCTCAAGCGCCTGCAGCTCGAGCTGGGCGGCAAGGGCGCCAACATCGTCTTCGCCGACGCCGACCTGGACGCGGCGGTCAACGGCTCCGCCTTCGCGATCTTCCACAACCAGGGGCAGGCGTGCATCGCCGGTTCCCGCCTGCTGCTGGAGGAGCCGATCGCCGCCGAGTTCCTCGACCGCTTCCTGGCGCTGGCCGCCAGCCTGCGGATCGGCGACACGCTCCAGCGGGCCACCGAGCTGGGCCCGCTGACCTCACCGGAGCACCGCGACCGCGTGCTCGCCTACGTCAAGGTCGCGCGGGAGGAGGGCGGCGAGGTGCTGCTGGGCGGCCGCGCGCCGAAGGACCCGGCGCTGGCGCGCGGCTGCTACGTGGAACCGACGGTGGTCCGGGCCGGCCCGGCGGACCGCGTGAACCGCGAGGAGGTCTTCGGCCCCTTCGTGAGTGTGCTGACCTTCCGGGCGAGGAGGAGGCGCTCGCGCTCGCCAATGGGGTCGGCTACGGCCTCGGCGGCGGGCTGTGGACACGCGACCTGCAACGGGCGCACCGCACCGCCGCGGCCATCCGCAGCGGCATGGTCTGGGTGAACAGCTACAAGCGCGTGAGCCCGGGCTCCCCGTTCGGCGGCGTTGGAGATTCCGGCTACGGCCGCGAGATGGGGTTCGAGGCGATGCACGGCTACACCGAGCCCAAGTCGGTCTGGGTCAACGTCGACGCTGACCTGCCGGCCTGGTATCCCCGATAGGCACGGCGGGCCGCCGGCACACCGACCTTCCCTCCACTCCTCGGCCGGGACGGGCCGCCGGCCGCGTCAGCGCCGGCGGCGGCGCTCGGCCAGCTCAGGGGCGCTTGGCGAGCCTGCGGAGCTGCAGGATGCGGATGGTGCCGATGGCCAGCATCAGCAACGCGCCGAGCAGGGCGGCGACCAGCAGCGCCACCCCCAGCGGCATGGCACCGTCCAGCGCCAGGAAGTGGATATTCACCTTGTCGCCGTTCTGCGCGACGAAGATCAGGATCACCGTCAGCGCCAGCAGCCCCACCGCCACCGCGGTCCACAGCGCGCTCGCCCTGGTCCGCTCGACCGTGCGGCGGGGCTGCGCCGGCGCCAGGCGCGCCGCCTCGTCGGCGGGGACCGGCTGCTCGATCGCGCCCGGCTGCTCGATCGCGCCCGGCTGGCCGCCACTGGTGATCCTCGGCTCTCCGTCCTGGGGATCGACAGAGCTGCGCCTTCCCTCGGTCACGGCAATCCCCCGTTTCCGCCCCGTATGAGCGACTCGGCAACGCCTTACAACCAGTCTTGGCGATTTCACGCCATCGTAACCATCGTCCTGGCCATGCGCGCCGACGAAACGGCGCCGGTCAACGGCTATCCTGGTGCGGGATCACGAGGGCACTTGCGGAGGGGCCGATGGGACAGCAGCCACTCACGATCGGCATCGAAGAGGAATTCCAGATCGTCCGCGCGGACGGCGAGCTCCAGGCGCACATCGACACCCTGCTGGCGTCCGCCCGACCGATCCTCGGCGAGGACGTGAAGGCCGAGATGCTGCAGTCCGTGGTCGAGGTGGCGACCAGGATCTGCGGCGGCGTCGGCGAGGCGCGCGAGGAGGTCCTGCGACTGCGCGGCACGCTGGCCTCGCTGCTGGAGCCGCAGGGCATGCGGATCGTATCGGCCGGCTCCCACCCGTTCTCGCACTGGCGCGACCAGCGGATCACCGAACTCGACCGCTACAAGATGATCGAGGACGAGATGCAGGACGTGGTCCGCGAGCTGCTGATCTTCGGCATGCACGTGCACGTCGGCATCCAGGACCCGCAGTCGCGCATCGAGGTCGTCAACGAGGCCCGCTACTTCCTCCCCCACCTGCTCGCGCTGTCGACCTCCAGCCCGTTCTGGCTGGGGCGCGAGACCGGCCTCAAGTCCTACCGCAGCGTGGTGTGGTCGCGCTTCCCGCGCACCGGGATCCCGCCCGAGTTCGGCTCCCACGAGGAGTTCACCAACTTCGTCGAGCTGCTGGTCCGCACCGGGTCTATCGACAACGGCAAGAAAGTCTGGTGGGACCTGCGGCCGCACTGGCAGTACCCGACCATCGAGTTCCGCATCTGCGACGCCTGCACCAAGGTCGACGAGGTCATGTGCATCGCCGCGCTGATCCAGGCGATCTGCGCCAAGCTGCTGCTGCTGCGCTCGCGAAACCTCGGCTTCCGCAAGTACCTGCCGTCGCTGATCAGCGAGAACAAGTGGCGGGCGATGCGCTACGGGATCGACGGCAAGCTGATCGACTTCGGCAGGCAGGCCGAGCTGCCCATGCGGGAGCTGGCCTCCGAGCTGCTCGAGTTCGTCGACGACGTGGTCGACGACCTGGACTCGCGCAAGGAGGTCGAGTACGTCCACACGATCCTGCGCGAAGGCACCAGCGCCGACCGCCAGCTGCGCGTCTACCAGCGCACCGGCAGCCTGGAGGCGGTCGTGGACCACCTGGCCGCCGAGACCCTCCAGGGCGTCCCGCCACGCTCGGTGGCCAACTGACCGACCGGTGGCTGCTCGAACCTCCGCTCCGCGGCGCCGGCACCCGCGTCGAACGGTGACGCCGCGCCCTACCCGAGGGCGTCGCGCGCCAATGGGCAGGTCATGCAGCGGGGGCCGCCGCGGCCGCGGCCGAGCTCGAAGCCGGGGATGGTGAGGACCTCGACGCCGGCGTCGCGCAGGCGCTGGTTGGTGTCGACGTTGCGCTCGTAGGCCACGACCACGCCGGGCTCGACGGCGAGCAGGTTGTTGCCGTCGTCCCACTGCTCGCGCGCGGCGAGCAGCTCGTTGCCGCCGGTCTCGAAGGTGCGGATGCGCGGCACGTCCAGCACCCGGGCCAGCGTGGCGAACAGCTCGTCGGAGGCCTCGACGTGCAGGTGCCTGCCGCTGCCGGGGGTCACCACGAACGGCCGCATCCGCTGGCGCAACCCGGGGAAGACCACGAAGGCGTCGCGGTCGACCTGGGTCAACACCGTGTCCAGGTGCATGTAGGCGCGCATCTTGGGCAGCTCGACCGCGATCACGCTGTCGAGCGCGCCGGCCTCGAACATGCGGCGCGCCAGGGCCTCCACCCCCTGGGGTGAGGTGCGCTCACCCATGCCGACCAGCAGCACGCGGTTGCCGATCACCAGCAGGTCGCCGCCCTCCACAACCGCCGGGTAGTGGTCCAGGCCGTCGCCGCCGTGCCAGATCGGGAAGGCCGCCGACGCGAACGCCGGGTGGTGGCGGTAGACGGCCTCCAGGTGCAGCGTCTCGCGCCGCCGCGCGGGGAACGCCATGGGGTTGATCGAGACGCCGCCGTACATCCACGCGGAGGTGTCCCGGACGAACATCTGGTTGGGCAGCGGCGGCAGCACGAAGGTGGTCGGCCGGAAGCTCGCGCCGACCAGTCCCCGCGGCGCGAAGGGCAGGTCCTCGGGGATCACCCCGCCGATCAGGTAGCGCGCCAGCTCGCGGTCGGGCAGGGAGTCGAACCACTCGCGCACGTCGGGGGCCAGGCTCTGGCCGAAGGCGTCGACGGTGACCACGCGGTCCAGCAGCTCCTTGCGCGCCGGCTCCTCCGAGAGCGCCTCGGCGAGCAGGTCGCCGAGCAGCAGGACCTCGACCCCGCGCTCGCGGAGCACCTGCGCGAACGCCCGGTGTTCCAGCTGCGCCCGCTCGACCCACATGATCTCGTCGAACAGCAGCTCGTGGACGTTGGCGGGAGTGAGCCGGGTCAGCTCGAGGTCCGGCTCGTGGAGCAGGACGCTGCGAAGCCGGCCGACCTCCGAGCCGACATCGAACCCCTCCATGCACGCTCCCTTCCCGGCCGCCGCGGCCGCATCGCCCGCAATGCAGGCTACTGCCTCTTGACAGCGCTTGCCGCCAGGACGATACACAAATGCACGAAGACGCCTCGGAGCGGAGGCCGACATGGCTCGATATCTCATCGTTGCCTATCAGACGGCAGGGAGCCCGGAGCTGGCCGAGCGGGTCCGCTCGCTGGCCGCCGAGGATCCCGAAGCCGAGTTCACCCTGCTCGTGCCCGCCACGCCAGCGTCCCACCTGCACACCTGGGAGGAAGGCGAGGCGCGGCAGCTCGCCCTGCGCCGCGGCACCGAAGCGGCCGCGGGGCTGAGCGCCGCCGGCGCCACGATCGGCGCCGTGCGGGTCGGCTCGCACCGGCCGCTGGACGCCGTTTCCGACGAGCTGTACTGGCACGGCGGGTACGCCGCCATCGTCGTGTCCACCTTCCCACCGGGCCTGTCCCGCTGGCTCAAGGGCGAGCTGCCCAACCAGCTCCGGCGCCGCACCCGCCTGCCCGTCCACCACGTGGTCGCCGCCCCGGCCAGAGCCGGTCGCCAGCGCACCCCCGCCTGAGCGACAAGGCTGGAGTCGGGGTTGGTCTCCCCGCCGGAGAGCCCGTGGCGCTGCCGCCAGCTCTCCACTGCGAACGCCCAGTCGTGGAGCCGCTGGCCGCCCGGGTGCGAAGGTCCCGCGAGCGCGCGAGCGTCAGTCGGGCTCGAGGCTCCGGCAGGTGACCTGCCCGTTGAGCGGCCGCGCTGCCGCGGTCGCGATGGCCAGCTCGTCCTGGGTCTGGCCGGGCTGGATCGCGGTGCGCAGGCGAACGCTACCGGTGCCGACCCGCTCGCCGCGCAGGTCGAACAGGGTCGCTTCGCAGATATCCGGGCGCCCCGCCTTGGTGCCGTTGTTGGTGATGTGGAAGACCACCTGGTACTCGTTGGGGTCGGCCGGGATCTGGTCCAGCACGTTGACCGAGGCGGTATAGGACTTGCCCTGGTTGGTGACCACCTCGATGACGATGCTCACCACGGTGAAGAGCAGGATCGCCAGCACCATCACGACCAGGCCGGTCGGCCCCAGGATCTCCCGCTTGCGGCGGTGGGGGGCCGGCTGCGGCGATGACGGCGGGCTGCCCGCCCCCGCGGGCTGCGTCGGTGGTGCGGGAGTGCTCACGGCGCCTTCCAGTGCTCGGGTCCAACGGCCGCTGACAGGCTACCGCGACCGCCCGACGAGCGCGCGCGGTCCCAGCAGCGAACCGGAAGTGGGTTGCCTGGCCGAGCCGGCGGCCAGGGCCCCGGCCGGCCCGACTCCGCCGAGGCCGGAGCTGCACGTCCGAGCCCTGTTGCCGCCCCAGAGGATCACCATGCCGCCAACCAGCGCCAGGCTCACCACCAGCAGGCCCAGCACCAGCAGGCCCAGCAGCGCGACGGCGAGCCGCTGGGTGAAGAACGGCAGCCGCTGCAGGCCGACCTCCCACTCGAGCCTGAGCCTGCCCCGCACGCCCGCGCTCGCGGATCCGCTCGATCTCGCGTGCATTCGCCAAGCCCCCCTCGTCGGATCGGTGCGGGGAACCTACCTGCTGGAGGCGCAAGAGTTCCAATCAGCGCTCACTACCCGGCCAGGATATGCGCGGCCTTCCGGTCATGCGGGTAGTCACCTGCACCGGTGTGGGCAACCGCACTAGGATTGACGCTCGACAACGTCGTCGCGCCCTGTCCGGGGCATCCCGATCCCCATTCCGCAGAGGTACAGCCATGCCGAGCCCGCGCACGCTGTTCGCCAAGCTCTGGGACCGCCACGTCGTGGTCGAGCAACCAGGTCTCCCGACCGTGCTCTACATCGACCTGCACCTCGTCCACGAGGTGACCTCGCCGCAGGCCTTCGCGGGTCTTGCCGCCCGCCGGCTCAAGGTCCGCCGGCCCGACCTCACCCTGGCCACGGTGGACCACTCGATCCCCACCCACGACCGCTCGCTGCCGATCGCCGACGAGATGGCCGCCACGCAGATCCGCCAGCTCGAGAAGAACTGCGCGGAACACGGCATCCCGCTGACCGGCATGCACAGCCCCAACCAGGGGATCGTCCACGTCATCGGGCCGGAGCTGGGGATCACCCAGCCGGGCATGACGATCGTGTGCGGCGACTCGCACACCTCCACCCATGGTGCCCTCGGCGCGCTGGCATTCGGCATCGGCACCAGCGAGGTCGAGCACGTCCTGGCCACCCAGACGCTGCTGCAGCGGCGCCCGAAGGCCTACGAGGTCCGGGTCGACGGCCAGCTCGCGCCGGGCGTGGCGGCCAAGGACATCATCCTTGCGCTGCTGGCCAAGATCGGCATCGGCGGTGGCACCGGGCACGTCCTGGAGTACACCGGCTCGGCGATCCGCGCGCTCTCCATGGAGCAGCGCATGACCATCTGCAACATGTCGATCGAGGGAGGCGCGCGCGCCGGCATGGTCGCGCCCGACGACACCACCTTCTCGTACGTGGCCGGGCGGCCGTTCGCCCCCAAGGGCCCGGACTGGGAGCGGGCCGTGGCCGACTGGCGCGGCCTGCCGACCGAGGAGGGCGCCACCTACGACAAGTCGGTGACCCTGGACGCCGGCGGGCTGGAGCCGATGATCACCTACGGCACCAACCCGGGGATGGGCATGCCGATCACCGGCCGAGTCCCCGATCCCGCCCGCGCCGCCGACTCCGCCAGCAGGCAGGCACTCGACAAGGCGCTCAAATACATGGACCTGCGCCCGGGCGAGCCGCTGGTGGGCCAGCCGGTCGACGTGGTCTTCATCGGCTCCTGCACCAACTCGCGCATCTCCGACCTGCGCCAGGCCGCCGCGATGCTGAAGGGCGGCAAGGTCGCGGACGGAGTCCGCGTTCTGGTCGTGCCGGGCTCGCAGGACGTCAAGCGCCAGGCCGAGGTCGAGGGCCTGGCCGAGGTGTTCCGGGCCGCTGGCGCCGAGTGGCGCGAGTCCGGTTGCTCGATGTGCATCGCCATGAACGGCGACGAGCTGCGGCCGGGCCAGTACGCCGTGTCCACCTCCAACCGCAACTTCGAGGGGCGCCAGGGCGCCGGCGGGCGGACCTTCCTGGCCAGCCCGCTGACCGCGGCGGCGACCGCCCTGGCCGGCAGGATCACCGACCCGCGGACGATCGTCTCCACGACACAGGGAGTGAGCGCCTGATGGAGCCGTTGCGCCCCTTCTCCAGCAAGCTCGTCCCGCTGCTGGCCGACAACGTCGACACCGACCAGGTGATCCCGGCCCGCTTCCTGAAGGTCACCGATAAGAACGGGCTCGGCGAGGCGCTGTTCTCCGACTGGCGCTACCACGCCGACGGCACCCCCAAGCCTGACTTCGTGCTCAACCGGCCGGAGATGCGAGGGCGCCAGATCCTGCTCGCCGGCGACAACTTCGGCGCCGGGTCCTCGCGCGAGCACGCGCCCTGGGCGCTGGTCGGCTACGGCTTCCGCGCGGTGCTGTCCACCTCGTTCGCCGACATCTTCCGCAACAACGCGCTCAAGAACGGGCTGCTGCCGATCGCGCTGCCCGCACAGGCGCACGCCAGGATCGTGGCGATGGTGGAGTCCGACCCGGACGTGGAGCTGGCGGTCGACCTGGAGGCCGGCACGGTGCGCCTGCCCGACGGCTCGGCGGTCGGCTTCGAGGTCGACCCGTTCTCCAGGCGGATGCTGCTGGAGGGCACCGACGAGCTCGGCTTCCTGCTCGCCCAGTCCGAGGCCGTCGCCGCCTACGAGGCCGCCCACCCCCAGCGGGTCGACACCACCGCCGCCGCCGGAGCCTGACTTGGGGGCCCCGGCGCTCGAGCTGGAGCCGATCGGGCCGGTCCGGGCGCGGCTGGAGGCGCCGGCCAGCAAGAGCGTGACCAACCGGATGCTGGTGTGCGCGGCGCTCGCCGAGGGGACCAGCCTGCTGCGCCGGCCGCTGGACAGCGACGATTCGGCGGCGATGCGCTCGGCTCTGGAGCGGCTCGGCGCCGGTGTGCGGGAGGCCGGCGACGGCTGGCGGGTCGAGGGGACCGCGGGGAAGCCGGCCAGCCCGGCGGCGCCACTGGACGCCCGCGCCTCCGGCACGACCATGCGGTTCCTGGTGGCGGTCGCCACCCTGGCCGCCGGCCCGGTGACCGTGAGCGGCCGCTCCGGGCTGCTGGCGCGGCCGGTCGGGCCGCTGGTGGCGGCGCTCCGCCAGCTCGGCGCCCGGCTGGAGGACCACCATGGCTTCCCGCCGGTCACCGTCGCCGGCGGCGGCCTGCGTGGCGGCGAGGTGACGGTGGACGCCGCCGCCTCCAGCCAGTTCGCCAGCGCCGTGCTCCTGGCGGCGCCCTACGCCGCGGCGCCCGTGACGCTGCGCGCCGGCGGCCTCGGCGCGCCCGGCTACGTCGAGCTGACCGCCGAGGTGATGCGCGGCTTCGGCGCGAGTGTCCGGCGCCTCGGCGGCTCGACCTGGCGGGTGGGGGCCGGCGCGCCGTACCGGGCGGTGGAGGCGGAGGTCGACTACGACGCCAGCGCGGCCGCCCACCTGTTCGCGCTGGCCGCCGCCACCGGCGGGACCGTCACCGTGACCAACGCGCTCCATGGCCGCGGGCAGCCCGACGCGCGCCTGCCGGAGCTGCTGGCCGCCATGGGGGCGGTGGTGGAGCGGGACGGCGCCGCCCTCACCGTGCGGGGACCGGAGCGGCTGGCCCCGCTGGACGCCGATCTCGGGCCCATGCCCGACCAGGTCACCACCGTCGCCGCGCTGGCGGCGCTCGCCGACGGCCGCTCCCGGCTGCGCAACGTCGAGGTCGCCCGCGGCCACGAGACCGACCGGCTGAGCGCCCTGGCCACCGAGCTGGCCAAGCTCGGCGTCCGGGTCGAGCAGCTGCCCGACGGGCTGGTCGTCCACGGCGGCGCGCCGAAAGGGCCGGCGCTACTCCGCACCCACGACGACCACCGCCTGGCGATGGCGTTCGCCGCGATCGCCGCCAGGGTGCCTGGCGTGGCCATCGCGGACCCCGCCTGCGTCGCCAAGACCTACCCCCGCTTCTGGGACGACCTGGCCGGGGCGGGGCTCCACTCGCGGGCCGGCGCGCCCCGCCGCTCGTCAGCCCGCGAGGCCCCCCGCTAGCCAGCCCCGCGGCGACTCTCCCAGGGAGGCGGTCAAGGCGTTCACCGGTTCAGCCGATCTGCCCGGCGGCGGACTGCCTGGCGGCCAGGATCTCGCCGGCGACGCGGAGGCCGCTGCGCAGCGCGCCCTCCATCAGGCCTGCCCACTGGCCGGCGGTGTGCTCGCCGGCGAAGTGCAGGCGGCTGACGGGTCGGGCCAGCAGCTCCTCGTCCTCCGGCCGCCACCATGGCGCGCGCGTCGAATAGGCGCCGCGGGACCAGGGATCGTCCGACCAGGTGGCCAGGATCGCGCCGGCACGCTCGATGGCGAGAAGGTGGCGGGGATGCGCTCCAGCACGCTGGCGGCGAGCTGCTCGACCGGCCGCGCCCAGGTGACCTGCAGCCGCGCCTCCAGCGCCTGGCGGACTCCCGGATCGGGCACCAGTTCGGCGAGCACCTCGGCGGCGGAGCGGCCGGCCAGCTCGACGCCGCCCTCCGCCAGCAGCTCCTGGAGCTGGCAACCTGGTCGCGCACCGACCGCTGGGTGGCGCCGATGCCGCCGCGAGGCTCGCGCTCGCCGCTGCGCACGCCGATCGGCACCAGCGCGAGGCCAAGCAGCCCCGCCACCGTGGCGACCGTCTGATGACCCGCCTCCGCGAACTCGGCGCCGCGCTCGGCAACGGCGTCGTTGGGCAGCTGCTGCGAGAAGACTCGACCGCCCACGCGGCTGCGCGCCTCGAGCACGACCGGCTCGATCCCCCGCTCCGCCAGTGACCGGGCCGCCAGCAGCCCGGCGAAGCCCGCTCCGATCACGCACACGCGCATAGCGGGAGAATCGTATCGCGAACCACCCACGACGGAGAAAGGCCCCAGCACAGGCGACCAGATCGACGTCGGCCTACTTGCCCCCAGACGCCGCCATCGGCGCGTTCGAGGGCGTAGTGTTTGCGCATGGCGACCGACGAGGAACGTATCGCACTTTTCATCGACCACGAGAACCTCGTGCTCGGTGCGCGGGAGATCGGCCGGTCCTTCGACATCGGCCCGGTCATGGAGGCGCTGGCCGAGCGCGGCCGCGTGGTGGCCCGCCGCGCCTACGCGGACTGGACGCTGTTCGCCAACGACCGGCGGTCGCTGGTCGAGCACAACTGCGAGCTGATCGACATCCCGCAGCGCACCGGCGCCGTGCGCAAGAACGCCGCCGACATCAAGCTGGCGGTCGACGCCATGGAGCTGGCCTACGAGCGCGGCTTCGTGTCGACCTTCGTGATCGCCTCCGGCGACTCGGACTTCACGCCGCTGGTCGCCGCGCTGCGCGCCCTCAACCGCCGGGTGATCGGCATCGGCGTCAAGGGCTCCACCTCGGCGCTGCTGCCGCCTTCCTGCGACGAGTTCATGTTCTACGACCGGCTTCCAGGGGTCAGCGAGCCAGCTCAGCGGCCCTCCAGGAGCGGCAACGGCGGCAGGGGGCGCCCGTCGGCGGCCCCTGCTCCGCAGGAGGAGGCCCAGGAACGGGAGCGGCCAAAGGCCCGCAACGGCGGCCGCGATCTCCAGGACGTGCAGCGGGCGGTCACCCAGACGCTGGCGGGACTCAAGCAGAGCGGTACCGAGCCGGTGCTCGCCTCCACACTGAAGCGCGCCATGCTGCGCAAGGACCCGACCTTCTCCGAGTCGGACTACGGCTTCCGGGCCTTCGGCGAGCTCCTACGCCAGCTCGAGCGCAACGGGGTGATCTCGCTGGCGGTCGGACAGGCGCCGGGCGACCCCGCGGTCGACTTCCCCGACACCGGCGGCCAGTCCGCCCAGGCGTTCGAGACGCTCCGCAAGACCGTGCTGGAGTTGCAGGGCGAGGACGACGAGGTGCCGCTGTCGGGGCTCAAGGACCAGATCCGCAAGCGCGTGCCCAACTGGTCCGAGAAGGACCTCGGCTACTCGGGTTTCCTCCAGTTCGCCAAGGCGGCCGCCGCCAGCGGCGCGGTGAACATGGAGTGGGACGACGACGAGGGCGACTACTTCCTGTACGTGCCGGACGGCTGAGCCGGTCAGGCCCGGGAGCCGCTCGCGCAGGGAGCGGCAGAGGTCGCGCTGGCGGACCAGGTCGGGGTGGTCGTCGTCGCCGACCCGGGTGCGGATCATCGCCAGGGTGATCTGCGCCCGGTGCAGGCGCCGCAGCCTGGCGGCGGCGCGGCCGTGGTCACGCCGCAGCGCCACGCGTGCCCGCCGGCGCCGGCGCCGGCGCGGGTCCCCCAGCACCTCGATCTCTCCCTCCAGCAGCCCGGGGCCGCCGGCCTCGGCGCCGATCGCGACCGCCAGCCAGCGCGACTCCCGCCGCCGCGCCAGCGCCAGCAGCCCCGCCAGCACCGCCAGGCTGCCGCTCCCCCTGGTGAGCAGGGCCGGCCGCTGGCCGTCCTGCGCCACCGCGAGCCGCCAACCGGGCAGTGGCGCAAGCCGGACGTCCGGGGTGACCGGGAGCGGTGGCCCGGCCTCCGAGAGCAGCGCCCCATCGACCAGCGGTCCGCCGAGCACCACCGCGAGCAGGACCGCGAGCAGGCCGGCGGCCTTCGCCAGCTTCGGCCCCAGCGCTACAGGCCGAGGCGCCAGCACCCGGGCTCGTGCGGCACCTCGACGCGGCCGACGCTCTGGAGGAAGGCCTCGACCACCTGCGGGCCGGCGAACTGGAAGGTCTGGCGGTAGACGCGCTGCTGCTCGTCCAGGGCTTCCGGCTGGCGGGCGACCCAGCTGGCGAACGAGCCGTGCTCGGCGGCCAGCGCCAGCACGATCTTGGCGTTGTCGATGGTGGCCAGCACCTTGGCGCGGTTGCGGACGATACCGGGGTCGCGCAGGATCCTGGCCACGTCCTTGCCGGTGAAGGCGGCCACCAGCTTGGGCTCGAAGTCGTGGAAGGCGTGGCGGAAGCCTTCGCGCTTGGCCAGGACGGTGCGCCACGAAAGGCCGGCCTGGAACACCTCGAGGCTGAGCCGCTCGAACCAGCCGGCTTCATCGAGCGGCGGCAAGCCCCACTCCTCGTCGTGGTACGCGGCAAGAACCGGGTCGGTGGCGGCCCAGCGGCAGCGGGTCTTGCCATCAAGGGCAGGGAGCACCATGCGCGACCTCCGTGCTGCGCGGTACGACGGGCTCTCTTGCGTAGCCCAGCGGCAACCGTAAGAGCGTAACCCCTCGGGCCGCTTGCATTAAAACCGGCGGTCCAGACGCCTCGGGCGCAAGGGGGCCGGGGCGGCCAGGGCCGCGCGGCCGGCGCCAACCGGGGCGCCACGGGCGGCAGGCCCCTGGGCCGGCCAGGGCCGGGCGGCCGGAGCGCTTGGCGCGAGAAGCGGCGTCAGGGGCGGACGGCGGCGGCCCAGCCGAGGGCGAGGGCGACCAGGCCGGCCAGGAGAAGGCGGTACGCGACCCGGCGGCGGCCCTGGTCGGCGCCGCTTCCCGCCGCCAGCGCGGCCAGGCCGAGGGCGGCCGCCACTGCCACGCCGGCCAGTACCACCGGGCCGTCGCCGGCCGCCAGCCCGCTGCCCAGCGCGATCGCGCCGGCCATCAGGTAGGCGGCCGCGACCAGGGCGCCGGCCGGGCGGACCCCCAGCCGCGGCGCCAGCCCCTGGACACCGGCCGCCCGGTCCGACTCGACGTCCGGCAGCGAGTCGGCGAGATGCACGGCCACCGCGGCCAGCGCCCCGATCGGCCACGCCCACCACAGCACCGGCGGGAAGCGGCCGGCGGCCCCGTAGCCGAACAGCGGCACCAGCGGCAGGGCGACCGCGAACGGCAGCACGCTGGCGGCGGTCCCTTTGAGCCAGAGGTCGTAGCTCCATGCGCAGGCAAGGCCCACTGCCGCAAGCCCCAGCGTCGCCGGCCCCAGCGCCAGCCCGAAGCCCAGCGAGGCCAGCCCGCTGGCCAGCGCGAGCGCGGCGACCGCCCGGCGCGAGATCGCCCCGGAGGGGATCGGCTTGTCCGCCGCCCTCCCCGCGTCCACGTCCCGCTCGACGTCGACCGCGTCGTTGAGCGCCCCGGCCGCGTACTGGTTGGTCGCCAGCAGTCCGGCCAGCAGCGCCAGGCGGCCGGGCTGCAGGTGGTGACGGCCGGCGACCACCCCGAAGGCCAGGCCGATGGCCATCACGGTGAAGCCGGGCGCGGCGTGCAGCAGGGCGAGGTGGGTGGCGGGGTGCCACGGGCCGCGCCGCGGCACGGCCGGTTACTCGCCCTGCTCGGGCCCGTCGCCCTGCTCGGGCCCAGGTACGATCGACAGGCGCGGACGCGACGAACGCGTCAGCTCCGGGTCCCACCCCTCTGGCACCACCGGCTCGCCGCCGCCGTGGCCGCCGCACGCGCAGGTGAAGTCCACCGGCTTGCGCTTGCCGCAGCGCTCGCACGTGTAATAGCCCTCAGCGTCCTCGCTCCGCGTCACGCCATCCTCCATAGGAGTAGCCCACCCGACGATAGATCTTCTATCAACGTAAGCTACCCCTGCCGGGTGGCGATCGCTCGTGCCGCCCGGTCTGGACCGATGCCGGATCGCCTGGGAGCTACCGTGGGCCCGACTACCCTGCTGTACCGCCTCTACGAGCGCCGGCTGGCCGCTGACCTGCGCCGGCGCGGCGGCCTGCCGCGCCACGTCGGAGTGATCATGGACGGCAACCGCCGCTGGGCCAGGCAGCTCGGCATGAACACCATGGCCGGCCACCGCCGCGGCGCCGACCAGATCGACCGACTGCTGGAGTGGAGCCGGGAGCTGGGCATCCCCACGGTGACGCTGTGGCTGCTGTCCACCGACAACCTGCTGGGCCGCCACCCGGCCGAGGTCGCCGGATTGCTCGAGATCATCGAGAACAAGGTCCGCCAGCTCGCCCTGCAGGGAGGCGCCGACGGCTACCGGATCGTGCCGGTCGGCCAGCTCGCCGCCCTGCCGGAGCGGACCCGCACCGCCCTGGAGGAGGCCGAGGAGGCCTCGCGGGCGCGCACCGGCGGGGTGCTGCACGTCGCGGTCGGCTACGGTGGGCGCGAGGAGATCGCCGATGCGGTCCACCGGCTGCTCGGCGACTACGCCAAGAAGGGGCTTGACCTGGTCGAGGCCTCCGGGCTGGTGACGCCCGACGAGATCGCCAGGCACCTGTACACCGCCGGCGTGCCCGACCCGGACCTGATCATCCGGACCTCCGGCGAGATCCGGTTGTCGGGCTTCCTGCTGTGGCAATCTGCCCATGCGGAGTACTACTTCGCCGATGCCTACTGGCCGGACTTCCGCAAGGTCGACTTCCTGCGCGCCTTGCGGTCCTACGCCCAGCGGCACCGGCGTTTTGGGAGGTAGCGACCAGGTGGCACGCAAGGATCGGGAGCGCGCGAGGAAGCGCAGGGCGATCGAGCGGTCGCGCCGCGAGCTGGACCCAGGGGCGCAGTCCGAGTCGCACGAGGACGAGCAGGAGGAGCGGCGCCGGAGCTCCAACGGCAAGCGCCCGACCAGCAGGCCCGGCGGCGGGCGGCGCCCGCCACAGGGGCCGCTGCGCAAGCTCCGCCCCGGGGACGTGGACCGGCGCGGGCGGGTGTTCAAGCGAGCCATGGTCCTGCACCCACGGACGGCCATGCTCATCTCGCTCGTGGTGATCGCCGCGGCGGTGGTCGGGCTGTTCCGCCCGCGCCTTCAGTGGCTGTCGTACCTGGCCTTCACGGCCGGGTTCCTGGTGTTCGCCGACTCGCGGCCGACCTGGATCCAGGCGTCGCTGTGGATCGGGGTCGCGGTGGTCTGCGCCGCCGCCGCCGTGGTCCTGCTGCTGGCGGTTATCTGAGCCCGGTGTCCGGTTCGGACGGATTCCCCCGCCAGTACGCCCGCACGCGCGGCTTCACCCTCGGCGAGCCGCGCGGCTTCACTGTCAGCACCGACGGCGACCGCGTCGCCTTCCTGCGGTCGCTTGCCGGCGACGATCCCGTCAACCGGCTCTGGCTGCTCGACCTGGAGGGGCCCGGGGGAGGTGAGCGGCTGGTCGGCGATCCGGTGGGGCTGCTCGGCGGCGACCGCGAGGACCTGCCCCCGGCCGAGCGCGCCCGGCGCGAGCGGACCCGCGAACGGGCCGCCGGGATCGTGGCCTACGCGACCGATCCGCGGCTCAGGGTGGCCACCTTCGCGCTGGGCGGCCGCCTGTTCGCCGCCGGCCTGGACGCAACCTCGCGGGTGTGGGAGCTGCCAGCGGCCGGTCCGGTGCTGGATCCCCGGCCCGATCCCACCGGGCGGCGGGTCGCCTATGTCACCGGCGGCGCGCTGCACGTGGCCGAGCTGGACACTGGCGCCGGCCGGCGGGTCGCCGGCGAAGACGACCCCGAGGTCACCTGGGGGCTGGCTGAGTTCATCGCCGCCGAGGAGATGGGCCGCACCCGCGGCTACTGGTGGGCGCCGGACGGCGAGCGCCTGGCGGTCACGCGGGTCGACACCAGCGGCGTGCAACGCTTCCACCTGACCGACCCGGCCAACCCCCAGGTCCCGCCGGTGACCCTGCGCTACCCGGCCGCCGGCACCGACAACGCCGAGGTCCGCCTGTTCGTGATCGAGCTGGCAGGGTCCGGGCGACCCCAAGGGGGTGCCCCGGCGGGCCGGGAAGCCCGAAAGGTGGAGGTGGACTGGGACCGCGCGGCGCTGCCCTACCTCGTAGAGGTCGCCTGGCCGCGGGACGGCCCGCTCACGCTGCTGGTGCAGTCGCGCGACCAGACCACCGTGCGCGTGCTGGAGGCGGACCCCGGGACCGGCGCGACCACCACGCTGGCGACCAGCAGCGACCCGGTCTGGCTGGAGATCGTCCCTGGCGTCCCCGCGTGGCTGGACGGCCGGCGCCTGGTCGGCACGGTCGACGACCATGGCTGCGACACCCGCCGGCTCACCATCGGCGGCGAGCCGGTTACCCCCCCTGGCCTGCAGGTCCTGGAGGTGCTGGACGCCGGCGGCGACGAGGTGCTGCTGCGCTGCTCGGAGGTGCCCACCGAGATCCACGTCTGGCGCGTCCACGCCCCGCCGGACTCCGAGCCGAGCCTGGAGCGCCTCACCACCGGCCGCGGCGTCCACCGCGGCACCGGCGCCGGCGGCACCCTGGTCCTGACCAGCGCCACGCTCGACCGCGACGGCACCATCACCAGCGTGCGCCGCGGGGCGCGCCAGGTTGCGACCATCGCCTCGCTGGCGGAGACGCCGCTGCTGCGGCCGCGGGTGACGCTGCTGCGCGCGGGAGCGCGCCAGCTGCCAACCGCGCTGCTGCTCCCGTCGGAGCCCGCGGGCGGGCCGCTGCCGGTGCTGCTGGACCCCTACGGCGGCCCGCACGGAGCCCGCGTCCTGTCGAGCCGGGCGGCCTTCCTGGTCCCCCAGTGGTTCGCGGACCAGGGCTTCGCGGTGCTGGTCGTGGACGGACGCGGCATGCCGGGGCGAGGCCCGGCCTGGGAGCGGTCCGTACACCGCGACCTGGCCGCGCCGGTGCTGGAGGACCAGGTCGACGCCCTGCACGCGGTGGCTGCCGACCACCCGGAGCTCGACCTTCGCCGGGTGGCGATCCGCGGCTGGTCGTTCGGCGGCTACCTGGCAGCACTGGCGGTGCTGCGCCGCCCGGACGTGTTCCACGCTGCGGTCGCCGGCGCGCCGGTCACCGACTGGCGGCTGTACGACACCCACTACACCGAGCGCTACCTGGGCGATCCCAGTGTCGACCCCGAGCCCTACCGCCGCAGCTCAGTACTGGCCGACGCGGCCGCGTTCAGCCGGCCACTGCTGCTGATCCACGGCCTGGCCGACGACAACGTGGTGGCCGCGCACACGCTGCGGCTGTCGAGCCTGCTGCTGGCGGCCGGCCGGCCGCACAACGTGCTGCCGCTGTCGGGCGTCACCCACATGACCCCGCAGGAGGTCGTCGCCTCCAACCTGCTGCTGTTCCAGCTCGCCTTCCTTCGCGCGGCCCTCGGCCTGCCAACCCAGGGGGCCGCGCCGTCAGCCTGACCCGGGCGGCACCCGCCGGTCGCCGTTGACCTCGAACAGCCGCAGCTTGGCCGGCTCCAGGCGCAGCCACAGGTCCCGGTTGGGCGATCGCTAAGCGGCCGCCTCGGCGAGCATGCGGAGCTGCGAGGTCCCGTCGTCGACGCCGCGGCTGACGGGGCCGGCGATCAGGGTGGTCACCCCCGCCTCGCGGAGGGCGTCGAGCCGCTCGCGCACACGCCCGGCCGGGCCGCACACCGTGACCGCGTCGATCAGCTCCGGCGGCAGCGCGGCGGCGGCCCGGTCGGGCAGGCCGTCCAGGTAGAGGTCCTGGACGGTGCTGGCCGCCTCGTCGAAGCCGTAGCGGCGCATCAGCTCGTTGTAGAAGTTGCGCGCGCGGGAGCCCATCCCGCCGACGTAGAGCGCCAGCAGCGGCCGCATCGCGTCGCGGGCGGCGTCGAGGTCGTCGTCGACGCGCACCTGCAGGTTGACGGCCAGGTCGAAGCCGTCGAGCTTGCGCCCGGCGCGGGCGGCGCCCTCCTCCAGCGCGTCGTGGACCTCGCCGGCGTGCGCAGGGTCGAACAGGAAGCCGAGGCAGCCGTCGGCGATCTCGCCGGCCAGCGCCAGGTTCCGCGGCCCCATCGCCGCCAGGTAGATCGGCAGCGGCCGCTGCACCGGCGCGACCGTGAGCTTGAGAGGCTTGCCATCGCTGGAGGGCAGCGGCAGCTCCAGGGTCTCGCCCTTGTAGGCGACCCGCTCGCGCGCCAGCGCCTTGCGCACCACCGCCACGTAGTCGCGCGTGCGCTGCAGCGGCCGCGCGTAGCGCTGCCCGTGCCAGCCCTCGGCCACCTGCGGGCCCGAGACCCCGAGGCCGAGCCGGAAGCGCCCGCCGGAGAGCCGGTCGAGGGTGGCGGCGGTCATGGCCGCCATCGCCGGGCTGCGGGCGGGGATCTGGAACACCGCCGAGCCGAGCCCGATCGTGCTGGTCTGCGCGGCCAGCCAGGCCAGCACGGTGGCCGCGTCGGAGCCGTAGGCCTCGGCGGCCCAGACCGAGTCGTAGCCGAGCCGCTCCGCCTCGCGCGCCATCTCGAGCTGTACGTCCGCGTCGATGCCCATGCCCCAGTAGCCGACGCTCAGCGCCAGTCGCATCGCACCCGCCTTCCGCGATTTTCGTCCCCCCTTGGGCTGAAAGCCTATCCTGTCAGGCGTCCGGAGCCTTCCGAACGCCGAGGAGCAGCGCATGCTCGAGCGGTTCACGTGGTTCAAGCAGTCCGCCTACCGGTGGGACGGCGACGACCTGGTCGTCTACATCGACCCTTGGGAAGCTGAGGGACCTCCCGCCGACCTCATCCTGATCACCCACGCACACGCCGACCACTACCAGCCGGAGGAGATCGAGCGGCTGCGCAAGGACGGCACCAGGCTGGTGGCGCCGCACGACATCGCGCGCGAGCTGCGCGGCGACGTGACGCCGGTGGCGCCCGGCGACGCCGTCGAGGTCGCCGGGGTCAAGATCCAGGCGGTCCCCGCCTACAACATCGCCGAGGAGCGGCTGGACAAGCACCCGAAGGCCAACAACTGGGTGGGCTATGTCCTGACCCTCGGCGGCAGCACGTACTACCACGCCGGCGACACCGATCACGTGCCGGAGCTGAACTCGGTGAGGGCCAACGTCACCTTCCTGCCGATCGGCGGGACCTTCACCATGGAGGCCGACGAGGCCGCCGGCCTGGCGCGCGCGATCGGCCCGGATCTGGCGGTGCCGATGCACTACGGCTTCGTGGTCGGCAGCCCGCAGGACGCCGACCGCTTCGCCGAGGCGGCCAAGCCGGTCGCCGTCCGCATCCTGGAGCCGCTGCGCCCCTTCGAGCGGTAAGGCCCGAGCGACCGCGCGCGGCACAACGGGAAATCGCCGCCCCCCAAGCGGCGATTTCCCGTGCGGATCGGCCGTCTGCCCGGGGCTGGGCGCGGAACCTGACCATCTCCCGAAACGGACGGACGGCATGGCGCCCGGGGCCGGTTAGACTCCCCAGGCAGATCACCGGCGCGAAGGAGCGAGGGCATGAGCAATCCGGTGGTGCATTTCGAGGTGGTCGGCAAGGACGCGAAGGCACTCCAGAACTTCTACAGCGACGCCTTCGGCTGGCGGATGGAGCCGTCGACGCCGACCTATGCGATGGCGATGCCCGGCAGGGACGCCCGCATCGACGGCGGCGTCGGCGCGGCGATGGACGGCGGCGCTGGCCACGTCACCTTCTACATCGAGGTTGGAGACCTCGACGCGATGCTGACCAGGATCGAGAGCCTCGGCGGCCGCACGGCGCTGGCGCCGACCGATGTGCCTGGTGGCCCGAGCATCGCGATGTTCACCGACCCCGAGGGCCACCTCGTCGGGCTCCTCGAGGCCGGGACCAGCGACCCTGAGCCTCATTGAGGGTATCCGTGATGCTCCATGTGCCCGAACGCTGACGGGGACCAGACCATTAGGCAAGGTGTCGAAGCCTGCCTTACGCCAGCATGTCCGGCGTGGATCGGTTGCGGAGGTAGGCGAGCACGGCGAGCACGCGCCGGTGGTCGTCGGCGGTTGGGGGCAGGTCCAGTCTGGTGAGGATGCTGCGCACGTGCGATTCCACGGTCCGTGGGGTCAGGACCAGCCGGTCGGCAATCGCCTGGTTGGAGCGCCCCTCGGCCATCAGCGCGAGCACCTCGCGCTCCCGGTCCGACAAGGCGGCCAGCGGGTCGCGCTGCGGCCGGCGCGCGAGCAGCTCCGCGACGACCGCCGGATCGATGACCGGGCGGCCGGCAGCGACCCGCGTGACGGCCTCGGCCAGCTCGTCGGCGTCGGTCACGCGGTCCTTCAGCAGGTAGCCGACGGCCGCGGGCTGCTGGCCGAGCAGCTTCATCGCGTAGTGCGGCTCGACGTATTGTGACAGCACCAGCACCGCGACCTGCGGGTGCTCGGCGCGGATCCGCTCGGCCGCTCGCAGCCCCTCGGTGGTATGGGTCGGGGGCATCCGGATATCGACGATGGCGACCTGTGGCGTCGCCCGCGCCACCAGCTCGAGCAGCTCGTCGACGTCGCCGGCCTGCCCGGCCACCTCGAAGCCGGCGTCGGCAAGGAGCCGGGCGATCCCTTCGCGAAACAGCGCCGCGTCGTCGGCGAGCACGACCTTCATCGGGGCCTCACCGCTGCGCCCGCCCGTGCTGTGTGGTCTTGGGCGTGGTCCGCGTGGCCCGGCAGCCACGCCAGCACCATGGTGCCCTGGCCGGGCGGGCTGGTGACCTCTAGCCGGCCGCCGACGGCCGCCACGCGGTCGTGGAGGCCCCGCAGCCCAGAGCCGCGCGCCGGGTCGGCACCGCCGACACCATCGTCGCGCACCTCGACCAGCAGCCCGGCTTGCCCCCGGGCCTGGCGCCCGGCGCGCTGGTCGTGGTCCAGGCGCACACGCACCGACGCCGAGGCGGCGTGCGCGTGCTTGGTGAGGTTGGCGAGCGCCTCGCAGACGACGAAGTAGGCCGTCGACTCGATCGGCCGTGGCAGCCGCCCTTGGGGGACCTCCACCAGCGTGACCGGCACCGCGGTGCGGCCGGCCAGCGACCCCAGCGCCGGCCCCAGGCCCTCGTCGGTCAGGATCGCCGGGTGGATCCCGCGGGCGAGCTCGCGAAGCTCGTCGATTGCCAGGCGGAGCTCCTCCGCCGCGCGGCGCATCGCCTCCACCAGGGCAGGGTCCGCGCCTGCCCCGAGCGCTGCGAGCTGCCGCCGCGCGGCGTGCAGCGCCAGCGACAGGGTCAGCAGGCGCTGCTGCGCGCCGTCGTGCAGGTTCCGCTCGATCCGCAGGCGTTCCTCGTCGCTGGCCTGCACGATGCGGGCCCGCGAGGCGCGCACCTCGTCGAGCTGGGCGCGGACCTGGGCGTGGAGGCGCTCGTTCTCGATCGCCATACCCGTCGCCGCGCCGGCGGCACGGACCAGCCCGGGGTCCAGCGCCGGATCGTGGAACAGCGCCGCCAGCGGCCGCCCGTTCCGCTCGACGATGGTGGCGACCCTGGCGCCGCGCCCAGCCCCGGTCCCAGCCCCGGGCCCGAGACCGGGCGCGACGCCCGGTGGGGGCAACGCGACGGGCCGGCCGTTGGCGTCCACCCAGCGGCGCTCCTCCCCGTCGGGGTGCTCGGCCCGGGGCTGGCGCTCCAGGGCGTACACGACCTCCAGCGCGGGATCGGCGAGGGTCCGTGCCAGCGCCGCCTGGAGCCCACCGGGCGGGAGCGGGCGGTCCAGCGCGACCACCAGGTCGCCGACCGCGCTGCGGGCCAACCGGGTCGACAGCAGCCCCCAGACGAACACGATCGGGAGGCTGATCTGCAGCACGGCCCGCAGCTCCCACAGCAGGTACGAGAACCCATCCTGGGCGTCCGGCGAGGCGAACGCGCCCATCAGATAGACCACCGCCAGGATCGACGCCGCGGCCCACAACGGCGCCAGCTCCCGCCGCTCACCCTGGGAGGCGCCCTGCCAGCGCAGCCACAGCGCCGCCAGGACCAGCGGCACCACCACCAGCGCCGAGCGATCGCTAATGCGGTTCACGGTGATGAAGACCGTCCGGTTCGGAAAAAACAGCGGGGTCCAGGGGCAGCGGCCACAGCCAGGACCCCGGCGGGGGAAGGTCAACAGGCCCACCAGGCCCACGGCGGCGGCCTGCGCATACATCGCGGCGAGGACGACCCGGTCGTAGCGGGTGCGCAGCCGCCCGCTCGGATACGCCAGGGTGCTGTGCACCAGCAACGGCGCCCCGAACAGGCCGCCGAGGAAGCCGAGCGTGGGGAACACCGGGATGAGGTTGCCCCAGTTGGCGAGGAACCCGGTGGCCGCGAAGGCGACCATCAGCGGCCCGAGCACGTTGCCGGGCCGGCGGTCCAGCGCCACGATCCCGGCGCCGAAAAAGCTCAGCCCGACCGTCACGTCCAGCAGGTGGCTCTCCTGGACCCCGCGGCTGATGCTCACCCACCCACCGCCCAGCGTCCACACCAGCGCGGCCAGGCCCAGCGCGACCAGCGCCCACCGGCGCGGCGTCATCGTCCCGGCTCCTGTCCCTGTCCCGCGCTTTCCAGTACCGCCTCCAGCGCGGCGCCGGAAAGGTCGGCCTTGGCGAGGAACCCGGCGACCGGGCTGTCGCTGACCCTGGTGCCGTAGTCGGCGGCGTCCCGGCTGGAGATGAGCACCACCGTCCCGCCCGCACCGTCGCCGCGGAGCCGCTCGGCGACCTCAAAGCCATTCATGTCCGGCAGCTGGATGTCGAGCAGGACCACGTCGGGGCGCAGCGCGCTGGCGGCCTGGATCGCGGCGGCGCCGTCGGCGGCCTCGCCGACCACCCCGAAGCCCTCCGCCTGGAGCACCGCCCGAGCCCACCCGCGAAAGCCCGGGTGGTCGTCAACGATCAGCACAGTTGGCATGACCTCAGCATCTTCGCACCGGGCAGCCCCGCAGTCTTCAGTGCCAGCCCTGAGGCAACTTCGGTGACGGCCCGGATGGCGGACGGCCGCCCCGCCGGTACGTTCCTCGCGCCGCTCACGAGCAAGGTCATCGTCAAGGTGGCCTCGGAGCAAGGAGGCACGATGACCGCAGCCACCGACGACGTCGAGGCCAGGACTGCGTCGAGACCAACGTCCCCGACCCCGGCCGTGGCGACCTGGGTCGCCTACGTGGGCGCGGCCGCCTTCGTCTTCGTCACGGTCGCCAACCCGCCCCGGTTCGATCCCGGCATGCCGCTCGACGCCCACTTGCACCGCTGGTTCACCTGGTTCGTCACCACCCTCCCGCAGCAGCGGCTCGACACGGATGTCGCCATCGCCGGGTTCCTGTGCCTGGTGCCGCTGGCCGGCTTCGCCCGCGACCTGCTCGGCCGCGATCGGGTGCTGGCGCGGATCGGGTCGCTGGCCCTGCCCACCGGCGCGCTGCTGTGGGTGACCGGCAACCTCCTGCAACTCGGCGGCCACCGCGCCGCCGGCCTGATGGCCACCCACCGCAACCCGATCCAGACGGTGAACGCGGTCCTGTTCACCGTCGGCACGATCGACGAGGCCTTCAAGCTCGCCGCACTCGCGGTGCTCGGCGTCGCGCTGCTGGCCTTCGCCGGCGCCGCCATCGGCGGCCCGATCGGCACCCGGGCCGTCCCGCGTGCCTGGTGCGGCTACTCGCTGCTGCTCGGCGTCGTCCTACTCGGCCTGAGCGGCGCCCACGCCGCCGCCGACGGCAACCTCGTCGGCCTGCTCCTCGGGAGGCGGTGCCCAACAGACACCAGCCACCTGCTCGCCGGCGGCGCGCTGCTGCTGCCGGTGTGGCTGTTCTGGACCGGCCGGCTGCTGCGAACCGACGACCGATCGCGGCACGCATCGTGAGGCGGAGGAAGCCCACGAGGCAAGCCGAAAGAGGAGCCGAGAAGGAGGAGACGATGAAGAAGATCGCGCGGCGGTTGATCTCCGTGGCTTTGGTGCTCCCTGCCGCGTGCGGCGGCGGGGGCGCTGTGAGCCCGGGCTATTCGGCCTCACCGGCCCCCCCGCCCTCGGCAGCGGCGGCCCCGTGGTCCCTGCCGGCTGATCCCATGCCGCTGGTCCGACAGGCGGGTTTGACTCCCGCGACGCAGGAGTTCTTCACCTACCACGTGCACGCCCATCTGGACGTCTTCGTGAACGGTCGCCGCGTCCAGATCCCAGGCGGGATCGGGATCGATATCACCGACCCGGCCGTCCGCCGGTTCATGGTGGAGGGGGCGCCCGGCTACAGTGCCAAGGGGTGTCCGCAACCGTGCATCTCCCCCCTGCACACGCACAACGTGACCGGGGTGCTCCACATCGAGGCGCCTGTGAAGACGCAGCCCACCCTCGGCCAGTTCTTCGAAGAGTGGGGGGTTCGGCTCGATGGCTCGTGCGTGGGAGGCTACTGTCGACCGGCCTCCAGCGTGGTGGTCTTCGTCGACGGCAAGCGACAAACGGGGAGTCCCGGGGACATCCCCCTCCTGGACCACGACGAGATCGCGATCGTCATCGGGGTCCCTCCGGCACAGATCCCCGCGAGATATGCGTTCGGACCGAATGAACCGTGAGCAGGTTCTGGCTAACCCCATCCGGGCGCAGCCCGCCAAGAGGATCGGCCCGGCTCTCACGCTCCCCGCGGTGGATCACCGAGGTGGCCCCCAGCGAGAGCTGACGATCCGGTGGCGATCCTTCAGCCCGGAGGTCAGGGACGGAGGCAGGCGGTCAGCCAAGTGTCAGCGCCCGCCCGCATGCTCCCGCTGAATTACCGTTCCAACCAGCCTGCGACCAGGTGATGCAGATGAGGAGGACCACAGCCATGACCCAGACCACGGTGGCGGAGCAGGCGGGAGCACCCCCGGCCGTTTCGCCCGATGCCATCCTGCAGCTCGGCTTCGGATTCTGGGGGTCCAAGGTGCTGCTCAGCGCCGTGGAGCTGGGCGTGTTCACCGCGCTGGCGGGGACCCGCGCTGGCGGGGACCTCCGCCGAGCTGGAGACGCTGCGGTCACGGCTGGGCCTGCACCCCCGCTCGGCACGGGGCTTCCTGGACGCCCTGGTCGCCCTGGGCATGCTGGAGCGTACGGGCGGCCGCTACGCCAACACCCCCGCCACCGAGGTCTTCCTGGACCGGGCCAAGCCCGGCTCCCTGGGCGGCATCCTGGAGATGGCCAACGCCCGCGCCATGACCGCCCTGAGCACCGGCTCGATCAGCGCGATCGGCGAGCGGTTCCCCTGGAGCGGCTACCGCACCTTCGCCGACATCGGCTGCGCCGAGGGCGGCCTGGGCGTGCACCTGGCCCGCCGGCACCCCCCTCAGCGGCGTCGGCCTGGACCTGCCCGCGCTGGGGCCGGTCTTCGAAGAGCACGTCAGTGCCGCGGGGCTGTCGGACCGGCTAAGGTATTCGGGGCCGGCTGGCACTACGATGCGGCCGCGTCGGGTCGCAAGCGCACCGCGTGGGGCAACAACTGGGTCGTCGTCGGTGTGCTGGTACGCCTGCCGTTTGTGGCCCACCGGATGCTGTGCCTGCCGGTGCTGGCCCGGCTGTGGCAGCCCCGCCGGCCCGGCCGTAGCAAGCTCGACCTGGCCTGCCAGTTCGTCGGGCTGATCTGCCAGCGGCATCCCGACCGGCGAGTCCACTTGGTCTGTGATGCCGCCTACGCCGGCAAGGCCCTGCGTGGCCTGGCCTGCTGTGCGTGAGCCTGGTCGTGTGCTGGTACGCCCAGCACGGCCAGCCGGCCGCCGACCTGGCCGTCTACCGCGCCCACGCGCCCTGGTTATCGCACCAAGCACGCCGTCTCGCTGGCTGGCATGCTCACCGCGCTCCGCCGCGAGCTACTGGCCGCCCAATTTCTGCCATCTCGGCTGGTCACGCCCACCCTGGAAGAACTCCTCCACGCGCAGGCGACCGGCGCTGCCGACGCAGCGTGAAATGCGAAACCCGAGTCATATGGGGACCCGTGCAGCCACCGGCCCAGGCAGACCAGCGCGCTGGCGGCGCGGTAGACATCCCGGACCCGGTACAGCAGCCCGCGCCAACCGCGCAGCGACCACGCGCCTGCAAGGTGGGCGATCGCCTGCTCCACCAGCGCGCGTAGCCCCGCCTGCAGTCGGTTGAACGTCCGTTGGGCGTCGCTGAGCCGATCCTCGGTGCGGCGGTCCCCGACCGGCGCATGCCAGTGCTCGCGCCCCGTGGCCAGCCCCTGGAACCCTCGGTCCAGCAGGCTGGCCACCCCGGTGGCGTCCAGCACCTCGCCCAGCCCCGATAGCTCGATGAGCTCGTGCTCGTGGCAGCTTCCCGGCCAGCCACCGTCGCAGCGGACCCAGCAGCAGGTCCAGGCTGTCACCTACCTCGGTCTTGGAGATCCCGACGACCCGGCCGGCGCGTCGGTACGACAGCCCGTCCAAGATGACCGCGGCGACGGCGTCCAGGCGGACCTCCAGGCAAAGCGGTCGGGTGCCGCCCTGTCCGGGTGGGCGGGGTGGCACAAGGTGGGCGAGGCGGCCGGCCAGCCAGACCAGGACGTTGGCGGGCAGCGACGAACGCGGGCAGTATGCCACGGGGACCGGACCTCCAGGCAGGCGTGAGCACCTTGCCTATGGTCTGGTCCCCGTCAACGTCAGGACTTGTGGAGCATCACGGACACCCTCATTGAGCACTCGATAGGATCTTGACGTTTCGTTCGGGTCAAAGAGGACGGATGCTCGACCGTAGCTGGTGCCGATCGGCCCAGCTGGTGATGGCCGCGGCGATCGCCTCGGGCTGATCCTCCGGCGCGAGGTGGGCGGCCGCTCCGCAGTGCTGGATCTCCAGGCTGGCGATGTTCCTGGAGCACCAGGCGGTCAGCTCCGCTCCGATCATCAGGGTCGGCGAGGTGTCGAAGGTCAGCAGCAGCTTCGGGACTTCCCGGCTCCTGGCGAGCCAGTCGTCGTACGCCTCGATCCGGCTGACCACGTCCGCCGGCTCGCCGTCGATCGGCATCGCGCGCGGCCACTCCAACAACGGACGTCGGCTGTCGCGGGTCGGGTACGGCTTGCGGTACGCCTCCACGTCCTCGTCGCTCAGCCCGGTCAGCACGGTTTGGCGCAAAGCCTGCTCGATGAAGAAGTTCTCGTCGAGGACCTTCGTCTCGCCGGTCCCGGGCGCTCGAAGCGACTCGTAGCGCGGCCGTGCGGGGCCCGGGAAGTCGTCCCATGACAGCGGTCGGAGGATGGTCTCCATGAAGGCCACGCCGCGCGTCCGCCCCGGGTGCCGGGTCGCCCAGTCGAATGCGAGCGCTCCGCCCCAGTCGTGGCCGACCAGCACCACGCCGTCCAGCGCCAGCGCATCGAACCAGGCGTCGAGATAGCGAGCGTGATCGGCGAACCGGTACGGCACGTCGGGCTTGCCGGAGCGACCCATCCCGATCAGGTCGGGCGCGAGGCAGCGGCCTGGCTCGCCGATCCGGGGCAGCACGTGCCGCCAGAGATACGACGAGGTCGGGTTGCCATGGAGGAACACGAGCGGGGTCCCAGCCCCTGCCTCCTCGTAGAACACCGTCGAGTCGAGCACATCGATCGCGGGCATTCGTTCTCCTTCGCCGGCTCGAGAGTAGTCCGTTGGGGTGGCCAACGTTGGCGCGTCCAACATACCAGCAATGCGTGGGATCACCAACGTTCTTTGCTAGGCTGATCCCATGGACGCACCGACCGCATCCGAGCCGCTTACGCCGCGCCGGCTCACAGCGCTCCCGAGCTGGCTCGTGAGCCAGCTCGGCCTCCACGCCCACCGCCTGGTCAGCGAGGCCCTGGCCGAGGCCGGCGTCCGCAAGCATCACTTCACGGTCCTCGTGGCGCTCGACGAGCAGGGGGCGACCAGCCAGGCCGCGCTGGGGCGCCGCCTGTGGATCGATCGCAGCGACCTGCACGCCGTCCTCAACGACCTCGAACGCGACGGCCTCGTCGCGCGGGTCCGCGACGAGCAGGACCGGCGCCGCAACCTGGTCGGCCTGACGCCCGCTGGAGCCGACGCGCTGAAGCGGCTCGACGCCCGGGTCGAGGCGGCGCAGGACGCCCTGCTCGAGCCGCTGTCGGCCGAGGAGCGCCGCGAGTTGCGCCGTGTACTGACCCGCCTGGTCTCCCACCACGCCGAGCGGCGGCACGCGCCGCTCCCGCTCACCCCGCACTGAAACCGGCCAGCCCTCTCCAGGCCACGGTCGCGCCCGGCGGCTCAGGCAAGTGGGCCGTAGAGCTCGCGCGCGCGGGCCGCGGTCTCAGGGGGCAGGGGGACCAGCAGGCCGGCGCTGGAAACGGCGACGGTGCCGTCGGGCAGGTGGAGGCGAGCCCAGGCTCGCACCCGGCGGCTGCGCGTCTCGGTGATCCCGGCCACCAGGTCCAGGGTCGCGTCGTAGGGCACCGGGGAGCGGAAGCGCACCTCCATGGTGGCGGTCGCGCTCCAGATGCCGGCGAGCAGGATGGCCGCGTACCCCATGACCTCGTCCAGCGCCGTGGTCGACAGTCCGCCGTGGAGCATGCCCGGGTAGCTCTGGTACTCGGGTCTGGGGTGCAGGGTCGCCCGCACCTCGTCGCCTTCGCGACGGATGTCCTCCAGGTGCATGCCGATGGGGTTGTCGTCACCGCAGGCGAAGCACTGCCGCGCCCCCGGCGGCAGCACCTGGTCCTTGCTCTCCGGTCGATCGTCGAGGCTTCTCGCCATCCGTCCTCCAGGTCGCGCGATCAGTCGAGCGCCGCGGGCGGGCGCCCACGACCCTGTAGGCTCTCCCCCGGCAGGCGTCCGAGCAAGCGATTCGCGAGGTGCGTAACCACGATGTACGGGCCAGACGTGACCTTCCTGGGCGTCCGCAAGGCCGACCTGGAGCAGCCGGAGTCGTTCGCGGGCGCCGACGTCGTGATCGTCGGCGCCCCCTTCGACAGCGGCACCAGCTACCGGCCAGGAGCCCGCTTCGGACCGCTGGCGATTCGCACCACCGACTACCTCCCCGCCGACGCCTCGCGGCCGCACCTGGCCCTGCGCGTCGACCCGCTGAAGGAGCTCGAGGTCGTCGACGCCGGTGACGTGGCCATGCCGCCGGGCCAGATCGAGACGTCGATCGAGCGGCTCGAGCAGGCCGTCCACGCGATCGCGCGGGCGGGTGCCATCCCAGTCGTGCTCGGCGGCGACCACACCATCGCCCTGCCCGACGTCACCGGCGTTGCCCGCCATCTCGGTTTCGGCAGGGTCTCGGTGGTGCATTTCGACGCCCACGCCGACACCGGTGAGACCCAGTTCGGCTCGCTGCTCGGCCACGGCACGCCGATGCGGCGACTGATCGAGTCCGGCGCCGCCCGTGGCGACCGTTTCCTGCAGATCGGCCTGCGCGGGTACTGGCCAGAGCCGCCGGTGCTCGAGTGGATGGCCGAGCAGGGCATGCGCAGCTTCGAGATGGCCGAGGTGGTGCGCCGCGGGCTCGACGACTGCCTCGACGAGGCGTTCGCGATCGCCACCGACGACTGCGACGGCGTGTTCCTCTCGATCGACGTGGACGTGGTCGACCCGGGCATGGCACCGGGAACCGGCACCCCTGAGCCAGGCGGGCTGACCGGCCGCCAGCTCCTGGACGCGGTCCGCCGCTGCGCCCTGGAGCTGCCGGTGGTCGGCCTCGACGTGGTCGAGCTGTCACCGCCCTACGACGGGCCCGGCCAGGTCACCGCCTTCCTCGCCAACCGGATCGTGCTGGAGGCGCTGTCCGGGATCGCCCGCCGCCGCCGCGACACCATCTCGCCAGACCCGCCTGGCCCCGACGCCGGCTGATGCACCATCGCACCGTCCGGGCGCTCAGCGGCGGCGGCGCAGCGCGCGCAGCGCCTGCTCGGCCTCCTGGGCCGGGCCGAGCTCGTCCAGGACCTCGCCGATGGCCTCGGTGCGGTGCTCGAACTCCATGCCGCTGGTGACCGCTTCGAGCCCCAGCGCGCGGTGGTCGGCCGCGTCGAGGGCGGCGGCGGTGGCCAGCTGCGCTCCGGCGAGCTGGGGCAGGGCCCAGCCCGCCAGCTCCGCGCGCGCGGCGGCGGTGCCGGCGAGGAACCCCTGCACGCTGGCGTCCAGGGGCACGCCGGGCCGCCGGGCCGAGGGCACCGCCGCCAGCAGCGCCCTGCTCCCCTCGTCCAGCGCCTTGGCGAAGCGCAGGAAGCTCTGCCAGGCGGCCTCGACCTCCGGGTCGGGCGCCCGCCGGCGCGGCCACATCCCGTCCTCGACCTCCTCAGCGCTCGGCCCTCCAACGGCATGCCATGATGCCGTGCCCAGCGCCGCCGCGACCAGTGGACAGCGGCGCCGGTCTTGACAAGCTTTCCTTTCGGTGAGACGGTTGCCGCATGCTCGAGGTTGCCGTGATCGACGATCCGGCCGTCGCGGAGGTGTCACTGGACCCGGTGCGGGCCCGGCTGCTGGCCGCGCTGGCAGAACCGGGCTCCGCCAGCATGCTGGCCGTGCAGGTCGGCCTGTCCAGGCAGAAGGTCAACTACCATCTCCGCGCGCTGGAGCGGCACGGGCTGGTCGAGCTGGTCGAGGAGCGCCGCAAGGGCAACTGCATCGAGCGGCTGATGCGCGCCACCGCCGCGTCCTACGTGATCTCCCCCACCGCGCTGGCCGCGGTGGCGCCAGATCCCGGCCGCTCGCCCGACCAGCTCTCGGCCCGGTGGCTGCTGGCGCTGGCGGCCCGGCTGGTCCGCGAGGTCGGCGACCTCATCGGCGGCGCGACCGCCGCCAGGCAGCGGCTGGCCACCTTCGGCATCGACAGCCAGGTCCGCTTCGCCTCCGCCGGCGACCGCGCCGCGTTCGCCGAGGAGCTGGCGGGCGCCGTCACCGCGCTGGTCGGCAAGTACCACGACGAGACGGCCGAGGGCGGCCGCCAGCACCGCCTGGTGGTCGCCCTGCACCCCAGCATCACCCGCGGCCCCCAGCGGACCGCGGCAGCGCCCGGCCCCGGCGACACTGGCACCTAGGAGCGCTGACGATGCCCCGCGAGTTCGAGATTCGCCGAGAGGTCGAGCTGCCGGCGACGCCCGAGCAGGTCTGGGAGGCGATCGCCACAGGCCCGGGCAACGCGGCCTGGCTGTTCCCCACCGAGGTCGAGCCCCGGGAGGGAGGGACCAGCGCCGACGGCTCCACGGTGACGGTCTGGGACCCGCCCCGGCACTTCATGGTGCGGACCGAAGGCCCCGACGGCTGGTTCAACGCGGTGGAGGCGATCGTCGAGGGACGCCAGGGCGGCAGCACGGTGCTGCGCTGGGTGCACAGCGGCATCTTCGTCGACGACTGGGACAACCAGTACGACAGCGCCGACCACCACACGGACTTCTACCTGCACACGCTCGGGCAGTACCTGCGGTACTTCAGCGGCCGCGGGGCAACCTTCGTCGGGGCCGAGGGGCCGCCCTCCTCCACCGGGCCGGAGGCGTTCGGAATGCTGCGGCGGGCGCTCGGGCTCGGCGAGGGCGTGGCCGAGGGCGACCGCGTGCGCCTGGCGCCGCCAGGGCTGGAGCCCATGGACGCGGTGGTGGACTACCTCGCTCCCCAGTTCATCGGCCTGCGCACCGCCGACGGGCTGTACCGCTTCTTCGGCAGGAACGCCTGGGGCATGCCGGTCGGCCTGGGCCACCACCTGTTCGCCGGCGGGGTCGACCAGGAGAGGGCCACGCAGGCGTGGCGCGCCTGGCTGGAGCGGGCGCTGGCCCAAGCCTGAGACCGGCGAGCTAGCCGCGAGCGGGGATGGCCTGCACGGCCCAGCCGTTACCGTCCGGGTCGCTGAAGAACACGAAATGGCCCCAGGGGAACTCCTGGACCTCGCTGACCTCCACGCCCCGCCCGGCCAGCTCCGCGTGCGCGGCCTGGATGTCGGGGACGACGAGCTGCAAGCCCTTGACGGAGCCGGGCTGCGCGTCCGACCCCAGGCCCTTGCCGATGGCGATCGAGCAGGCCGACCCTGGCGGGGTGAGCTGCACGAAGCGCATCTGGTCGCTGACCGTGTGGTCGTGGTCGAGATGGAAGCCGACCTTGTCGGCGTAGAACTCCTTGGCGCGGTCCACATCCGAGACGGGGACGTTCACCAACTCGAGCTTCCAGTCCATGGCCTGTGTCCTTTGGTGGGATCGGCGTCGGCCGGAGGGCCGGGCTAGCCGGCTTGGGTGGAGGCGACGCTCTGGGGGTGCAGCGGGCGCGCCCGGTGGCGGCCGCCGGCGACGGCCCAGGCGGCGACTCGCAGCAGCGCCTCGGCCACGATCCGCTGGTTCATCTTGGAGACCCCGCTCGTGCGCTCGGTGAAGGTGATCGGCACCTCGATCACCCGGAAACCTTCCTGCCAGGTGCGATGGGCCATCTCCACCTGGAAGCAGTAGCCGTTGGAGGCCACCGCCGACACCGGCAGGGCCTCCAGGACCTCGCGGCGGTAGGCGCGGTAGCCGGCGGTCGCGTCGTGGACCGGCAGGCCGAGTGCCAGCCGCACATAGGCGTTGCCGCCGCGCGAGATGAGCTTGCGCAGCGGGCTCCAGTTCGCGGTCGCCCCCCCTGGCACGTAGCGCGAGCCGATCACCAGGTCGGCCCGGCTGAGCCCCTCGAGCAGGGCTGGCAGCCGCTCCGGCGGGTGCGACATGTCCGCGTCCATCTCCACCAGCGCGTCGTAGTCCCGCTCGATCCCCCAGGCGAAGCCGGCACGGTAGGCCACTCCCAGCCCCTGCTTGCCGCCGCGGCGCAGCAGGTGCACGCGCGGCTCGTCCTCGGCGAGCTTGGCGACCAGGTCGCCGGTGCCGTCGGGACTGGAGTCGTCGACCACCAGCACCTCGGCGCGCCGGTCGGCGGCCAGGACCCTGACGATCACGTGCTCGATCGAATCGATTTCGTTGTAGGTGGGGATGACGACGAGTGCTCTCACTGGCTTCCTCGGATGACGGCGTGTTCCTGGCTGGACGGGGTGGTCGGCGGCGCCGAGGTGGCCTGGCGCCGGCGGCTCCATGGCAGCACGGCGACCATCGCGGTGGCCACGGAAACCGCGAGCATGGCGGCCTCGACGAGACGGCCGGATCGAGCGTACAGGGTGAGCCCGTCCCGCGGCGCGACCGAGACCCGCATGGTCGCCTGCTGGTACAGGCCCGTCCGCTGGCTGGCCACGCCGTCGGGGCTGATCACCGCGCTGACGCCGGAGACGGCGGCCTGCACCACGGTACGGCCCTCCTCCACGGCGCGGAGCTGGCTGGCGGCCAGGTGCTGCAGCGAGGCGGGGCCCTCGCCGAAGGAGGCGTTGTTGGTGGAGACCAGCAGCATCTGGGCGCCTTCGCGCACCAGCGTCCGCGAGTCCTCCGGGTAGGTGGACTCCCAGCAGATGATGGTGCCGAGCGAGCTGCCGTCGACGGTCATCGGCTCCAGCCGCCGGCCGGGGACCTTGTCGAAGGGAACGCCCTGGCGGGTCACCGGCAGCACGCGGCCCATCAGCGAGGCCATCGGCACGTACTCGCCGAACGGCACCAGCCGGCGCTTGCGGTAGCGGTCGGCGAGCTGGCCGCCCGGGGTGAACAGCAGCGCATCGGTGGCGTAGTGGCCGTCGCCGGCGTGGGTGGTCGCGCCCACCAGCAGCGGCGCGCCCACGCTGGCCGCCGTCTGGCGGATCCGCTCCAGCCGGTCGGCGTTGACCATGGGGTCGTCGTCCACCGAGCCCTCCCCCCAGACGACCAGGTCCGGGCGGGGCCCGCCGCTCAGCTCCTCGGTGCGGCGGACGAAGTTGTCGAAGACCTCCTGGGTGGTGGCGCCCCGGTCCAGCCCGTGCCCTCCGGCCAGGCCGGCCTGCACGACCACCACGTCCAGCGGACGCCCGCTCGGCGCCGGCGCGGCCGGGGCCAGCAGTCCCACCAGCGGCAGCGCCACCGCCAGCGCCGGCCACCCGATCGCTCCGACCAGCCCCGAGCGGCGGGCCAGGCCACGGACCCAGATGGCGATGGCGAGGTTGACGGCGACGATCACGGCAGACAGGCCGTAGGCGCCGATCACGCTGGCCAGCGGGAGCAGGGGGCCTCCGGCGTGCTGGCTCACGCCGAGGATGCCCCAGGGGAAGCCGCCGAGCGGGGCGTGGGCCCGCAGCAGCTCCAGGGTGGCCCAGCAGGCGGGCAGCAGCAGGACCCGCCAGCCGCCGAGCCGCCGTGTGGCGGGCACCAGCGCGGCGAACGCGGCCACGAAGCACGCCTCGGCGGCGCACAGCGCCACCCAGGCGAGCCACCCGACCCCGCCCGTCCACGCAAGGAAGTCCGTCGGGATCCACAGGATCAGCAGCCCGAAGAATACGAAACCGGCGAGATATCCCAGTGCGGCGGCCCGCCGCGGGCTGACGTTCTCGATTGCCAGCAGCAGCGGCACCAGCGCCACGAACGCGACCGGCCCGAGATCCGGGCCGGGGAAGGCGAGCGACAGAGCGCCTCCGGTGAGGACGGCGGCGGCCAGCCGGGGGGCCGGGCCCGCCCGCCATCCCACCTGAGCGCCCGCCGGAGCCATGGTCAGGCGCAGTCGCGACAGAGCTGGCGCCGCTGGTCGGCGAGCTGGCTGCGGTGCTTCACGAGGAAGCAGCTCTTACAGATGAATTCGTTTTGTTGAACCGGCAGGACCCGGGTGGTCAAGGGCTCTCGCGCTTCGTCCCTGCTCATCGCGAGCATGACCTCGTCGTCGTCGTCCTCGTCCACAGGCGCCGGCCGGTCCTGCTTTTTGGCGATCAGCTCGTCGAGGGATGCCTCGACCTGAGCCTCGTCCTCCTCTTCTTCTGCCACCCTCATAGTTCCTTTCACGTGTCGATGCATGGATCACTCCACCGACGCCGGCGTATCTACCACGAACCTCCAGAGTGCGCCGGTATCGCGCTCACGACCGTAACGCTCCCGAGCTCGGTGTTGTTCCCCGCCGCGAAATCCGCTACCCGGTGCCGGCGGCGCCTTAGCCGCGCAATCCCACCGTGGAGGTCCGGTGTGGACCCTTGCGCACCTCGATCGCGGCCGGGAGCAGGTCTTTCACCTCGTCGTTGTGGGTCACCAGCAGAACCTGCCGGAAACGGCCCTGCAAGGTGGTGAGGGCGGAAAGCATACGCCCGCGGCGCTCGCGGTCAAGCGATCCGAGCACCTCGTCCAGGACAAGGAGTCCCAGCTCACCGGCACCCTCGGCGATCACCAGGCTCACCGCCACCCGCAGCGACAGGCTGGCCAGGTCGTTCTCGGAGCCGGAGTAGCGCGCCAGCTCGTACTCGGTGCCCTGGTCGGCGATGCGGATGGAGTAGTCCTCGGGGTCGACCACCAGGTCCTGGTATTCGTGGTCGGTGAGCTCGGCGAACAGCTCGGCGGCCTCCACCGAGAGGCGCCGGCCGAGCCGCGCCACCAGGTGGAGCCGGAAGGCGGCCATCAGGTCGACGAGGCGGGCCAGGTAGGCGGCCCGCTCCTCCAGCTCGGCGACCTCCTCGTGCCTGGCTCGCGCCGCGGCCAGCGCCTGGTCCAGGTCGTCGTGGCGGCGCCGGGCGGCGGACAGCGCCTCGGCGGCCCGCTGGTGCTCGCCGTGGGTGCGGCGGGCGGCCTCGCCGGCCTGGCGCACCCGCTCGCGGGCGGCGGCCAGCGCCTGGTCGGCCTCGCCGAGCCCGCTGGCCTCGGCCTCCACGGTCGCGGCGCGCGCGTCCGCCTGGACCGCGCGGTCCAGCGCTTCCCTGGCGAGCCCCCGCTCGACCTCGCCGCGCTCGACCCGGCCGCGCAGCTCGCTGTGGGCCAGCGCGACCGGCTGCAGCGCTTCGGCAGCCTGCCTGGCGCGCTGGTGGGCGGCGGCGTCGAAGCCGGGGTCGCCAAGGCGCTCCAGCTCCGCCTGGCGGGCGACCACCTCGTCACCGGCGACCTTGATGGCCTGCTCGGCGCTCTCGACCCTGGCGGCGGCCCTGGCGGCGCGCTGCTCGGCGGTGCGCGCCCGCTCCAGCTCCGCGGCCCGCTCGTCGCGCCTGGCGGCCAGCTTCCTGCCGGCCTCGACCGCGGCCCGGCGCGCGGCGGCGGCCAGCTCGTGCGCCTGGGCGGCCGCCGCCAGCTCCCCCTCGTGCCTGGCGGTGACCTCGGCCAGCGCCTCGCCGAGCGCCTGGCCGCAGGTCGGGCAGGGCGCCTGGGGGTCGAGGCTGGCGCAGCGCTCGGCGGCGGCGGTGGCGGCCTCCAGGCGCGCGGCGGCCGCCCCCAGCAGCTCGCTCGCCGTGGCGTGGCGCTCGCGCATGGCGGCCAGCTCGCCCTCGATCTCCTCCAGGGCGGCCTCCGCCTGGGCCATGGCCTCCATCAGGCCGGCGGCCGCCGCCGACTCGCGTTCGGCCTCGGCCATGGCCCGCCGGGCGACCTGTTCGCGGCCGGCCGCGTCCTGGAGGGCGCGCAGGAGGCCCTGGCGCTCCAGGTGAGCCTCCAGCGCCCTGGCCAGCGCGGGCAGCGGCGCCGCCGCCTCCGCCAGCTCGGCGTGCCTGGAGCTGGCGGCCTGCAGCTCCGGGACCAGCGCGTCGGCCTCCAGGGCGCGCCGCTCGTGCCGCTGCGCCTCGCCGCGCGCGCTGGTCGCGTCGGCGCGGGCCAGGGCCGCGAGCTGGCGCAGCTCGTCGAGCTTCCGGGCGGCGATCTCGGCCTGCGCGGCCTGGCTCTCCGCGGCGGCCTGGGCTGTCCCCGCCGCATCGGCCGCCGCCACGGCGGCGTCGGCGGCTTCGGCTGCCACCCCGGCGGCCAGGCCGGCCTCGGCAGCGGCCGACTCGGCGGCCGGCAGGTCGGGCAGCTGCGCGCGGGCGCCTCCGGCCGCGGTCCTGGCGTCGCGCGCCTCCTCGCGCACGCGCACCAGCGCCCGCTCGATCGGGCTCACGCCCAGCAGGTCGAGGACCAGCCGGCGGCGCTGGGCCGGCTCCATGGTCGCGAAGGTGGTCAGCTCCTTCTGCTGCGCGCACACCGAGGCCAGGAAGGCGCGCTGGTCCATGCCCAGGACCCGCCCGAGGTAGGCGTTGGCGTCCCGCACCGACTGCGCCGCGAGCTGGCGGTTGACGTAGACCTCGACCGAGGGCGTGAGGTTGCGGCCCTTGAGCACGCGCCGCACCTCGTAGCTGTTGCCCTCGTGCTCGAACACCAGCTCCACGCGCACGTCCTCGTTGATGCCCGCCGAGCGCAGCTCCGACTTCTCCGTCCGAGCATCCCCATACAACGCATAACGGACAGCTTCGATAATCGTACTCTTCCCGGCGCCGTTCGCGCCGTAGATGCCGACCAGGCCATCGGGGAATTCGACGTCGGCGGCGAGGTAGACGCGGTAGTTGCGCAGCCGCAGGGAGCGCAGGTGCATGGCTAGCCCGCCTCCTCTTCCGCGCACTGGAGGTGCGCTCTGCCCAGGGCCGCCAGCCGGTCGCGGTCGTAGCCCTCGATCGGCACGCTGGCCAGGTAGCGGTCCCACTCGTCGGCGAGGCTGGCCACCGGCTGGCCGGCGAGCTGGGCAGCGCCCTCCTCGTCCACCGCCTCCACCTGCACGTTCACGACCAGCGCCCCGGGGAACGCCTCGGCCACCTCGCGGCGGTCGAGCAGGCGGCGCAGCTCCGGCCGGGCCTGGTCGACCCACAGCCGCACCACCGCCCCGTCGGTCTCGCCCGGGGCGACCAGCCCGGCCACGGCGTCGTAGACCTCGCCGAGGTCCAGCTCGAAGGCGTCCACGCGGTAGGTACGCAGCGGCCGGGCGCCCGGCACCGGGTGGTGGCGGACCCTGCCGGAGGTGGTCTCCAGCGACAGCAGGCCCTTGACCTCCGGCTCCTCGGACTGTGGGAGGTCGGCGAAGCTGAAGGTGTCGGTGGAGCCCGGGTACCAGGCGTTCGGCGCGACCTTGGCGAAGTTGTGGAAGTGGCCGAGCAGGATGCGGTCGAAGCCGGCGTCAAGGGTCGCCAGGTCGACCTCCAGCTCGTTGACGTCGCCATAGGTGTAGCGACGCGACAGCACCGTGACCGCGGCGTGGGTGACCAGCAGGTTCATGTGGTCGAGCGAGCGGGCGGCGGCGGCCGCCGCGACCTGCTCCTTGAGCTCGCCCTCGCCGGCGCAGTGCGGCACCGCGTGCACGCGCAGGCCCGGCAGCAGGTCGACCGCCTCCCAGGCGCCCCGGTACACGAAGGCCAGCTCCGGGAAGGTGTCGGCCAGCACCGCGTAGGGCGTGCCCGACTCGCGCAGCCGGGTGGTGTCGTGGTTGCCCGAGATCGCGCAGGTCGGGACGCCGGAGGCGGCCAGCCGCCGCAGGCCCTTGGCGCCCTCGCGGAAGGCCCGGTAGCTCGGCCGCGGGATGTCGAACAGGTCGCCGAGCACCAGCACGGCGTCGGGGTTCAGCGCCAGCGCCGCGTCCACCGCCCGGTGCCAGCTGGCGGCGAAGTCGGCCTCGCGCTGGTTCAGCCCTTGCTGGTTGACCGCCTGGTAGTGCGCGCGCCCCAGATGCGCGTCGGCAATAGCGACGATACGGCTCATTACGGTATGGGTTGATGAGCCATAGGTCCTCGGTTCATTCGGGGGGCAACAAGCGTCCCCCGAACCCCCCATGCGGTCCTGGATCCCAACATCATCGCGATCAGTGCGCCTCCTAATCGTAGAAGCCCTCGAGGGCGCCGGGCGGGCGCGGCGTCGGGCGCTCCGGGGACCGTACGCCCTTCAGCCAGTCCTCATAGAGGTGCACCTTGGCCGGCAACGCGAACGGCGCCTCGGGGTTGGTCACCAGCGCCTCGCCGGGCATCAGCGTCTGGATCTCGGCGCCCAGGTCGGACAGGTCCTGCTTGGAGGACTGCCTGAGGATGTGCCGGTCGCGCTCGTCGGCCAGGCCGAGCACGAAATAGGTGTTGAACTGGCTGAGCAGCTCCGCGTCGATCAGCTTGGGCTGCTGGGTGACCGCGCACAGGCCGACGTTGAACTTGCGGCCCTCGCGCGCCAGCCGCGGGAAGACGTTGAACTCGGCGTCGTCCAGGCGGGTGAGCACGCGCTGCGCCTCCTCCAACGCGACCAGGGTGCGCGGGAGCCGCGCGAAGCGGTCGCGGTCGGCGCGGTAGGCGCCGGCGCGCTCCTCCAGCAGGCTGCGGGTCAGCAGCGAGGCGACCAGCATTTCCTCGACCGCCTCCAGCCCGGAGGTGTCGACCAGCACGACCTTGCCGGCGGCCAGGTCGTCCAGGACCTTGCCGGTCAGCGACTGGCTGGGGTCCTCGGTCATCAGCGGCAGCCGCACGATCCGCTTGGCCCGGCGCGTCAGCACCTGGATGGTCGCCAGCGCGTGGCGGCCCAGCTCGGCGTCCTTCAGGTCCTCGGGCTCCTCCTCCGCCAGGCGCTTGATCCAGATGCCCTTGTCGCCGAGCAGGGCGGCGGCGCTCTCCAGCGCCTCCGACTGCGGGCCGGTGAACTTCCAGGCGGTGCGCAGGTCGTCCACTGACAGCTCGGCCAGCGACAGCCGCAGCAGGCTCGCCTGGCCGGCCCGGGGGCTTGGCGAATAGACCCGCAGCCGCTGCTCGGCCCAGGGGTGGTGGGCCAGGCCCCTGCACGGCGGGCCGCCGCCTTCCAGGTACTCGCCGTGCGGGTCGAACAGCAGCATCGCGTAGCGGCCGCCGGCGGCCAGGAGCTGGCCGGCGAGCACCTTCATCAGGTTGGACTTGCCCATGCCGGTGGTGGCGAAGACGCCGACGTGGCTGGGCAGCGTCTCGCCGCGGATGCCGACCGGCAGGTCGATGGTGTCCTCACCGGAGCGCAGCCGGCCGATCTCGACGTCGCCCATGCGCACCCGCAGGAACTCCAGGTCCTCCTCGGTCGGCGCGGTGACCTCGCCGAACTGCGCCGGCAGGCTCTTGGGCTTGTGGAAGCGGCCGGCGGCGTCGACGTAGCCGAGCGAGGCGACCTTGGCGACCTTGTAGAGACGACGCTCCACGTCGCGCATGCCGGTCGGCTGGCCGACGTTGTCCATCTCCATCAGGCCGCCGGCGACCCGCTCGGCCCAGCCGTCGTCGGACGACTCCGACCCGTAGGCCACGTCGGTGACCCGGAACAGGTAGCGGCGGCCACGCTCGGCGTCGGCGCCGACCAGCAGCTCGCCGAGGAACAGGTCCTCGCCGTAGAACGCGCGGAAGCGCACGTCGGTGACCGAGCGGCCGAAGATGCGTCCTTTGTACTCGGGCATTGCCGGTGTTCCCTTGGTTGTGCTCAGGCGTTCAGGGTCAGGTGGAAGTCGCGCATCACCAGGTCGACGTCGTCCTCGGGCAGGCCCTCGCGCAGGAACGCCGCACGCAGGTCGCGGCGCAGGTCGGCGAGCAGGTGGCCGGGCAGGCTCACGACCTGGTGGACGCGGGCCAGCGGGTAGGGGTAGCCGAGGAAGGCCGGGTCGTCGGAGAGGCCGGCCAGCACGGCGAACAGCTCGTCGGGGTCGCGGTGGCCGCGCACCGCGTCGACCCGGAAGGCGTAGGCGCCCCGCGAGGCCAGCCGCGCCACGTACACCTCGGAGCGCCACGGCGGTGCCGCCTCGCCGGTCTCGGGGTCGGCCAACGCCGGTGCCGCCTCGCCGGTCTCGGGGTCGGCCAGCGGCGGTGCCGCCTCGCCGGTCTCGGGGTCGGCCAGCGGCGGCGCCTCCTGCGGGTCGCGGGTGACCCGGAGGTACCAGCGGGCGTCCGGGCCGACCTCGACCTCGGCCCGGCGCCGGACCCGCAGCACCAGCGGCGCGTAGCGGCCCCAGCGCAGCTTGGACGCTTTGGTCACGCCGACCAGGTCGACGCCCCGCTCCAGCGCCAGCTCGTGGATCGGGACCACCAGCGCGGCCGGGAGGAACGCGCCGGGGTGCAGGCTGCCGTCGACCAGCACCACGTCGCCGGGGGCGGCGAGCTCGATCGCCTCGCGGGTGCGCCGCCACTCGGCCATCTCCCGGAGCACGTCGACCACCCCGCCGAGGTCGGCCAGCTCGCGCTCGCGCACCACCCCGGCGGCCGCCAGCGCCTGGCCGTAGCGGCCCTTGGCGTCGGTCTGGGTGAGCGCCTCGACCGACAGTGGCTGCGCGTCCTCGTGGACGGTCACGCGGTCGCGGTGCCAGATGGTGCCGGCGCGGTAGGCGATCACCCAGAAGGAGCGCCCGTTGATCAGGCAGGCGGAGCCGCCGTCGATGGCCGCGGCGGTGACGCCGGGCGCCGGGTCGACCCCGAACTGGACGAGGCCGCGGTCGTCCGCCAGTTCCAGCGGGGCGCTCTCCTCGGGGCCGATCGGCTCGTCGACGGGGTTGTCCACCCGCGTCCCCTGGTCCGCCAGCAGCCGGGTGAGGTACTGGGCGCAGCCCGTGACCCGCTCGGCGTAATCCTCGACGAGCAGCCTGCTTCCCCCCTCGATCGCTTGTCGGGGTTTCCTGGACGCTCCGGCGGGAGCGCCGGTGCAGCCCGGCGGGAGTCTAGCAGGGCCGCCCGACACCCTCGTGTGGTTTGATTTGGGTCTATGCCGAAGATCAGCGCGCCCACCGTCGCGGAGCACCGCGCGCGGCAGCGGGCCGCGCTCCTGGACGCCGCCAGGCTGGTGCTGGAGGAGCAGGGCTATCCGGCGCTGACCTTCGGCGCGCTCGCCGACCGCACCGGGCTGGCGCGCCCCACCGTCTACGAGTACTTCGGCTCCAAGGACGACCTGGTGGTGGCGCTGTGCGAGCGCGAGATCGGCCGCCAGGCCGAGCTGGTCCGGAGCCGGCTCGAGGGCGCCAGCGGCCCCCGCGAGCGGGTGGCGGCCTTCGTCCGCGCCCAGCTCGACCTGGCCGTGGAGGAGCCGCGACTGGTGGCGCCGCCGGGCGCGGAGGTCCCTGTCGGCGCCGAGGCGCGGACGCGCATCCGCGAGCTGCACCAGCGCCTGGCCTCGACCCTCACCGAGGCGCTCGCCGACCTGGCCGAGCCGGACCGCGCCCTGCTCGCGGGCCTGGTGCAGGGCGTGGTCAACGCCGCCATCCTGCGCATCCGCGACGGCGACGCCCCCGAGCGGGTGGTCGGCGCCGCCGTCGGCCTGGTCCTTGAGGGCCTGGACGGCGCCATCGGCTGAACACCTGCACCATGGGGGCGCGACACCGGCCGCGGGGGCCGGTGCGACACCGGGGGGTTGCGGTGTTCGCTGAGAATCGCAGGGTCAAGCTGCTCACCCTCGGAGCCTGCTGCTTCGGGCTGTTCATGGTGATGCTCGACAACACCATCGTGAACGTCGCGCTGCCGAGCATCCAGCGCGAGCTGGGCGCCAGCGTGATGAGCCTGCAGCTGGTGGTCGACGCCTACATCCTGGTGTTCGCCAGCCTGCTGCTCACCGCCGGCGCGCTCGGCGACCGCTACGGCCGCAAGCGGGTCTTCCAGATCGGGCTGGTGGTGTTCACCATCGCTTCGGCCCTGTGCGGCCTGGCCACCAGCGAGGAGATGCTGATCGCCTCCCGTGCGCTGCAGGCCATCGGCGGCTCCGCCCTGCTGCCGAGCACGCTGGCGCTGATCACCGCGACCTTCCCCGACCGGCGCGAGCAGGCCCAGGCGATCGGCCTGTGGTCGGGCGTATCCGCCATGGCACTGGTCGCCGGGCCCCTGCTCGGCGGCCTGCTGACCGACACCCTCGGCTGGCGGAGCGTCTTCTACGTCAACGTGCCGGTCGGCGCGATCGCCCTGCTGGTGGCCGGCCGGGTCATCACCGAGTCGCGCAACCCCGCCGGGCGCCGCCTCGACCTGGCGGGCCAGGTCCTGGCGATCCTGACGCTCGGCTCGCTCACCTTCGCGCTGATCGAGGGCAACGCGCACGGGTGGACCTCGCCGCCGATCCTGGCGCTGCTGGCGATCGCCATCGTCGGGCTGCCCGCCTTCCTGTTGGTGGAGCGGCGCAGTCCCAACCCCATGCTGGCGCTGGGGTTCTTCCGCGACCCGTGCTTCTCGAGCGCCAACGCGATCGCTCTGCTGGTGGGCTTCGCGCTGCTCGGCTTCGTGTTCTTCAACACCCTCTACTTCCAGACCGTGCAGGGCTACTCGCCGCTGCAGGCCGGTCTGCGGTATGCGCCGAGCACGCTGGTGATCGTGGTGGTGGCGCCGATCGCCGGGCGGCTGGCCTCCCGCTACGGGTACTGGGTGCCGGTCACCGCCGGCACCACCCTGGCCGGGGCGGCGCTGCTGCTGCTCACCCGGAGCGAGGCCGGCACGCCCTACCTGGAGCTGCTCGGGCCGCTGCTGCTGCTGGGGCTCGGCCTGGGGCTGACCATCTCGCCGATGACCGCGGCGGCGGTCGCCGGGATGCCGCCAGGGCAGGCCGGGGTCGCGTCGGCCACCGTCAACACCAACCGGCAGGTGGGCGGAGCGCTGGGGGTCGCGGTGCTGGGCGCGATCGTGACCGCGCGTTTCAGCGCCGAGCTGCCCTCCAGGCTGGCGCCGCTGCACCTGCCGGCGGCGGTCCGGGAGCGCATCGAGGCGGCGGCCGGCCAGGGCGTCACCGGCGCCTCCGGCGCCGGCGGCGGCGGCGACGTCTCCAGCGGCGCGGTCCGCCGGGCGGTCAGCGACGCCTTCATGGCCGGGATCCACAGCGCCTACCTGGTCTCCGGCACCGGCCTGCTGGTCGCCGCCCTGCTCGCCGTGTTCCTGCTGCGCCCTCGCGTCGACCGCCGCCGCGAAGGCGTGGCCGGCGAGGCGGCGCTGGAGCCAAGCGAGGTGGGCCGGCCGCTCGCCTGATACGCTCGCGCCCGCCCGCGGGACGGTCGGCCGGTCGAGCAGCCGGCCCGGCGAGCAGCCCGTCCGGCGAAGCGACGATCCGAGGAGGTGGCGACCCATGCCGGAGCCGCGCCGCGACCTGTCCGTGCTCGGGCGCTCCTGACCCGGCCGATGGCGGCCTTCAGCCTCAGCCAGCCGCAGCACCAGCGGCAGGCCGAGGTCCGCGCGCTGGCGCGGGAGGCGCTGGCGCCCCTCGCCGCCGCCGGGCGGCCGGGCCGCGTCAACCGCGAGCTGGTGCGCGCGCTGGGTGAGCATGGCCTGATCGCCGAGCTGGTCCCGCCGCGCCAGGGCGCGGCGACGGGCTCGGCACTGGATCTCTGCCTGCTGCGGGAGGCGCTGGCGCGCGAGTGCACCGACGCCGAGACCGCGCTCGCCCTCCAGGGGCTCGGCGGCCACCCGATCGCGCTCGCCGCCAGCGAACCGGTGGCGCGGCGCTGGCTGCCCGCGATCGCCGCCGGCGAGGCGGTGGCCGCCTTCGCGCTGTCGGAGGCGGCCGCCGGCTCCGACGCCGCAGGGCTGGAGCTGGCCGCCGCCCCGGACGGGGACGGCTGGCGGCTGTCGGGCGAGAAGTCCTGGATCTCCAACGCGCCCGACGCCGACGTCTACACCGTGTTCGCGCGCACCACGCCGGACGCGCGCTCGCGCGGCATCACCGCCTTCGCCCTGCCCGGCGACGCCGAGGGCCTGCGCGGCGAGTCCGTGGAGCTGCTGGCCGCCCACGCCGTGGGGCGGCTCGAGTTCGACGGCGTGCGGGTCACGCGCGCCCAGGTGCTCGGCGAGGTGGACCAGGGGTTCGGGCTGGCCATGCGCACCCTGGACCGCTACCGGCCGAGCGTCGGCGCGTTCGCGGTCGGCATGGCCCAGGCGGCCCTGGACGCCGCGGTCGCCCACGCCTCCTCGCGGCGCACCTTCGGGCGGCCGCTGGCCGACTTCCAGGCGGTCTCGCACACCCTGGCCGAGATGGCCACCCGCACCGAGGCGGCCAGGCTGCTGGTCTACGCGGCCGCCAGCCGCTTCGACGAGGGTGCCGGCGGCTCGACCGGGCTGGCCGCCATGGCCAAGCTGCACGCCACCGAGACCGCCCAGTGGGTGGTGGACGCCGCCGTGCAGATCCACGGGGCCAGGGCGCTGGTCCGCGGCCACCCGCTGGAGCATCTGTACCGTGAGGTCCGGGCCCCGCGCATCTACGAGGGGACCTCCGAGATCCAGCGGACCGTGATCGCCCGCGAGCTGCTGCGCGAAGGAGGGCACCAGTGAGCCCGTTCCGAGGTTCGGCTCCGCTCACCACCGCATGGGAGCACTTCCGCTACCACGAGGACGGCGGCGTGGCCACGGTCACCTTCGCCCGGCCAGAGCGGCTCAACGCGCTCACCTTCGAGGTGTACGCCGACCTGCGGGAGCTGCTCGCCGAGCTGCCCCAGCACGAGGGCGTGCGGGTGCTGGTGATCACCGGCGAGGGCCGCGGCTTCTGCTCCGGCGGCGACGTGGAGGACATCATCGGCGCGCTGCAGGGGATGGGGCCGCGCGAGCTGCTCGACTTCACGCGCATGACCGGTGCGGTGGTGCAGCGCCTGCGGGAGCTGCCGCTGCCGGTGATCGCGGCGGTCAACGGGGTGGCGGCCGGCGCCGGCGCGGTGATCGCCCTGGCGGCCGACTTCCGGATCATGGCCCGGTCGGCGTCGCTCGCCTTCCTGTTCACCAGGGTCGGGCTGGCCGGCGCCGACATGGGCTCGGCCTACCTGCTGCCGCGGCTGGTGGGGCTGGCCCGCGCGACCGAGCTGCTGCTGCTCGGCGACCGGCTCGACGCCGAGCGGGCCGCGTCGCTCGGCCTTGCCACCGCGGTGGTCGACGACCAGGAGCTGGCGGGGGCGGCCGCCGAGCTGGCCGGCCGGCTCGCCAATGGCCCCACCCTGGCCTACGCGGCCACCAAGGCGCTGCTCAGCCGCGAGCTGGACATGGGCCTGTCCAGCGCGATCGAGCTGGAGGCGATGACCCAGGCGCTGCTGCTGCGCTCGCAGGACCACGCCGAGTTCTACCAGGCCTTCACGCAGGGCCGATCCCCCACCTGGAGAGGCCGGTGAGCGGCCCGGCCGGGGCGGCGCCGGGCGGCCACCCGGCGCCGGGCGACGCCGGCCCACACCTGATCGTCAACGCTCCCGGGCTGGCGCCGCCGGTCGGGTTCGCGCACGCGGTGGTGGCCGCCCACGGCCGCACGGTGTTCCTCGGCGGCCAGATCGGCGCCGACCCGCGCGGCCAGGTCAGCGCGACCGGAGTCGCCGAGCAGCTCGACCTGGCGCTGGCCAACCTGGTCCTCGCGCTGCGGGCCGCCGGGGGGCGGCCAGAGCACCTGGTGTGGATGCAGATCTTCGTGACCGACGCGGCCGCCTACCGGTCCGAGCTGAAGCGGCTCGGCGAAGTCTGGCGCCGCCACCTCGGCCGCCACTACGTGGCCACCGCCCTGCTGGAAGTGAGCGCGCTGTTCGAGCCCGCGGCCAGGGTCGAGGTCATGGGGATCGCGGTCATCCCCGCTACTGTTGGGTGGTCAAGGCCCGAAGACCCGGAGGCAGGACCATGACCGAGACCCCCAGCCCGCTGGACTTCCTCGCCATCGACCGGCTGCTCAGCGAGGAGGAGCGGCTGATCCGGGACACCGTCCGCAGCTTCGTCACCGACAAGGTCCTGCCCGAGATCGTCGGCTGGTTCGAGCGCGGCGAGCTGCCCCGCGAGCTGGCCAAGGAGCTCGGCTCGCTCGGCCTGCTCGGCATGCACCTGCAGGGCTACGGCTGCGCCGGCACCAACGCGGTCAGCTACGGCCTGGCCGCGCTGGAGCTGGAGGCCGGCGACAGCGGGGTGCGCAGCATGGTCTCGGTGCAGGGGTCCCTGGCGATGTTCCCGATCCACCGCTACGGCTCCGAGGAGCAGAAACAGGAGTGGCTGCCGCGCATGGCCGCCGGCGAGGCGATCGGCTGCTTCGGCCTCACCGAGCCGGACTTCGGCTCCAACCCGGCCGGTATGCGCACCAGCGCCCGCCTCGACGGGGCCGACTGGATCCTCGACGGCACCAAGATGTGGATCACCAACGGCGGCATCGCCGACGTCGCCGTGGTCTGGGCGCGCACCGGCGAGGGCGTGCGCGGGTTCCTGGTGCCACGCGGCACCCGCGGCTTCAGCACCCGCGACATCGGGCGCAAGCTCAGCCTGCGTGCCTCGGTGACCTCCGAGCTGGTCCTCGACGGCTGCCGCCTGCCCGCCAGGGCGGTGCTGCCGGGCGTCAAGGGGATGAAGGGACCGCTGTCCTGCCTGAACGAGGCGCGCTACGGCGTCGCGTGGGGCTCCATGGGCGCCGCCCGCGCCTGCTTCGAGAGCGCGCTCACCTACGCCAAGACCCGCGTGCAGTTCGACCGGCCGATCGGCGGCTTCCAGCTCACCCAGGCCAAGCTCGCCGACATGCTCACCGAGCTGTCCAAGGGCACGCTGCTGGCGCTGCATCTCGGCCGCATGAAGGACCAGGGAACGCTCCGCCCCGAGCACGTCAGCCTCGGCAAGATGAACAACGTCCGCGAGGCCATCGAGATCGCCAGGACCGCCCGGACCATCCTCGGTGCCAACGGGGTGACCCTCGAGTACCCGGTGATCCGGCACATGAACAACCTCGAATCGCTGCTGACCTACGAGGGCACCAACGAGATCCACACGCTGATCCTCGGCCAGGCGCTGACCGGCATCAGCGCCTTCGCCCCGCCCTCGTGAGCCCTGCTGGTCTCCACCGTCTCGGCGGTCGCCCTGATCGTCAACCAGCTCCTCGGCTGAGGGACCGTGGGCCGCGCCGCCAGGACGGCTCGTTGCCGCTCAGAACCGCATGGCCCCGGAGATGGTGTAGCCGGCGGGCGGAGTGCGCGGCGGGTCGCGCCGCGCCAGGGCCGCCTGCACGGCATCGCCCAGCCGGTCGGCCTTGGCGCGGTCGTGCTCGTCGGCGTGCTCGGCGAACTCCGGCAGCACCTCGGCGACGAACAGCTCCAGCGACTCGCAGACGTGCTCGTGGCGGGTCCGGCCAGCCTGGCTCACGAACACCAACTGGTCCACCCCGGCGGCCTGGTAGCCGCGGATCAGCTCCCGGATCTGAGAGGGCGTGCCGATCGCCCCGCGCAGGCTGCCCAGCCCCTCCTGCAGGAGCTGCGCGCCCAGCTCCACCCCCGTCCGCGCGGCGACCTCGCGGTCGAACCCGAACGCCGAGCGGTTGGCCTGGAACTCGTCCCAGATGCTGGTGTGGCCCGGCCGGTGCGCGCCGAAGACGTAGTAGTGGGCCAGGGCGTAGCCGAAGAAGTGCGCGCCGTCCAGGCCCCGCTGGATCGCGGTCTCCTCGTCCCGGTGGCACAGCAGCGGCAGCACACAGGCCACCTGCGGGTTGACCGCGAACCCGCCCGGCACGCACGCCTCGGAGGCGATGGTCGCGTAGTAGTCGTCGACCCACTCCTTGGCCCGGTCCGGCTCGATGAAGGAGAACGACAGCGCCCCGATCCCCTTGGTGGCCGCCAGGTGGATCGTCTCCCGGCGGCTGCACGCCACCCACAGCGGAGGGTGCGGGCGCTGTAACGGCTTGGGCACCACGTTGCGCGGCGGCACGTCGATGAACCTGCCCTTGTGGCCGGCGAACGGCTCCTCCACCAGCATCCGGGTGACGACCTCCAGCGCCTCGCCCCACTGCGCCCGCTTGTCGTCCCTGGCGATCCCGAACCCGCCCAGCTCCGCCTCCGACGACGACTCCCCCGTGCCGAACTCCACCCGCCCATCCGAGAGCAGGTCCAGCGTGGCGATCCGCTCCGCCACCCTGGCCGGATGGTTGTAGGCCGGCGGGAGCTGCACGATCCCGTGCCCCAGCCGGATCCGGCTGGTCCGCTGGCTGGCCGCCGCCAGGAACACCTCCGGCGCCGAGGAGTGGCTGTACTCCTCGAGAAAGTGGTGCTCAACAAGCCAGAGGTAGTCGATGCCGAGCCGGTCGGCCAGCTCGACCTGCTCCAGCGCGTCCTTGAGGAGCCGGTGCTCGTCGCCGGGCGCCCACGGACGCGGGAGCTGGTGCTCGTAGAAGATCCCGAATCGCATGGTGATCCGTAGTCTGCGCTGTTACCGAGGGTGACAGCAAGGCGTGACGCGAGGCGTCGGCCCCACGGTCGGCGGTCGTAGCTTCAACAGCCGGTTCCACAAAGCTAGGCGGCCGGTCGGCGTCCGTAACGTTGCCGGGATGGAAGTCGGCCACAGTGGCACCTGATCCGCGACTCTGGAGAATGGCGGTGCCGGTGGTGCGCTGGGAGCAGCGAGGACCATGGCAGTGATCCCTGCCGCCCGACCGGCCCGGCTGCGCCGGTGGTTGGGCGGGTTGGCGTGGGCGCTGTGGGCGCTGGCCCTGCTCGGCTTCGCCGTGACCGTGTGGCTGGATCGCCTGCTGCTCCAGGCCGGCCGGCCCGACCTGGCGAGGCTGGCCGCGCACGGTCGGGGCGGTGCTGGCCAGCCGCCGCCCAGCGCACCCGGTGGGCTGGCTGCTGCTGGCGTTGGGCCTGTTCATGGCCGCGGGCGGGGTGGCCTCGCAGTATGCGCCCTATGGGCTGCTGGCCCGGCCTGGCGCCGTGCCAGCCGCCAGCGCCGTGGCCCTGTACTACCCCGCCACCGCCGTGGTGGCCGGGGCCATGCTCGGCTTTGTCCTGCTGCTCACGCCGACCGGGTCGCTGCCCTCGCCGCGCTGGCGCTGGTGGGCCAGGATCATGGTAGCCGTGCCGGTCGGCTGCCTGCTGGTGGTGACGCTGGCGCCCAAACCGTCGGGTCAGCCGTACCAGGCGGTCGACAGCCCGCTGGACCTGCATGCCTTCGGCGGTGTCGTGCTGGTCGCCAACCAGGTCGCCCTGGCGGTCACCAACCTGGCCGTGGTGGTCGCCGCCTGGTCGCTGGTGGTGCGCTTTCGCCGCGCCCGCGGGGTGGAACGCCAGCAGCTGCGGTGGGTGGCGTTGGCGGCAGGGCTGGTGGCGATGGTGACGGTGGTCGTCCTGGCCGCCTTGGCGCTGGGGGCCTTTGTCCTGGCTGGTTTGGTGGGCGCCGTCTGCGTGGCGGTCCTGCCGGTGGCGATCGGCGCGGCGATCGCCCGCTACCGGCTGTACGACCTGGACCGCATCATCAGCCGCGCGTTGAGCTACGGGCTGCTGACGGTGCTGCTTGGTGGTGGCTACGCCGGGGTGGTCCTCGGGTTGGGCCAGCTCCTCGGCCGGGACTCGCCCCTGGTGGTGGCGGTGGCGACCCTGGCGGTGGCCGCGCTGTTCCAGCCGGCCCGCCGCCGCATCCAGCGGGCGGTGGACCGGCGCTTTGACCGGCGCCGCTACGACGCCGCCAGGACGATCGACGCATTTGCCGCCCGGCTGCGCCAGCAGGTCGACCTGGACGGCCTGGCCGCCGAGATGCTGGCCGTGGTGGACCAGACGATGCAGCCGACCCGGGTGTCGCTGTGGCTGCGGCCACCATCACTCCCACCGATGGGATCGGCCGACGCGGTCGCGGACGGTGCCGCATCGCAGAGGAGTCAATGATGGCAGTGATCCACAACACCACGCTGATCGAGCGCGGCCCGGAGGAAGTGTTCGACTACCTCGTGGATCTTCGCAACGAGCTGGATTGGTGTTCCCACTCTTTCTACTGATAACGAAGCGCCAAGAACAAGCCAACATGACGTACGTCAAACACGCCCTCGAACGCTGATCCGACTGACTCCGACCCGCTCGACCTCGAGCCTTTCCTGCGCGCCTATCGGGCCGACGATCACGGCCATCCCGCCTCGGCCGAGCAGCGCGTGGATCGACTCTTCGGCGACGCTCGCGGTGGAGCCGCCCACCGGGCCGGAGACGTGCTCGCCAAGGTGGCGGTTGCCGCCGGCGAGGTCGCCGAGGCCGAGGCAAGAGCGCGGACCGCCGCGGTTGCCACGAAGCTCGATGCGTGGTTCCGCCGCGTCAGCGTGCACGACCGCCTCAAGGGCGCGCGCATCGATGTGCAAACAAACCGGGCAGGCGGTAGGCTCCGGAACTCCTATCGGCTGCGGGCGGAAGGGCCCTCGCCGTGGCTGTGCCGGCGGCGAGGACAGTGGTGGCGACCGCAGACCCTGCCCTTGCACGCGCGATTCAGGAGAACGCCGGGGAGCGGGTGCGCGTGGTTGAGCTCGGCCCTTGGACCGAGGCTGCGGGCATCCGGGTCGCCGCACGATGACGACCCAGGGGCAGGTTCTCTCGGCCTTTGCCGGCGAGCTCCTCGCGCGTGCCCACGGTGGGCTCGGCGGCGCCGCGTTCGGCCGCCTCGCCCAGCAGCTCGTCGTCGTCGCCCTGAAGCGGCTCTATCCGGGACTCCACGAGAACCCCGGCGCTGGCACGCCAGACTGCCGCGGAAGGGAGCAAGGCACGGAGTGGGCGTGGAAGATCAAATCGGCGTGTGGGGAACCGGCTTGCCGAGGTGATGGAGACCATTCTTCGCCGGTGCGACATCGATGTTCTTACCTCCGAGCAGCAGGCAAAGGCGCTTGTCCGCGACGCGGCAAGCTGGCCTGGATAGATGGGCAGCACGAGCAGGCCGGTTCCCCATTTGAAATGCCGCCGACCGATGTCGCTTTGCAGGCAGAGCCCAGCGTCACGCTGCGGGCTCGAAGGGATTGAGCAGGCGCACGCCTGCGCGGGCCAGATCGGCGGTGTTGCGGGTGACCAAGGTCCAGCCCCGCACCTTGGCCGTGGCGGCGAGCAAGCCGTCGATGACTGGAAGAGGATCCGGAACGTTCAGCCGACCCCATTCCTGCGCCACCTCGGCAGTGACTGGGGTGATGCGGTCCGTGTAATCCCTGAGCAGCGTGGAGAGCCAGGTCTCGTACACAGCGGCCTGAGCCGGGTCGCGGTGACGCAGCCGCTCGATTCCTTGGCGGATCTCACCGATTACCAGAACGCTCAGGTAGAGGTCGGGACCGGACACGGATGCCAACCAGGCTTGGACATTGGGATCGCACGCGGGCTTGCGAGCCTCGGAGACGACGTTGGTGTCGAGAAGAAAGCTCATCAGCCCATCACTGCCGTGGCCTCAGTCGGCTCGCTCGTCGTCGAGCTCTACGACACGGGCCCGCTCGGACGGGCGAGGCATCTCCAGGGCGGCAAGGTCAGGCGCAGAGAGCAGGAAGTCCTTGAAATCGGGCTTGCTGCCGCTCAGACGGCGATACTCCTCGATGCTGACGACGACCACCACCTCCTCACCACGCCGGGTGACCACCTGAGGGCCGTCGTCGTGCGCTTGCCGCACGATTTCGCTGAAGCGTTGCTTGGCTTCTTGAAGTTGCCAGCGCATCTACCCTCGATTCGGCCTTCAAAGGCCCCTATCTAGCCTGTCTAGACGTTACGCTCTGTTCTCGCGGTCTTCAAGGTGGCCGCTAGTTACTCGTCACCAGGCCAACGGCCGTGGGCGATGCTCGATCGAACCTTGCCGCCGAATGTGAGGGAACTTGCACTACAGCAAGTGGTGCTCGACCTCCCAGCAGTGGTCGATGCCGAGGCGGTCGGCCAGCTCGACCTGCTCCAGGGCGTCGGTGAGGATCCGAGCCACTGCCTCCAGCGCGTTGGGTGATAGCGTGACCACTGCGCTGACGCGTCCGGGCGCCAAGAACCTGCTGTTGCGGCTCGGCCTCGCCGGAGTCGGCGTTGGAGGGCAGGATGTTCGAGCGGTTCACCGACCAGGCCCGGCGGGTGGTCGTGCTCGCCCAGGAGGAGGCCCGGCGCCTCAACCATAACTACATCGGCACCGAGCACATCCTGCTCGGCCTGCTCAGCGAGGGCGAAGGCGTGGCCGCCAAGGCGCTGGAGTCGCTCGGCATCTCGCTGGAGGCCGTCCGTGTCCAGGTCCAGGAGACCATCGGCCAGGGCCAAGTCACCCCGACCGGGCACATCCCGTTCACGCCGCGGGCCAAGAAGGTGCTGGAGCTGTCGCTGCGCGAGGCGCTGCAACTTGGCCACAACTACATGGGCACCGAGCACATCCTGCTGGGGCTCATCCGCGAGGGCGAGGGCGTGGCCGCGCAGGTGCTGGCCGCGGTTGGCGCCGACGACGCCCGGGTCCGCGAGCAGGTGGTGCGGCTGTTGACCGGCGAGGGCGAGCAGGCAGGTCCGCGGGCGCGCCTGGTCCGCATGACCGTGCCCGAGGATCTGCGCGAGCTTGAGGAGCAGGTCGCCCAGGTGCGGCGGCAGAAGCAGGCCGCGGTCGAGGCGGGGGACGTCGAGGGGGCCGCGGCGTTGGGAGACCGGGAACAGCAGTTGCTCGCCGACAGGGCGCGGCGGGAGCGGGAGTGGATGGCTGACGTGGACGTTCAGGCTGTGCTTGAGGAGAACCAGCGCGTGTACCGCGAGCTCGAGCGGCTGCACGAGCTGCTTCGCCAGCATGGGATCGAGCCCAACGGCGGGGGCGGGACTGCCCAGACTGCTTGAGGTCGTGATCGACAGCACGCCCAGGCAGCCGTGCGCGACATCGCCACGTGTCGGCGTCGGGGGCATGACGTTCACGAGGCACCGCCGGGAAGGCTGTCGCGCAGGGCGGTCAAGGAGATGAAGGCCGGCTCGGCGCCAAGCTCGTTCGGGGTGGGGCGGGCGGCGGTGAGGGTCTCGGCGAGGCATTCGGCCCTTTTGCCGACTAGACACGTGGTCAGCGAAGACAGCCGCCTTGCCCGTCGGGTCGCACGTGCGGGCGCATCACGTCCACGGTGCCCTTGTAGGCGTAGGGGTCGGTCCCGGCGACCATGACGATGTCGCGATGGTCGGCCCGGCCCATGGTGACCCCCGCGGGGGGGAGCATCCAGGGCAGCAGCGATTCCGCGCGCATGTAGTGGTTGACCAGGGCGCGGCGCAGGCCGTGACGCCCGGTGTTGGGCAACGACATGTGCAACAGGTAGCCGTTGAACAGCACGACCGAACCGGCTGGCACCTCGACTGGGACCGCGTCCTCGTCGCGGTACGGGAAGTCGTAGGCCTCGACCTCGCAGTCGAACCGGGAGTCGTGGTGGTCGCGGTCCGGGTACAGGACCCCGGGTCGGTGCGACCCGGGGAGGACCCACAGGCAGCCGTTGTCGACGGTGGCATCGTCCAAGGCCATCCACGCAGCGGTCAGGGACCGGTCCCTGGTGGGGATGAACAGCTCGTCTTGATGCCAGGCCTGTCCAGGCTTGCCCTCGGACTTGATGAACAGCATCGACTGCATGGCCTTGATGTTGGGGCCGATGAGCTGGGTCAAGGCGTCGACGATGACCCGATGGGCCAGCATCGCGCGCATGCGCTCCGACAGCTTGTAGGGGAAGTGAATGCACAGGTAGCGGCGGACGACCACCTCGTCGGGCGCGTCGGCTTCCGGCGGCTGGACGCCGGCGACGGCGCCCAGCTCGCCTCGGCAGATGCGCACGGCCTCCTCCCGCAAGGCGCGCACCTCGGCGACCGAAAGTGCATCGGGCAAGACGACGTACCCGTCGCGATGGTAGCTACCGACCAGCTCGCCGCCGGCGGCATCGGTCGGGTGGTGGGTGGCCACGGTCGCGGTCGTGGGTTCGGCAGTGTCGGTCATGGCGCCAGTGTGGGGCCGGGCGACCTGGTTGAGAATGTCCAGCAGCCGCGAGAACCTATCCGATCATGACCTCTTCCCAGCGGGCCCGACGCGGGACGAGCCTCACGGTCAAGGGCTCCGGGGTGGCGGTCTACCCGCCGGGAGCCACCTTCGGGCCTCGGCGACTGGAGGACTTCGAGTTCGTCTGGCTGCTACAGGGCACCGCCGAATGGCGCTACGACCTGGGCAGCGTCGCGCTTGGGCCAAATTCGTTGCTGCTGGGCCGCCCCGGGATCCAGGACTCGTTCATCTGGCACCGCACCCGGCCGACCCGCCATGCCTACCTACACTTTCAGCTCGTCGGGCGCCTGTCGCAGCTGCCCGATCCTGCCCATTGGCCACTGTTACCGGCGTGACTGCCTGGGGACATGGGGCAGGGGAACGGCATCGCTGATTTGGGATGGACTCGTGGGAGTGGGCAGGATGCGCGAGTCCGTGAACAAGCGAAGGACCCTCCCGATGTGAGTTGGCGCTCCGGGAG
>WNGP01000274.1_pt1 | contig 55919 bp, 58 predicted proteins | sample 5407671 | NCBI WGS metagenome assembly WNGP01 (sample SAMN13153381, study PRJNA577476) | soil metagenome | isolation source: 40 cm soil or saprolite under Garry oak tree replicate 2 | place: USA:California | collected 2016-06-15 | reverse complement strand
TAGTCAGAAAACGTGACTTTTCGTCACGTTCCGGAGTCCCTCAATGGTTGTAGCTTCATTACGAACGCCTAACCGGAGGACCCCATGAAGCGGATTTCGCGCCTGATCGCCGTTGCTGGTGCCCTGACATTCGTCGTCAGCGGCGCCCTCAGCGCGCAAGGCAAGTCGTCAACTGCGCGGCCGGCGCAGCACACGGCCGTTGCACACCCGGCCAACCCCTCTAACGCCAAGCCCGCGGAGCAACATGACTCCTTCCGCGGCATCGCGACGAAACTCGGCATCTCGTCAGGCGACCTCGAGAGCGCGTATCAGGCCGCCAAGCAGGCGAACCCGAAGCTGACGCGCGGTCAGTTCGTCGCGGCGAACATGGTGGCGCACAATCTGGGATCGAAGAATCCAGCGATCACCACGCCGGCGATCTTGAGCGGTCTGCAAAGCGGTAAGAGCCTCGGCCAGACTCTCACGGGCCTGGGGCTTTCGGAGAAGGAAGCGGACGCCGCGGAGCGGCAGGCGAAGCGCGACGCGGCGGCGGCGCAGCGGGCGGCACCAGCGGACAACAGCCCGAAGCCGACGACGCCGTAACGAGCGTAGGTAGGCAGTTCGAGTATCCAACATCGAATATCCATTCGATGTTGGATATTCGTGTCTAGAGGAGTCCCTCGCGCCGCAGTTTCCCAAGCTGATCGTAATACGTCTCGTGCACCGCGAGCACCTCGGCGCCTGAAACTGTAGCAACGCCCGCTTTCCCGACCTCGATGCCCGCGGCAAAGTTCGCCAGGTGCGCCGCCTCGCGGACGCTCGCGCCGGCCGCGAGCGCCGTACCGACCCACGCCGTGACCGTGTCGCCCGCCCCCGAGACGTCGAACACCTCACGCGCCATGGTGGGAATGCGCGTGATCTCCTGATCCTTCGTCACGAGCATCATCCCTTCGCCGCCGAGCGTGAGGAGCAAGTTATCGACGGCGAGCTTGGTGAGCGCGTCGGGCAGTGCATCCGGGTGGGCGAGGTCGAGCGCGGCGCCCATGGCCAGCTCCAGCTCGCGACGGTTCGGCTTGAAGATGGTGGCCCCGCGATACGCGAAGAAATTCTTGAACTTGGGATCGACGACCACCGGCAGGCTGCGCTTCTTGGCGAGGGTGAGGGCGCGCTCGATCACCTGCGGCACCAGGGTCCCCTTGTTGTAATCCTCGATCAGCAGCGCATCGGCATCGCGCAGCGCACGCTCGAGCGCCGCGCCGAGCTGCTCCATCACGCGCGCCGAGATGGGATTGTCGATCTCCTCGTCGATGCGGAGCATCTGCTGGCCGCGCGCGACGACGCGCGTCTTGGACGTCGTCGGACGCCCCGGGTCTGTGACGAGGTAGCTGGTGCTGAGGTGCAGGTCGTCGAGCTCAGTGCGCACCGACGTGCCGCGCGTGTCCTGGCCGACGACCGCGACCAGCCGGCATTCGGCGCCGAGCGCGGCGACGTTCGCGGCGACGTTGGCAGCGCCGCCGAGACCGTGCCGGCTCGCGTGCACCGCGACGACCGGCACCGGGGCTTCGGGGGAGACACGATCGACCTCGCCCACGAGATAGACGTCGAGCATCGCGTCGCCGACGACGACGACCTTGGTCGTGGCCATCTTATGGAGAATGGTCTCGATGCGGTCGCGCGTGAGTCGTGTCTCGGTCACGGTATGCGGCCTTCCTTCTTCGTGCGCCAAGTCAGTTGCACCGTCCCCACCCACCGCGTCTTCTCTGGCCCATTTGAGATCAAATGCACGCCGCCATCGCCCGACAGCACCCAGCGCCCATGAACTACGCGACCGGCGAGCGCTAGGCGCGTTGTCCGCACGACGGTTCCGGCAAACAACGTCGGGGTCGACGCGTACTGCGCCACAGACGGGTAGCGCAGGCGGAAATCGCCCTGGCCTTGTCGCAGCAGCGTGACCTCCGGTTCGAGCAAGACGCTGGGACCGGCGATCATGCTGCCGCGGAGCGTGAGCTGATCGTAGTCGGAGAAGTTCCGGCCGAGCCCGACCCCGCGCCGCATGACGGCTTCGGCGGGATTGGGCGTGCGATACGTGAGATTCGCGACCTGTGTGTAGAACGCGGTCCACCCGAAGCGCGACAGCCCCCCCTGTGCGCCCAACGTGAAACCGTAAGAGGACGGTTCCTTGTCACTGGCGGCACTTCTGTCGACCTGGATGTCGTCCAGCAGCAGCGAGCCGAACAGTTGCGTCCGCTTGATCCGCGTTGTGACGTCGACGCCGACGAGGTTGTTCGCCTGAGAGTTCTGGTCGTATTGCTGCAGCAGGCCGAGCGTAAAGATGTTGGCGAACCAGGGGTCGAGCTGACGGTCCACGCCGGCAACGATGGTCCCCTCCCACAGCGAGAAGGTCGCATTCCCCGGCGGCCGGATCGTGAGGCGATGCGCGATGAAATAGCGATGCTCCGTCGCTCCGGCGGTGTCGGGCAAGTCATCGAGCTGTGTGAGTAATCCCTCGAGATACACGCCGTCGGTGCCGATCCGCACGTCGAGCTGATCGTAGCTGTAAGGGTTCGGTGACACGAGCAGGCCATCGGTGATACGCGGCCCCCAATTGCGATCGACACTGCCGAAGAACAGCTCGCCGAAGCGCCACTGGGCGCTGACGTACGCCTCGGCCGTGCGACCCGCGATGACGCGGTCCTTCTTGCCGAAGTAATCGGGATCCCACTTGAGTCGCGTGTCGAAATACGGATGACTGACGAGCACCGCCGGACCGAAGTACAGCGTGAGGGCGGCGCCGCCGGAAAACGTCGCATGGCCCGGTCCCGCTTCACGCAGCGGATCGCGGCGCGCATGTGAGCTGGCGGCGGTGGCGGCGTGGAGGTCGAGGCGCGACGATGGCCCCCGCATGTGGCGCGTCAGATCGGAGCGAATCTGCTTGACGACCCCCCACTCGGCGCCGGTCACGACGTTGCTGTCGACCGCTTCGAGCGCGCGCACGACTTGCTCGACTTTGAACGGGCGACTGAGCGGCGACGGGTCGGCCATGCGGCCCGCAGCGATGAGGTGCTCGATGAAAGGAGTGGACCAGTGGCTGATGGGAAGGTAGGGCGAGGCTTCCTGCGCGAGTGCGCTGGCTGGAAACAATAAGAGGAGAAGGGCGGTGCGCATGGCGGGACAATGTAATTGCGGATTGGGGATTGCGGATTGCGGATTGGCGATGAGAGGTCGTGCGCTAAGACGCCCTCCGTTACATTCCGCAATCCGAAATCCGCAATCCGAAATGAGCCGGCTGGCGAAAGGAGTCTGCTTGTTCGTCGAATCCTGGCGGGGGACAGTGTTGGAATCCCGCCACCGGGTCCACGTGGCAGTTGTGGATGCGACCGGGCGGCTCGTGGCCAGCGCAGGCGATCCCGACTACCGGACGTTCTGGCGGTCCGCCGCCAAGCCATTTCAGGCGTTGCCGCTCGTGGAAGACGGCGCTGTGGAGCGGTTCGGACTGAACCGTCAGGACCTGGCGCTCGCGTGCGCATCGCATTCAAGCGAACCGGCGCAGGTGGCGCTGGTGCGCGACTTCCTGCAGCGCATCGGCTGCTCAGAGCGCGACCTGATGTGTGGGCCGCATCGGCCGCTATCCGACGCCGTCGCCACGGACTACGAGACTCGGGGCGTGCGGCTCACCGCGGTCTACTCGAACTGCTCCGGCAAACACACGGGGATGCTGGCGCTGGCCAGAGTGCACGGCTGGCCGACCGAGTTCTACGTGCGGGTCGAGCATCCTGTACAACAGCGCTGCCTTGAATCTGTGAGCCGCTGGACGGATTTGCGGAAGGAAGGGCTCGGCGTGGCGGTAGATGGATGTGGCGTGGCGACGTTTGCGTTGCCGCTCCGAAACATGGCTTTGGCGTGGGCGAGACTGGGGAATGCGGAAGTCATTGTCGAAGCAATGCTCCACCACCCCGAGCTCGTGGCCGGTGAGGGCCGCCCCTGCACCGAGATGATGCGCGCCCATCCGGGGCGCGTCGTCACCAAGGTCGGCGCCGAGGGCGTCTACAGCGCGCTGCTGGTGCGCGAGGGGCTCGGCGTCAGCCTCAAGGTCGAGGACGGCCACAGCCTTGCGTCCGCGCTGGCGATCGCGGCCGTGCTCGCGGAGCTCGGCCTCAAGCCGCAGCCGGCGTCGTTGCTCAAGAGGCCGATCACGAATTCGCGAGGAGAGACGGTGGGGGAGATGCGTGTAAATGGAGGGCTAATGAAATGAAACGATTGCGGAATGCGGATTGCGGAATGTTAAGGTGAGTCTCGATCCGCAGACATTGGCATTGGTGCGGATCGCCGTGGCAACGGCGACAGGGGACGAGAGGAAGCTGCGCGACCGCATGATCGCGGCGCGGGCGGTCCACGTGCCGCCGCAGTGGGTCGACGAGCTGCTGCTGCAGAGCTTCCTCAACGTGGGGTATCCACTCGCGCTGGTGGCGTTCGGGGTGTGGCGCGGTCTGGCGGGCCCGGTGCTAGAGAGCGAGAAGGGCGAGTCGATCGCGCATCCGGACTGGGAGCGCTGGACCAAACGGGGGGTCGAGGCGTGCGGCGAGGTGTACGGGCGCACGTATCACAAGCTGATGCTGAATCTCCGAGCTTTGCATCCAGCGATTGAGCCATTGGTCGTGGTCGATGCATATGGGAAGATTCTCGGACGGCCGGGGCTGGACGCAAAACGGCGCGAGCTATGCACGCTCGCGGCAATCGCCATGCAGAACGCACCTATGCAGCTGCATGCGCATTTTAGAGGCACTCTGAATACTGGCTCTACTCGGGAAGAGGTTGATGAAGTCCTTGCGCTCATCGAAGCCGACCTGCCGGCGGAGCGGGCCCTGAGTGTCTGGGAGCTGTGGGCGGACGTGCGGGAACGAAATCTCTAATTGCGGATTTCGGATTGCGGATTGCGGATTGACAAGGTGAGGCCATGACTCGAGCAGAGTTTGTTGAGCGTACCAAGAAGTTCGCGTTGGCTGTGGTGACGCTCGTCGAAGATCTTCCCGCGGGACGGACGGCCGATGTTGTCGGCAAACAGCTTCTTCGCGCAGGCACCTCTGTGGGAGCGAATTATCGTGCTGCTTGCCGAGCGCGCTCCCGCCGGGAATTCATCGCCAAGATGGGAATTGTAGAAGAAGAAGCCGACGAATGTCAGTTCTGGCTCGATCTACTCATCGCTCGCCGTGCGACGGACACCGACCGCGCGGTTGCGTTGCGTCAGGAAGCAAGCCAGATCGTCGCGATTACCGTGTCGTCGATCCGCACCGCGCGTCGAACTCCCCGCTCAAATCCGCAATCCGCAATCCGCAATCCGCAATCAACTCGTTCCGCATTCCGCATTCCGCATTAGATGTTCATCGATCGCGCCGTCATTCAAGTCGTCGCCGGCACCGGCGGGTCGGGGGCGTCCTCATTCCGAAGAGAGAAGTTCGTCCCGAAGGGCGGGCCGGATGGTGGTGACGGTGGATCGGGTGGAAGCGTATTCGTGAAAGTCGATACGAATCTCTCGACACTGCTCGATTACCGATATCACACTCGGTGGGTGGCTGAACGAGGGCAGCACGGCAAGGGCAAAAACATGACGGGCAAGTCCGGCGACGATGTGTGCTTGCCGGTGCCAGCCGGAACCGAGGTCCGCGACGCTGATACCGGCGAGATCCTCGGCGAGCTAATCAAGCCCGACCAGACGTTGCTCGTGGCCAAAGGCGGCCGCGGGGGCCGCGGCAACCAACACTTCGCGACGCCCACGCATCAGTCGCCGCGCGAATGGGAGCCTGGCGAAACAGGTGAAGAGCGGAAGCTAGAGCTCGTTCTCAAATTGATCGCCGACGTCGGACTGCTCGGCGAGCCCAATGCTGGTAAGAGCACGTTGCTGTCCGTGATCTCGGCAGCGCGGCCCAAAATCGCCGACTATCCCTTCACGACACTCGAGCCGAATCTCGGCGTCGTGGGACTGTCTGACAACCGGTCGTTCGTCGTGGCCGACATTCCGGGCATCATCGAAGGGGCGCACGAAGGGAAGGGACTTGGCCTGCGCTTTCTGCAGCACGTCGAACGCACGCGCATTCTCGCCGTGCTTGTGCCGGTGGACAGTCCCGACCCGCAGGCGACGTACGATTTGTTGCGACGGGAGGCGGCATCCTACTCGAAGGAGCTCGCGGCCAAACCCCACGTCGTCGTCGTGACGAAGGAGGATCTGCAACCGCCGATGGCCGACAGCCGAAAGCCGATAGCCACAGAAGCAGGCGCACGAGTTGTCACGATTTCAGCGGTTACCCGGCAGGGGGTAGCGGAGCTGTTAGAAGTCTTATGGAAGACGCTGAAGTCCTAGCAACCCTCGCACTCTCCCTCGTCCCCGGCATCGGTTCGCAGCGGCTGCGCGCGCTCGTCGCGGCGTTCGGCAGCGCTCAGGCGGCGCTGGACGCGCCACAGTCCAAGCTGGCCGCGATTGTCGGGATTGGCCGAGCAGCGGCCACGGCGATCAAGGAGGCGCGTCCCGAGGACGGCTCCCGCGTGCTCGAGCGATTGCGCGAGCTGGGCGCGAGAGTGCTGCTCGCCGGTGAGCCAGATTTTCCGCCGCAGCTCGAGGAGATCCCCGATCCTCCCACGGTGCTCTACGTCTGGGGCGATCTGTCGCTGCTCACCAGGCCCGGCGTGGCGTTGGTCGGCAGTCGCGATCACACGTCGTACGGTGCCGAAGTCGCATACGTCCTTGCGACTGCGGTCGCGCAGCGCGCGGTCGTGGTGAGCGGCATGGCACGCGGCATCGACGGGATCGTACACACGGCGGCGCTCGACGGGGGCGGCGGCACGATCGGCGTGCTCGGCAATGGATTTGGCGTGATCTATCCGGCTGCCAATCGCGCGCTGTACGATCGCATGGTCGCGCACGGCTGTCTCGTGACCGAGCATCCGCCCGGCGAGCGCCCACATGCCGGCGCGTTCCCGCGTCGCAATCGGATCATCTCAGGGCTGTCGCGCGCGGTCGTCGTGGTGGAAGCCGACGTCAAGTCCGGCGCGCTCGTCACGGCCGACTGCGGGCTCGCTCAGGGCCGTCCGATCCTCGCGGTGCCAGGGCCGATCACCAGTCGCACGTCGGTCGGCTGCAACAAGCTCATCCAGCAGGGCGCGAAGATCGCCCTCAGCGCCGGCGACATTCTCGAGGAGATCGGCCTTGCGGGCGGCTTGCGCGAGTTTGGCATCGCGCTTTCAACGCCCGCCCCGCGCGTGCCGCCGATCGATCTGACGGGGCTCCAGCTGGCGCTGTGGCACTGGATGACGACGGAGCCGCAGCATGTGGACGCTTTGGTGGTGGCCGCGCACACCCGCCCGGCGGAGGTGCTCGGGGCGCTCACGGAGCTCGAACTCCGTGGCTTGGTGCGGCAAGGGCCGGGGATGGTGTTTGGGCTCACCTGATTGCGGATTTCGGATTGCGGATTGGCAGGGCAGGATTCAATTAGCTTGGTCGGGTGCACCTCTACCTTCACATCCCCTTTTGCGTACGACGTTGCTCATACTGCGACTTCTCGATCGCGGTGCGAAAACGGATTCCAGCTGAAGAGTATCTAGATGCGGTGATGAAGGAAGCGACTGCGGTCGAGTGGGCCGGCGAGATCCGGACGATCTACCTCGGTGGCGGAACGCCATCTTTGCTTCCCTCGGAAGCGATTCATGCCCTCTTGCACGAGCTCCCCCTGAAATTCCGCAATCCGCAATCCACAATCCGCAATGACATTGAGATCACCATCGAGGCAAATCCTGAGGACGTGACCGTAGGTTCGGCCCGCTCTTGGAAGGCGGCAGGCATCAATCGGGTGAGCCTCGGCGCGCAGTCATTCGACGACACGGTGCTGAAATGGATGCACCGCTCCCACGACGCCGCGCAGATCACCCGTGCCGTCCAGGCGCTGCGGAACGCCGGAATTGAAAACTTCTCACTCGACCTCATCTTCGGATTGCCGCAAGAGCTCGGGCGCGATTGGGAGCGAGATCTCGACATCCTCTGCTCCCTGCTCCCCGCTCACTGCTCCCTCTATGGTCTGACGGTTGAGCCGCGCACGCCGCTGGACCGCTGGATCTCTCGCGGCGCGACCCACCCACCGGACGACGAGCGCTATGCCGAGGAATATCTCTTGGCCCACAGACGGCTGGCGAGGGATGGCTATCAGTTTTACGAAGTCTCGAATGCCGCCCGCGACGGCTTTCGCTCGCAACACAACTCCGCCTACTGGTCGGGGAAGTCGTATGTGGGACTGGGACCTGCGGCGCACTCCTTCGACGGCACGACGCGCCGCTGGAACATCAAGGCCTGGGAAGGCTATCGGCGTGCGATCGCCGAGGGCCGCTCGCCGATCGAGGCAGAAGAGTCGTTGACGGACGAGCAAAGGCGGACCGAGGCCATTTACCTGGGTCTCCGCACCGCCGAGGGTTTACCCTCCACCATCCTCCAGCAGCCTCCAACATCCTTCACCGCCCAAGGCTGGGTGCAGATCGTTGACGGCAGGCTCAAGTGCACCCCGGAGGGCTGGCTGCGATTAGATTCATTAGTGAACGAACTGACCATGCACAGCGAGATCCAGCAGTGACAACTCCGCTCACCGACCGCGAGCGCACCGTGCTCGAGGCCGTCATCGAGACGTACGTGCAGACCGCCGAGCCGGCGGGAAGCCGGACAATCGCGCAGCGCCACCAGCTGGGGCTGTCGCCGGCGACGATTCGCAACACCATGAGCGACCTCGAGGAGAAGGGATACCTCTACCATCCCCACACCTCGGCAGGCCGCATTCCGACCGATCTCGCGTATCGGGTCTACGTGGACTACCTGATGCGGCCGCCCGCCGTCGCCGCCGCGCAAGACCAGCACATTCGCGATGAGCTGGAAGGGCAGCGCGCCGCCGTCGAGACGATCCTGTCGCGGGCGGCCCAGGTGCTGGGGGTGCTGACCAACGAGCTGGGTGTCGCCGTCACGCCGACCATCGACGAAGCCGTCCTCGATCGACTCGATCTGTTGCAGGTCTCCACCGAACGGCTGCTGATGGTGCTCGCGCTCCGCAGCGGCGCGGTCCGGACCATCTTCGTGGAAGTGCCGGCGGCGCTCGCAGCTGACGCGGTGCAGAAGGTGACCGTCGTCCTCAACGAGCGTCTGGCCGGTCTGACGCTGAAAGAGATTCGCGCCACGCTCGCCGATCGGCTGCGCGACGCGAGCCCGTCCGAGCCGGGGTCGTCGGAGCTGCTCAACATCTTCGTGCAGGAAGCCGAAGATCTCTTCGACGTGCCGATGACGCCCCCGGGCGCAATGCCGGTGCATCTCGGCAGCACGCAGCCGCTCGCGGACCAGCCGGAGTTCTCCACGCGGGCGCGGCTGCAGGGCCTGCTCGAAGTCACGGAACGGCGCGATCTGCTGCGCGATGCCTTGACCGCGCGGGGCGGTGAGGGGCTGACGATTACGATCGGCCAGGAACACGCCGACGCGCGCCTCTCGACGTTCACGCTGGTGACCTCGACCTATCGCTTCGGCCCGCTCACGGGAGTCATCGGCGTCATGGGGCCGACCCGCATGGCGTACGACAAGATTGCCGCGCTTGTCAATCACACGTCGCGGCTGGTAGGGGAGTTGCTCGAGTAAGATGAAGCAGGATTTCTACGACGTGCTCGGCGTACCGCGCGACGCGGCGGAAGCCGACATCAAGAAAGCCTACCGCAAGCTGGCGATGGAGTGCCACCCCGACCGCAACAATGGCGACAAGGCGGCGGAGGAGCGCTTCAAGCTGGTCACTGAAGCGTACGAAGTGCTCCGCGATCCAGACAAGCGCGCGGCCTATGATCGCTACGGCATGGCCGGTATGGGTCGCGGCGGGCAGCCCGGCGGATTCAGCTCGATGCACTTCGATCTGTCCGAAGCGCTCATGGTGTTCATGCGCGACTTCGGCATCGGCGGCGCGAGCGCGTTCGAGAATCTGTTCGGCGGCGGCGTACGGGCAGGGGGTGCCGGTGGACGCGACCGGCGGCGCGGGCATGACATCAAGGTCGGTCTGAAGCTCACGCTCGCCGAAGTCGCGAGCGGTACGACCAAGACAGTGCGGATCAAGAGCCTGGAGCCGTGTCCCGAATGCAGCGGCACTGGCGCGAAACCCGGCACGCAGCCCATGAAATGCGGCACCTGCGGCGGGAGCGGCGAGGTGCGCCGGCACGCCCAATCGCTCTTCGGGCAGTTCCTCACCGTCTCGCCTTGTCCGACGTGCGCGGGTGAAGGCACGGTGATCCCAAGCCCCTGCCAGCGCTGCGGCGGCGATGGGCGCGTCAAAGGCGAAAAGACGCTTCAGATCGACGTGCCCGCGGGCGTCGCCGATCATCATTACCTCACGCTGCGGGGTCAGGGCGTGGCCGGTCCACGCAATGGCCCGCCCGGCGATCTGATCGCGGTCCTCGACATCAAGGAAGATCCGCGCTTCGAGCGCCACGGCGACGATCTCGTCTACGACCTCGGCATCACCTTCACGCAGGCGGCGCTTGGAGCGGAAGTGCAGGTTCCCACGCCGTACGGCCAGACGACGCTGCGGATCGAGCCCGGCACGCAGACCGGCATGGCGTACCGGCTACGCGCGAAAGGCCTGCCGCGCCTGGGCGAGGGCGGCCACGGCGACCTGCACGTCCGCATCCATGTGTGGACGCCGACCAAGCTCACGGCCGAGCAGCGCAAGTTGCTCGAGAAGTTGCGGGAGATCGAGGACGCGCCGCCGGAGCGGGAGAGCGGCAAGTTCTGGGATACAATCCGCCGCGCGCTGGGCCAACTGTGAGCGGCGGCTGCATCTTTTGTAAGATCGCGGCCGGCGAAATCCCCGCGTCAGTCGTGAAGCGCGGCGACGGGATGCTGGCCTTCAAGGATCTGAATCCGCAGGCACCAACCCATGTCCTCGTGATCCCGACGACGCACATCGGCACGTTGAACGAGGCCAAAGACCCGGGACTCTTGGGCAAGCTGCTGTTGTTCGCGCGCGATGTTGCGCAGGAGGCGGGGATCACGACCAAAGGCTACCGCGTGGTGGTGAATACGAATCCAGATGGTGGTCAGACCGTGTTTCACCTGCATCTTCATGTCCTCGGTGGCCGGCCCATGCATTGGCCACCCGGATAGCCGATAGCGGATCGCTCGATAGGGTTGCCCCGTCCTATCCCTTCAGCTAAGTTCGTGTGTCTCTAATCACTTAGGAAAAGCGGGGTCTATGCCGGAAGTCATCATTCACGATGACGAGAGTTTTGAGCGTGCGCTCAAGCGCTTCAAAAAGAAATGTGAAAAAGCCGGGATTCTCGCGGACCTGCGCAAGCACCGGCACTACGAAAAGCCTAGTGAGCGTAAGAAGCGCAAAATGAATGCGGCGCGCCGCAAGAATCGCAGGCCGCGCTACGCGTAAATGGTGGCACCGAGCTTAGCGGACCGGCTGCGCGCCGCGATGAACGAAGCGAGAAAAAAACGCGATCAGGCGCGCACCCTCCTCCTCTCCACGATCCTCTCAGACATCAAAAACCGGGACATCGAGCTAGGCCACTCTCCCACCGACGATGAGACCGCGGACGTGCTTCGGCGCGGGATCAAGAAGCGCCGCGAGTCCGTTGAGGTGTACGAGAAGGCGGGCCGTGCCGAGATGGCCGCGACCGAAGCAGCCGAGATCAAGGCACTCGAGGAGTTTCTCCCTGCAGCCGTCCCACCCGATGAGATTCGCGCCGCCGTACGGGAAGCCATCGCTGGAGGCGCGAAGGATATGGGAAAAGTGATGGGTGCCGTGATGCCGCGGTTCAAGGGCCGCGCCGACGGCAAGCTCGTGAATCAGATCGTACGCGAGGAGTTGGCAGGATCGACCAAGTCTTAGAAACGCTCGAATTCCCCCAGGCCCTGGCGCGGGTTGCACAGCATGCCGCCGGGCCCCTGGGAGCCGCCCGTGTCGCTGCCAGACGTCCCGCTACCGATGCCGCCGGCATTCGCGCGCAGCTCGCTCAGGTCGCCGAGCTCGCCGCGCTCTTGATCACTGATGACACGATCCGCGCCGAGCCCGTTCCCGACATCACGCAATCACTCGAGCTGCTCGCCGTTCCCGGCAGTGCGCTCGAAGCCGCGCCGCTCGCCGAGCTGACGGTTGCGCTCGCTGCGATGCGCGTGACGGCTGCCGAGCTGAAGCGTCTCGGCACCACGCACCACGCATCACGCACTGCTGCTCTGCGTGCCGACCCGCCGCCCAAGGAGCTGGAGGGGCAGCTCGTCCAATCGATTTCGCCGGACGGCCAGGTGCTCGACGGCGCGTCGCGTGACCTCGCCCGAGCACGCCAGCGCGTGCGCGAGGCGCGGCAGCGCGTGATCGACCGGCTGGGAGCGATCCTGGGAGGCCTCGACCAGAGCGAGCGCGCGCCCGACGCCGCGGTTACCGTGCGCGGTGGCCGCTATGTGATCCCTATTCGCACCACCGCGCGGGCCCGCGTCGGCGGCATCGTGCACGACGAATCGGCGACGCGCAGCACCGTCTTCGTCGAGCCGCCCGAGATCATCGAGCTCGGCAACGAGCTGCGGGCGGCGGAGTCCGCCGAGCAACGCGAAGTACTCCGCGTCTTGCGGGAGCTGACCGATTTGCTCCGGCCGCATGCGAGCACGATCGCGGCCGCCTGGGAGATGTGTATCGCGTTCGACGACCTGTGCGCGCGGGCGCGGTATGCGGTGGAAGTGAACGGGTTCGTGCCGGAGATCGGCGGGCACCTGAAGATCCGAAGTGGACGCCATCCGCTGCTCATCCCCCCGCTCCACAACGTGGAGAGGGGGTCAGGGGGTGAGGCAGTGGTGGCGTTCGACCTCGAGCTTGCTCCCGACGAGCGGACAGTTCTGGTTTCCGGCCCCAATACCGGAGGGAAGACGGTTTTGATCAAAGCGGTCGGCTTGCTGGCTCTGCTCGCACACAGCGGTGTCATCCCGCCCATCGGTCCGCATTCGTCGTTGCCAGTCTTCACTGAGGTGTTCGCCGATATCGGTGACCGCCAATCCATCGCGGCGAGCCTCTCGACATTCTCCGCGCACGTCGCGGCCCTCCGCGAGATTCTCGATGGCGCGGGGCCCGGCTCACTGGTCCTGCTCGACGAAATCGGCAGCGGCACCGATCCAGCCGAAGGCGGTGCATTGGCGGCCGCGACGTTGAAGACGCTCACGCGCCGCCGGGCAATTACCCTCGCCACGACACACCTCGGCGCGTTGAAGCAGCTGGCCGCTGAGACGGTGGGCATCGTGAACGCGTCGCTGCAGTTCGAGGCGGAGACGCTCACGCCTACCTATCGCTTGCTCAAAGGCGTGCCCGGACGGTCGTACGGGCTGGCAATTGCCCGCCGACTCGGGATCGCGAGCGATGTGCTTGCCGAGGCTGAGCGCACGGTGCCCGATGCAGAGCGGACGCTGGATCGGCTGCTCGCGGCGGTCGAAGCACGCGGCCGCGAAATCGACACGCGTTCCTCGGAGCTCGACACCCGGGCGGCGCAGCTCGAGGTGGAGCGCCAGAACCTGGCCGATCTCGAGACGCTGGCAGCCCAGTTGCGGGTGCGCGAGAAGGCGTTGGACAAGGATGCGCGTGAGCGCGCCCGCGCCTATCTGCTCGAAGCTCGGAAGACGGTCGAGGCCGCACTGGCCCAGGCGCGGGCGGCCGTGACCGAAGCGACGGCGAAAGAAGCACGCCGGATCGTGGAAGAGGCGATCGAGAAAACCGAGGAAGAGCCGACCGAGAGGAAAAAAGGATGGGTCAATCTCGAAGAGCTGCGTCGCCGGAAGAGCGTCCCGACGTCCCCCCTCTCCGACAGGAGAGGGGGTCAGGGGGTGAGGACCGACGCGGTGAGCGAAGTATCGCTGCGCGGTCTAACGGTCGAAGAAGCCGAGCCCTTGCTCGCTCGAGCGATCGATGACGCCGTACTCGCCGATCTGCCGTATTTGCGAATCATCCACGGCAAGGGCACCGGCGTCTTGCGCGACTTCGTGCAATCGGTTTTGAAGCGCGATCCGCGCGTGACGCGATTCTCCCTCGCTCCGGCGAATCAGGGTGGTCATGGCGTCACCGTGGCGGAGTTCGCGTGATTCCCGACGACGTGATCGAGCAGGTCCGCGACGCAGCGGATCTCGTCGGGATTATCGGCGAAAGCGTCGAGCTGAAGCGGACTGGAGCGGACTACCGGGGGCGCTGCCCATTTCACGGCGGCACGCATCGCAATTTCGCCGTCATTCCCAAGAAGGGGATGTTCTATTGCTTCGTCTGCCACGAAGCGGGCGACGTCTTCACCTTCTTCATGAAGCGACTCGGCATGGACTACCCGACGGCGGTACGCGAAGTCGCGCGCCGCGTCGGCATCACCATACCCGAGCGCTCGGGCTCGACTGGTCCCGACCCCCGCGAGCCGCTGTTCGCCGCGGTGGCGACCGCCGCCGACTGGTTTGCGCGCCAGCTGCGCGAGAGTCCGGAAGCCGAAATCGCGCGCTCCTACCTCGAATCGCGGCACGTGACGATGGAGCAGGCGCAGGTGCAGGGGCTGGGCTTCGCGCCTCGGGGCACCGCCTTTCTCGACGCGATGAAAGGATTGGGTGTGCGCGAAGAAGTGTTGCTGGAAGCCGGGCTGCTCGTTAAACGGGAGGATGGCTCGAAGATCCCGAGATTCCGAGGGCGTTTACTCTTTCCGATCCACGATTTGCGCTCGCGCGTCGTCGCGTTCAGCGGTCGCGTCCTTGGCGATGGAGAGCCGAAATACTTGAACTCCCCCGAGACGCCGATCTTTCACAAGGGTCAGCTGCTCTACAACCTGCATCTCGCCAAACACGGGATGCGCAAGGCGGAGCGGGCCATTCTCGTCGAGGGGCAGTTCGATGTCCTTCGGCTCACGCTGGCCGGGCTGGAAGAAGTTGTCGCTCCGCTGGGAACAGGCCTGACCGACGAACAGGCCGCGCTGCTGCAGCGCCATACACCGCAGGTGGTTTTGCTCTACGACTCCGACGACGCGGGGCTGCGCGCCACGTTCCGTGCGGGCGATGTCCTCCTGCGCCACAAGCTACGCGTCAGCGTTGCCACGCTGCCGGAGGGCGAAGACCCCGACACGCTCGTGCAGAACAAGGGGGCGGCCGCGCTCGAGCAGGCGCTCAAGGACTCCGTCGATGTGCTCGAGCGCAAGATTCAGATCCTCGAGCGCAAGGGCTTTTTTGGGAGTTTGCCGGGGCGAAGGAGAGCGCTGGATCGGTTGCTGCCAACGATTCGGGCAGCGGCGGATCCGATTTCGAGGGATTTGTACATCTCGCGAGTCGCCGAAGTAGCGGGAGTGAGGAAAGACGTCTTGGAACGCGAGGTCGACGGAACACGGAGCGCGGAGCACGGAGCAGTCCGATCGCCAGTGCTCCCTGCTCCGAGCTCCGTGCTCCCTTCAAGCGCTGAGAAATCTCTGCTGGTACTCATGATGGCCGGCGAGCCGTGGCGCTCGCGCGTGATCGAAGCAGTAGACAGCGAAGAGTTCGATTTCGAGCCCTATCGCCTCGTGTTCGAGGCGTTAGCCGACGACGCCCCCGATCGGCTCGACGAAACTGCCGCACGCGTCTACGAATCGCTGCAAGCGGAAGGGCTCGGCAGCGACCAACCGGATTCGCTATTCGAGCGCGCCGTGAACCAGCTTGAAGCCCGGCGCCTGGATCGGGAAATCGAGCGCATCAATCGCGCGCTGCCGTTTGCGAGCGATGCTGAGAAAGCGACCCTCGCGCATGAAAAAGTCCGCCTCGCCGCTGAGCGGAACGCGCGCTAGATGAGCAGGTTGCGGCGGCCGAGCGCATCGTGGCCCAGGCCCGGGCCGGCATCCAGGCGGCGCTGGACCGGCGCGACGGACTCGAAGGAAAGATCCAGAGCTATCGCACGATGCAGGAGCAGCGCCGCCAGCGGCTCGAATGGGTCCGCGGCGCAAAGGAGGCCTCGACGCTGATGGCGGAGCTGGATCTCGCGCGCACGGTGCTCGCGAAAGAAGAAGCGGAGTTCATGCGCTCGGGGGACGCCGTCGGCGAAGCGGAGCGGAAAGCGGCGGAAGCCGAGAACGCCCTCCTGAACCTCCGCGACTCACAGGCGGCACAGCGGGAGGCGCTCGCGGGCAGGCGACAGGAGATCGTCGCCGAGCGAGAGAGTGCGGCGCTTGAGCGCGAGCGCGCGGCCAAGGGCGTGAACCCCTCACTCCTCGCGCGTTACGATCGCATCCGTCGCGGCAAGGCACCGCTCGCGATTTATCCCCTCCACGGCAGCTCCTGCGGCAATTGCTTCACCGCCGTCCCGACGCAGCGCAAAGCGCTGATCCAGCGTGGCGCGACCATCGAGGGCTGTGAAGCCTGCGGCGTGTTATTGTACGCCAAGGAATGATTCCTCCACGCTGGATCGTCACGGCTAACGCGGATCCGGATGCGACGCGCCTGCTCGCGGCAGAGCTGCGCATCCCGGAAGCACTCGCCGCGATTCTGGTGCAGCGCGGGTTAGCCTCACCCGATTCTGCCAAAGCCTTCCTCCGTCCTGATCTCGAGCGGCTCACCGACCCCTATCGTTGGGCCGATATGGCCCTCGCGGTGGAGCTCGTGGCGCGCGCGGTCCGCGAGAAGCAGCCGATCCTGGTGCACGGCGACTACGACGTGGACGGCCAGTGTGCCTCCGCGATGCTGACGCGCATTTTGCGCAGCGCCGGCGGCACCGTGCATCCGTTTGTGCCGCATCGGATCCGCGATGGCCGTGGGCGGGCGGTTGATCATCACGTGCGATTGCGGGATTACCGCGGTTGCTGCAGTGGCTGCCGCCCGTGCCGCGGGCATCGATGTGATCGTGACCGACCACCATTTGCCTGGCGACGAGCTGCCGCCCGCGAACGCGGTCCTCGATCCGCGCCGCGCCGACTGCGCGTCGGAGGACAAGAACCTCTGCGGCACCGGCGTCGCCTTCAAACTGGCGCAGGCACTCGTGCCGGTGCTCAGCCTGTCGCCGAACCTGCCGCTGCATTTCCTCGACTATGTCGCACTCGCGACCATCGCTGACGTCGTCCCGCTGATCGGCGAGAACCGCATTCTGGTGCGCTACGGGCTCAAGAAGCTGGCCGACTCCCGGTGGGTCGGGCTGCGCGCCCTGATCGAGACGGCTGGGCTGGCGGGCAAACCGCTGCGCGGCGCGCACGTCGGCTTTATTCTCGCGCCGCGCCTCAACGCCGTGGGCCGAATCGGCGATGCGAACGACGGGCTACGGCTCTTGCTCACGGAGAATCCGCAAGAAGCGGCGGCGCTCGCGCGCGAGCTCGAGACGATCAATGCCCGTCGCCAGGAGATGGACCAGCTGATTCTCGACGAAGCGATCGAGATCGTGGAGAAGACGCTGCAACCGACAGACGCCGCCATCGTCCTCGGCGCGGAGACCTGGCATCCGGGCGTCATCGGGATTGTGGCGTCACGGCTGGTGGAGCGTTACGGCCGGCCGGCGTTCCTGATCGGCTGGGATGAAGCGGGAGAGTTCGGTCGTGGATCGGGGCGCAGCATCCCCGGCTTCGACCTCCACGGCGCGCTTCACCGCGTGGGCACACATCTCGAGAAATACGGTGGCCACACGATGGCGGCAGGCTTCACGATCCGGCGCGACAAGTTCGACGACTTCCGCGTTGCGTTCCTGGGCCTGGCGGGCGAGCTTCTCACGCCCGACGACCTGGCGCCGAGCCAGCGCGTGGATCTCGAATTGCCGCTTGCGTCGGTGAGCGAAGAGTTGGAGCGCCTGATCCGTCACCTCGAGCCCTGCGGGGCGGGGAATCCGGCGCCGGTGTTCGGCGTCCGGAACGCGCGGGCCGTGGGCGCGCGGCGCGTCGGGACGAATCACCTCCGCTTTACGCTGGACGACGGCTCGGCCGTGCTGCCGGCGATCGGGTTCCGCTGGGCTGATGCGGTGCCGGAAGACTGGCTCACGAACCCGTTGGACGTGGCGTTTCGGTTGGAGCGAGATGACTGGCAGGGCCGCGTGACGATTCAGGCACGGATCGCGAGTCTGGCGCCGACGAAATGAATCAATGCTCCGGATCATTGCTGGAGAATTCAAAGGTCGCCGTCTCAAGGCTCCGAGCGGGCGGACCGTTCGGCCGACGGGCGATCGGGTGAAGGAGGCGTGGTTCAGCATCCTTCAACCATCGATTCCGGATGCGCGGGTGCTCGACCTCTTCGCCGGCTCCGGCGCGTTGGGCTTCGAAGCGTTGTCGCGCGGAGCGGTTGCGGTCGATTTCGTTGAGAATCACCAGGCGTCGTTGGCGGCGATTCGGGACAACGCCGCGACTCTCAAGGTGGAGGATCGCGTGACGATTCACCGCATGGACGCGTTGCGCTTCGCCGAACGCCTGCAGCCCGCGCAATACGATGTCGCATTCGCCGATCCGCCCTACGCCACAGATCACGCCGCACGGCTCGCGGATCTATTCCGTGCCACACCGTTCGCCCGGGTGTTCTCGATCGAGCATGCGCCGGATCGTGACGTGCCAGGAGACGATACCCGCCGCTACGGCGACACGGCGATCACGTTCGTGTACGCGCCATGAAGCGAATCGCGGTCTATCCGGGCTCGTTTGATCCCATCACGAAGGGACATGAGGATCTCATCCATCGGTCCGTGGAGTTCGTCGATCAGCTCATCGTGGCCGTGGCCGTGAACGTCGCGAAGCAGCCGCTCTTCTCGCTCGAGGAGCGCGTCGCGCTGATCCGGCAGGCCGTCCGCGACAAGCGCGTGGAGGTGCAATCGTTCGAAGGACTGCTCGCCGAGTTCGCCAAGCAAGTCGGCGCGGCGGTGATCGTGCGCGGGCTGCGGGCGGTCTCAGACTTCGAGTATGAATTTCAGATGGCGCTGATGAACCGCAATCTCGCGCCTCATATCGAGACGGTCTTTCTCGTGCCGGCGTTCGACCTGACGTATCTCAGCTCCAGCCTGGTGCGCGAAGTCGCGCGCTTTGGGGGCGACGTCTCGCAGCTCGTCGATCCAACCGTCCAGCAGGCCCTGAAGCGCAAGTTCAGCCAATGAAGTTTCTGGACCGCGTCTACGAGCGGGCGCGGCGGCTCAAGGCTCGGATCGTGCTTGCGGAAGGCGAAGACGCGCGAGTGCAGGAGGCCGGCCGCAGGCTCGAACGAGACAGGCTGGGTGTTGTACAGCTCCTGGATCCTACCACTCCCCACGCACCACTCCCCGCGATGATTTCTCTGCTCAGATCCAGACGGCCAGACAAGTTTCCATCCGACAGCGCCGCGCTCCAGGCATTAGAGCATCCGCTCAATTTCGGCGCGTGCTTGGTGGGCATCGGCGCGGCCGACGTCATGCTTGGCGGCGCGATGTACACGAGTGCCGAGACGATTCGGGCGGCGTTGTGGGCAGTGGGGACGGCACCGGGCATCGCGACCGTGTCGGGCGCTTTTTACATGATCAAGGACGATCGCGTGCTCACGTTCGCCGATGCCGCGGTCTGCCCCGAGCCGGAACCGAGCCAGTTGGCCGACATCGCGCTGGCGTCCGCGCGAGAGCGCCGGCTGATCGTCGAGGACGAGCCCGTCGTCGCTTTCCTTTCTTATAGCACCAAGGGGAGCGCGAGCGGCCCGCGGATCGATCGGGTTGTGGCGGGTATGGCCGAGCTGCGGGCGCGCAAACCGGATTTCGCGTTCGATGGCGAGCTGCAGCTCGACACGGCGCTCGTTCCCGCCGTCGCGGCACGCAAGGCGCCGGGATCTCCCACCGCCGGCCGCGCCAACATCCTGATTTTCCCCGATCTCGACGCCGGGAACATCGGGTACAAACTGGTGGAGCGGCTCGGTGGCTGGACCGCGCTCGGCCCGATTCTGCAGGGATTGGCGCGACCCATCTCGGACCTGTCGCGCGGCGCGACAGCCGATGATATTGTGAACACTGCGGCGATCGCCGTCCTTCAAACCCGGAGGGGATGACCGGTGCGCTTCACTCTCAAGAAGGATAAGAGCGGGGTGGTCGTCGTCGGCGTGGAAGGCCAGCTTATCGTCGGCAACCGCCAAGAGCTGAAGCAAAAGGTCCTCGATGCGCTCGAGGAAGGCTCCCGGAAGTTCGTCATCGATTTTTCCAAAACCGGCTACATCGATTCGTCTGGGCTCGGCGTCCTGGTCTCGCTCTCCAAGAAAATTCGCGAGCAGGGCGGGGAGCTGCGGCTCGCCGGTCTCAATGCCGACCTGCAGACGCTCTTCGAGCTCACCAAGCTCGACACCTTGTTTGCCATCACGCGGACCGCCGAGGAGGCGCTGGCCGCGTTTTGAGTCTCCAATTCGCGTTCTCGAAGAATACGATGAAGCTCGACGTCCCGAGCGATCTCGGGATCGTGGGTGACGCGGTCGAGCTGATTGCGAGTCACGTCCCCCCCGGTACGCTCTCGCCCCGCCGTATCAGCTTCAACCTCCGCACCGCACTCGCTGAGGCCCTCGGCAACGCGATTCGCTACGGAACGGGCGAAGACCCGGATCGCGTCGTGAGCGTCCGCGTTGAGATCGGACGCGACTTCGTGCGCATTCACGTCATGGACGACGGGGCGGGATTCGATCCCAGCCGTCTTCCCGACCCGACGCATCCCGACAACCTGGAGCGCGAGTACGGCCGCGGGCTGTTCGTCATTCGTCACCTCGTGGACGACGTGGCCTTCAACGAGAAAGGCAACGGCATCTGCCTGACGCTCCGGGCGGGGTGACACGGCTCGAGCGCCTGTTGCCGGTGCTCGCCGCGCTTTCCGGGACAACTCTGCGTTTGTGGCGTGCGAAGACACCCGGTGGGCGGTTGTTACCCGTGGTTGGTGGTTTAGGCGAGGGTCGGGAAGCGCCGCGTTGGACCCCCACGCCGAATGGTGGCGGCCGGCTGGACACTCCCGACGGTCCCGCGTGGTTTCAGCCGATCCCCTCCGTCAATGACACCTGGCTCGAGGTAAAAGGGGAAGGGGAGCAGGCCGCCGTTGAGCTCGCCGAGGTCATCAGCGCCGTGATGGAGGCGGAAGAAGAGACCGGCCAGGTGGCCGCCGAGCTGTCGGGGCGGTACGAGGAAATCGATTTGATCTACACGATCAGCGAGATCCTCGGCCACACGATTCGGCTGGACGAGGCGGCGAACCGCATTTTGCGCGAAGTGTCGGCGGTGGTGCGGGCGCGGCGTGCGACGTTACTGGTCCATGACCCGCGCGCGCACGTGCTGCGACTCGTGGCCGCGCGCGGCGTCGAGCTCGAGATGGATCCGATTGAAGTGGATGATCCGACGTCGGTCGCGGCGCGCGTGTTTCGAGAGATGCGCACGATCAGCTATGACCCGAGCGACCAGCGTGCCCCGAAGCCTCCCAACCCGATCGAGCGGGGCTATCGCGGTCACGCGTTTCTGTCCGTGCCGGTCGTGTACGCGTCGCCGGGCCGCGTGCCCACGCCCATTGGTGTGATCAATCTGACCGACCGGACCGGAGAGGACGCGTTCACCGCCGGCGATCGCAAGCTGGTCGCCGCCATCGCGAATCAAATCGGCGCGGCGATCGAGAACGCGCGGCTCGTGGAGCGCGACTTGAGCCAGCAACGCGTCCGTCGCGAGCTGGAGCTCGCACACGATCTGCAGCTCAAGCTGCTGCCCTCGCCGGCGGTAGTCGCCTCCAAGGCGGACGTCGCCGCGCGCTGCCGTCCCGCCGAATCGGTAGGTGGTGACTTCTACAACCTGTTGAGTCTGCATGGCGATCGTGTGGGAGTCATGATCGGCGATGTGTCGAGCCACGGGTTCGGCGCGGCGCTCATCATGGCACTGGCAATGGCCGCGTCCGGTATCCACGCGGAGACCGCGGAGTCGCCGCACGAAGCGCTGCGGCGCCTCGAGACGTCGCTATCGGAGGAGTTGGCGGAGACGGAGATGTTTCTCACGCTCTGCTACGCAGTCGCCCATCCGGCCAAGGGTGTGCTCACATACGCGAACGCTGGTCACCCGCATGCGTTCCTCGTCTCCACGCAGGACGGGGCGATCAAACGGCTCGAGGCGACGCGCCCGCCGCTGGGGCTCGGCGAGGGCGGTCAGGAACGCGTCGAGAAGTGCGAGCGCGGCAAGGCGATTCTGTGTCTCTTCACCGATGGATTGGCTGACGCGCGCGGGCCGAGTGGCGAGCGGTTCGGCGAGCAGCGCGTGTTGAGCCACGTCGTGAACCTGCGCGGCCGCCCCGCGCGCCACATCCTCGAAGCCGTATTCACCGATATCGCCGCGTATACCGGCGGCGCGCCTGCCAACGACGACCGCACGCTCGTTCTGCTGAAGTTTTGAGCCCGTCCCACCGCCGGCTGGGCCAGCACTTTCTCACAGATCCGAGGATCCTCAGCCGCATCGTGGATGCACTCGACCTCGAGCATGGGGAGACGGTCATTGAAATAGGTCCCGGACATGGGACGCTTACTCGGGAGCTGCTCGCTCGAGGAGCTCAGGTGGTTGCGATCGAGAAAGATCGAAGGCTTGCGGAGGGCGTGGGGCGTAGGGGCTTGGGCTTGGGGACTCTCCAAGCAGTAGCCGGTGATGCCCTGCGGCTTGACTGGCACGCGCTTCTCCCTAGGCCCCATGCCCCAAGCCCCAGCCCCTTCAAGATCGTCGGCAACATCCCCTACTACATAACTTCGCCGCTGATCGACAAGGCCCTGACCGCACCGCTTCCCGAGCGGGTCGTATTCCTGGTCCAGGCCGAGGTTGCGGATCGTCTCGCGGCAAAGCCGGGGAGTAAGACGTACGGGGCGCTATCCGTGGGCGTGCAGGCCGTTGCCCGGGTCGAGAAGCTCTTTGCCATCGCGCCCGGGGCCTTTCGGCCGCCGCCAAAAGTGCGCAGCGCATTGATTCGGCTCACACCGCTTGCTGACCGGTTAGTGGCACCTGACGAGATCGCGGCGTTCCGCAGGTTTGTGACCGCCTGTTTCGGCCGGCGGCGCAAGCAGCTCAAGAACGCGGTGCCGGGGATGAGCGAAGCGGATCTGCGGGCGCTCGGATTTGACCCCATGCTGCGGCCGGAGCGCCTCACGCCCGAGGCGTTCGTCCGGTTGTTCCGGGGTCCTTGACCCATCAACAATAGTTGATATGTTTGGGCATGACCACTGCCGCCCGGCCCGAAACCGCCCAAGTGGCCCGCTGGTTTCACGCTCTTTCAGATGAGACTCGCGTCCAGATCGTCGAAATGCTGTCACACAAAGAACGCTGTGTGTGCGAGCTCGAGCAGGTGCTCGGTGTCGCCCAGTCCCGGCTCTCGTTCCACCTCAAGGTGTTGAAGGATGCCGGCCTGCTGGCGGATCGGCGCGATGGCCGGTGGATGTACTACAACCTCCAACGAGAGACGCTCGACCAGATCGCGGCGTACACGAAGTCCGTGAAGCCCGGCAAACACGCCGGTAGCTGTGAACTCGCGTGTTGTGATTGATTCAAACCTCGAGCCCGGAAGGCAACGATGAGCGAGCGACATATCAAAGAGACCGTGAAAGAGAAGTACGCCGAGGCCGCGCTCAAGGTGCTCGGGGGTGAGAAAGGGAGCTGTGGGCCTAGCGGGGCGTGTGGCTGTGATCCAGTGACCGACAATCTGTATGACGCCTCGCAAACGAGCGGCTTGCCGGAGGGAGCCGTGCTCGCCTCGCTCGGCTGCGGCAATCCGACCGCGCTCGCCGACCTCCACGAAGGCGAGTCCGTTCTCGATCTCGGTTCTGGCGGCGGCATTGATGTTCTGTTGTCGGCCAAGCGCGTCGGTGCCACAGGTAAAGCGTACGGGCTCGACATGACCGATGAGATGCTCGCTCTCGCGCGGGAGAATCAGGCCAAGGCGGGCGCCACCAACGTCGAATTCCTCAAGGGCGAAATTGAAAACATCCCACTGCCCGCCGCGGCGGTCGATGTCATCATCTCGAATTGCGTGATCAACCTCTCGGCCGACAAGCGTCGCGTGCTCCGCGAAGCCTTCCGCGTGCTGCGGCCCGGCGGCCGGTTCGCGGTCTCAGACGTCGTGTGCCGCGGCGAGATCCCGGACGCGGTGCGCCGGAGCATGGAGCTCTGGGTCGGTTGCGTCGCGGGGGCATTGGAAGAAAACGAGTATCGCCAATTGCTCAACGATGCCGGGTTCACCGATATCGAGATCGAGCCGACGCGGATCTATGCGTTCGAGGATGCGCGGGCGGTGCTCTCGGGGGCGGGGCTGGACGTCGACGTGGTCGCCCGCGAAGTGAGTGGTCGCATCATGGGTGCGTTCATCCGCGCGCGCAAACCGGCATGACCTTTCGCGTCCTGTTTCTCTGTACCGGCACTCGGCCCGCAGCCAGATGGCCGAGGCTATCCTCAACGCGAGGGGGAAGGGACAGATCGAGGCAGCGAGCGCCGGTTCGCGCCCCGCGGCGCGGGTCAATCCCTAGGCGGAGTATCCCCGATCCGGCGGAGGTCGCCGGCGACGACGCCATGAAGCGCGCGGCGTTCCGCGAAGCGTTTCTCGACCTCAGCCGGCGGATTGAGCTATTGCTCGCCCTGCCGGCTCTTGCGCCGAGGTCTCCCATTGTGAAATAGTTCACAATGCGGAAGATCTCCGATAGCACCGTCCGTCGGCTGTCCGTTTACCTCCGATTCCTCGAGCAGACCACCACCCCCACGATCTCCTCGGGGGAGTTGGCCCGGCTCGGTGGCACCACCTCGGCCCAGGTCCGCAAAGACCTCTCATTCTTCGGCTCCTTCGGCAAACGCGGGCTCGGCTACGCCGTCCCCGAGCTGACCAGGCGCATCCGCGACATCCTGGGCCTCGAGCGCGGCTACCGCGTCGTCTTGGTCGGCGCGGGGCGCATGGGCGGTGCGCTGGTCCAGTATCACGGCTTCAAGCAGCGAGGCTTTCATATCACGGCGATTTACGATCAGGACGCACGCAAGATCGGCTCGCGCTGGAATGGGTTGGTCGTCCGCGACGTGAAATACTTGGAGAGCGATCTCAAGAAAGATCCGAGTGACATCGCGATCGTGGCGACACCGGCTGAATCGGCGCAACAAGTCGTGGACCGGTTGGTGCGCAGCGGGGTCAAGGCGATTCTGAACTTCGCTCCGGTGCCGCTCAATGTCCCGCCTGACGTCGAAGTCAAGACGGTCAACATGGCCTTAGAACTGGAGACGCTGAGCTACTCGCTGGCTAACCGTTAGCTTTCTCCCCCATGGCTCGGGTCCACGTCACCTCCGAGATCGGCGCCCTCCGATCGGTCCTGGTCCACACGCCCGGCAAAGAGCTCGTCGCCGTCACTCCCGGCACCCGCGAGGACTACCTCTACGACGACATCATCGATCTCGAGATCGCCCAGCGCGAGCACCGGCGACTCGTGGCCGTGCTGGAACGATTCGCCGAAGTGCACGAAGTGCGCGATTCGCTGGCAGACATCGCCGGGCGTCCGGAGGTGCGCGAGTTCATCACCACTCGCGCGCTCGAGGTTGTGCCCTCCGATGTGCTCGCCAAGCAGTTCGCGGCGCTCTCGTCCGAGGACTTCGTCGCGCTCATGGTCGAAGGGGCGCTGGAGGACGGGGGGCCGATCGCGCGCGCCTTGAACGAGGTGGCGTACGCGCTGCCGCCGCTTCCCAACCTGTTCTTCACACGCGACGTCGGCATCGTGATCAGCGAGCACGCGATCATCGGCTCGATGCGCCACGGGGTGCGCTGGACCGAGGAGCTGTTGATCAAGGCGTTGTTCCGCTACGACGAGACGTTTGCGAACGCCGGGATTCTGTACGACGGTTCCGACGAGAAGCGGCTGAACTACACACTCGAAGGTGGGGACGTCCACCCCATTCGCTCGGATCTGCTGGTACTTGGCTTCAGCGAGCGTTCGAGCCCCGCCGCGCTCGACCTGCTCTGCGATCTGGTGTTCACGCATTGCAGCGTAACCGACGTCATCATCGTCGTGCTGCCCGCCGAGCGGACCGCGATTCACCTCGACATGATCTTCACCCAGGTCGATCGCGAGCTGTGCATCGTATATCCGCCGCACTTCGTGGGGCCGGAACGGCTGGCCGTGCTGCATCGTCGCAAGCGGTCCAAAGGCGTGAAAGAAGTGCCCAACTTCTTTGCGGCCATGCAGGCGGTCGACCAGCCACTCGAGCCGATCTTCTGCGGCGGCAACCAGCGCACCGTCCAGGAGCGGGAGCAATGGGCCTCCGCCTGCAACTCGTTCGCGGTGCGACCCGGCGTCATCCTGAGCTACGATCGCAACGACGCCACGCTCGCTGAGCTCTCCAGCGCCGGGTTTCGGGTGATTGAAGGCGTGAACCTCCTGACTGGGGAGGAGGTCCTCAGGAACGGTGAGCGCGCCGTGATCTCGATTGAAGGGAGCGAGCTCGTGCGCGGCGGTGGTGGTCCTCGCTGTATGACGCTTCCCCTCAGACGAGACGATCTCTGACGGGCCTCGCCGCCGTTCCATCGTCCTCGCTTGCCGCCCGCGCCCTGTCGTTCCTGCACAGTGGGCCCGCGGGCAGCCTCGCGATCGTGCGCGACGTGCTCGGCATCGCCCAAGCCAATCGCCACACGGCAGATCGCATCGCGGCCACGCTGCTGGCGCCCGATCCTCGTTTCCGCCGCACCAGCGACGGTCGCTGGACCCTGGCGACGCCACCTCCCGAGGCCAGTCCCGTGCTCGAGACTTGCCGCTGGGCGGTGGTGGACGTGGAAACGACCGGCGTGCGCGCCTTCCACGGCGATCGCATCATCGAGATCGCCGTGGTGAGGCTCGACGGAACCGTGGCGTTCCATTCCCTGATCAACCCCGGCATTTCGGTCCCGGACTTCGTTCAGGGGCTGACTGGCATCGCACCCAAAATGCTCCGCGATGCGCCTTCCTTCGACGCCGTGGTTGATGACTTGCTTCACGTTTTTTCAGGGAGCGTGTTCGTCGCCCACAACGCGCGCTTCGACTGGGCGTTCGTAACGACCGAGATCGAGCGCGCGACGGGATTGCTGCTGCAAGGGCCGCGCGTGTGCACCGTGCGACTCGCGCGCAAGCTGCTGCCGGATCTCCCGCGCCGCAATCTCGACACGGTGAGCTACCACTTCGGCATCGCGATCGAAGGCAGGCACCGAGCCACGGGGGATGCTGTTGCCGCGGCGCGATGCCTGTCAAAGCTCATTCGGCTGGCGCAGGGGAACGGAGCGACAACGCTCCTTGACCTACACAACCTTTAAGGTCGGCCGCCTCACTTGCCACGCCCTCGAGGGTGGCAGGCAGCATTTAGACGGCGGAGCCATGTTTGGCGTCGTCCCCAAGGCGCTGTGGGCGCGGCGAGCCCCACCCGATGATCGCAACCGCATCCCCCTCGCCCTGCGCTGTCTGCTCATCGAGTACGATGACGGTCTCGTGCTGATTGACACCGGAATCGGCAACAAGGAGAACGCGAAGTTCACCGACATCTACGGTGTCGAGAATGTGGGGAGCGATGGACGAACGAAGCTGGAGGATGCGCTCCGGGAGCTTGGGCACGGCCCCAACGACATTGGCTGGGTAATCAACACCCATCTGCATTTCGATCACGCCGGCGGCGATAACTGGCTCGACCCTTCGGGGAAGATCGGCCTCGCCTTTCCCAAGGCTCGCTACGTCGTGCAGAAGCGGGAGCTCGACTTCGCGCGCCACACGAACGAGCGCACCGCGGGCAGCTACCTCCCCCACAACTTCGCGGGCATTCCGTTCCAGCTCATCGACGGAGAAACGGAGATCCTGCCGGGCATCCGCGGACTCCCCACGCCCGGACACGTCCCGTATCACCAGTCGATCCTGATCGAGAGCGGCGGCGAGAGGGCGTGCTTCATCGCGGACCTGGTGCCCACGGCAGCGCATCTGCCGTTGCCTTGGATCATGGGCTATGACCTGGAGCCCCTCGTCACGCTCGAGACGCGGCGGCGCATCTATCAGCGGGCTGAGGCCGAGGGGTGGCGGCTGATCTTCGAGCACGACCCGACGATCGTGTCGGGCCGGCTCGGACGGGACGGAAAGGGAATCGCACTTGTGGAGCCTATGGCGCTCCACTAAGTTGCGGTCCACAATAAGGTAAGTGGGCGCGAGCGCCCCACCCCATGCCTCTCGTTGAGAGTGCTCCAGGGTTCCGAGAACCTCACTGCAAAGATGTGAGGCGTTGCGGATCTGGGGGGGGCAACCCGGGTCCGTTTTTACTTTGATCAAGGAGACTGCGCACCTGCCACCGCTCGACAACAATAGCAAAGCGCCGCGCACGCGCGTGAATCGACAGATTCGCATCAGTCCGGTGCGCGTGATTGCGGACAACGGCGACCAGCTGGGCGTCTTGACGATCGACGAAGCTCTGGCCGCCGCGCATGAACGGGGCCTGGATCTCGTGGAAGTCGCGCCCCTCGCCCGGCCCCCCGTCGTCAAGATCATGGACTACGGGAAATTCAAGTTCGAACAGGCGAAGGCGGCGCGGGCCGCGAAGAAAAAGCAGCACGTGATTCACCTGAAGGAAGTGAAATACCGCCCCGGCATCGACGACCACGACTTCGATTTCAAGACGCGCCACGCGCGGGAGTTCCTGGCGGACGGCAACAAGGTGAAGGTGACGATGATGTATCGCGGGCGGCAGATGGCGCACATCGAGCTGGGTCGCGAAGTGCTGGATCGTGTTGCGCAAGAGCTGAAAGACATTGGAAAGATCGAACAAGAACCAAAGCTCGAGGGCCGGAATATGTCGATGGTCCTCGCACCTAAGTAATAGACCCCGGGGCCATGCCCCGGGGTGGGAGCCCTAGAGATGCCTAAACAGAAATCCAAGCGCGCGCTGCGGAAGCGGATTCACCTGACGGGGACCGGGAAGCTGCGTCGCTACCGAGCCTACAAGCGCCACATCCTGACCTCTAAGCATCCGAAGCGGAAGCGGCACCTGCGGAAGGCGACGCTGGTGTCGCATGCCGACCGCCGCCTCAAGCGCCTGCTGCTGGCGTAAGGAGATCCCATGCCTCGCGTCAAAAGCAACGTTGCGCGGCTGAAGCGCAAGAACAAAGTCATGAAGCTCGCCAAGGGGTACTGGGGCGGGCGCAGCAAACTCTGGAAAGCCGCGAAGGAGGCGACGGAGCGCGCGGCGAAGTACGCCTACCGCGATCGCCGGGCGAAGAAGGTCGAGTTCCGCCGCCTTTGGATCACGCGCATCAACGCGGCCGCGCGACTGCACGCGCTGTCGTACAACCGCCTGATGAACGGCCTGCGCAAAGCGGGCGTCGAGATCAACCGGAAGATTCTGGCCGATCTCGCCGTGAAGGACCAGGCGGCGTTTGAGCAGCTGGCGGAGGTCGCAAAGAAGGCTCTCTAACAATGAGCGACCTCCTTGCAGCCCTGGATTCGCTGCGGGAGCGTCTGAAGGAGATTCCGCAGGCGGATGAACGCCGGCTCCAGGAGCTCAAGACTGAGCTCCTAGGCCGCAAGGCCGGCGCCCTCACCCAAATCCTCAAAGCCCTCCCGGACTTGGGGCCCGACGAACGCAAGCGCGTCGGCGGCGCCGCCAACGCCCTCAAACAAGAGCTGGAGCGCGCGATCGCAGCGCGCGAGGCCAATCTCAAACAGGGCGCTACCAATCTGTCCGGCATCGATCTCACCATGCCGGCGCGCCACCAGTGGCACGGCGGGCTTCACCTCGTCACGCAGGTCGTCGATGAGATCTGCGACATCTTTCGCGAGCTGGGCTTCACGCGCGTTACCGGCCCCGAGGCGGAGACCGAGCGCTACAACTTCTACGCGCTGAATTTCCCCAAGGACCACCCGGCACTCGACGCCCAGGACAGTTTCTACCTGGGTGGGGACGTCGTCCTCCGCACGCACACGTCGCCGGTGCAAATCCGCACGCTCGAGACGTATCCGCCGCCGATTCGCATCGTCGTGCCGGGTCGCTGTTATCGCCGCGATCCGTTCGACGCGTCGCACTCACCCGTCTTCGAGCAGATCGAAGGGTTCGCGGTGGATGAAGGGATTAGCTTCGTCGACTTCAAAGCGACGCTGGCCACTTGGGCGCGCCGGTTCTTCTCGCCTCAGACCAAGGTGCGCTTCCGGCCCTCGTATTTTCCGTTCACGGAACCGTCCGCCGAGATGGATGTGCAATGCCAAATCTGCGGCGGATCGGGTTGCGCCACCTGCAAACAGACCGGCTGGATGGAGATCCTCGGCTCCGGCATGGTACATCCCGCCGTGCTGGAGAACGTCGACGTCGATAGCGAGAAGTACACAGGCTACGCGTGGGGCATGGGCCCCGAGCGGATCGCGATGCTGCGGCACGGAATCCCCGACATCAGACTCTTCTTCGATTCTGACGTACGGTTCCTCGAACAGTTCATTGGGAGTCAGGAGCCTGGAGTTGGGATTCAGACTCCTGGATCCCGACTCCCGACTCCATGATAGTTTCCCGCCGCTGGCTCGAAGCCCTGCTCGGCCGCATGCTCACGGGTCAGGACGTCGCCGACCGGCTCGCCCGCCAGGTCGCCCCCGTCGATGGCGTCGTGCCGATCCATCAGGACCTGCGCGACGTCTTGATCGCGCGCGTGCTCGAAGTGAAGCAGCACCCGAACGCCGATCGCCTGTCGCTCTGTCAGGTGGATGCGGGCGGTGGTGCCCCTCTCGAAGTGGTGTGCGGGGCTCCGAACGTGCAGGCGGGGAAGCTGTATCCATTCGCGCCGGTCGGCGCGACGCTGCCGGGCGGGCTCAAGCTCGAGCGCCGCAAGATTCGCGGCGTCGAGTCCAATGGCATGCTCTGCTCGGCAAAAGAGCTCGGTCTCGGTGCCGATCGCGACGGCATTCTGGAGCTCGATACGAAGGCGCCACCCGGGACGCCCTTTCTCGAAGCAATTCCGATTGGCGACGAGCAAATCATCATCGACGTGTCGGCGAACCGGCCCGACTTGCTATGCCACAAGGGAGTCGCGCGCGAGCTAGCGGTGAGCCTGGGAGCGACGGTGAAGCTGCCCGAGATACCAGTCGGCACGACTGCACGTCGGCACGACTCCAGTCGTGCCACTCGTGCCACTCGTGCCGACGTGGATGGTGTGGAGGTCCGCCTCGAGGATCCAGAGGGCGCGCCGCGCTACATGACCGCGGTCATTCGTGGCGTCAAGGTGCAGCCAAGTCCGGCCTGGTTGGCCACGCGGCTTCAGAGCGTCGGCCAACGCCCGATCAACAACATCGTCGACGCGACGAATTACATCCTGTTCGAGCTCAACCAACCGCTGCACGCCTTCGATCTCGCCAAGCTGCGTGGGCCGGCGGTCGTCGTCAGACGCGCCAAACCGGGCGAACCGATCGTCACGCTGGACGGAGTCGCGCGCAAGCTCACGCCGGAGATGACGGCCATTTGCGACGCCGAACGGCCACAGATCGTTGCCGGCATCATGGGGAGTGCCGAATCCGAGGTCACGGAGAATACCACGGACATCGTCCTCGAAGCCGCCTATTTCCAGCCGACGCGCATTCGCCGCACCCGTCGCGCCCTCGGCGTTTCGAGTGAATCGAGCTATCGCTTCGAGCGGGGCATCGACATGCTCGGCATGCCCGATGCACTGGCGCGCGCGATCGACCTGATCCGTGCCCTGGCGGGCGGCGAGCTGCGCGAGTCGCCGATCGATCTTTGGCCGGAGCCGCAGAAGCCCCGCTCGGTGTTCCTGCGCGAGGCGCGCGTAAACCATCTGCTCGGCGTTTCCGTGCCGCGCAAAGAGATCGAGCGCCTGTTGTCGGCCGTCGGTTTCGTGGCAGCGCCGAAGGACGACCGGCTGGCCGTCCAAATTCCCGGCTGGCGACCCGACGTGACGCGCGAAGTCGATCTGATCGAAGAAGTCGCCCGGTTGCGTGGCTACGACTCGTTCCCGGACGAGCTGCGGCCGTATCGCCCCGGAACCGTACCTGACGCCCCGGCGGACCTGACGTTGCGGCGCATCCGCGAGCAGTTGGTGGCGAGCGGGGGAGGACTGCTCGAGGTCCGGACGCTTCCCCTTGGCCCCGCTGACGCTCCGGACGCCGTGGCCATCCAGAACCCTCTCTCGGCGGAGGAAGCCCATCTTCGGAGCCGGCTACTGCCTGGTCTCGTGCGGCGGGTCGAGTACAACTGGGCGCAGGGGCAGCGCGATGTCCGGTTGTTCGAGGTCGGGACAGTCTTCCGGAAGGGTGCAGGACCCCGCCCGGAAGAGGACCTACACCTCGCGGTTGTCCTCACCGGCGCTCGCCATCCGGCCCACTGGTTTGATGGCATCCTCGGTGTGTTGGGAGATGCGAAACTACCTGATATGGACATATGGGACCTAAAGCACCACTTTGAGTTAGCTGTCGGGGTCGCGGCACCCTCGAGCGACGTGCAACCGGCCGCAAATGGGTCCGGTTGGCTAGCGGTGAAACAGGGCGGCGGTGAGCCGGTCGGTCAGGCCATGCCGCTCGAAGCTGACGCGCCACGCTGGGCGGGCCCCTTGTTCGGGCTCGAGGTCAGGATCGCAATCGAGTCCCTTCCCGTGGTGCGGTATCGGTCGTTGCCCACACAGCCGCCTGTCGTTCGCGACATCTCGCTCGTTGTTCCGGCGGGTGGCGGCGTCACGGCGGAGGCAATCGAGTCGGTGCTACGTCGCGAGGGCGGGAGGCTGCTGGAGCGGCTGGATGTCTTGGATGAGTACCGTGGGAAGGGGTTGCCGGACGGGACGCGCGGGGTGACGTGGCGGTGCACGTTCCGCGATCCGGCGAAGACGCTCACGGAGCGGGAGATTGATGCGCTGCTCAGCCGGATGCTGACGGCGCTGGAGGAGCAATTTGACGTACGGCGGCGACAGGCCACCAGCTGACGTGCGTGAGGTCATCGATCAGCTCGAGGCGATTCTCCGCGACGTCGCGGAGGAGCTGGCGGGCTGGCGTTCGCGTGCGCAGAAAGCGGAGTCGGAGCTGAAGGCGCGCGGCAGCCCGGTCAAGAACACGGACCTGGAGTCGGAGAACAAGGCGCTGCGGCAGCGCGTGGAAGGCGCCCGCACTCGTGTCCACGATCTCATGCAACGACTCACGTTTTTGGAAGAGCAGGCGCGTGATAATGGAGGCCACCACAAGTGACGGCGAAGAAACACGCCGTTCGGGTGATGATCGGGGGCGAAGAATACACGGTGCGCTCCGATCTCTCGCCCGAGTACACGCGCGAAGTCGCCGCCTACGTGGACCACGCGTTGAAGAAAGTGCTCAGTCAGGGACCGTTGGTAGAAACGCATAAGGCCGCGATTCTGGCGGCGCTCGACATTACGAACGAGCTGTTTCTGGTGAAGCAGACGGAGCGGGAAGTGGCGGCGCGGCTCGCCGCGGTTGCCGACGATCTCGCGAAGATGCTGCCGCCGGCGAAGCGGAAGGCGCTGACCGCCGGCTGACAATCGTCCTCACCCCCTGACCAGCTTTTGTTTTTTAACAACAAAAGCTAGGAACGGGGGAGAGGTGGAGATAGATCTATGGCGGAGCTGCCTGGTGTCATTGCGGCCGTGCTCAGCGGCGTGCTCGTCGCGGCACTGGCCTTCTATGTGTGGGGACGGCGCCTCGAGCACCGCTCGGCGGAATCGAGTCAGCGCGTCGTGCTGGCGGCCAAAGAAGAGCTCATGTCGGTCCGCGAAAACCTCCACAAGAGCCTCGACCAGAAGCTCGCCGGCGTCGACCGGCGCGATCAGGAGCTGCGCAAGCTCGACCAACAGATCCACGACCGCGCCCGTGCGTTGGACAAACGCGAGCAGGAGATCGGCACACGACTCGAACAGATCGCCGGCCTGACCGCGCAGGAGGCCAAGCACGAGCTGGTCGCACGTCTCGAGAGCGAGGCGCGGGACGAAGCGGCGGCCCTCGTGCGCAACATCACGGAGCAGGCCCGCAAGAACGCCGACCGGGAGGCCAAGAAGATCGTCGCCATGGCGATCCAGCGCATCGCGGCCGAGCAGACGGCTGAGTCGAGCGTGTCGGCGGTCGTGCTCCCATCGGATGAAATGAAGGGCCGGATCATCGGGCGCGAAGGCCGCAACATTCGCGCGTTCGAAGCGGCGACCGGCGTCGACGTGATCATCGACGATACGCCCGACACCGTCGTCGTGTCGTGCTTCGAGCCGGTGCGTCGCGAAGTCGGGCGCCTCGCGCTCGAGCGGCTCATTGCGGATGGCCGCATCCATCCCGGACGGATCGAGGAGATCGTCAAGAAGGCCAAAAGCGACGTGGACGCCAGCATTGTCGAGGCCGGCGAGCAAGCGGCCTACGACACCGGCGTCCGCGGCATGCATCCCGAGCTGGTGAAGCTCGTCGGCCGGATGAAGTACCGGACGTCCTATGGGCAGAACATCCTGGAACATTCGAAAGAGGTGGCCTTCCTCGCCGGCATGATGGCCGCCGAGCTGAAGCTCGACGTGCATCTGGCCAAGCGCGGCGCGCTGCTGCACGACGTCGGCAAGGTCCTCACGCACGAGCACGACGGAACGCATGTGCAGCTCGGCGTCGAGATGGCGACGAAGTACGGCGAGCATTCGGTGGTGATCAACTGTATCGCCGCGCATCACGACGACGTGCCGCACGAGTCGCCCGTGAGCGTCATCGTGCAGGCGGCCGATGCCATTTCGGGGTCACGGCCCGGCGCGCGGCGCGAGGCGTTCGAGACCTACGTCAAACGTCTCACCGATCTCGAGAAGCTGGCCTCCGAATTCAAGGGGGTCGATAAGGTCTTCGCCATTCAGGCAGGCCGGGAAGTGCGTGTCGTGGTGACGCCCGATGCCGTGGACGACAACGCGGCGGCCCTGCTCACCGACGAGATCGCGCGCAAGATCGAGCGCGAGCTGCAGTACCCCGGGCAGATCAAGGTGGTGGTGATTCGCGAAACACGGGCGGTCGGCGTTGCACGCTAATCCCAAGGCGGTGCAGGAGGAAGGCGCTAAACTGATCGACGGCACCGCGATCGGTGCGGTGATGCGCGCCGAGCTCGCGGGCGAGATCGCGGCCTTGAAGCAGCAGGGCGTGACGCCGGGGCTCGCGGTCGTGCTCGTGGGGGATAATCCCGCGTCCCAGGTCTACGTCCGTATGAAAGGAAAGGCCTGCGACGAGGCGGGGCTTTACCACGAAACCATCAAGCTTCCCAAGGACACCACCGAGGCTGGTCTCATGAGTCTGCTCGAGCGGCTCAACGCCAATCCCAAGATCCACGGGATTCTCGTGCAGCTCCCGCTGCCGAAGCAGATCGATACCAACCGCGCGCTCCATCGCATCGATCCGCGCAAAGATGTCGACGGCTTTCATCCGGAGAACGTGGGCAAAGTCGCCGTCGGCGATCCGACCGGATTCCGGCCGGCGACGCCGTACGGCGTGCAGCAGCTGCTGATCCGCACCGGGGTCGAGACCAAAGGCGCTCATGCCGTCGTCGTCGGCCGCTCCAACGTCGTCGGCCGGCCGATGGCGGCGTTGCTGTTGCAGGACGGCCCCGGCGGCAACGCGACGGTCACGGTGTGTCATTCGCGCACCCGCGTGATCGATCAGTACACCCATCAGGCCGACATCCTCATCGTCGCGATCGGCAAGCCGGAGTTTGTCACCGGTGACATGGTGAAGCCCGGCGCGGTCGTGATCGACGTCGGTGTCAACCGCGTCGATGACCCGTCGAAGAAGCAGGGCTATCGCCTGGTCGGCGATGTGAAATTTCAGGAGGCGAAGCAGGTCGCGTCCGCGATCACACCCGTTCCCGGTGGCGTCGGTCCCATGACGATCACGATGCTGCTCTACAACACGGTACAGGCGGCCCGCCAATGGGTGCACCCCTAGATCTCTTCACGGCCGCATCGGCCGAGGGGGCCTGGACCGTCGGCGAAGTCACGCGCCGCGCGCGCGCCGTGATCGAGGCCGGGTTGCCGCCACTCTGGGTGCGCGGGGAGATCGCGGGGTTCAAAGCGTGGCGGAGCGGGCATTGGTATTTCTCGCTCCGTGATACGACGGCTCAGATGCGCTGCGTCATGTTCGCCAAACAGAACTTCCGGCTCCCCACGCCGTCGGACGGCATGCAGGTCTTCGTGTTCGCACGCCCGTCCATGTACGAAGAGAAAGGCGAGTTCCAGCTGACCGTGATGGAACTGTTGTCGACAGAACAGGGCGGCCTGTGGAAGCTGGCGTTCGAAAAAGCGAAAGCTGCGCTGACCAAGGACGGGCTGCTCGATCCGGCTCGCAAACGGCGCCTCCCTGCCTTTCCGCGCCGCATCGCCGTCGTCACGAGCCCCGACGGTGCCGCGCTGCGCGACATCCAGGCCGTCGTCGGCCGGCGCTGGCCTGTTGCGGAGCTGATCGTGGTGCCGGCGCAAGTGCAGGGAGCCAAGGCGGAGGCATCGGTCTGCTCGGCGCTGAATCGTATTCGGCGCCTGCCCGTCGATGTGTTGGTTGTCGCCCGCGGTGGCGGGTCCGTCGAGGACCTGTGGGCGTTCAATTCGGAGCGCGTCGCGCGGGCCGTCGCCGCCATGCCGATGCCCGTGATCTCGGCGATCGGTCACGAAACCGACGTGACGCTCTGTGACCTCGTTGCGGACCTGCGCGCCCCCACGCCGTCCGCGGCGGCCGAGGCTGCCACGCCGGATCGGGACGAGGTGCTCGCGCAGTGTGGCCTCATCGGACAACGTCTCGCTCGTGCACTGCGGATCGCCTCGCGCCATGTCGTGGAGCGTCTCGATCGAACCGCAGACCGCCTCAGCCGCTGCATGGATCACCGCCTCGAGGCTTCCGGGGCACGGCTCACGGCCTACGGCGCACGCCTCGATGCGCTGAGCCCGCTCAAAGTACTGGCGCGCGGCTACGCCGTGGCGCGGGACGAGAACGGCCAGGTGTTGAAGCGCGTGGCCCAGCTGCCCAGCGGCAAGGAATTCCGGCTCCGGGTGACGGACGGAGAGGTGAATGGCCGAGTTCAGTAAGCAGCTCGAGCGACTCGAAGCGATTGTCCGCCGCCTCGAGTCCGACGATCTCGATCTCGACGAAGCGCTGCAGCTGTTCGAGGAAGGCGTCGAGCGGTTGCGGGTGGCGCGCGAGCAGCTCCAGCAGGCGGAGCTCAAGGTCAAAAAAGTACTCGAGATTGAAAGCCCTTCGTAGCTATCTCGCCGACGTCCGGGAACGAGTGGACAGGGTGTTAGAGACGGCGACCGGCGTCGATGACATCATGCGCTATAGCCTGCTCGGCGAAGGCAAACGTCTGCGGCCGACGCTGGTGTTCGCGGCGCATGAAGCGCTCAACGGCGCGTCGCCCGACGGCGTCGCCGAGCTGGCCGCGGCCGTCGAAGTCGTTCACGCCTACTCGCTGGTGCATGACGACCTCCCCTGCATGGACAACGACGACCTGCGGCGCGGCCGCCCGACGGCCCATCGTGCCTTCGATGTCCCCCGCGCGACGCGCGCCGGCTACGAGATGGTCGCCCTGGCAGCCCGCATCCTGGCGGGCGGACTGGCCGGGCTGGATCTCCCGCCGGCTCGCCGGCGCGAGATCGCGCTCGAGCTGTTTCGCGCCGCGGGCGCCGGTGGCATGATCGGCGGTCAGGCACTCGATCTCGAGGCCGAGGCGAAGGCGCTGCCGATCGATGCGCTCGAGGAGGTGCATCGGCGCAAGACCGGTGCATTGATTGCGGCGTCGTGTGTCATCGGCGGGCTGTCCGCGGACGGCACGCCCAACCATGTTGAGGCGCTCCGGGCCTACGGCGAGGCCATCGGACTCGCTTTCCAGATCGCGGACGATGTGCTCGACGCGACCGCGACCTCGGATCAGCTCGGCAAAACGGCAGGCAAGGACGCCGCCCACGCCAAGGCCACCTTCGTCACGCTGCTCGGCGTCGGGGCGGCGCGCGTGGAAGCGGAGCGGCTGTCGGCGAAGGCGGTAGACCACCTACGGGATGCCGGGTTAGTTTCCCCCATGCTGGTCGAGCTCGCCCACTACATCGTGACGAGGCCGAATTGACTCTCGAACGCATCAAAGGTCCCGCAGACGTCAAGGCGCTCCCGCCGGAACAGCTCCAGCAGCTGGCGGATGAGGTACGCCAGCGGCTCATCGATGTCGTCTCCCACACGGGTGGCCACATCGGCGCCGGGCTCGGCGTCGTCGAGCTGACGGTGGCGCTGTGCGCCGCGTTCGATTCGCCCCGTGACAAGATCGTCTGGGACGTGGGGCATCAAGGCTATCCGTGGAAGATCCTGACCGGTCGCAACGACCGGCTGCACACCCTGAGGCAGCGCGGCGGGTTGTCCGGGTTCCTGCGCCGCGATGAGAGTGAACACGATCAGTTCGGCGCCGGTCACGCGGGCACGGGGCTGTCCGCGGCGTTTGGCATGGCGACGGCGCGCGACCTGAAGGGCGAGAAGTACGAAGTCGTGGCGGTCGTGGGCGATGGCGCGATGACCTGCGGGCTCCCCTACGAGGCCCTCAACAACGCCGGCGACTCCGGGCGCGATATCATCGTCGTGCTGAATGACAACGGCATGTCGATCGCCCCGAACGTGGGTGCGATCAGCAAATACTTCGGCTCCATCATCGCCAGCCCGATCGGCGTGCGGATGCGCGAGCGCGTCAAGCATGTCATCGAGCGCGCCTCGCACGTGATCGGCGGCAAGAAGCTCGTGGACTTCGCAAAGAACGTCGAAGAAAGCATCAAGAATCTCTGGTCGCCCGGCATGCTGTTCGAGGAGCTTGGCTTCCGCTACTTCGGGCCGATCGACGGCCACAACATCGCGCAGATGCTGCACACCTTCGAGATCGTGAAAACGTTGAAGGGGCCGCGGGTCGTGCACGTCATCACGGAGAAGGGGAAGGGCTTCCCGCTCCCCGAACCCGATCTCGAGAAATATCACGCTCGCGCGCCCTACGATCCCGTCACGGGCAAGCTCAAGCCCGTGAACCCCGGTTTGCCGCAGTGGACCAAGGTCTTCGGGGACGCGCTCACGCAGCTCGCCGCCGAAAATACCAACTTCGTGGCGATTACCGCCGCGATGCCGTCGGGGACCGGGACGAACATCTTCCAGAAAAAGTGGCCGGAGCGCTTCTTCGACGTCGGCATCGCCGAGGCGCATGCGACGACGTTCGCCGCCGGCCTGGCGACGCAGGGCGTGCGCCCGGTGGTCGCGATCTACTCGACGTTCCTGCAGCGCGCGTACGACAGCATCATCCACGATGTCGCGATTCAGAGACTCCCCGTCATCTTCTGCCTCGACCGCGCCGGCATGGTGGGCGAAGACGGGCAGACGCACATGGGTCTGTACGACATCGCGTATATGCTGGCGGTTCCCCACATGACGGTGACCGCCCCGAAGGATGGCGCCGAGCTCATCGGGCTGTTGCGGTGCGCGCTGGCGCACACTGATGGTCCGTTCTCGCTCCGGTATCCGCGCGACAAAGCACCAAGCGAGGCGCCGCCCGCGGCCGAGGTCCCGCCGATTCCGTACGGCACGTGGGAGCTGCTCCAGAAGGGGAAGGACTGCGCGATCCTCGCAGTCGGCGTGATGTGCAAGCCCGCGTTGGAGGCGGCCGAGCTGCTCGCCGCGGACGGCCTGGACGTGTCGGTCGTGAACGCGCGCTTCCTCAAGCCGATCGACCGCGAGATGCTCGAGGGCCTGTCGCAGAGTCACAAGCTGCTCGTGACGGTCGAAGACGGCACGGTCGTAAACGGCTTCGGCGCGGCGCTGGCCGCATTGGTGCAGACGACCGCACCGGATGCGCGCGTCGTCGCGCTCGGGGTCCCGGACCGCACCTACGAGCATGCGCCGCGCGCCCAGCAGCTCGCGGACGTGGGCCTGACCGGGGCGGGCATCGCGGCCCGCATCCGCGCCCTCGCTGCCGAAGAGTCCCTCACCCCGCGATGAACGTCGGGGTCGTCGGGAACCCCAACTACCCGGACCTCGGCGCTTTTCTCGCGACGCTGCAGCAGAAAGCCTCGAGCGTCGGGATCAAGCTGTACAGCGAAGAACGCATCCAGGCACTGTGGCCCCCTCCGAGCCGGGACGGGGCCTCACCGCCACCACTCAGCGAGGCGCCTCCTGGAGATTTGGACTGCCTCATCACGTTGGGTGGCGATGGCACCCTGCTCCGCGGGGCGCGTCTGCTGAATGGTGCCGACACGCCTATACTCGGATTGAATCTGGGACGTGTCGGATTCCTCACGACTGCGGCACCGGACACCGTCGACTGGGTACTCGATTCGATTGCGCGCCGGGCCTATACGACCGAGCCGCGGCTCGCGCTCCAATCCGCCATTACCGGCAAGGGCGCCAAAAGCGGTAGGGTCGAGCCGCTCGTTCTCAACGACGTCGTCGTGCACAAGGGTGGCGTCGCGCGTGTCGTGCGGCTCAAGGTCTCAGTCGATGGCGACGAAGTGGCGCAGTACTCGGCGGACGGGATTATCGTCAGCACACCGACCGGGTCGACGGCGTATTCGATGTCGGCCGGGGGGCCGATCATCGTGCCGACCGTCGACGCCATCGTCGTGACGGCCATCTGCCCGCACACGCTGGCAGTGCGACCGCTCGTGCTGCCGGCCACGGCGGTCGTCACGATCCAGCCGATCCCGCCGTGGACTGACGACGTGCTCGTCTCGTTCGACGGCCAAGTCGGCCAGCCGATTCAACCCGGTGAGCGCTTGGAGGTGCGCCGGGCGGCTCGGCCCATTCATCTCATCCGCCTCGGCCCTGAGGGCTTCTTCAAGCGGCTGCGCAAGAAGCTGCATTGGGGGGATCTAAGTGATCGAACTCGGAAATGAGGGTTCCCCCTCTCCGGAACGGAGAGGGGGTCAGGGGGTGAGGACGTGTTGACGGAACTTCGCGTCCGCGATCTCGCCGTTATCGCCGACGTCACCCTGCCGTTCCGGCCGGGCCTCAACGTCCTGACCGGCGAAACCGGCGCCGGCAAATCGATGGTCGTCGATGCCCTCGCGCTGCTGCTCGGCGAGCGCGCCTCTGGCGATATCGTGCGACCCGGCGCGGAGAAGACCATCGTCGAGGGCGCATTCGAATTTGGAGCGGCGGTGCATCGGCACCTCCTGTCCCCATTCGCCGCATTGGGAGTCGACCTCGAAGAAGGACGACTGGTCCTGAAGCGCGAAGTGCTACGTGAAGGCAAGTCGCGCGCCTGGGTCAACGGCTCGCCGGTGACGATCGGCGTGCTCAGCGAGATCGGCAGCCTGCTCGTAGACCTGCATGGCCAGCATGAGACGCAGTCGCTGCTCCGCCCAGACGCGCAGCGCGATATGCTGGACGCCTACGCGGACGCCGACGTCGAGCGCGTCGCCGTGCGGGACGCGCATGCGCGGCTTAAGCAGCTCGAGCAGAGGGAGGCCGAGCTCACAGATCGTCAGGCGGAAGTGCGCAAGAAGGCCGATTACTTGCGCCATGTCCTCCAGGAGATCGAGCGTGCCAAGCCAAAGCTCGGTGAGGATGAAGCGCTCGAAGTCGAGGCGAAGCGGTTAGCGCACGCCGAGGAGCTCGGCCGGCTGGCGCGCGAGCTCGAGGAGGCGGTCGACGCGGCCGGGCTCACCAAGGCTCAGAAGATCCTGGCGAGCCTCCGGCGCCTCGACCCGTCGCTCGGCAAGTGGCAGGAGCTGCTGGACGCAACGTTCGCGAGCGCTGCCGAGCTGGCCCGGGGGGCGCGGGCGTACGCTGGCGACATCGCGGCCGACCCCGAGCGTCTGAGCGTCGTGGAGCAGCGGCGCGATCTGTTGTATAGGTTGCAGCAGAAGCATGGGCCGACCCTTGCGGATCTGCTGGCGACGCGGGATACGGCCGCGCGCGAGCTGGAGCTGTTGGACACCGCCGATCTTGACCTCCGCACGATCGCGGCCGATCGCGAGAGGGCAGCGGAGGACTTCAGACGCGCGACGGAAGCCCTCACCGCGAAACGAACGGCCGGCGCTAAGAAGCTGGCGCGCGCCTTGAACAAGCTGCTGCCGTCGCTGGGAATGGAAGGCGGGAAGTTTGCCGCGACGCTACAATCACGCACCACACCTATCGCACAGGGTGCCGAGGACGTCGTCTTCCACGTCCAGCTGAACGAGGGACTCGACGCAAGGCCGTTGGCCAGGGTTGCGTCGGGCGGTGAACTGTCGCGCCTGATGTTGGCGCTGAAGGTGGTGCTTGCGGCGCACGACGTCGTGCCGACGCTCGTATTCGATGAAGTCGATCAGGGCATCGGCGGCGAGGTTGGTGGTCGAGTGGGAGAAGCCTTGGTGGATGTGTCGCGCGAGGGCCGGCAGGCGCTCGTCATTACGCACTTGCCGCAGATCGCGGTGCATGCCGATCAGCACCTCGTGGTCGCAAAGGGACAGAAGGGTGGCCTGGCGACGAGTGATGTGGCGGTTGTGTATGGTGAGGGGCGGGTAAAAGAGATTGCGCGGATGTTGGGTGATGCCGACATGGCGACCGCGCGTCGCCACGCCGTCGAGCTGCTCAAAACGGCAAGCGCGACGTCCGCATCACTATCCGAAACACCGTCGCCACCGGCACGAGCCCACCCGTCGCGCTAGCGGTCTGCTCGAACGACAAACTGCCTTCGACATCTGATCCGAGATACGTCATCGCGACGCCAAGTCGCGTCCGTCGCACGCTTGTGCCGGCGTCCAACACGCTCGCGCTGACCGGCGCGCCGAGTCGCGTGGCGACATCGATCGAGTCCTGTGGCGAGCGATACCTGTAGTGGTCGCGCTGCTGTGTCCAATACCCCGCAGTGACGCCGACGCCAAAGTGTTTGGCGAGGCGGAGCATCGGGGCGACATCGACGGCCGCGTAATCGCCGGGATCCCAGGCGAGCGTCGCGAGCGACGCGTGCGGCAGTAGCAGGGTGGACTGTGGGCCGACGCGCCTGGCCCGCGTGCCGGGCTGCTGGCGGGTGAGTCGCACCATCCCGTTCAGCCATAGGCGCTCAAACAGCGTCAGCTCCTGGGCGACCTGGATCTCGATGTCCGTCTGGTGGTCGCCGGTGGACAGATCGAACAGGTCGTTCGGGGAATCTTGATGGCCGGTCGGCAAGCGCACGACGATCGCGCCGCTCAACGCGTACGCGCGTGTTTCGAGCAGCCGATACTTGGCCTGCAGCTCGACGTCGCCCGCGAAGAAGCGCAGCCGGCGCGTCGTGTTGGCGATCGGCCCGAACGCGTACGTCGTATCCGCGAGTACCGAGTCGAGCCGTTGGGCGGCGCCGGGCGCCCCGAGGTTGCCGGTGCTGTCGAGCTGAAACCCCGCGTGCACGTTCACGCGCACGAGCGGCACCGTGACGCCCACTGCGATGCGATTGGTGACGCCGAACTCGAGAGCGAGCGGGGTCACGCGCCGCTCGGCGCGTACGAACAGAGGCGTGAAGTTGTAACGGCACACGAGGAACCCCGTGACCCGCGTGCAGCTAAACGCGGGATGGGTCTCGCTGAACAGCGACGCGCCGATCGGCTGCTCGTGCCCGCCGGTTGTGAATTCGCGCTCCCACGTCGTGATGACCGGCTCGAAGGTCACCCGGAACGTCCCGGCGCGCGGCGTATCGGTGCGCGGGACAGCCTGTCCCTGACCAACTGCCGGCGCGAGCACGGACAGCGCGAGAAAAAGCGGCAACGGTGAACCGCCCGTTGCCGCTGTATGCCGACCGTTACTGCGCATTCCCGCCCATTAACACCTAGTACCGCTCACACGACTCCGAGTTCAGGGAATCGCGGGAATCGCTGTGCCGTACTTCGAATTGATCAGGATGCGCAGCGTGTCAGCCAGGACCCGGTGACTGCTGGAACTCGGGTGCACGCCATCCAGCGAGAACGCCCGGCCGAACGGCCGCCGTACCGCAACCGTATCCCCAGCGTTTCCTTGGGGGAAATACGGGAATTGACGGACCTGGGCGGTATCGGCCGCGAGCGCAGCGAATTTGACGTTGGGATCGAGGTAAGCCCAGCCGCGCGCTGTCGCTTGCGAAGATATGTACGTGTTGTACGCGATCACTGCACCGACCAACTTGATCAACTCTTTGGGCACGATGACCGCGGCGACGGTATCGGCGCAATCGAGATTCTTTGACGCCCCAGCCTGTGCCGCCGCGAGCAAAGTGGCTCCATAGGGGAACGGCACCAGGGTCGAGTCCCCACGTGCTCCTGGGATGAGTGTGGCGACCGGAGCGCAGTTGTTGCTCACCGTGAATGTGGGCGGGAATGCGGCGCCAGGGACCAGACCGTTCTTGATCGCCCAGTATGTCGCCCCGCGGCTGAAGAGCGGGAGCCCTGCGACGTTCGCGACGCCAATCAGCACGACTCCCTGCGGCCCTGCGGCCGCGACGGTGTCGAGCAGCGCGCCGTAGCGCGCTTGGAAATTGGCGACTGATGTGATCTTCGTGCTATCGCCCCCGTTCGGAGAGCTGGTTGCGGCTCCCAGCACATCGTTATTCCCGATCCAGATCGATACGAACGTTGGCTCCGCCCGTCGCAGCATCTGCACCTGCGTGAGCCCGCCGAGGATGAACTGTGTCAGGGCGTTCGCGTTCGATGCCGTGTCGAGATTGTTGTAAAGGTCGATAACCTCGGCCGAGGGCACTGCGGTGTTGCTGATGAATGGCGGCGGCTCCGATGGAATCCGACGCAGATAGCAGGAGGTCCCGGTGCTGGTCGGATAGCCTGGCGGCGTGAGCCGGGCTTGTGTAAAGACATTCGTGAACGGCGGCGGGCAGCCCGGGTTCGTGAGCGATGGCACGAAGAACGGCGAGCGCATCGCATGCGCGAGCAGCACGGCGTACGATCGCTGTTGCGTGCTGTCGTTGATCCCGGCCGATTGGACGCCTGCCGTGACCGAGTTGCCCATCGATACGTAGCGGTCGAACAGCGGATCGACCGGGATGTTCGCGAATGGCCGGTTCAGTTTGTCGTTGTTGCACGCGGCGGCAGCCAAGAGGAGTCCGAGGACTGCGGCCGAGAATCGCTGGGTCCGAATCATGAGTCGCGGGTCCTCAGAAGGAGACGGAGACCCCGGCCCCGAACAGATGGGCCGAGAACTGGTAAAGACCGGTGTTGCCCTGCGCGATGTTCACGGTGCCGCGCCGGTCTTGCTGTCGGATGTACTGGTAGGCGAGGTCCGCATGCCAGTGCGGATTCAGGGCGACACCAGCGCCGATCGTGAATTCGTTGCGCGCGCCTTCGGGCAAGAGGGGCGTCACGAACTGCGCGGGGGACGCGCCGGTGTGATAGAGGTATCCGCCACGCAGCTTCACCTTGCTGTTGTACTGATACTCCGTTCCGAAGCGGAACCCGTGCGTGCTTTTGTTCAGCGGGTTCAACGTCAGGTCGGGCGTGCCCGCGTTCGCGAAATCGATATTGATGTTGTTGAACCAGCCCCAAACGACGTACTGATAATCGGCCATGAACATCCACTCGGCGTTTGCCTTGTACGCAAAGCCGATCGATCCCTGCGGGGGCATGATGATGGACGTGGAGACGCCGCCGTTTGCGAGCGGGCCACCGCTGGCAAACTCGGGCGCGAGCACGGCATCGACCGGCGTCCCGGCCGGTAGGCATGCCGGGCACGTTCCAATCGTGTCTGGAACCACGAGTCCGGTCGGGACCTGAGCAAACGTCGCGTCACCGTCGTAATCGATCTTCTTCCGCGTGAGCCAATGCCCGCCGATGCTCAGCTTGTCGGTCACCTGCCAGATGCCGCCGAAGTTGACTGCGAAACCGGTCCCGGTGGCGTCGAGTACGCCGTCGGCGAAATCAGTGCCGGTGGGCACCCCCAGCATCGCGAACGTCGTCCCGACGGGCAGACCCGCCCCTGCGCGAAGCGCGTCGGGCACGAGCTGGGTCGAGAGATCGGCCCGCTGGCGCAGCTTGAGATGGCTCGTGATATACGCGACGCCGATCCCGAATTTCAGCTTGGACGTGATCTGATAGCCGAGCGTCGGCTGGATATAGATCGACCGCACGTCCGTGTTATAGCCGAGGAACCGGCCCGAGAAGTTGTTGCCGTCCCACTTCGTTTCGAGTCCGTACGGCGCGTATAACCCGATGCCCCCCGTGAGCTTGGGGCTGAACGCGTGCGTGACGTAGACATTCGGAACGGGGATCAGCGGGTTCTTGAGATCGCTGCGGGTGCCGAGGAAGTCGTCAGTGAAGCCACCTTGTGCGCCGATCAGGGTGACGCCACCGCTCACGTGGGTCCCGGACAGCCCGGCCAGTCCCGCCGGACTGAAGAAGATTGCGGACCCGTCGGCACAGGGCAGCGCCGCGCTGACGCCGGCCCGCCCCATCGCGCAGGTGTTATGCTCGTAAACACCGAACCCCTGACCGCTTAGCGGGGCGGGGGACGCGGCGACAAGCGCAAACGCGCCGGCGAGCAGCATGAACGCAAACCGCCGCATACGTGTTCTCCGCAAGCAATTAGGGTGAGATGGTGAATAAGGCCGCGATACGGTAGCATTGGCCACAATCATTGTCAACGCAATGCCACGACCCGCGATAGACCTGTTTCACAAAACCTTTGGGACAATCCCTAGGTCCGCAGCGTCGGCACCGGGTCGCGTCAACCTCATTGGCGAACACACCGATTACAACGGTGGTCCCGTGCTCCCCATCGCCATCGCCGAGCGCACGAGCGCGGCTGTGGGTCCCGGGGTCGACGGTGATGCCGCCGTCCTCGAAGCGATTTCGACGCGCGATAACAAGCTCGTTCGCGTGAAGTGGCAGGAGGAACTGCCGAAGGGGTGGGCCGCTTACGTCGCAGGTGTGTTGCGCGAGCTGTGGGCGCTCGAGGTATTCCCGCCGGATGGTCCGGTGCGCGTCGCGGTCGCGTCCGATGTGCCGGTGGGCGCGGGACTCGCGTCGTCGGCAGCGCTTTGCGTCGCGGTCGCCAAGGCGCTTGCTCCCGCCCTCACGGCTCGACAGATCGCTGGAGTGGCGTTCCGCGCGGAACACGACCATGTCGGGGTGCGCTGCGGTGTGATGGATCAAACGATCTCGGCGCTTGCGAAGCGCGATCACGCGTTGCTGTTCGAGTGCGCGTCGCTTGAGGCCAAGCAGATCCCATTCGACGCACGACTGTTACTGGTCGATACTGGGGTGCGTCACGATCTCTCCGGCGGTGGTCTCAATCAGCGCAGGGCTGAGTGTGAAGAAGCGGTGAAACGATTGAAGGTCGAGCTGCCGGAGCTCGTCTGGCTTGCGAGTTGGCGGGCGGAATGGCTGCCGCGGCTCAAGCGCGTGCTGCGCGAGCCGCTGCGCGCGCGCGCGGTCCACGTGGTGAGCGAAACGGCACGGGCGCGCTTCGGCGCGCAGCTCCTGGAGCAGGGCAAGCTGAAGCGGTTTGGGCAGCTGCTCTATGAGTCACATGAGTCCTGTCGCAGACTCTACGAGTGCAGCGCTGCCGAGCTCGACACGATCGTGGGCGCCGCAAAGCGGGCCGGTGCGCTCGGCGCGCGGCTTACCGGGGCGGGGTGGGGTGGGGCGGCGATCGTGCTCGTGAGCAAGCGCGACAGCAAGACGATTCCTGCAATACAGCGGGCGTACGAGCGGGCCTACGGGAAGACGCCGCCGATCAGCGACGTGAAGGCGTCGGCGGGAGCGCACACGGAGCGGCTATAATTCAGCCTCTGCTCGGGTGGCGAAATTGGTAAACGCAAGGGACTTAAAATCCCTCGGGGGCAACCCCTTGCAGGTTCGATTCCTGCCCCGAGCACATGACCAGCAACACCGTGACGTGACGCAACCCCTTGCCAGCCCAGGCGAAACGCCACACCTTGGCCCGGGAATTCACACTGAGACCGGATGCGCTTGGGGGGAGCGCCCCCCTCCCGTGCCAAGGTCGGCGAAGGACAGTCCTATGCGGCTGCGGCTCATTCTTCCCGCGCTGGGCTGCAGTGCGTTCATGGTTGGCTGCGGACTCGCGGAGGTTTTTGGCTCACCACAGGTCGGGAACGTCGTCCTGACGTACACCGGGCCCACCACGGTGTACGTGAATGACACGATCCCCGTTGCCGTTAACGTAACTGTCGCGGGCGCCTCTGTACCCAACCCGCACCTCTCCATCACGTCGTCGAATACGTCGATCATCGTGCTCTCTGCGCGTTCCGACACGCTCATCGCGCGCAGCCGTGGCCTTGACACGCTGACGATCAAGCTCGTCGCCTCGATCTTCACAGATTCCTTTCCGACCATCCTGCAGCAGGTCCGGGTCAACCCGTGAAGTGCTTCCAGTGCGGCACCGAGCTTCCGGAAGGCACGCGGTTCTGCGGGCACTGCGGAGTAAAGGTCTCCGATCCCGATGCCGCGACGATCATGGTGGAACCGGAGGAATCGGAAGTGATGCTTGCCCGCATGCGCCGCATCTTCGTGGGCGAGTACGAGGTCGAGCGCGAGCTCGCGCGCGGCGGCATGGCGATCGTCTATCGTGCGACCGAAACGGCGCTCCGGCGGTCCATCGCGCTGAAGGTGTTGCGGCCAGACATCGGCTTGAGCGCCGCTGCGGCCGAGCGCTTTAAACGCGAAGCCCAGACGGTCGCGTCGCTGGACCACCCGAACATCATCCCGGTGTACCGCGTCGGGCAGCTGGGTGGCTTGTTTCACATCGCGATGAAATTCGTCGAGGGCCGCTCACTCGACGCGATTCTGGACGCGCAGGGCGCGCTGTCCGTCCCCGTCACACTCGCCGTCCTGCGGGAAGCCACTCGCGGGGTTGCGTATGCAAACGAGCGGGGAATCGTGCACCGCGACGTAAAGGCCGCGAACATCCTCATCGACACCGACGGTCGAGTCGTCGTCTCCGACTTTGGCGTCGCGCTGCGCACGAGTGACGTCACGCTGACCGCCGCCGGGACGTTGATTGGGACGCCGGCGTACATGAGCCCGGAGCAGTGCTCCGGGCTGCGGGCGGGGCCGCAGAGCGACCAGTACTCACTCGCCGTCGTCGCGTTTCAAATGCTCGCCGGCGCACCGCCTTTCCAGTCCGACACGCTTGCGGGAATTATCCAACATCACTTCTTCACGCCACCGCCCGACGTGCGCATCGCGCGCCAGGATATTCCCCCTGCCCTGTTCGACGTCATGGCCCGAGCGCTCGCGAAGAACGCGAGCGACCGGTTCGACTCGACGGGAGACATGCTGGTGGCGCTCGAGGCGATTCCGTTCAGCGACGCGGATCGCCGCACGAGCCTGCGAGTGTTGCGGGATCTCGCGCGCGGGGAGAGCGCTCCCCGCATTACTACCGGCGTGCTGCCCCCATTGCCCGACATGCCCACGCTCGCGGTGCCTCCCTCGCGGCCCCGGGCGCGGCGGTTGTCACCCGTCATCGGCTACGCCGCAGCGCTCGCGCTCGTCGCGCTCGGAGGATGGGTCGTCAGTCGCACCGCCAACGCACGGACCGAAGCTCCGCTGTCGACCGCAGTCCCACCCGACACCGTACGCGCGCGTCCCCCGGTGGCTTCCAGCTCGGCGGCGCCGGCGCGGCCGACTCCTGTCGCGACCGGCAAGCTCCGGATGCTAACCAGCCCACCCAGCGCCGAGATTCTGTTGGATGGCCGCCGCGTGGGCGTGGGGAGTGTGGTGGACCTCCGGGTCCCTGTGGGACCGCGGCGCTTGCGCGTGCAGGCGACCGGCTACGAGCCATGGGACACCACGATCGTCGTGCAAGCGGGCGCCACGCATAGACTAGGTCGAGTGACATTACGGGTGCCGGGCGAGTGAGCCGAGGGCTCTTCGGCTTGCTATGCCTGTGGGCGTTACCGCTGTGCGCGCGAGCGCAAGACAGCACCGCAGCGAGACTGCTCCAGGCCCGCGATCTGTACGAGCGACTAGAGTTGGAGCGAGCACTCCCGTTGTTGCGGGAAGTGGTCTCCCCGAATTGGCCGTTTGAGGTGACGGCGCCGCAACGGGTGGAAGCCAATATCTATCTGGGCGCGACGCACATGTTGCTGGGTGCGCGCGATTCCGCCGTGGCCTATTTCCGGGCGGCTCTGGAGCGCGACGCGTTCGCGGATCTCGATCCCTCCCGTTTCACACCCGGCCAGCTCGACGCGTTTCAAGCGGCGCGTCGTGCCGTGTTCGCCGTCGGCGTTCGACCGGTCACGCCGACGCGGCTCGATCCGCGCACCGGCCGGATGACGTTCACAATCGTCGCCACGCACGCGGCGTCGGTGCGCTGCGAAATCCGCCTCGGCCCCCCCTCCCCCCAGCAGGCGATCGTGTTTCCCCTGTTCGTCGGCGAGATCGAGGGTCGCCTACGAGAGATCGATTGGGACGGCATCCTGCCGAACGGTCAGCTCGCGCCGTCAGGGCGGTACGCGTTCGTCTTGCTCGCGCGCAGTGGGATGCAGCGGCGGGCCGATTCGGCGAGCGCGTTCTTCGACGTGCAGCAGGAGGTCCCGGCGTTAGAGGACACGGTAGCGGACTTGCAGTCGAGTGACCTGCTCCCCGAGCGCTACAGCAACTCCACGGCTACCAGCGATCTGCTGAAGGGCCTCGCAATTGCCGCCGGGGCGTTCGTCCTCGGCAGCGTCGCGAGTAATCGGGACCTGGGGCGTTCGCACGGCATGGCGACGGCGATGGCGGCCGTCGGCGTAGCCACGGGTGCGACGCGCTTTTTCACGCGCCGCGGGGGGAGCCGGCCGGAGAATGTCACGGCGAACGCCCGTCGGCGCGCCGACCGCGCAGCGGCCAACGAACAAATCCGCCAGCGTAACGCCGCGCGTATCGCTCAAACCGTTCTGGTCATCACGCCCGCTGCCGGCAGCGCCCATTGACGTGGGCTCGCACCGTGTGGCAGTGCGGAACAGCGTTCGTTCCCGTCCTCGGCGTCTGCACCGCTTCTGCGCAGTCGTCGTGGGTCGCCAGCGCGGACATAGCGATCGTCGAGCATCGGGTAGACGCCGGATTTGGGAGCGAACGTTTCAGCGGGTGGACACTCGGCTTGGAAGTGGCACGACGGTTCGGCCGGCGTGTGACGGTCCGGGTGGCGGGGCAGGGTGGGCAATTGCAGCCGGCCGCGAGCGGGGACCTCGATCGCCGGATCGGAGAGATCGAAGCAGGTGCGCAAGTGGCTGCGGGACGCTGGTGGGCGTTGTATGGTGCCGTGACACGACGTGCGGTGGCGAGTGACGCCGCTCGCCAACGCTGGCTGTTCGGCCGGGTCGGGGTGGAGGTGCACCCGGCGTTTACGGGTGAGAACCTGCGCGCGATCGGCCGACTCGGCATGATCCCCGCGACGCGAGTGAGCGGTCTCCCCACCGGATCCGTCTCATTGGACGGTGCGGTGGGCCTCGAGTACGAACGGAGCGGCGTCACCCTCGGTGTCGTTTACGGGCTCGAGCGTTTCGGTTTTCCATCCGTCAACGGGATCCGCCGCGCGGAGCAGGTCAGCGCGTTCACGTTACGCGGAGGACTGCGCTGGCCGCGGCGCCAGCAGCGTTGAACTTCACCACCGATCACAGGCCGAAGCGCAGCGACCGATCGTCGCGTGAGATGCATCACGTTGCTGTGAACCTTCCACGCCGAGACCGTGTAGTTAGCGCCGAACTTCCTCCTGGGAGGCTCGGCAATGAGCATGCGATTGATGGGCGCACCGCTGCTGCTCGTGTGCTGCGCCGTGATTACGTCACCGTTGCACGCGCAGCGCTCGCATTTCGGGCCGCATGTTGCATACAACTTCGATATCAAGGAAACGGCGATCGGCGCGCAGCTTCATTTGCCCGTCGACCGGCGTGTCGAGCTGTATCCCTCGTTCGACTACTACCTGGTGGATTCCGGCTCACTCCTGGGCTTCAGCGCTGACCTGAAGTTCTGGACACCCAGAGACCCGCTGTACCTGGGTGGCGGTTTGAACGTGCTGCGCACCGGCGGTGGAGGCACATCAAACAACGACACCGGTTTCGACCTATTCGCGGGGTTGGAGACCCGCTTCGGCGTGTCGCATCCCTACATCGAGATCCGCGGGCTGTTTCATGACGGATCGTCATTGCAAGGCGCGTTCGGCATCAACATCACGCTGTACTGATGTGGCCGGGGACCGGGTCCGGAACATGTCAAGTCCAACTCACATGCAACCTTTCGTGCGGTCCCTGCGTCTTACCCTCTGAACGATTCGAACATGTCTCTAGCTGGAGGATGCGATGCGCGGCCTGACCCTGCTGGTAGCGACGATCCTGACATTCGGATACGGCTTCGCCGCCCAAGCCGCCATGACCGTGGACCGCGCGGAGACGTTCCGCCGCGTCGCGACTACGGTCGACACCCCGAGCCCCGCGGCAGACGCTAACCGCGTCTGGTATGGTGGGATGCTGGCCCCCATTACCGTCGAGGCTCCTCCCCCAGATAAGTGTACGACCTAACAGAAGCACGGACCGCCCGCGCAGTTTCGGCGGGCGGTCGCGCATCGGCGCGAAACTTATAAGATTGAAGGTGCGTACCACCCCGTAACCATGGACATGACTGTGGACCAGGCAGCCACGACACCCGCAAAACGTTTCTGGCGCACGTGGCGTCGCGAGCTCGTTCGCGGCGGCGTGCTCTTTGGTTTGGTGGTCTGTGCCGGCCTCTTCATTCGGAGCATCAAGGTCCACGTCCCTTCGCCCCTCGGCACGCTCGGCTCGTTCGGCGACTTCAATTGGGGTGACGGGGAAGCCAACGACCTCTTTGGCCACGGTCGCGAGGTCGGCGACGCGTGGGATTACCGCGCCCTGATCAAGCCCACGCAACACGTCTGGATCCGCAACACGAACGGCCCGATCGAAGTCGTTGCAGGAACCGGCGACAGCCTCATCGTTCATGTCGAGAAGAGCTGGCGTAGGTCGGACCCGCAGAGCGTGCAGATCATTCCCGTGCTCACCGAGCGTGGTCTGACGGTGTGCGCGGTGTGGGAAGCTCGCGAGCGCCGCTGTGAGGAAGGCGGCGATTATCGCATCAATGGCGTCAAGAAGAATGACGTGGCGGTACGCTTTACCGTGCAGCTGCCGCGCAACGTTCCCGTGGATGCGTCCACGGTCAACGGCGAGCTGCAAATCGACGGCGTGAGTGCGCCAGTGGACGCGAAGACCATCAATGGTCGCGTTGCGGTGAATACCTCAACGGGTCCGGTCAATGCGACCACGATCAATGGCAGCATCGAAGCCAATATGCAGGCGCTGACGACCGGTGACGTGCACCTCACCACCGTCAATGGCTCCGTGAGCGCGGGACTGCCCCGCCAGATCAATGCGGAGATCGACGCCCAAACGGTGAACGGCCGCGTGGAAACAGACTTTCCCGTGAAGATCGTCGGGAAGATCAGTCCCCGGCACTTGCGTGGCACGATCGGCAACGGCGGGGCGACGCTGAAGCTCGTCACGGTCAACGGGTCCATCACGCTGCACGAGGCGGGTGCCACTCCCAATCCACATCCGGGAATGGCACCCAGGGCGCCACGCCATCCGCACGCGCGGATTCCCGCGCCGGAGCGACCTTAGGGCGTTGGTGGTGCCGCGGCCGCCCGGCCGATGCTAAAGGGCCAGCGTCCCGGGTACATGGTCGCGAAAGCGTAAACCATCAGACACGCGCCGGTCAGCGAGATGTTCTTCCAGAACTGCGCCGCCTGATTCGCCGCCATCATCGGATCGGCGATTCCCCAAAACTTGTGAACCATGAACGCCGCGGGAATGAGAAACGCGGCGATGAGCAACGCCCCCCACCGCGCCTGCACACCCAGCAGGATGCTCAGTCCTCCCGCGAGCAGCATGACACCCGCGACTGCTGTCAGGACCGTCGGCGCGGGGACGCCCGATGCTCCGGCGTACTGCGCGTACATGCTGAGCTTCGTGAGATGATTGAAGCCCGAGTAAATAAAGAAGAAGGAAAAGACGATCCGCCCGATCAGCAGCACTAGACCACCCATGAGTTACCCTCCCAGGTAGCGCGCGACTTCCGCAGGGAACGTGCGTACATCGATGGGCTTCGTGATGTAGCCGTCAAATCCGGCGGCGCTGGCGCGCGCGCGATCATCCGGCAACGCGTACGCGGTCAGCGCGACGACCTTCCACGAGCGCTCGGGTAAGCCTTTCAGTTCCTCCAGCAGCGCGTATCCATCACGACCCGGCAGCTGGATGTCCAGTAACACGAGGTGGGGGGCGGGCTGGTGCGTCCGTACGATTTCGGCCAGCCGGTCGCCGTTCGGGAGTCCGATGACCTGATGTCCCTTAATGGTGAGGAGCGTCGTGAGCAGCTTCAGGTTGTCGGGCTGATCTTCGACGATGATGATCGTGGCCACGCTCACCTGGCCTCTGGCAGCGTAAACCAGAAGGTGCTGCCTTTCCCCATCTCGCTTTCCACGCCCATCGTCCCGCCGTGCAGCTCGACCAGCTGGCGAGACAGGGCGAGGCCCAGTCCCGTGCCTTCATACTTGCGACTCGCCGAGGCGTCGAGCTGGGAGAACTCCTTGAACAGCTTCGGCTGATCCTCCGAGGCGATCCCGATTCCCGTGTCGCTTACCGCAATTCGTACTTCGGAGATCGACCCACCGTTGACGAGAGCGGCCACAACGGTGATCCGCCCACCATCGGGCGTAAACTTGATCGCGTTGGAGAGCAGGTTGAGCAGCACCTGCCGGACGCGCCCGGGATCCGCCTGGACGCGCAACTCGGCCGGCGGCGGAGTGACGACGAGCGCATGCTGATGCTTCTGCAGCTGCGCCTGCACGCTGCTCGCCGCTTCATTGAGCAATCCGGCGAGCTGGACCGACTCCGGCTTCAGCTCCATGCGCCCCGCCGCAATACGCTGGAGATCGAGCAGCTCGTTGATCAGCTGTAACAACTGCCGGCCGTTGCGAGCGACGGTGTCGAGAAAATCCCGCTGTTGAGCGGAGAGAGCTGCGCCGAGATCCTCGGTGAGGAGCAAATCCGTGAATCCGATGATGCTGTTGAGGGGTGTGCGGAGCTCGTGCGAGATGTTGGACAGGAACAGATCCTTGGTCTTCATCGCGCCGTCGAGCTCGGTGTTGAGCTGTTCCAGCCGTTGGGCCGTTTGTCGCACTTCGACGGCCAGCCGGCGTGTGTTGTGGTGCGCGGACCCGCGCTCGCAAGCGATCGCGAGGTTCGGCGCCGCCTGCTCGAGCGCCGCGCGCTCCTCAGGACCGAAGGTTGTCCCCGGCAGGACGCCCAAAACCCCCACCAGCTTGGTACCGCCACGCAGCGGCACGAGCACGAGGCCTTGCGGCACCGCCGCGGTTAACCGGAGCTGATGGCGCACCGGCTGCACGGCCTCGCCGTGATAGTGGATCGCCTGCGTGGCATTCCCAACAAGATCCCGCATGGTTGCGCGGGAGACGGGGCGCGCTTCCACGCCGCGCGCCGCGGTGGGTGCCCACTCATTCGCATCATAGGCTGGCTGGTACAGTACGATCCCCGTCGCCCTCGTCGCGCCGGCGATGACGCCGAGCGCCTGGCTCAGTCCGGTCGTCGCATCATCGGCCGAGGTATTGAGCGCGGCGAGAAGCTGTGACAGGTACGCCTGCAGCTCTTCACGCGACGTGAGCGTCTTTGCCATCTGATTCACGCCGCGGGCGATGACGCCGAACTCGCCAGCCTGATCCTCCGGCAGCGGCTCGATGAACTGACCCTCCGCGACGCGCAGGAGTGCCTGCGAGATGCGCGCGAACGGCGCCGCGAGACGGCGACGATTGTACCAGAACCCGAGACCCAGTACGGCGAGCATCGCCACGAAGAGCACCGTCGACGCGAGCGCCGCCTGGACGGCATCGTCGCCCGCTTCGGCGGCGATCTCGGCAGCCGCCGCTTCGTGCATCCGATCGAGCCGCTCCGCGAGGATGACCATGGCGGCCTGCGTGGCGCGCGCGCTCCGCCACGTCGCGACCTGCGTGACCAGGCCCACGAGCGCCACGGCGATGAACGTCGCGGCGAAGAGTCGAGTGATGCTTGGTGCGGCCCCCG
>WNGP01000663.1_pt1 | contig 55961 bp, 57 predicted proteins | sample 5407671 | NCBI WGS metagenome assembly WNGP01 (sample SAMN13153381, study PRJNA577476) | soil metagenome | isolation source: 40 cm soil or saprolite under Garry oak tree replicate 2 | place: USA:California | collected 2016-06-15 | reverse complement strand
AATGTGATTACGTCTTCCATAGGAAGGGGCAGCCGATCGGCAATTTCCAGAGAGCGTGGAAGTCAGCCTGCAAACGGGCTGGTGTCTCAGGAAGGTTATTTCATGACCTCCGACGCAGTGCTGTGCGGAACTTCGTACGGGCCGGCGTTCCCGAGCGCGTGGCCATGGCGATTTCCGGCCACAAAACGCGCTCGGTCTTCGATAGATACAATATTGTCGCCGAGCGTGATCTGCACGAAGCAGCTACCCGGCTCGAGAAGCACCTGGCCGATTGCCCGCCAGTGACGAAAGCTCTGGAATCGTAACTCCTGGCCCGCCCGCAGAACGCTGTCCCCCGCAATGGTGTAGATTTAGCAAGTTCAGTATTCCTCGTAGGTTCTCCGCGGCCGTTATGCTCGACCGACATCGCGAGCTTTCTTCTTTGTTCGGCAGGCAAATAGGTTTCAACTGGGATACGAGTGAAATCATTTTTGGTTTCAACTGGGATACGAGTGAAATCATTTTTTGACCGCAAGATAGCAGTGCGTGTACGCTGTCCGGCATGCCCCGAAAAGTTAAAACGGCTTTATATATTCGGCACGAGCAATTGAAGCGATTAAAGAAAATTGCGGCGGCCCGCGATGTCAGCATTGCTAGTCTTGTGCGCCAAGGCATCGATTGGGTGATCACAAAATATTCCAGAACGTCTTGACATTGTCTATACGTGTGATAGAGTACGAAAATGACGAGCGCACCGAGCAAGTGCTCTAACACCTGCCCGGTGCTGACCCAACCGCCTGCAAGGAGGCGACATGGGCTTCGATCAGCCTACTCAAATCGCATTTTCCTCACAAGTTGGCGCCTCCTTCGGCGGTCCTTTCCCCGCATATCTACAAGCTCTCGTGCCGTCCGGATTTCCTGAGCCTAAGCGGGAGCACTGCTGGCCTCAGATGCTTTTTGCTGCCCTGATTGGTGCAGCCGTAGCGTGGGTCCCCGACAAATGGAAGCGGGCTGGATAGCCAAATGGGCGAATGGAAAGCACCCCTGAGCCTGCGCATCCGGCCGAGCCTCCGGCGGGAGATGGAAGCGCTGGCGGCACGCGAGCAAAGGACAGTGGGGAATCTTGGCGAGGTGTTACTCGAGTGGAGTATCGAAAAGCTGAAAACTGCCGGTAGCACAGAGCGATTGCTGAATCGTTCGGTACCTATACCGAGGCGTCGAAGAGAAGATTGTCCGCAATAGCTCTCGCCACGATCAATTCGTTGAAAACGAAAGGGTACCAACGATTCTGTTATCGTGCCGCGCCAAGCAGTTTGGCAGGTAAAAACCTTCTCGTGTTTCCATTGCTTACCGCACTGTTCGGCTTGAAGCTCCTGACCAATGAGAATTTCAACTGATCGACAATACTTAGACCGTCGATTACAGACGATGGCCCAAGTGACAACCGGAATTTAGCCTTGGGGGATAATCCCGCGTTCTTACCCACCCTTCATTTCCTGCCTTACAACTTATGATGTCTATCATAGCGTCTGCTTTGCACTGGTTTCCGGCCAGCTATCGGCGGAAAAGAGGCTTGCAGACATGTCTAAGCGCGGCAACGGGTACGGCAGCGAAACTCGCGTCAATATCCTCAAAAAGGTCAAAGTCGGCGGGAGCTGGAACCTCTACCCCGCCGTGGTGGAGCCTAACGGTAAACTCCGCGACAAGGTCCGCGTGCGCGGTAAGGTCGGGGTTCATCCCGAGGGATACTACTACATTGAGTGGTGGCAGGACGGGAGAAAACGCGAACAGATCAAAGATCGCGCCGAAGTCGTGGACCGCGCGCGTCGCAAAGCCCTTGAACTGGAAGCGAACCGCGCGGGTATCGAAACCATTCAAGAAAACGGGAACGGCAGAGGGCCCATGGTTGCCGAGGCCGTCGCCTCCTACCTGAAGGACATGGAGCCCCCTCAGCGCGAACCCAAGACCTACATGGCTTACAAGTATTGCCTGGAACTTTTCGCCGGCACCTGCGCGAAGCGCTACATCCAGGATGTGAAGCGGGAAGACCTGCTGGCGTTCATTCGCAAGCTCTATGAGCTGAATTGCGGGCGCGCACGGCATACAACCGGGCCGTTATTGTTTCGCAGCTCCTAAAAGCAAATGGGATCAGCAAGCTGCTGCGTAATCGCGACTGGCCAGAGTATGTTGAGCCGATCCGTCCTATCTACGAGGAAGAGGAGATTCAGGCGCTTCTCAAAGCGTGTGATGGAGATGAGCGCATACTCTATCTTTGCTACCTTCTGACGGGTCTTCGCGACAAAGAAATGCGCCATTTGACTTGTCGCGACATAGACTTCCGTACCCACGTGGTACGCGTGACCAGGAAACCCGTCTATGGGTTCAAGCCTAAAAACAAGGAAGAGCGCGAAGTTCCTGTGCCCGCGTCACTGGTCGGGGCGCTCAAGAAATACAAGGCATCAAAGAAACCGAACGCGGATGGTCTAGTCTTTCCGAACGAGTCGGTCCGGCCAGACAAGCGGCACGAATTCAAACTCAAGCGGATCGCCTTCCACGCGAAGTTGAATTGCGGACAGTGCGTGTCGAAGCACGGCAACAAATGTTCCGAAGGTCCCTATTGCTCGAATTTCTTTCTCCACAAATTCCGGCACACGTTTGCTACGCGGAATTTGCAGGATCACGTCTGTGACATCGAGACGCTCCAAAACTGGATGGGACATAAGGACCTGGCTTCTACGATGGTTTATTTGAAGGCAATGCGAAACAAGGACGTGATGGCGCGAGTAAATTCTAGTGAACTGGCGGCGCTGGCCGTGTGAGGCGATGGAGTTCAGGGATCCGCTTGAAGGGGAATGGCTGGTTTGAGAAAATTGCATTACGCCAAAGAATTCACCAAGAGAATCGCGGCGAGACAGTGGATAAGAGAGGCATGGCTTGGCGGAAGATTGAAGTGAGCCAGCATTTCCCCGATGAGCTTACCGCTATCCCTGACAGGCAAATATCAACTCGTTGTTCTCTCCTCCGAAGGTGATTCGCAACTTGCTTACCTTGTCTCGCGGCTCGATCATGCCCTCAATATCTCTTTCAGTCAGCTTGGCGTCAACGTAAGCAAATTTCTTGTTCGCGTGATGACTGGGACGAGCAGCGCGAGATTGGACCGGAGTCTGCCGACTGTCGCAGTATTCTTTGGATCGATCTCGCCACCGCGACTGGCGGCGCAAGACGTTCCGATGCTCGACCAGCTTTTGGCGGATGGGTCATTGATTATCCCAATCGTGGCCGATGCAACGAAATTCACCGCTTTCGTGCCGTCGCAGATCGCCGCCCTAAATGGTATCTCACTCTCAGACTGTGGTGCAGAATTCGAACGGCTAGCGTCCCGCGTCCTGGAAGGTTTCGGGCTACTTCGGGAGAAACGCCGGCTGTTCATTAGCTATCGTCGGGTCGACACGAGCGGCGTTGCTGCCCAGTTGTATGAGGCGCTTGACGCGGCTGGCTTCGATGTGTTTTTGGATACACACGGAGTGCTGCGACCTGGAGAGCCTTTCCAAGACGTTCTTTGGCATCGGCTCGCCGATACCGATGTGGCACTCTTGCTCGACTCTCCTGGGTTTCTGGCCAGCCGCTGGACCGAGGAAGAGCTAGCGCGTGCCAACACTTCGAATATTCAGATTCTGCAGCTTCTCTGGCCCGGGCAAACGGAAGGAGCGACGGCCGCTTTTAGCACGTTCTATCCGCTGACGGCGGAGGAGTTCACTGGAAAGGACACGCTGGGCCCAGGTGCGCGACTACTCGACCTCACCATAGCTAGGATCGTTGATGCCGTTGAGGGCTTGCGAGCTAGGGCTATTGGCGCTCGCCTCTCTTTTTTGGTGCGTGAATTTGTACTCGAGGCTCGAAAGGCAGGGCTAGCCGTACACACAACGTTAGAGCGCGCATTGGTTGTTTCTGGCCGTGGTGGCCAAAGGATATTGGTGCTACCGGCTATCGGTATACCGGACGCCGAGCGCTACGAAAATCTTGTCCAACTGCAGGAGCGGGAGCTGACGACGGGTCGAGCTTACGTTCTCCCCCCTATCCTCCTGTATGACCAGACTGGAATCCGAACTCGGTGGTTGCAGCATCTTAAATGGCTCAATAACAATCTTGCGTGCGCGCAAAGTGTCAGCCTTGTTGACGCCAAGAGTTGGTTAGGCGCCCTGGCTGCGAAAGGCACAATATGAACGCCATAACCCGTCCGAGAGTTTTTCTGTCAGCTAGTGTGCCCCTGCCGTCGCGCAACCCGACCTATTTCAAGACCGCGAACATAATTGCGATTCGAGATGCGGTGCGGGCGCTTACGATCGTCGTTTCTGAGAAACACATGAGCCTGGTCTTCGGTGGGCATCCAGCGATCAGTCCAATGATTCGCCTCCAGATCGCACAGACCGGTAATCGCGTCGGAGATCACGTAGTGATGTTTCAGAGCCGCTTTTTCGAGCGGCAGTTCCCAGACGACAATGCCGCGTTTGAAAAGGTGGAGCTGGTCGACGCAGTTCAAAATGACAGAGAAAAGAGCCTGCTATACATGCGCGAAGTCATGTTGGCGAAGCCTTTCGATGCAGGCGTCTTTATTGGCGGTATGGAGGGCGTCGAACAAGAGTTCGACATGTTTCGACACCTGCAACCGGGCATTCCAGTGTTTCCAATAGCTTCAACTGGTGCCGCCGCGGCTATTCTTTTTGACCGCGATGGCGAACTTCCGCATAGACACCCAGAGCTTCGCGATGAAATCAGCTATTTAACCCTGATGCGGGACCTAATTGCGCCAAACTGATAGCCTGAGCGGGAATACGCAGAAGCTGCTCGCTGACAACCTTGACTTGGTTGACTTGTAGGAGCGGATGGATGGCGCGTCGTACATTTTTTTCGTTCCATTACAAACCTGATGTGACACGCGCGTGGGTAGTTCGCAATTCCTGGGTGACGAAGCTCGCACAAGGAGAGCGCGATGATGCAGGGTTCTTCGACAGCTCAGTTTTTGAAGCCGCGCAGCGGGAGAGCGATGAAGCACTAAAGCGTTTTCTCAGAGAGGGACTGAAAAATACGACGGTAACTTGTGTTCTTGTTGGAAGCGAGACTGCTCTCCGCAGATGGGTCCGCTATAAAATCTTCCAGAGTTTCATGCGCGGGAATGGGTTATTAGCGATCCGCATCCACTCCATCCCAGGATTCAATAAATTGCCAAGCGCCGCTGGGTTCAATCCCTTCGACAGCGTAGCTTTTGCCATAGACGGCGATCAAATCCGTTTTAAGGAATACATGACTACAGGATGGCAGTTCGCACGCGACGTGGGGACAATACCGCTAAAGCATGCTGCCTACAACCTTGGCGGCCGTACAAACCACACGCTATCAAACCTGTTTCCAATCTACGACTGGGACACGGGAAATGGATACAAAAATCTCGGTGAATGGATTGATGCTGCAGCGACACAGGCAGGGCAGCAGGCATGAGGCACCGTTGAAATTACCGTGCCCGCAATCATCTGAGTGTGCGTCTGTATCCCCCGGTACGCCCTAGCTGTGTTTCCACACCGGTCACATTAAAACGAAAGCGGAGCATAGCTGGACTTACGCCATACTCCGCACAAGCATTGTCGTCGGAACGTCCTCTCCGCCTAATTGCAATCAGCGCTTCTCGCGGTAGCAATAGACAGCCACCCAGCCAGTTTGCCTCTTCTTCTTGGTCCTCGTTGTAAGTGCGAAGAGCCATCCTGCTCGATGAATTCATGAACATCATGGACGGTTCGTGCCCTAGGATGATGTGCGCGATTTCGTGTGCTACGCTGCTGTTCAAGCGAGTCTTCGCGTGGGAAGAATTGACCACAATAAGATGGTGGCTCCCGTCGCTTACCGTGATCGCGGACCAGCAATCACGGTGAACGCTTGCAAGGCGTAGCCGAACCTCTTCTCCCAAATCCGGCAAATCGTCGGGTTGCAACACAAAAACACCAAGAAGCTCAGCAAGCCGCAACGGGTCCAGCGGAGAACTTGCCGAAAGCTTGAGCTTCTGCCGTGCCCGAAGAGCCGTCTGTTCGCTCCACGTCTTAAAGCCACGCCGAAACATCGACTGGACGCTTCTGCGCGCGACGCGCCAATTCGCGAGATGCCACAACGATCAACTGAGCCAAGTCTGCAGCCGCATCCTCGGGCAAAGTCTGGTCGGCGCGGAGATGAACGGCAGCTACTAGCGTCTCATTCGAGGTTGGATTGCTCGCTGTCGAGATGTCTAGAATTTCGGCTGGATTCACTTTCAACCAGGAGCAGATTTTCTGGAAGGTTGCTATATCCGGGAGTCGCCCACTCTCGACGCGGGTCAGTGTTGCGGGGCTGATTCCAATTTGCTGCGCTACTTCTCGAATTCCCTTGCCACCTCTTCGATCCCTAAGCATAGCCCCCAGGCGAAGAAGGGTCATTCGTACACCTCCGTTTCACAAGTGAGTTTTAGTTTGACATAGGCAAAGCCCTGAGCTAGAATGCCTCATCACCAGTGAGGATAGACCCTCACTAGTGAAAATAGCAAGGAATAAGCAACAAGTAGTTCCTGTAGGCAGCCTTCGGCGGGGCTGCAGGAACTGGGGACCGATCCTTGCCAAACTGTATCTGTGAGTAGCTGCATCAGCGCTATCTGAGTTTCAACTGCAAGACATGGGGATATTCTCTCGCAGTTCCTAACCCTAAACGCTTTCAGCAATTCACAGCAAAAAAATTGAAAACAGGGGGCTTTTGTGTCTCGAAAAATTTTCTTCAGCTTTCACTATGAACGTGACGCCTGGCGCGCCAGCCAAGTCAGAAACTCGAACGTCGTTGCGAGCGAGGATGAGTATGGCTTTATCGATGCTGCGGACTGGGAATCCATCAAGAAAAAGGGTAACGCTGCGATTGAGCGCTGGATCGACGACCAACTCAAGAATGCCAGTGTGACCATAGTTCTGATCGGAGCGGAAACCGCCAGTCGTGAATGGGTTGCGCAGGAAATCCTCAAGAGCTGGAACCGCGGCAATGGAGTGGTGGGCATCAGAATCCACAACATCAAAGACCAAGATCAGAAAACCGATGTGGCAGGCCGCAACCCCTTCGATGATTTCAAACTGTCCGATGGCACTCTCCTGTCTTCGGTTTGCAAGACGTACGATTGGGTAACCGACGACGGCAGAAAGAACATGGGGGCATGGGCGGACGAAGCGGCGAATATACGCGCGAAGTATGACACCGACGACAAGGTCGTTGCCACTAACGAAGATAGTCGCAACAGCAGGGTCCAGAGCGTGTCGAGAGCAGCGACAGCGAGTGGTTATGCCCCAAGGGCACCATGGTGCCCCGACTATGCTGACGGAAAGCGATGAGGAATGGCTGCATAACAATTACCCTGGCCTTCTGCCGAGCAACGGCGCGGTTTCAGGGACCATCAATTTCACGGCGAGCTATGATCGTGACAAGAACAAATTCTTCATCTTGGATGAGGAGATTCCTGATGGAGCTACCTCGATGGTCCTGTCAGGGAGTTTTCAGATCAGTATCGCGGAGCGAACCGACAAATCCACTTCAAGGCTGCCGGCGCTTTATATTCAGGGAATAGATCCAATTCCTGCGAGACACTTTGGTCAAGCAGACAAGAGCGCGTGTGTCTGCAGTCCCTTCGAGGAGCAGGACTTTCTTGAACCTGAGTTTCAGTTCAGAGCGTTTCTGGAACAACTCGTCATCCCGTTTTTGTATGGGCAGCTTTTTTACTCCTCCGAAGGCCGTTGGCCATGGGCAGAATACACTCACGGGGCTACGGGAATCCTTGAAGCCTATTCCAAAATCTCCGATGGGAGCCGTGCAACAGAATGTCTTCGTCTATTGGCTCAAGACATGAATTGGAGAAAGATATGCTCAGCGCTCCAACAAAAGCCCCACATTAAGGGGCATACTCTTTGTTTTTGCGAGAAACCGGATCAAATCCGGCGGTGCCATCCTTCCGCTTTGGAAGGGGCTCGTCGGTTGCAACAGGACCTCCGGGAGCGCGGAATTCCGATACATCAACTTGGAGAACCAAATGTTCCGCTCCACTAGAGACGACACGCTAATCAAAACAGTCGAAGACCGGTACGGCATAGATCTTCATGCCCGTGGGGACGCAAAGTTGGGCAACCTTTTGGAAAATCGAGGTTTTGAGTCGATTACGCAACTTCTAAAAGCGTACCGGTGTGAGTTGACGCACCATGCATGCAAGCGGCGTATCTACCTAAGCTTTCATGTCGAAGATTTACCGCAGGTGAGAGGATTTCGCCTTATGGCGCGAGCGCCGAATCTGGAAATCGACTTCTACGATGGCAGCCTTCGGGAGGAAATTGACAGCGAGCGCGGTTCCTACATCAAGCAGCAAATTCGATCCATTATTCAGAGGAGCTCCGTCATCGTCTGCCTCATTGGCAACGGTACCGCCTGGCGTAAATGGGTGGAGTGGGAACTGTACACCGCTTTGGCGCTTGGGAAAGGAATTTGCGGGATTCGCCTAAAAGGATCGCGCGGAAGAGCGCCTGACCTCCTGAGAGACATGAGCGCGCCAATTGCCCCTTGGGGCGACGTTCAAGATTTCATCGCTGTAATCGAGTGCGCTGCGGCGCGCCGCTGCTAAGTGCGGCCGGCGAGAAGGAGGCAGGCTTGCAAGTACGTTACCTTCCGCAAATCCGACTCGGTTTGATTTGGGACTACGCGTCACAATAAATAACAGGCACATAAACCTGGCAATGTGGTCCGATAAAGAAACGCTGCATGATTTTCTCGGATTCAGCACCTACGTTGAGGTGCTTGCGGATATATGCACTGACGGCAACCTTGCTCCTCTCACGCTGGGAATCTTCGGACCTTGGGGAAGTGGGAAAACAAGCTTGATGCACATGCTGGAGCACCGGTTGGCTGCAGCAACTGGGCCCGGCACCGTCAAGACGATTTGGTTCAACGCTTGGCGATATGAGGGGCGGGATGAAGCTCAGTCTGCACTTATCCACGCCATCATCTCAAAACTGGAAGAAGACAAGAGTTTTGGGCAGGACGTTCGCGACACCCTGAAGGAGCTTAAATCCAGCGCGAATGTGCTCAAGCTGGCGAAGGTCATCACGAAAACAGCTCTCACTCTGTCCCCGGACATCGAAGGCTTCTTCGGGGCGTTTGAAAAACAGAATGAAAAGGTTTCCGACACAATCGAAAGATTTGACCATCAATTCGCCGAAGTCCTTCGTCACGCGAAGATTAGTCATCTGGTTGTGTTTATCGACGATCTGGACAGATGCTCGAGCGAGAAAGTCATCGAGACCTTCGAGACGATCAAGCTTTTCCTCAACACTCCAGCTTGCACGTTTGTAATCGGAGCTGACGCCCGAAAAATCGAAGAGGCCGTCGGCGAGGTGTACAAGGTCGTCGAGGACAATCGGAAACGGGACTTTTTGGAAAAGATAATCCAGCTTCCCTTTGTCATTCCAGAACAGAAGATTGACGACGTGGTGTGCTACGTAGGCATGTTGATTCTTGCCGAGCATATGCAACAGACTTCCTGGACGGAGCTGACGAAATCGCGAGCGGCTTTCCTAACGGGTTCTGCCGGAATAGAGAACGCCCTTCGGGCATGGCCTGCACAGAATCGAGCCTTATTCTCGGAACTTGGCGCTGTTGAGGCTGAACTGGATGAGATCTTTCCGTATGTGCGGAACCTCTTTCACGCGTTACGCGGCAATCCCCGCCAGATTAAGAGGTTCTTGAACATTCTTGCGCTGCGTCGTCGTCTTGCCAAAGCGAACAACCTGGTAATCCATCTTCAGCTTCTCATCAAGCTTTCGGTTCTTGAATATACGTGGAAGGATTTTTTCGAGAGTATTGTTGATACTGTCGATCCCCTAACTGGTTCGTGCGAACTCTTCGAAGCGATCGCCAAGGCATCTGATGGGACGTCCGGCGAGACACCTGGAAAGCTCGTAACCGATGCTCTCGCACAACCTGCGCTCGTTCATTATTTGAGTCGGGAGCCGGTGCTAAAGAGCGCCGACGATTTGCGACCGTATCTCTTTCTTGCGCAAACCTCACTTGCAAAAGAAAAGCCTGAACCTGCTACAAGCCTGGATGAGCAAGCCAAACGCCTCGCCCGCAACATCGGAAGTGACGACCGAATGAGGGCGAGGGCTTCCGCTCGACAAGCTGCTGCCCAAGACGCTGAGAGTGCCTCGCTTGTGGTGCGGATTTTGACTCAAGACCTCGCTCAAGCAACAAACGTTACGGTCCAAACGCATATAGTCACCGGGTTGACTGAAATTTGTCGGCGGCATCAAGCACAGTACCCGGCGGCGGTAAAGGCGTTGGAAAAGCTCACAATGCCTCTTCACCAAGCGGTGGAAATCGCGGCAAATGCTCTCATCTCAAATGCAGTCACCGCTGGCATCACAGTTTCGCGCGAGCTTCAGGAAGCGTTTGCACCAAAAACAAAGTTTTCGGCAGCACTTGGGGGAAAAAAGAGAGCCCCAGGGAAGGGTCATCTCCAATAGGTCATGGGAACTTCGAAGAGCCTGAAAACTCCTGGCGGGAAGCGTTGGAGAGGTCCCAAACGCCAGCTGACCGACCATTTGGATGGCGGGTCCCCGTTTGATGCGCAACGCTTTGTGCTTGGTGCTTTGGGAGCGCTCGGCGGCTTGGGAATGAAGGCGCGGACTACCTGGGGTGAAGGAATTTCTTCAGCTTCAGCATCTGGAAGAGTGCGCACCCACGCCACGCGAGACGGCCGTGGTGGAGGAGGCGTACGCGGGGGCTTTGGGCGTGGGACCGCTGCGCTGAGCGGAGCGCTGCAAGGCCTGGGTGGATTTGGTACGCAAGTTGTTTCTGGCGGCCTTGATACGGCTCTCGGGTCTCTCGGCTTGGAAGATCTCCGAGGACGCCCTGCAGCGGAGGTGGTCGCGCGGGTTGCAGAGTATTTGAGCCAAGATGCTACGGGACGACAGGCTGAGGTTCTCGAAGCCGCTTTGCGGGACACGATCTTCGACATCGCTGCGGTCGAAGACGCCGGGTCATACGACGATCTTGAAGGTGCACTTCAATCGTTCTTGGACCGCGAAGGTTTAGAGGCGTTTATCGAATCTTTCTTATCACAGTATATTTTTACCGCCGTTTGGTCGTATTTCGAAAACCATGCCAAGAGCAATACCGAAGGCACGACAAATGAGGCCTTAGCTTCCGCCGTGCAAAGCGCTTGTGAGAGTCTTGTGTCACAGGAACTAAAGAGCATTCGCGAGGCACAGCAATTCGGTCGGATCGACTGGTTTGGAAAGGGCGGACAACGTTTTGCTGACAGAATAGTGGACCAGCTTCAGTCGAGTTTGGCCGAACCTGAATAAATCTATGGAAGCGCTTCGATATGTGGGGAAAAAAGGTTGTCTCGACAAGCGATATCAGAGAGCGATTGCCGGACGCCTTAAAGATACTGTACTTCTCGACCTTACCTCGAAACGCCCCAATGTCACTATCCGGGCTAAGCTTGATGAACGACCGTTGTATCTGCGCACATCCGCAACCGTTCGCGACTTTAGAGATATCGCAGTAATGTCATACATCCTTGACACACTCACTCGGCGCCGAGACGCAGTTGACTACTGGAGCCGCGAATTCAGATGCGTCTTTCCAGTGCGAGACCCCAAGCTTTGGAAATCCGCGGAGAGCGCCCTCCGCGGGCTTCTAGCGACTGTCGCTGGGGATCAGTACCGCTACGACTGGCTCTCCGTTGTGGCCATGCCTCCTTACCCCAAGCACCTTGCGCGAATTCCAAAGGGATTCGATGTCGTCTGTCTTTTCTCAGGCGGAGTCGACTCTCTACTCGGCGCCTACCAACTCCTCAAGCAAGGCAAAAGGGTGCTCTTGGTCGGACACCAGTCGGAACCGTCAACCGCCGCCGCTCAAACGAATGTGTTCCAACACTTGACTCGGATCTTTCCGAAACAGGCGAGCCTCGTCCAGTTTCGAGTTGCAGCTTCCATGAAAGAGCAGCCGCTTTTCCCCATTCCCGAGGCTAGGGAAGATACACATCGAGTCCGGTCTTTTTTATTTCTGGGTCTCGCGGTTTCAGTTGCTCACATGGCCGGCGTGCATGAAATCTGTATGCCCGAGAACGGCCTTATCGCAGTCAATCCGCCGCTCGATCTGTCGCGGCTGGGCACTTGCAGCACGAGGACAGCGCATCCGAGATTTCTTCAACGGTTTATGGAGCTTTCGAGAGCCGTCGGCGTCTTCTCCGGGACGCTTAAAAACCCGTTTTTGTACCAGAGTAAGACTGACATGCTTCGATCTGCTGACTCAAGACTTAGAGCGGCACTCTTACGGTCAGTCTCCTGCGCGCGTCCGAGCCGTAATCAGGATAAACACGTGCGCCACTGCGGATATTGTGTACCCTGCATCTACCGCCGAGCGGCCTTCGGCGCGTCTAACTGGGATGTGGCGTCCGATTACGCCTTCGATGTGTTCAAAGAGCTTGACATGATGAAGGATTCCAAACGGATGGACTTCATATCCCTCGCAGAATTCGCGAGACGGTATCAGAAACTATCTCCATTGCGCAAGGAGGGCATCGTCCTGTCGCAAGGTTACTTTCCGCCAGTTATCGGCACCCAGATGGGGCCGTACCCAACATCAGACTACTCACCGTGGGTTCAGATGCTTGACCGCTGGACGGCTGAGTTCTTGAAGCTTGTCGATGAGCGCACGTCCGTCGCAACGAAGAAATCTCTCCGATGGCAGAAATGAGCGATCGGATAACGGTGGTCAAGGCTCTTTCTGTGAAGCAACCGTGGGCCAACTTGATTGCTTCGGGGCAAAAAACTATTGAGACTCGTCTTTGGTCAACGGAGCATCGCGGGCCGCTGCTCATCGTTTCTTCAAGAGTGCCAAAGATTGACCCTGCAGGGTACGCGTTAGCGATCGTGGACTTAGTAGAGTGTCGCCCGATGATAGCATCCGACGAGTCAGCAGCTTGCTGCGCGCTTTATCCTCACGCATTCGCTTGGGTCATGCGTGACATCCGCAAGATTGAGATCTTCCCGGTTCGAGGGAAACTAGGTCTCTATGAAGTTAGCTTTCCCGACTCAATCGGGGATGTGGGTTTTGCTGGCTCCCAACAATGCCGATAGGTCCAGCAACAAATCGGATGCCTTGATAATCCTGAATTCTTGTATTCTCAAGTGGTTTGCTAAAACACTGCTCCTCCTGAATCAATAATGTATGGTTATATTGGCGGGTGCCTGGAGATTCTGAACTGTAGAGATTTGCCAAAACGCGAAGACCCAAGCAAAATGACGCGTAAGGCTTTGGGGATTTCATGCCAAGCCGAGAAGGCAATTTGTGTTCACGCTCTTGCATGTCTCGGACCTGCATCGGTCGAAGTCCGACCCCATTTCGAATAGCGAATTAATTTCGGCTCTAATTGCAGATTCCCAGCGATTCTCGCGGGAAACCCCGGTTATCGCCTCCCCTGACGCGATTGTTGTAAGTGGAGATCTCGTCCAGGGAGTTCGTCTGGGTGCATCTGATTACCCCGCTGCCCTCGCAGCGCAGTACGAGGAGGCGCTTGAGCTTCTTGTGATGATGGCAGACCGATTTGTCGGAGGCGATAGGTCCAAAGTCGTTATAATTCAGGGCAATCACGACGTCGACTGGAACATTGCTCGGCGATCAATGACACCGGTAGATGCGCGGGGCAAGGATATCGCGGGGCTGCTGCAAGCAGTCGGCTCTTCTTTCCGTTGGTGCTGGGAGAGTCGGCAGCTCTTCGAAGTCACGGACCCAGCTCTGTACGCCCGGCGATTCGATTTCTTCTGTGCGCTGTACGAGCGGTTTTACCAACCAGCCAGACTGGTGTTTGATCTCGATCCTCGGCGTGCGTGGAATCTTCATAGCCTCCAAGACGGGAGGGTCGTTGTTGGCGCGTTCAATTCGTGTACCAACAACGACTGTTTTAGTCCGTACGGTGAGATTCCCCCCGATGCGATCTCCGAGAGCCATCTGGCTCTCCTAAGCGCGCGAAGTAATCCTACGCTGCGGATTGCGGTCTGGCACCATGATGTTCAAGGTCCGCCGCGGAGATCCGACTACATGGACGCACATACAGTGCGCCTGATGATTGACAAGGGCTACCGCCTGGGTCTTCACGGGCATCAGCACAAATCCGAAGCCGTGCCACATACGCTCTACACGTCCGAGAGGGAGACAATGGCCGTTCTGAGCGCGGGGTCGTTGTGCGCTGGACATTCAGAGATTCCTCCGGGCTTTCGGCGGCAATACAATGTTGTTGAGATTCGCGAAAACTGCACGGCGCGCGTGCACGTGCGGGAATCGCAACTGCCGGGAATCTTTTCTCAGGGCACTCTGCCCGGTCTCGGCAATCCAAGTTATGTGGATGTCGAATGGTCTCCGGTTCCCACTGCTTCGTTAGTGAATCCAGGGCGGGGAGGCGGAGCCGTGGTTTCGCTTCTTGAGGAAATAGAGCGTCTTCTTGGTTCCGGCAAATTTAGCCAAGCCATAAGGCTTATTGATGGCGCGGGAGAAGCCCTTGGAAAGTCGGCCCGGTTGTTGAAGACAGAAGCATTGTTTCGTGGATCTGATTGGGCATCGCTTGCCGATCACTTGAGAGCTCCCGAGAACGCGGACGAACTTGCGAAATGTGTCCGCGCTTTGATTGAGCTCAAGCACTACGAGGCAGGCGAGGGCGTTCTGGTTACTGCCGAAGCTTCGGGGCAGTTCGAGGCCTCTTTGATAAGAGCTTTGCGTGAACAGATTCGAATGGAAAAGGTAATCTCCAAATGAGCACTTCCGAGAAGATTCCGTTTCGCGTGGAAATTAACAGAATAGTTGAACTATTGGCGAAGCAGATCTATCAGTCGCCTCTGGCACTTCTTCGCGAAAACTGCCAGAACGCATACGACGCCATATTACAACGTCAGTATTTGGGACAAGCGTTCGAGCCCTTAATTACTGTGGCTGTCACCTCGAACGAAATAGTGGTTCGGGATAACGGGATTGGCATGACCAAGACCGAACTGATCGAAAATTATTGGCGCGCAGGATCGAGCGGGAAGAATACACAAGAAGCCCGCGCTGCTGGTGTTATCGGAACGTTCGGAATCGGAGCAATGGCAAACTTTGGTATTGCCTCCGAACTATGGGTGGAGTCCGAATCGGCTCGGACCGGGGAACACACCGCGACTTTCGCAGCCCGCGATTCACTGTCCGCAACCGATGAATGCATTCAATTGGATTCAAAAACTCCTACTGGACGGCCGGGAACGCTCGTGAGGGCCGTTATTCCGCCCAGTAACGCAGTTAATCTTGGCTCAGCTTCCGCCTATCTCAGCGAATGTGTTCGCTATCTACCGATCCCAGTAATGCTGAATGGAACGCTGATTAGTAAGCAGGACCTTACTACGGATGTCGCGAGGCCAAGCGGAGATCTTGTCAACAAGCAATTGATTGGTGTCACGGTGGGCTCCCACCTGACGGCCGACATCGAGATTCTGGCAGGGCGAGCGGCGGAAGTCTGGATTTGTGTAAAGAATTTTATCGACGCAGGAACTCCGATAAGTGGGCTCGTCTTACTTAGGCAAAATGCTCATCAGATCAAAACTCTGCGAAGTAAGTTTGCACTCGCGAACGCGGCAGTTAGCTCATTTTACGGCTTGGGGGGAGTAGGAAATCTTCCTCTCTTCCAACCTACAGCCGGAAGAGAAGCACTGACAACACAGAGTCTTCAGGTGTTGCAGACGATGGTCACTGAATGTGAGAAGTACGCGTCGTATGCGATTGCAGAAACTGAGGCTGCAAACCAAAACACGGGATTCATGGATTGGGTCTACAACAATAATAGATTGGAGTTGCTGTCCAATCTAACAATCCGATTAGAGCCGGAGAACCGTTCAGTTAGTCTGCGCGAACTCGCGCATATGAGCAAATCCAAGAGACTTAATTACTATGAGGGGTCTGACCAGTCCCTCATAAATCAGTTCGCAAGCGAGGATCAGCCCCTCATAGTTATTTCGACGCGCCAACCAAGAAGAAAGTGCGAGCTCGCTTATCTTCAAAAATACTGCAGAGTGGTGGCTGTTGAAGATAAGCCCACTGTTCTGGCGCTAAAGAAAGATCGCGATCTAAACTTGGGCGAATCCACTCTAGCACTCCGGATCGTAAGCATTTTGGAATCGGACTATTTTGTGAGAGCTGAGGTCCAATTTGGAAAGATGTCCCATGGAGTGACGATCTACATAGAGGCCACAAAGGTGCCAGTACAAATCGTCCTCGATCCTGATAGCAGCACCATCGCTACAATTCTCAAGGTTTATGACGCTGATTTCTTATCAATGACCGGTTTGATTAAGGATTTCGTTCGAACAGCGATTTTTCCGAAGATCACCCATCTAGTTCCGAGTAGTACGCGGCAGGGTGCTGAAGCATTCCTTCGAGCGATCCGCAAGCCTCGGGACGTTTTCGAATATGAAAAAGCAGACCTTGGTAGCTTGAGCGATATCTGGCAGGAATACGTTGCCGGAAAGATTTCTTTGGCTGAAGCAGCAAGACAGTCATCTGTCTTTGTGCGTACGAGCGTTCAGGTCGTCGACAGGACCGCGACGCGGACGGTCGAAAGCGTGCTACCTGATGTGTTAGAAAACGAGCAAATCCTTGCTGGAGAAAAAGTGGGAGAAGAAGCTACAGAAGAATTTCAAGCCTTACCTGCGATCACGCGCTTTGAGAAAGAGTCGTCAGCGAAGCTGTTGATTATCGATGACAACCAACCCGCGCTGAAAGGCTATCGTTGCTTCCTGGCAATTACTGAGAGGGTGCGTAGTGACAGGGGTGAGTTCTTCTTACAACCACATCGAACTGAGATAGTTTGGGGTGGCCAAAAGGCGCTATACATTTTTCAGCACCACTCGGGTGAATTCGGACTCTACTACGAACTGCAATCCAAAGACATTTTGTCCGACGCGCCGGGCGGACGTGCGTTTCCCACATGCACGATTGTGATAAAGAACCAGGTGTATATCCCTGTTCCCGATGAAATTCGTGCGAGCTTCATTCCGTCAGAGTCCGACAGAAAGAGTTTCGAAATTAGGTGTGAATTGCTATATCCAGAAACAGGGACAATGCCTGAAGAGGACAAAGGACAACCTACGACAGTATCACCCAGGTAGCATCAACTTCGGGTGAGACGGGACGACGTGGACAATCTCGTAACCATTAGTGGGGAGTGTTTCGGAGCTGAGTTCGAGCGAAAGGAGGTTGCTTCTGACCGCGACGGTGTTTATTACCTTTTTCGATTAAAAGACCTCTCGGAGAGTGATCGTGGCGAGCTACTTGTCTCGCTTTTTGGCTTTGGTCCGGACAAAGCTTTCGTGCCGGACTACGATTCCCGGATTGAGTCGGTGCGTCTCAACTTGATTCGCCGCGCCTTTGATGCGGTAACCGTCAGCTTTGACCGACCCAATGAGCCACATCGATATCAAATGTTGTCTCTGACACCTGATGATTTCAAGGTGCGAGCGAGTGTGGGCGATGAACAAATACGAGAGTACATAAAGCACAAGGCATATTGGCTTGGATATCGGCTAGGTTCTGTAGCTAAGAAGCTGTTGGTTCAATTCGATGTGGAGTTTGATCTAGACTATCTAGGTGCAACATCAGAGGATGTCAGACGAAATGTCTGGTTATTAGGCGAGCGTGGGTTGCTACGAAAAACAGAATTTCCTGGCGTGAGTGTCCCCACTGCTGAACTGGTTCAAGAATATGAATCCAAGGGTCGGAAGACTTCCTCGGACTCCACGGGAGGAATTGCAGTCACGAGTTCCGTCCCGTTGGACGACCTCTTGGCTATTCCCCGTCGGGGACAGCTGGATCAAGATCTGCTGAAACTGTCCTTGACAGTATCAGGTGATTCCCCACTCACCATTCTGTGGATTGACCTGGACCACTTCAAACCCGTTAACGATACATATGGTCATGCGGCAGGTGATGAAGTGCTAAAGAAGGTCACGTCTGCGATTAAACGAACCTGCCAGGGTAAAGGTCAGCTTTACCGATACGGAGGAGACGAATTGATCGTTATACTCCCCAATCACAGCGTTCGCGAGGCCACAGCGACTGCGGAAAGAATAAGAGAGGCGATTTCCGACAGCTCCTTCGTCAACTGCCCAGTGAACGTAACTGCGAGCGTAGGTGTGGCCTGCTGTCCGGAAACAGCGCAAGATCCGAATCTCCTTCTCGAACAGGCCGACAAGGCCATGTATGAAGTAAAAGGCTCAGGCGGCAACGGGGTGCAGGTCTGGAACGGTACCTTCTCCGAGGGATCGCCGTCTGCTGGTGCGCGTGCAAGAAAAGTGCAAACCGACATCGCATCAAGAGTTGAGGCGGCCGAACTTTGGATCTCACTGCAGCAGGCCCAACATCCTGGCTTCATACTGCTCATAGAGAACAAATCAGACGATGAGGTAACGATCGAAAGCATTACGCTAAAGTGTGGCACGTTACATCTGTGCCCGCCCAGCAAGCCAGCAAAGTTGGATGAACTAGAACTTCCAGCGCGCTCAAAGAAACAAATCTCTTCGTGGACCCCCTCGGTTAGCCCTACGTCGACACTCCGGCTCAAGCAGCCGCATCTTAAGGATGGACAACCTATTGATATCGACATCGTAGTCCGAGGAAGAGTTCTCGAAAGAGTAAAAAACTTCTCGCAAACAATCCTCGCGACCATAGACTACGTAAACCACCGTATGACGCAGTTTGGTGGTTAGACTTGCCCCTTAGCTGTCACTTGCGTGTAATGCCCTCCTCTGACAAAAATGCTAAACTGTAGTTGATCCCGCGAGGATACTGCCTATGCAGATTTTTCTAAGCTACGCTCGAGCCGACGAGGATTTCGCTAAGGCTCTTTCGTCACAGCTAACAAGACGAGGGCTTTCCGTTTGGACCACGGACGACGAAATCCTACCAGGAGACAACGTTTGGCTTCGAATTGGAGAGGCTCTCAGAAAGTCAAGAGCCATGGTCATCCTGGTCTCACCGGATTCAATGCGCTCGGAGTACGTGCGGCATGAAATTGAATATGCTTTGGGTGACCCTAATTATGAGGGTCGCGTATTTCCTGTTCAGGTTCGGCCAACAGACGACGTCCCCTGGATACTTCGGAAATTCAAAAGTTTTGATGCCCGACAGAGCGCTGCAAAGGTCAGCGAGTCTATCGCGAACGCGTTGAAACAAGTCGCTTGAGCTGATAGTAATGCCTCCCTCGCAAAGGTCAAAGAGAGAGGTCTTCCTTTCACATTCGAGCAAGGACCGGAGTTTTGTCGTCCGGCTTGCGCGAATGCTCAGGCAGCACAAGATCAAGTACTGGTATAGCGCGACTCATATTGCTGGCGCAAAGCAATGGCACGACGAGATCGGTCGCGCTCTGGCGCGATGCGAGTGGTTCCTCGTGGTGTTGACGCCTGACTCCGTTCGTTCTGCCTGGGTGAAGCGAGAGTTATTGTTCGCGCTGAACCAAGATCGCTATAACGAAAGAATCATTCCGATTCTCCGGAAGCCTTGCGAATACGGCCGTTTGTCTTGGACGCTCCCTGAATTTCAGCTTGTAGATTTCACTGGAAACTTTGACCTGGGGTGTCGGCAACTCCTGAAGATCTGGGAAGTAGACTATAAGCCTCCAACTACTAAGCTGCGACACAAGGGGAAAACGAAATGAGTCGCAGAAGGCCCTCACTATATTGCATCCTCGCCGAGGCTCTTCCATTGTTCATTGCCTATCAGAGTAGATCGCACGATATCCAACCCGCTGCAGCCATCAATCGAGCGGAGCAGCTTCTTAACGTGCGGAAACAGGGCAGGGTGAATCCATGGACTTAGAGTGATTTTGTCGATGCAAGACATCGGAATGGCAATATCGAGTTTTCGCACTTTGGTAGCCCTTGACTCGTAGATCATCCGGAATTCGCACTCGTGCTCGAACGCGTATCGCTTGAGAAACGGAAGGTCTTCAATGTTCAACGTCATATTACTGATTTCGGCCAATTTCAGATATTTCACGGCTCTCTTTTTCAAACCAGGTTCCTTTTCCACTGCTTTAAGCAGCCTTGGTCGCCTGAATTTGATGCATACCCCACTCGATCCACCTCCGAATACACGCCAATGGTGGTAAGTCTCGTCGGTCTCCGTGAAGCAAAGAGCCAAAACAGTTTTGAGATTTCGCTTTTCCTTATATAGGGCAAGATAGTGGGAGTCGTTGCTATCGTCCCAAGATTCGGGGTCTAGCAACGTAATCCTTTGTTCGCTTAACAAATAGATGAGCGCTGTGAGATCGGTGTACCGTCGAAGGTACTTGGTGCTCATTGTTGAGGCTCCTTGAGGGTCTACATGTTCACAGTCAACATTTTCCGCTTTGGCTGTAAATCTGGCAAAGGTCGTATCGGTCAGTTTCCGGTTCATATCTACGAATCCGAAGAACTTCGGAAACAAATCGCGCCCCCGGCCGGCGCTCAATCTGAACGATGATATTCAGAGAGTCTCCGATGTTCGTCTTGATCGCGCGGTAGGGTAACTCGACGCCACTCTGCAACACGCACGTCGTGAACCGAGAAATTCCCTGAGCCGCGGAATTTGCATGGACAGTCGAGAGAGTTCCGCTGTGCCCTGTGTTTAGTAGTTGCAGTAAATCGAAGGCTTCACCCCCACGAATCTCGCCCAAGATTATTCGGTCTGGCCGGTGGCGGAGGGTGGTCTTTAGAAGGTCACGGATCGTTACGGGGGGCAGGCCGCTCTGTGCGCGGCGCGCCTCGAATCGAAGAACATTTTTCCTTCTGAATTTGGATCTCTGCGGTGTCCTCTATCAAGACAATACGCTCATGGTCGGGAATGAATTCGGTCAATATGTTGGCAAGGGTGGTCTTACCACTGCCCGTTCCGCCGCAGATCAGGATGTTCTTTCGCTGGGCAACGTAATCCTCCAACTGGGCGGCCAGTTGGGCTGTCAGCGTTCCCACTTCAATGAGGTCCTTCATCTTGAATCTATGAGAGTTGAACTTTCGGATCGTGAGCGCTACCCCGTGGATGCTGCACGGTGGAATCACAGCGGCAACACGGCTGCCGTCCGGCAGCCGTGAATCGAGGATCGGCTTCGCTTCTGAAATATCGTCGCCCAGGCGTCTGGCTATGTTTTTGACAGCCACGATGAGAGATTCGGGTGTGAGTTTCACATCGGGGACAGCGTGAAGGTATCCGGCTTTTTCAATGAAGATCCGCTCTGGTCCGTTCACCATGATCTCGCTGATGTCCGGGTCCAGGATAAGATGCTGGATCGGACGAAGGAACGGGCGGATGAGCTCGAATCCATTCATTAGAGTTGGCCGTCCGCAAGCTGGCGAAAATAGGACTTGTTCACATCGTGCGGGTAGGGCTTGAGATAGCAGAACATCGGCGAAGTGCTGATGTGAGCTTTGTCAGCCAGGGGCTTGCCAGTGAGATAGCTGACTCTGGAATCGTGGCCACTTTCGGGGATGTTGTAGTTGACGCGCCACTTTTCCTCCTGCCCGCAGAGCTCGCTCGCAATAGTGCTGCAAAAGGCTAAGAAGATTGTCATCCGAGAGGTTTACAGTAAGGTTTGCCTATCCTTTATATCGATACGCTACTGAAGCACGTTTTCTTGACCGAACAGGGAAGACCGGGCGGAGACCTGCGGGAAATCTTAATTTCACTTGCCTTTGATCGGACGATCTGCTCGGCAGCTCCCCTCCGTTGATCTTCAGAAACCGCCCTCAACACTTGCTCATTCAAATCTTGACCGTGTGGAGTACCCCATGACCCTCTATAAGCAACCTGGTTCTCCGTACTACTACTATGACTTTTGGTTTGAGGGCCGGCGGTACCAGAAATCAACCCATCTTAGAAACAAGACCATTGCTCACCGTATCGAGTGCGTAAGGAAGGCCGAACTAGCCCAAAGACGCGCAGGAGTTCTCCCCAAGAAACAGATTCCTCTGTTCCGTGACTTTGCGCGGCGTTTTCTGCATACCATCAAAGTCGAACGCCGAAGCAACACACATCGCAACTACGTGAGCTGCGTGCGGAACTTGGAGCCGAGCTTTGGCGGCAAGTATTTAGATGAGATCACATCAGAGATGATTCGTGGTTTCAAGGAAGTGCGCCTCGGACAGCAACGGAGCCCCGCTACGATCAACCGCGACTTGTCCTGTTTGCGGCAGATTCTTGGTATCGCTGTGAAGGAGGAACTGATTCAGAAGAGTCCGTTCTTCGGAGGGCGAGTCGAATTCTTGCATGAAAAGGGAAGGGAACGAACCCTTTCGTTTGAGGAGGAACGCAAATATTTCAAGGTAGCGGCGCCTCTACTCCGAGATGTAGGAACAATCATGGTCGAGATGGGATTGCGGCCCGGTGAAATCTTTCAGCTTCTCAGCGAGGATGTCCATATCGGGCCGCCCGCACCGTATGTCCATGTGAGGGAAGGGAAGTCGGATCGAGCCGTTCGAGATGTTCCGATGACTTCACGAGTGCTCCCGATCTTCAAGCGGCGGCTCTCGAAGGCCAAAGGCGAGTACCTCTTTCCCCGCCGGGTAGGCAATGGCTACGACTGGAATAGGCCAATGACTGAACTGGAGCCCGCGCATCTCAGAGCATTGCGGAAGAGCGGAATTCAGCCTCCGCTTCGGCTCTATGACTTTCGGCATACGTATGGCACACGCGCGGTCGAAGCGGGCATCGACGTATTCAGCGTAGCGAAGCTCATGGGCCATGCGGATTTGCGTACTACCGAGCGTTACGTGCATTTGTCCAAGGCGCATTTGGAAGACGCCCAGAGGAAAATCGAGCAGTTCAGAGTGCGCCGGCGGTCCCTGTAAATTTCCCTATAGCCCGGAGTGGAGGGGCAGGAAAGTGGCTCATCCGACGGAGAATCGCCGCTCCGCGGCGCGCCCGGGTCTGGAACCCGCTGAACGGGGGTTGGCGCGTTTCAAACGGCTGGCGTGAACTCGTTTTTCCTCGTTGATGAGTTCTGACGGCACCCACGAAGCTCCGCAACGCTAACAGTTGCTCCTTCCAACCGAGTCACATGCTTTCAACCACACGCATGCAATGTAAGCACTCAATGTAGGCCCACAGTGTTTACGTTGTCTACCTTCGTTTCGTGACGTATTAAGACAAGTAATGGGTGAGTGGAAAGCACCGTTGAGTTTACGGGTCCGGCGTGACTTACGAGCCGCCTTGGAGGAGGTCGCCGCCCGCGACAAGAGGTCACTTGGCAATCTTGGAGAGGTGCTGCTCGAGTGGAGCTTTCAACAATTACAGCTGGCTGGGTCCACAGAGCGTCTACTCAAATGCAGCATTCAGACAGGAGGTCGTCATCCGAAACCACGCTGAAAGTTCTGTCGAGCTTCTCATGAGATCGAAGAACAAAGGGAGAGAGCACCGCGGACCAACATCTCAGTTGCAGCCAGGTCACGATGCCCTCCTGCGTCTGGCGACAAATCCGCAAGATGCTTGTGCTTTGGTTGCCGTTTACGACGCGCACGTCAATGATTTGAAGGCGTCAGCATTTCGCTGGTTCAGAAGGGATTCCGAAGCCGGCGCCAGAGCAATCAACAGCATCCTGGCGGCGATTGGTCGACAGGCGAGAAGTTACGACCCGCAATCCATGAGTGCCTCAGAATGGATCCGGTGCGTGGCTGACGCTGAGGCGAGAAGACTGCGCGAGGCGCTGGACATGGCCGGCAGCAAGGGCGTCCGGACTCGGAGGGTCATGTGAGCACCTACGCGGAGCCCAGAAGCGCACACAGTTCTTCACGAGTGCTTCGATGGATCGGGCTGGACGGAAAACCGACCAGAGTTTCAAATCGGAACGCTTCAATGGTGTCTTCATTTGCGGCAGAATGGCTCGCTCGGCTTGGCCCATTCCATCGTGCCAATTGTTTGTTCGCGCTCTCGCCACAGTTTGGACGTGTCACGCCTCTGTGTGATGGAGCCCAGGCCAATTCGACGGCACGGAGATTACCAAACGGTATTGCTGGGATGCCGTTCGGCCTCATTGCACCTAAGCCCTTTAGCTTACATGGTTTGCCAAGTGCAGCCTGTCGAACAGGGATTGACAAAATGGGGTTCTGGGGATATGCAGGGAAACAGAACGGCGGGTCGAAGTGTGGTGATTCGGCCAGCAGGGCAAGCGGTTCGGTCCCCGGGACTCTTAACAATCAGAGGAGAGAAGCCCGGTCTTGACTCCTTTCAGGGAAGGTCGGTCGAGAGATTTTTGCCATGTCCATGGTGGTCGGTTTCCCGACCACAATGTGACAAGTGTTGTGGCTTCACATGAAGCAAGAACATGCTCGGTCCAGAATGGGAGTGCTCATCCTCGGGAGCCAGGGACGTCGAGTTCGCCAGAGGCCAAACCAACGACCGGGTGCTGTCCAAAGCGTCCGTTTCGCGTCAGGGTATCTTTCAACAAAATTTCTTGCGCGCAACTTCAGTCTGCGCGTAGCTTACTAGCCTCTATTCCGTTGCTTTGTCCCGGCATCGTGGCTGCTAACCCACAAGCACTGGGGGCGGCATGAGTTCCTCCACTGCCCGCTACTTTCCCGGAATCTTTGCGAGAGGTAACGGCAACGGCGCGCATGAACAGACTTCCGAGGTCCTGGTTGACAGGTCGGAAGCGTGCACCGAAAAAGCTGAAATGGCAGAAGCCGATGTCAGTGATGAAGCTTTGATGCTTCGAATCCAAGAAGTAAAGGACATGGCTGCACTCGGGGTTCTCTATCGACGTTATGCAAGGATTGTTTATTCGGTTTGCGCCCGGATAATAAGAGATCCGCACGAAGCAGAGGATCTCGTTCACGAAGTGTTCCTATCCTTATACAAAAGGTGTGGGTCGTTTGATGCGAACAAAGGCACTGCCCGTTCTTGGCTCGTTCACTTGACATACAACAAGTGCTTTGATTGGCGCGACTACTTGAAGGCCCGGCACGGATTTCACCAGGGAAATGGGGAAGGGAAGGCCCCTGCCACCCCATCTGAGTCGATGGACGAGCAGGATCCTACGGAGTTCAAAATCTCCCTTGGCGACATTGAGGCTTTACTGGCGAGGCTTCCGAGAGAGCAACAGCTGACATTCCAGATGCGCGTTGCAGGTTACACCTTCTGCGAAATCGCTGAAAAGTTGGGTTGCTCACCCGGAAACGCGAAGCACCACGCCTACCGGGGCATCCAACGTCTGAGGCGGATTGTTTTCGACGGAAATAAGCCGGCGCGGAGCCAAGCGGCCCAGCAGGGAACTAAACTCCAAGCGAAGGGTGCGTTCCAATGAGTTCACAGCACCTGAGCGATGACCTTTGCTTAGACTATCTGACCGGCGAATTGCCGGTTGGTGAGGCCAAATCTCATGCCCCGAGTGCCGACAAAGCGTAGCGGAGTACCGAACGATTCTGAGAAGTGCTGCGTCGCTCGTACCGGACGAGGCTGTCGATGACCTGATACTTGATTCTGTGCCGTGGTCTATTGAAGAGGGCGAGAAAAGGCTTTACGCAGCTATCGAAACAGAGGCTGCGACTACAGGTCCATTCGAGCATGCGAAGGACTGGACAAGGCCCCTTCCACGCAAGACTTCGGGGGTTCGTTTAGCGAACTTCCTCGTTCCCTCAGATCTGCGCGTCCACTTCGCGGCCGCCGCTGCGTTGATTCTCGCACTTGCTCTGGGAATCTCCATCTATCGAATCGGCTTGAAACGAGGTCGAGAGCAATCTCATGCAGTCGCACAATCAAAGAGTGATGCCGCGTTTTGGCGAGCGCAGCTTGAAAGCCTTGGGCACGAAAGAAACCAACTTGACTCAAACTTGCGAGATCGAGAGCTTGTTATCTCCGGGTTGAGAGCCCAACTCAAGGAACAGCGAAAAGAGAACGAAGCTCTACAGACTAAGTTGCAGTCCGCCGGCGAAGAGGCGCGAGAGCAGACGGAAAAGGCTTCTGCGGATCGGAACACCCTTGCTCGCAAGGTCGAAGATGAGCAAGTGCTCCTTTCGGCAACAGAGAAAAAGCTCGATGCACTCGAGCAAGCAAAGACAAGTGACGCACTCCGGGTGACAAGTCTTGAGAACCAAATTCACTTCATGTCGCAGTTGCTTAAAGACAAAGACGCAACCATTGATGAACAAAAGCGTTTCCTGGCCTCTGACAGAGATATCCGCGACCTAATGGCTGCGCGGGACCTGTACATGGCAGAAGTGTACGACGTTGGGGGGAACGGGAAGAGAAAGAAGCCATATGGTAGGGTGTTTTACACAAAGAGAAAGTCGTTGATTTTCTACGCCTACGACCTTGACCAACAACCGGGCGTCAAGGAGGCAAGCACTTTTCAAGCGTGGGGTTTACGCGGTCCAGATCGAAACGCTGCACTTAATTTGGGCGTGATGTACATAGACAACGCCACCAACAAGCGTTGGGTATTGCGATTCGATGATCCTGAGGCCCTTCAAAAGATCAACGCAGTATTTGTGACTGTTGAGCCGAACGGCGGGAGCCCGGCGCCACGAGGGAAGCAAGTGCTGTTTGCCTATCTAGGTGAAGAGCCGAATCACCCTTAACTAGGCTTCTTTAACCTTTCTCTTTTGCAGATCTCGAAGCACCCATTTATTTCTCTCGAAAGCGCAGTCGCATGTTGGTTCCTTTGTTCCCCTAGCTCCGTATACTGAGTGAATCCCCGCACAAGACAAAATTGGAAGAGAGGTAAGCGTGAAACAGCGTAATGGTGTGCTTGTTTTCATTTTTTTGTGTTCGTCACTTATCTCTCAAGCGCAGGCGCCTACCGCAGTCGTGAACGGCCAAGTACGCGACACCTCGGGCGCCGCCATCGCACAAGCGTCAGTTGAAGTCATTAATGATGCCACGAACGTCCGTTACACAACCGAAACAAACGATGAAGGCATTTACTCCGTACCGAATCTTCCCCCTGGCACCTATCACATTCGAGTGTCAAAGCAGGGATTCAAGACGATCGTCCATCCCGACATCGCTCTCAACGTTCAGGATGCCAAAGCAATCGGCTTCACCCTTCCTGTGGGCCCCATTTCTGACACGGTCACTGTTGAAGGTGGCGCACCACTTATCAACACACAAGACGCGGCAGTCAGCACTGTGGTAGATCGGCAATTTGCGGAAAACCTGCCGATGAACGGCAGGAGCTTCCAAACGTTAATTCAGCTCACGCCGGGTGTAGTTCTTACCCCAAGTAACCAGTTGGATGCGGGCCAATTCAGTGTCAATGGTCAGCGCGCAAGTTCGAATTACTTCATGATCGATGGAGTTAGTGCAAACATCGGCATAACGGCCTTGACGAACGTGACCGGGAACGGAGCAGGTGGTGCTCTTCCTGGGTTCAGCGTCCAAGGCGGCACCAATGGATTAGTGTCGGTGGATGCTCTACAGGAATTTCGCATTCAGACCTCGACCTATGCTCCTGAATTTGGGCGCACACCTGGAGGGCAGGTCTCCATCGTAACCCGCTCTGGAACAAATCAAGTTCACGGCACGGCGTTCGATTATCTTCGGAACGACGTATTCGACGCGAACGACTGGTTTGCGGACCGCAGTGGTCTTAAGAAGCCAGCGGAGCGTCAAAATGATTTTGGCGGAACGTTTGGCGGTCCGGTATTTAAGGATCGAACGTTTTTCTTCTTCTCATATGAAGGGCTGCGCCTTCGGACGCCGCAGACAGCCCTGACACTTGTTCCGTCTATTTCAGCGAGGCAATCAGCAACAGCTGGAATGCAGCCATTCCTGAATGCATTTCCTCTGCCAACGGGCCCGGAAGTCCTGGATTCGAATGGCAATCCAACCGGCGATGCTCCGTTTAATTCAAGTTATTCCAATCGGTCTACATTGGATGCGAACAGTCTGCGACTTGACCACCGACTGAATCAGCGGTTGTCGTTCTTTGGTCGGTACAACTATTCCCCTTCACAGAACGTGGGGAGATTGCTGGGAAATCCCTTGAGCGATCTCACTTCCTCGCGGATCACGATCCAGACTGCGACTGCGGGAGCGCTCTGGACGATCTCCCTTTTGACGGCGAACGACATTCGGTTCAATTACAGCCGAACAAATGCCAGCGGCAATCTCTCTACCGATGATTTTGGGGGTGCAACCCCGTTGACTGCCTCTGTAGTAGGATTCCCGGGCGGAATCGACTTTCATAATGGGATTGTAGGCCTCATATTCTTTGACTTAGGTAGTTTCGGTTTCTTCCAACAAGGAAACGCGGCTAATAACACTCAAAAGCAGTTTAACGTGGTCGACAATTTGTCCCGACAGCAGGGAGCACACAGCTTAAAGTTTGGCGTTGATTATCGACGACTCACGCCCACGGTCGATCCAGCCTACTCGCAGAATCTGCTTTTCTTGAACGTGTCTTCGGCTAAAACTGGCCAATTGTTTGCGGGAAACGTTCGCGCAAACCGTAATTCGAAGCTTATTTTTAACAATGTTGGAGTCTTTGCCCAAGACACATGGCGGCTGAACCATCGCTTAACCCTGACATATGGTTTGCGCTGGGACATCGATGTGTCGCCGTCAACGAGCAATGGACCCAATTTGCTCGCAGTATCGAATTTCAATGATTTGTCGCAACTCTCATTGGCGCCGACCGGGACGCCAATATTCAACACGCGATATAGCAACATCGCGCCCCGAGTTGGTATGGCTTACCAAATATTTGCGAAACAGAATTGGCAGGCCGTGGTTCGAGGGGGCTTTGGATTGTTTTTCGACCTTGCGACACAGGAAGTAGGACGAGCGGTCTTTGGGTCTTCGGCAAGCGCAACCCCTCCCGATATTTCGGTGAGTCAGTTGCCTTCCGGGAACCTGTTCGCTGTCGACCCAGATCTCGACCTGCCGCGCGTGTATGAGTGGAACCTGGCACTTGAACAATCTCTGGGGTTTAAGCAGGCGATATCGATCTCCTACATTGGTTCGGCTGGCAGGCGGCTCATCGGAACGGAGTTTGTTATTAAACCCAATGCGAATTTTGGGGGTGCAAGTTTGGTCGGGAATCGTGGAATATCCGACTACGATGCGCTCCAGGTTCAATTTCAGCGCCAACTCTACAAGAATGTACAGGCGCTGGCGTCATATTCCTTGGCGCATTCTATCGACACGGCATCTGCGTCGTCGAATCTGCTTCCAGCCAATGCATTTTCCAGGCAACTCGGTTCCGACTTAAACCGTGGCCCGTCGGACTTCGATGCACGCCATGCGTTTGCTGCTGGTGTGACGTACGAGATTCCGACCATGAATAAGAATCCTTTGGTGAAAGCCATGCTCCGCGGATGGTCGCTTCAGAATGTCTTTCAAGCTCGTAGCGCTTTACCAGTCGATGCTAATTTTTCAAACACCACACAGCTCTTCGGCAGCGTGGTTGCAGTCCGCCCCGATCTCGTCTCCGGCATTCCTTTGTACCTGTACGGATCGCAATATCCCGGCGGAAAGGCTTTCAATAACACTGTTGATCCCAGTCGGCCGGGCTGTTTGGGACCGTTTTGTCCGCCGCCGAAGAATTCAAGCGGTGGATTCGTCCGCCAGGGGGATTTTGGGCGAAACGTGTTGCGTGGATTTGGTGTTTGGCAGTGGGACTTCGGAGTTCATCGCGACTTTCCGATTCGTGAGAGTGTAAGACTTCAGTTCCGGGCAGAATTCTTCAATCTGCTAAATCATCCGAACTTTGGACCGCCGGTGGGTACACTGTCTAGTCCTGCGTTTTTTGGAGTATCCCAGCGGATGCTCGGCGCAAGCCTGAACACCACGAATACGGGAGCCGGAGGATTCGCTCCCATCTATCAGATTGGCGGACCTCGCTCAATCCAGCTTGCACTCAAGTTTTCGTTTTGAAGAGCGCCAAGTCCTTGGACGCGCATGGTAAGCGGTGGGCCGGTTCTGAGGTGCGAGTGTCCGTCTCAAGAGCTATGAGCATGTTCGCTCTGTTAGTATTGCTGGCATCGACGATTCATCCGCTATATGCGGCCCGCCCGACACAATTCGCACTTGATCGCGAGAGCAAACGTGCCATAACCATTGCGGACTCGATCCAGATGACGCGCGTGGTAAGCTCGTTCCCAGCCGTCTTTTCCCCAAACGGAAAGAAGCTTGTCATAATTGTGACTAGGGGCAACCTCGAACAAAACACAGTTGATTACTCACTGCTGTTTTGGACAACCGAGCGGTTGCTCCAGTCCCTTGCCCCTGAAGTCCTTTTGACCATGTCCTCTTCTTCACGTCGCGCGGGCATAGAAGAGCTGACATGGTTGTCTGACAATGTGACGCTGGTATTTATGGGAGAAGACCACAGTGGAGTGCATCAACTGTTCAGTTTCAATGTCGAAACACGAGTATTCAAAAAGATCCCGAGTCGAGATAACGGTATTGTCGCATTCAGTGTGACGCCAGATGGAACCCGAATCTCCTATTTGGGGGAGATAAATTCCCAAAGTCTGTGGGACGATGCAGCTCGCAAGGAGGGAATCGTCGTTTCAACTCAATCGATTGTAGACCTTCTAGAGGGTAAGAGTGGATTATTCGGAGGATTAGGGTACCCCCTTTTCATCTCTTCGCCAGACGGTGCTGATCGCGCCCTACGCACACAAGATCAAATCCGGAATTATTTCCGGGGGAAGCCAGTCATTTCACCGGATGGGAAGTACATTTTGATTGCGACGGAAGTGTCTGAAATTCCTCAAGCGTGGAAAAACTATACTGATCCTGATATTCGACGTCTGACCAACGTGGCCTCGAGTCATGCACAAGCTACGTTCCTTTGGCGATACGAATTGGTTAACGCACTCACTGGCGAGAGTCGGATTCTGTTGAACTCCCCATTAGGCCCGTATGGATCGGAGGTCGCTTGGGCACCGGACAGCCGGTCAGTTGTAATCACTAGAGTATTTCTCCCATGGGAAACGATGCCTGATGCGGACGCTAGGAAATCGAAAAGTTTTACGGTTGAGGTTAACGTATACACGGGCGCAATTACAATGCTGAGCGACGACGATTTATATGGAGTAACGTGGGACGAACAGCACAACGGAATAATCTCGCATGTCATGAAGTTAGAATCAAATACATTCTTCGGGATCGGTAAATCTGTATCCTTTCGACGAAACGGCAATGGTTGGCTCAGGGCAGAGGAAACGAATGTGGGAGGAGGTAGACCGGACATTGTATTGGAGGAGGATATGCATACGCCTCCAAAACTCTGTGTGATAGATCCTGCTACGCACCGAAAACAGCTACTCTTGGATCTCAACCCGCAGTTTGACAGGCTTAATTTTGCCAGAGTTGAAGAAATCTTATGGAAAGGTACAGACGGCCATGAGGTGAAAGGAGGTCTCTTTTACCCAGTGAATTATATACCAGGAAAGAGATACCCGTTAGTTATTCAGACGCATGGCTGGTCTCCAAAAAGATTTATGATTGATGGTCCATTTTCGTCAGGGTACGCCGCCCAAGCCCTGGCGAGTGATGGCATCATGGTCCTTCAGGCGGATGACAGCAACTTAAGAACCGCGTCCACATTAAGTGAGGCACCTAGAGAGGTTGCTACTTATGAAGGTGCGATCGATTATTTGAACGAGAAGGCTTTAATTGATCCAGATCGCGTTGGCATTATAGGATTCAGCCGGAGCTGCTTTTTTGTGAAGTATGCTTTGACTCACTCAAAATATCGTTTTGCCGCGGCTGCGATAACAGATGGAGTAGATCAAGGATACTTTCAATATATTCAGTTTCTCAATCGCGGCTCTAGTTGGTGGGGAGAAGCCGAAAGAGTAAATGGCGGTGCTCCTTGGAGAGATGGACTAAAATCGTGGCTCGAGCGATCCCCCGGCTTCAACATCGACAGAGTTGAAACGCCAATGCGAATTGTGGCATCGAGTCCAGGGTCGTTACTAGGAGAGTGGGAGTGGTTTGCACTTCTTACGCGAATGGGCAAACCGGTCGAAATGCTCTACTTGAAGGATGCTGGACATGAAATAAGCAGACCGTGGGACCGAATCATCTCTCAACAAGGAAACGAAGAATGGTTCAGGTTTTGGCTTAAGGGCGAAGAAGACGCTGATTCCACCACGACACAGCAATACGCACGTTGGCGTAAACTGCGCGAGTTAGCCCAGCCCAGATAAGACGAGATTTCAAGGCATGAGAATCCGTGACGCGATATTCGATTGTGGTCAGGCCGACCGCACTAATGTTTCCAGATTGAATGTTGCGCGTTGCTGCATTCGCGGAAGTCCAATGGGGCGTCTCTTTGCGCATGTCGCCCCATCGAGATGATTCTCTGAACCTGCATCGTGCCATCATCAGCTTCTAGGAAGTTTGCTGCCCAGTGGCTGCAGCTGCAGCCACTGGGCAGGAGTAACGATACCAAACGGGAAAGCGTCTGGTATCGGTGTTTTGTGTTACTCATCCAGATCATACGCTGGCGGTGCCAGATCTGGGGTACCTCCGTCGAAGTTTGTGCTTTGTTTGGTCACCACGATCTCGATAACTTCATACGCGTCACCGAGAACATTTACCGCAGGTTTTGTGTACGTCATTGTCTGCTCCTTTTTTGTGTTCGGACTATTCCAACATTCCTTGGGTAGGAGTGAAGGAAACCGGTCTTTTGTGATCACGAGTTCGCCTATAAGGACCTCTGGACCGAGTTGAGGGTGGGGCTGTTTCGGGATCGATGAGATGATGTGAGGCCAAATCGCGTAACCAAATCTCAAGCGATACCGTTCGCAGTAGCCTTACTGTGTGAACTGATTGGCCAGCCTGGGCAGCTTGTAGGGCCTCGGCCACCTTGATTTGATCGACGTATCCAAGGCTAGAACTGAGAGGCGAGCGGAAAACGATTTGCAATGTCTCCCAATTCTTTCCCAATGCGACCACAGGGGTCCGTACTCCAACCTGTTTTGTGCGGCGCGACAAGATTTCTTCCGGCACGATGCCAACCAACGCGCGCCGCATTAATGACCGTCTCTCGCCGGGACGAAGCAACTGAATTGCAGGTATCGAGAGAAGAAACTGGATGAGATTCTGATCAAGATAAGGATAGCGAACTTCCTCAGGTGCAAGCCGTTGCGCTGTTGTCTTAGCCAACTTATTAGCCATCATCAAGACCCCTCCAATATAGGAACGGCGTGTAGGCAACCAGAGACCGAAGTGTTCCTCAACATCGAGCTGTCGAATGGCTAATCTAGTTCTCTTCGCGAAGCCTTTCGCGATCCACGCTTCAACTTTGGCCTGCTTGATCATGTATTGAGCTAGAACAGGCGGCGCCAGATGTGAAAGTGCTTGCCAAAGGAGATGTGGCCAAGGCCTTTTCTTGACTAAACTCCATGCAATTAACTGTTTGGCAAGAGTCGAGATTCGAAGTCGGACGATGAGATCAGCTAACTGTGCAGACGGATTTGGAACGCCGCCCATGAATTCGTCACCACCAATTCCCGAGAGGACAGCCCTGTATCTCCCGCTGCGGATGACGTTAGCGCGTTCCGCTTCGAGTTGCCGTCCAGAACCGAGATGGCCCGGAAGCGGCGCAAAATCTGAGTATTCAAGCGGCGCCGGAGCAAGTCCTAGCTTGCTTGCATCGATGTGGAAGCCAACTCTGCCACGTTTTTCCTCGATTTTAGGAAAGTAAATCGAGTCATCTCCGTTTGGCTCAGTGTTGTCGTAATAGGACAGCGTATCGAGGTGTGGTGTCAGCGTTCCTTCCTTCGCAATGATGTCGTCGGCCATACACACTATCGAGGACGAGTCCAGTCCGCCGCTCAACTCGGCAAGGATAGGTGAATCGGAGCGTAGCCTGCGGCGTACAGACTCGCGGAAGAGTTGGCCAAAGTGCTCTTCGTATTCGGCATCACTCTTGTAGCTGATGCAGGACTTGGGCTTGAAGCGCCAGAAGCGCTCCACTTGGGCCATTCCATTACGGATGCGCACGAACTGTCCGGGTGGAACCTGGTGAATCTCGCGATACGGCGTCAGGTGAGCGCCAGGGTCATTGGCGAAGTACCCAGCGATGTAGTCATCGTCAATGTGGAACTTTTCGCCCACCAACAAGATCAGAGGTGTGAGGTCCGTCGACCACGAGATTCGATCTTCCTTCAGATAATAGAAGATGTGCCGGATACACATATAGTCGCAGGCGAAGAGGAGTTCACGCTCCAGGGGCTTCCAGATGGAAACGGCCCAGTCGCCGATGAGATGTTGGAAGCAATCCGTGCCCCAACGTTCGAAAGCAGCCGCGACAATGGCAACGTCACTCAGGTCATCTGTAATGTTATGGAGTTTGATAATCAGTTCATCGCGATTGTCGAGCCGACCGTCCCACGTAAAGACATAGCTAAGCGGAGAGCGGTATGGTTGCTTTTCGAGGCGCGACTCGATCGTCGTGTGGAAGGGACGATAGAGAAGTGCAACGGAACCGTTCACGAAGCAGGATTCTCCGTCCGGCCCCTGCTGCTTGAGGGTTTCGCTGAAGGTCGCGAGCAGCTTGCAATCAACCGGCCTGCCGTCAAAGTTCCAGATGCCTGCCTGTACACTCATCCCACTCTCCTTCTTTAGCACCGATCCCAAACGCCGTACGCTGCCTGAACGTTCGATCTCTCGTTGATGGCTCGTCCGTTGACTTCGACCCACGCATGGGCCTTAAAGGGCATTTTCTGAGCGCCTAAAACCATCCGCGCAGGCACGCCGTGCTTCCTGAGGAGGTAGGTGGTGACAAACGAGCGCTGCAGGCAAAGAGCCTGTTTTGGATACCAGACGCAAGCGTAGTTGACCGCTGTGCAGACCTCGTCGATAGTGTCCTGATCGGCAGGTTTCGTAGTCACCTTCCAGGCTTTGACCGTCGAGTAGAGAGTCTTGAAAGGGCGGAAGGTCCTCAATACGTCGTAGACGAGGAGTCTAAACAAGGCTCGGACGATGAGCATCACAAAGACCTCCTTTGCAGGGCGCGGATTCCGAGTTCGCCGATGACGAAGGCGAGTCTGTCGGTTAAAGCTTCGATCTTGGTTGAGAGAGGTTGAACCGGCATGTGGCCCCACGCCGGCTTGTAGTCCAGCAGGATCGGATAGCCCGAACGGCTCGCGGCCTGGAGACGTGCCGCCATTTTTCGAGCGTGCATTGGGTTACAACGAGTATCCGCATCACCAGAGATAAGCAGAACAGCCGGATAGCTGGCACCGTCCTCAACCCTGTGGTAGGGCGAGTAAGCCAGCAAGGAACGGAACTCTTGTTCATCTTCAGGTGAACCATACTCGTCGGCGCAGTGCGCGGCAAAGTCGAAGAGGTGATATCTCGTCATGTCGAGCAGTGGCCCGAGACAGATTGCGGCCCGGAAGAGGTCAGGGCGTTGTGTAATCGCGGCCCCCACGAGCAAGCCTGCGTTCGAACCACCGCCGATGGCGATCCGGCCCGGCAGGGAACGGTCTCCTGAAATGAGGTACTGAGCGGCCGCGATGAAGTCGTCGAAGGAGGTCTGACGGTTCTCACGCTTGCCAGCTAAATGCCACTGCTCGCCGAGTTCGGAGCCGCCGCGCAGAGCGGGAACGGCAAACAAACACCCCTGCTCGATCAAAACAGTGGCAAAGGCAGTAAACCGGGGTGTTACACAAAGGCCGAAACCACCGTAGCCGGTGAGGAAGGTTGGCAGCGGGCCGGAATGTAAGAGATCTTTCCTGGCGGCGAGCAAGAGCGGGACCGCGGTGCCGTCTTTGGAAGGGTAGACGACCTCTTCGATGGCGATCATGGAGGGGTCCAACGCAACCTTCACCTCGTCCCAGACGAGCGCCTCTTTCTCACGTGGGTCATAGCAGTGGACGACAGATGGTTTAGAAATGGAGGTGTAGCTGTAAAATAGCTTGTCGGTCGTGTACGTCCGGTTCAACAAATTAACGCTTCCATACTCCGGGAAGCCAATGCCTTCCTTTCGCTCACCGTCAAGACCGAAGGCCTCTATCCTTGTAGAAAATCGATCGGCGTAGCTGACGAAAATCTGGTCACCGGCGGCGGCGAACTGCTGAATGCGCCGGTCGGACTCGGGCACAATGTCGCGCCAGTGCGCGGGATCGGCGATGTTGATAGAGACGATCCGGAAGTTCGGGGCCGCAAAATCGGTGTAAGCGAACAGTTGACCGCGTACAAAGAACGGCATGAAGCAGCCTTTAACATCACGAAGCAGAAGCTTAGGGGCGGCTCCTGGCAACGTGGAATGCACGTAAATGGAGGTACTTTTGTCCTTGCCTCCGTAGAACAGGCCGTAGGCTAAGAGCGCGGCCTCGGGCGAGTAGAGGATCCCAAGGAACAGGTTAGGGTCTTCACCGGCGAAGAAAATTTCCTGATCTTGCGCCCGCTCTGTGCCGAAGCGATGCCAAAAGGCGGCCCGGTAGTTCGGGCGCGGGTCGTCCAGTCCTCGATGGGCGTAGTAGAACCCTGAGCCGTCGGGAGCGAAGGCAATCCCATTGCAGAAGCCTTCTGGCTGGCGATCTGGCAGGACGCTGTTCCGCTCGATATCCAAGATTTCTAAAGCCGCCGCGTGATCGGTACCGCTTTGCCGCACGGCGTAGGCCATGAAGCGACCATCCTGAGAGATTGCCGCAATGGCAACAGCAGTCGAGGTCCCCCTTCCCCACGATGCTGGGTCAACCAAGATGGTTTCCTCCCCGAATACACCGTTTCTCACGACGATGGCGGGCTGTTCTTTGCCTTGGTAACGCTTCAGAAAGAAGTAGCGATCGCCAACACTCCACGGTTCGGCAACGGATGGAATCGACAGGAGTTCACTCACACGCTTTTGAATTCGGTTGCGGCCAGGAATAGCATCCAGATGCGCGCGAGTATAAGACCTTTGTTCTTCGAGCCACCTTCGCGTACGTGGAGAACTCTGGTTTTCCAACCAGCGATACGGGTCCGTGACAGCGATTCCGTGCAGAACGTCTGTCACTGGTTCGGCTACCGTTAGTGGTGGAGGACTGATGGCTAGAGTCATTCGTTCACCTCTGCAGTCGTCGGGTTCTCAGATCGCTTACGGGCTTGTGATGAAGCGATGACACGGGGACGGTGCACAATGCAGGGTGCACAGTCATCAGTCGAAACTTGCGATGCCAGAATCTTTGGCATCATATCTGCCCACCAATCGAATTCATGACAAGTAGTCTTCCTAATTAGACATAGCTGTTGAACGAGACTGAGAAACCGTGGTCAACCTTTGCATACCACTGCCTAGATCTTTACTACTGAAGACAGGTTGCAGAAGCCAAGAATCTCGGAAGGCCGACGAAAGCTCATGAAGCCCCAACTCAAGATCAGCCGCACGGTACCCTGCATACTCGTTGCTAAATGTCTGACAAATCTCCTCTTCCGACAAATTCATCAACAAGCATTGCAACAATGAAAGCCAAGGTTTATTGAAACGAACGCCAAGAACCCCCATTTCGGAAAGTTCACGGACCCAACTCACAACTGCATTAATCGGATCTCGTGACGGGTAGCGCTGCTCGATGAGGCTTAGAATCGCTGGGCGCTCGGGAATGTTGAGCAATAGCGCCAAGAAAAATTGCAAATCGCTGTTGGAAACCCGTTCACGGATCCCAACAATCTTGTTTCTTCTTTCAACCTGAAGTAGAGCTGGTAGCAGCGCTTCAATGAGCTTGGGATGCTTTAATCGCGCGGCCAGGAGCAAATCGTGCCGTTCGTCTTCACCTTCAATCATCTCGAAAGTCGAAAACAGAAATTGGAATACGGAGTAGGCATCCTCTGTTCCGAGTATGTGACGTGCAATTTCGTTGTATTCGGCGCGTTTGCGGCTGATCAAGAGCATTCTTAGAAGCTGAGCGCGACGCTGTACAGAGGGAACATCATGGTCCTGGGCATAGGCGATTGTTGGGGGAAGATAAGAGTATTGCGGCAGCTTGTCTATCTCCCCTAATGTTCGAACAACAACCGTCAGGCTCGGCCGATCCAGATGGAACGTCGAATGGATCATTTGCCTCCCTGCGACAATAGGGCGCGAATCTCCCTTCCGAAGAAGCTCGGCCTTCTTGAGCGAAACCCGGCCAAGCGCTAAACGTATCGCTAATTCTTCAGTGGCCTCGAAGTCCCACAGGCACTGGAGGCTGGAACCATGCATGACATGGAACACACCGGAAAAGGAATGTTGATGTATTGCAGGAACGCCTTGAACCCAGAAAAGTACCTCGATGCGAAAATCGCGGCCGTTATACACCGTTAGCGGTGGCTGCCCGAATTTAGCCCTAAGATCTGCTTGCGCCGGCAATTGCTCACAGGTTAGAGCCCATTTCGTGACGTCCCAAAGGGAAATGTGCTGATCCGGTGGCAGTTCAGAGAGCCCCCGGCTTGCTACTTCAGGGAAGTCCTCCTCGTCATAGTCTCGTTCTTTCCAAAGACGTGTAACCAGCGAGCCGAGTTTCTGAAAGAAATCCATGAATACGCTTCTCCTGACGGTCAAGAGTTCTGCTTGGCTGATGCGGAATCGTTCATCCACTCCGGTACCAGCCACCCGCCGTTTCTTGCCAAATCCATACGCCGTGCAAGTTGGAATCCTTCGGGATCGGCTGCCAAGTGATGGCGGCCAAGCCAGCCCGTCACAAGGTGCCCTTCAGGATCGCCCTCTTGGCTCCGAGCAAACCACCATTCAAGAACGCTGCCGCTATCCTGCAGCTTTCCAAATAGGGCATCTGCTGCTTTCCAATCGGTGTTGCATTGAATCCCTCGAGCTAGTCGAAGGGCTTGGTTGACAAACGCAAAGGAGTTCTTTTGTTTCAGATGATCCGAAAGCAGTTCATCGAGCGAAGGACAAAGGGGATCCGTGACCTCACCGCGTCTTACGAGATAAGCGAGGTTCAACGAGGCAATACTGTTGCCTTGACGGCTCGCCTCTCGGAACAGAATGCTCGCCTCTCTGGCAAGTCCAAGCGCGACTTTAGTCGCAGCCGTCAAAGACTTTTGGTACAAATGAAGGCCAAGTTCTAACAATTGGTCTGCGTTCGTGGCCCCCGCGCGTCGTAACCAACGAAGGCCTTCTTCACGGTTGTGTTCCAGGCCCCAACCAGAAAGTAGATAGGTACCGAGCTTTATCATCGCGATTTGAATGTCCTGGTGGGCAGCTTCCCGGAGTAATTGTTCACCCCGTTCGGGATCGGACGGCAAGCCATCACCTGTTATGAGCCTGCTGCCGAGACTAACCATCGCGAGACGATGCCCGAGTTCGATTGCATTGCGGAGCCACCGTTCGCCTTCTGCACAAGAGTCCGACGCGTTATTTTCGTCGAGTTCATACTCTCCAAGTTTTTCCATAGCGAAGGGATTGCCAAGCTCGGCTGACTTCCTAAGCCACCCTAGTCCCTCCTCACCTGATTTTGGGAGACCGTCACCATTTAGCAATCGCAGTCCGAGCTTCTCCATTGCGTACAAGTCGCCGTCCTGAGCGCGGATTCGGAGCCATCGTTCGCCCTCCCTTGCTGAGCTTTCGAGCCATCCGCGGAAGGTCGAAGGCGAAACAATGTTCTTGACTGACAATTTCCCTTGTCTTTTCAGAAGAACGATTGAGTCCAGGCCAAGGTCCAACGTGGAACACTCAGTGCCAATTTCAGAATTTCTGGCGACCGTACCGGCTGCATTCGTTACCGTCATCGATTTGAACCTCCAGAGTCCCGATTCTTTTATGCGTCTTCGAACTTGCCGTACGGTCGGTTATCTTTTGTAGAGGGCTGGGCGCTTGGATTTTCTTAAGCTCGCTCGCGATGGTGGAGCACAGTTGTTGTCGAGTCAATTACAAACAGTACGCTTGTTCGGCCAAATGCACGCGGATTCGGCCACGCATTTAATTCACAGGCGGGCACATTCTTCTCAGCGGGTATCCATGAAGAGTGAGATGAAGCGTCAGTGACTCGCCGCGACGGCCGGTATGTTGTGGAGGTGGGCGTAGAGGCCGCCGTTACGAATCAATTGAGGGGGGGTGCCTTGCTCCTCAATCACACCTCGATTCACTACGACAATGCGGTCAACCCAATTAAGGGAGGAGACCCGGTGCGAGATGAGGACCATTGTCTGGTGGCGAAAATGCTGTGCCAGATTTGTGAGAACCCGTCGTTCAGATAGAGCATCTAGTGCCGATGTCGATTCGTCTAACAGAAGCAACGAAGGGTCCTGAAGCACAGCCCGCGCCAAGGCAACACGCTGCCGCTCGCCACCAGATAACGCACTGCCTCTCGGGCCCAATGGACTGTCCCAAGCCTTGGGTAGGCGGCTAAGTAATTCCTCGAGATCGGCAATTTCGATCGCACGACAGAGATCTTTCATTGTTGCGGAGGGATTTCCGAGCAAAACGTTCTCTTTCAGAGTGCTATCGAAGAGGACGGTGTCCTGCATCACATAACAGAGTTTTGTTCGAAGACATCCGATTCGCAATTCTCGAATGTCGATTCCGTCAATATAGACGGTGCCGGAATCAACGTCATACAACCTGGCCATCAGCTTCGCGACGGTACTTTTGCCGCTGCCACTCACGCCGACTAGCCCGACTTTGATACCGGCCTCCAGTTTTAGATCGAAGCCCTGCAGCACGGGCTGCCGATCGGAGTATGAAAACGAGACGCCTCGCATCTCAACATAGCCGCGAGTTGGTGAGGGAAGACGGAGCGCGGCGGGTCTTTCTGTCACGCTCGGTGTCATTTCGATAACTTCCAGGATTCTCCGAACGCTCGTGCTCAGCCGGTTTAGCCTTGAATAGATCTCTACAGCAGCATGAAGGGGGTCAAATAGTCTAGCCATGTAACTGTAGAAGGCAACGAGACCACCAATTGTCAAAGCTCCAGCAAACACTTGGTGCCCGCCATATCCCAGGATGGCAATGGCACCGAGAGCGATCACCGCCATATAGGACGTGCTGAACAATATCTCGATCAGGCTACGATGATTGATTGCTCTCAGTTTTGCAGAGGCGCGCTCGATGAATGCCCTCGTTTGATTTCGCGCCTGGTACAAGAGCTGGATTTGGATGATGGAGGTTAAATGCTCTTGGAGAAAGCTGCTTTCCAGGCTGGACTGATGCTGCGCATCATCCGAGGCTGCCCGCAGGCGGGCTTCGAAGTACCTGCGGAAGACGAAGAAAACAGGCATGAGGGGAAGAACCATGCACGTCAGCCGTAAATCCAGTACGAACATGGTCCCAACGACAAAGATTGTGTTGAAAGCAGCCTGGAGGGCATAGGGCACGAGGCTCGATCCCAATTCCGCCACCTGATCAACGTCCTGTTCCAGGCGGTAGAGCTTTTGACCTACAGGCGTTGTTTCGTGGTAGTCCGCGGAGAGGCGGTTCATTTGCTCGAGAATTTCGAGTCGAATGCGGAAAACAAGATTTTGCATTGTGCGGGAATAGACCAAGGCCCCGAGGCCCGAGAAGCCTAACCGAGCAACATAAATTAGGAAAAATCCTGACGCGGCAATAAGCAGCAAGTGGGCGTCTTTACTGGGAAGAATTCGGTCAATCAACCACTTGATGAGCAGGGGGTCCAGGAGAAACATTAGGCTGCTCAAGACGATCATGGAAACGCTGAGCAGATGTGCCCGCAGGAAGGGCCTCACTTGTCGGACAAACCACCGAAACTGGGGATTGAGTCTCAGACCCAAGAGTGCTCCTCGGCTATTTCGATCAGCCGACCTCCAAACCCTAACGACGAGTTGGCGTGGCCAATTTGAAAAGGTGCAGTGTCGGCTGGACACGTCCAAGTGGGATCTATCAGTTCTAACTGCATATGGGCGAAGTGGGCTTCTCCTTCCTCTTATTCCTCTCTGGTGGGAACCTTCCTAGGGACCTCAGATACGCGGTTGTGGATTTTCGTCCCTCTTCGATTATGGTCAGCAAAAAGTCCGTAAATTGTCCCAGCTCCAAGGTCCTGACCTCTCGGCCCATAGCAAGCTGAACTACCGGCTCCATGTGGTTCCGGTCGGTAAATGTCACGGTCATGTCGTGTTCTTTCCAGTGGTAAACCAACAAGGCCTTATCCTTTCCTCTAGAGTCCGGGGAAATACTCAGTTCGACATGGCGCAGTAATTCAAATTCTCCCCGAGCAGCATAAGCGTCGCGACTGCACTGAGATAGGCCCTAACCCACTAAGCTGCAGATTCCCTTCGACTCCAGATCCTCCTGAATTCCAACGGGCTCAGGCGAAATAGTTCCTTAAAACTCCTTGTGAATTCGGCAGTCCTGCGATACCCAATTTCCAGGGCGATCACCTTGATCGGTGCCCTCGTGGCTTGCAATTGTCTTGCTGCGAAAGCGAGGCGTTTATTCTTTGCGTATTTTCTGACGCTTATCCCGGTCGAGGTCTTGAACAAGCGTCGTGTTTGACGCACGGATGTAGGCAATCCAATCTCCTTGCAAACCTCCTCAATGCTCAAGCGATCTCCATCTGAATGACTGTCGATGAAGTCTTTTAGCTTCTCCGCGCGCCAATCTGCGTTTGTCGAGGGGTTGCATTCTTCGCGAATAACGCGTCTCACGAAGGCGTCCGAATTGTCCAAAAGCAGAACAACAGGTCGTTTGTATGTGATTGACCGTGTATCCATGACTGGTATCCTTTCTGGACTAGGCTGCGTTTTAGCGCCAGACGGCGTGGGATTTGGCGTTGGCTTCAGATCAACCGGTCGGTTGCGTACCTCGCAATGAATACCTCTCTAGGAGGCAGCTTCGCCAAACAATCTGCCGGGTAGGTATCGCTAAAGTTCAGGTAAATTGCTCATGAGGTCGAATCCCTCTCCTACCAAACTTCTTTCGGCTGATTTGTTCTCAATCGACGCGGCCATTCGCGGACAGCGGCAGAAAAAAATTGCTCCCGGAGCATGTTGTGGCATGCCCTCGCGCCGAGACCCACAGGCACACGGTGGAACACAGATATGATTCGCAGAAAAATCCAGCATGTTAGTTCTGGTTTCAGATGGCGTTTCCCTCGAATCACAGGTCCAGGCCGCCGGTGCAATCGACAGTTCGGTTTTCACGGAGGCACACCATGTATTCCGAAACATGTCAACCCCGCGCTCCGGCGGCCTTGGACCCGTGAAACAGGCCGTTCCGTTGAACAAGGCCCATATTTTCGAGTTTCGTTAGACATTCATCGATGTCGCGCTCGAGCTGCTCACGGGAGATTGTGTAGTGAGTTTCCATCACGTCCACGAGCCCGCGAAGGTCGACTCCTGAAGAGCTCGCTTCCACTGTGCTCCAGACTCGTGCAGCAACTGGATTGAGGCTGTAGCAGAGCCCCTTTTGAATATCGAGAAGCACAGCACCATCTTCGGAATATGTGGAACGGACGTCTGGAGAAACCAACCACCTAACGTTGGCATCCGTTTTCACGCTTTCCCTCCGGAAGAAGTGTCTGAGTTCGAAGCAAACGGCGTCCGGGCTGGCTGAGGCCGTTAGTGAGACTCAAGGAGTATTCTGAAGTCCGTACCTTTTCGGACGGACCCTCCTCTGTCTCGCGCTACCGCTTGCGTGGCGATGCGCTTGAAGGTGTCGCACGAATTCGAGTTGGTGTGTGAAAAAAAATGTTTCTGCTCCGAATCCGGGCCTATATTGATGAACTGCGAATGAAAAGTCTGTGAATGAAGTGGGCCGTCGAGGGTGTTGTCCGGTTGATTTCAAAGACTTACGAGCGACTATTGCACTGAGCTGGGCAGGGTTTAGGCGACGCCTATCGGTCGTAGTCCGAACCGCAATTTCCGTCCAAAGAGAGAATGGTGGCCGAGAATCCGACCTGAAATGCTGCCCCCTCGGCGCCCTTCGATATTAGAGCGCGGCGCGAGTCGTGCTGCCAGCAGCATTCAAGAGCTTGGTCGTGTTCACCCTTCAAGAAAGTGGGCGCGCCGTTCCTTTGGCAAAGCTGGAACCATGCCATTTCGCAGCGTGAGGGTCCAGGTTAGGGAGAGGGCAAAGGCCCTCCATCATTTTCACTAGTCTGTAACGAACGGTACCATTGACTCACCATGGTATAGGGGGTAGCGTACCTCTTCATGACCCGGGGCAGGTCACTCCAGTCTAGGAATCCTCCGGGCCCTCCCGGGCAGCGCCTCAAAGCTCTGCGCGAGGCTTTGGGCATCAGCGGTCGAGATGTGCAAACCCATAGCCTCGTAATCGCGCGTTCGCAAGGGAACAAGAGGTATTGCGTCTCCCATAGCTCGTTGGTCGAGATTGAGAACTCCACCAGGGTTCCGAGTGTCCACAAACTGTTCACACTGAGCGCACTCTATCGAATTAATTTCGTGGATCTCCTTCTTTTCTTTGGAATCGATCTGGATCAGATCAACACAGCTCGCCTCACCGTCAAGCTGCCCAGGACTCATCTCGTTCCTCCCGAAGTCTATGACACAGAACGTCGTGTGAGTTTTCCAGTGAGGTTCGATCCGGGCGCGAGGATTGAAGAGTCCAATCTCCTCTCCCGCATGGTGCAGACTTGGGGCGAAATACCTATCGCATTCGTTCAGAATCTCGGCCTTCGGAAATACCTGTACGGATTCATTGGGATGGATGACTACACGCTGTACCCGATGATTCGTCCCGGCGCTTTCATCCAGATAGATGACCAGGACACCAAAATTGATCCGGATCCGGGAGAGAACGAGTTTGAGCGTCCCATCTACTTCTTTCAGCTTAGAGACGGCTATGCCTATGGCTGGTGTGAATTGGAAGGCAAGGTCCTGAGCATCATTCCTCATTCTATGTCGGGAAGAAAGACACGGCAATTCAACTATCCGGACGATATAGACGTTGTGGGCCGGGTAGTTGCTGTGGCGATGCCGCTCCGGCGGAAGCCGGGCAGGTCATCTTTGCCTGCTGCTGACACCAAGAGGATTCAATAGACCACCGGGGTATCCGCGACGGTCCCCAAAGCGGCTCAACCGATTCAACGACCTTCCCAAATTGGCACTGACCTGAACCGAAGTCCTATTGCGCTCGCTGACTTCCTTTGTTCTGCTGGGGGTCGTACCAAAGAAGTAACCAGGCGATGCTCAATTGCACCCCGGAGAAAGACTTAAGGCGATCCGCAGGCATCTCGGGATTTCCACGCGTCAAGTCGAAAAATACAGCCGACAGATTGCAACGGCCGAAGGTAGTGCGAAGTTCTATATCTCCAACGCTTGGCTCAGCCAGATTGAAGCCACGGGGTCAGTACCAGGTGTTCAGAAGCTCTTCAGCCTAAGCGTCATCTACCGGATCAATTTTGTCGAGTTGCTGTCTCTGTTTGGGGTTGACTTGGAGAGAATCGGCCTCCATCAGCTCGAAATTCGTTTACCCAAAACGCGCCCTGCAAAGCTGGAAGTCTACAATGAAGACAGGACCGCCACTTTTCCCGTACGCTTCCATAAAGGGTTTAAGGTAGAGAAGACGACTCTACTCTCACGCATGGTGAAAATCTGGGGCGAGGTGCCAGTTTCAGTCATTCGGCACCTGGATATCAGGCATAGTGAGTACGGCTATGTCGGCCTTCGAGACCATACGATGGATCCCCTTGTCCCGCCGGGCTCTTTCGTGCAGATAGACAACCAAGTGCGCGAAGTCCTTCGTCCCTCTTCGTGGCGGACAGAATTGGATCGGCCAATCTATTTTGTAAAAACTCCAGGTGGGTATGCTTGCTCTTGGTGTGAACTGAAGAGGAATCAGTTGACCCTAGTGCCCCATCCACTGTCACGCACCCGCCTTCGGCACTTTGCCTATACCCGGGAAGCGGAAATCATCGGCAGAGTCACCGGTATCGCTATGCGGATTGTTCGTCCTGAGAAGCAGGCTTCTGACGTGTCTGTAAGATCGCCAAAGCCATCTTGACATTGGACACAAATAACCCTACGGCGAGTTCGTCGCACTCTGAAGGAATGGTGACGCGGTACGATTCAAGCTGTTTCCAGCTCTTCAGAACGTCTTCTGTTTTTTCATCTGTCGAAGAAATATAGCTGCGAAGTTCTTCGATTAGCTCCTCCAAAGTGCAGTAGACAAGCCGGTCGAAGATTTCCTTGTGGCATTTCCCCAGAGCCTGGGATGCAATCTTTTCGCTGAAATGAAATGCAAGTCCGTCGTGGTAGTACTGGCCAGTGTTGTAATCGCGTGTGGAGGCAAGAAAAACAAGGCGGCTGAAATCGCCTGGAAGTTTTGAGAGAGTGCGATTTCTGAGGTCAGTTACTGCCGGTTCGTCGTCGATTCTCCTCGCTTGGTAGCTCATATCTCAGCGATGTTCAGCTTTGGGCCGTTCCTTGATTGAAACCTACGTCAAGCGCTCTGCGGTTTGCAGGGTCCACGATAGCCATAAGCTGCTCAAATGTGGCACGCAACCCGGCCGCCCAGTGAAAACCTTGCCTGACGATCCTCCGAGTACGCACGGGACCGCGCAGCCAGATCAAGCCGATCAGAAAGTCACACAGAATCAAGAACAAAAGGTAGCTCAGAGCAAGCCTTATTTCCGTCGCGAGCTGCAGATCTTCACTCTGTCGCGCGGCCACCACATGTGCGCGCATGACCTGCGAGGTTCGCATACGCGTGCGCCGAAGCCAGGCAAGGGCAAGAATCGTGCGTTCGCGCTGAAACATTCGCTGAATTTCTGAAGACGTATCACGTGAGACGAAATCCCAATCCTCCGGACCAAATATCCTTTCACCAAGATCTCTCAGTGGAGCAGCCCTACCAACACCCGACCGATGTTGTCGTGGCACTAATAGTTCTGCGCGGCCTGCACGAGTAACAAAGCTCTGTCGAACCCATAGACCCAGGACAACCAAAAATAGCAATCCAAGTCCGACGTAGGGCAGCAATTGGCTCATAGTTCACCGCCCAGCTTCAAATAAGAACGTGCTCTGGAAAGGATTCTATTGGTCTGTTCGGAGAGGAACTTGTAGTCGCGCTCGATCTCGGATTTAGTTTCCGGCTCGGGGCTGGGTTGATATGACCACAGAGTGCCACCCCAGATGAATAGGGCGGCTAGAAACGCTATGGGCTGAACAAGCCTCCATGCTGGCCGAAGCGCGTAGTCTGGTAATGATCCGAAGGCCAGGGACATTACGCAGGCAAAAACATAAAAGCTATATCCGAATGTGATCCCTTTGAGGTTTCTGCTGGTCGGGATCCGATAGTAAGCAAGCAATCCGACGATGCCAAACAACAACAGCAACTGGACTGTGCGCAGGTTTCGTTCCAGTTCTGCCGAGGTTGCCGCTGGTGACCAAGCAGGACCGCTGAGCGCATTCATCATGACTTTCAATATGACTGCGGCCAACACAAACAAAAGAAAAGTCCGTGCAATGCGTGCTGCACCCGGTGAGCTCTTCAGCGCGTGCCTGTAAATTTCGAGGATGACCAGGTAGCCGACAGTCGCCGCTACGTATTCTGTGTACCAGTAGAGGACGCGATGAAGACTCGGTTGCAAGGTGTATGTGGCAAAGCGGAGCAACTCGACGAAGAGGACAGTGCTAAGGTAGAAATAAAACGCAGGATATTTCCTGTAGATTTTCCCTTTGACGGAACGGGCCAAAATAAAAGCTTCCGTCGCGTTGCCTAGCCACCAGAGAATTTGCGTGAACACACTCGCCGCCGTTACGGGGACGTTCGACGGATATTAACACACAAGGAGGGAGAAGACTGGGGCATCTTCTCCCTCCCTCGTCGGACCTGTGGATTGTGTCAAGAAAGCTTAGGAAGCGGGATCGGAATTGGTGGCGGTACGGGCCCCGTTCCATCAGCTCTCAAGACGGGATTCGCAAGTGTTCCAGGATGATGTGAACCCACCAGCGGCAACACAATTCCCAGGATCGCAAGCGATATCAGCCAAATCAGCTTTCGTACTTTCATGGTAACTCCTTTTCTCGGTTAGGGTTGGGCCGGTGAGAACAGACTAGTGTGGTTGTGCTAGGACCTCCGGAACTCTCGTTATCCGCTCGGTCCACCGAGCACTTAGGCGGTGAATTGCCCGAAAAGGAGGGTTAGTCCTTATATCTTTATATCTTTTTAGGCGTGCATAGCCGTCCCCCATTTAGGTTTTGAAGAGGGGGAACAGGAGTACTGCAGCACCGAGCCTATGGAAAATGCCCTCCTCTCGATTGAGGTCTTGGCAGATCCCGGTGCTCTGAGTCTATAGGCAGGGATCGGTGTCGAATCCGGTGAGGTATGGCCGGTTCGCCAGCGGCCAAGCACTGCTATTGCGTAAATTGGTCGGCTTACGTGGCACCGGGCACTGGCCGGCGCTCCGTCGCACTGGGGAAGAATCGTCATGGCGGGAGGAGCTCAGCCTAATAGCAGCTTCCGAATTAGCCCTGTGGATCGATTCGGGCGGCGCATCAGCCCGCTTGTTCTCATTGCTGCCGAGGAGATCGGACGCCGTGCGATCCAACATGCCGAAAAACTTCAAGTAGATCCCGCGATCGCTGCGAATCTACTCGAGGAAGCCGCATCAGCAGTTTCGCGTGCTATGGAGAGAAAAAGGGATTGTACTCAGGATCCTGTGAGAGACTTACGCGCGTATCTCTTCCGGGCTTTTATCCGGCGCGTCAACAAAACCGTAATGCGCCAGCTGCTGGTAGAGAACGCTGTTCGCATCCTGTTCGTAACTTCTCACAACTCAACTAATCCATTAGCAGAACTTGAGATGAAGATTCTCGTTGATGAGTTGTTGACAAGGGGTGATCCGGTGGCCCGCGATATGTTCTATCGGCGTATTCAAGGGCTTTCGTGGGAGGAAATTGGTTCGTCTTACGGAATATCGGCCCACGCCGCTGAATCCCGATTCAGCCAAGCGCTGCACAGGATCAGGAAAAGACTGGGCTTGAAAGAAGAGTTTGAGTTTTAGTGAGGGTTCTGGATAATGAAAATGAGAGACCCCCGAATCTCGCAGAGAAAGAGCAAAGAACTGCTCGATTTTGCGCGAGCCTATCTTTCGGAGGCCTTTCCAAATCCGGACCGCGAGGCGTGTCCCCCTGACGATGTACTCCGGTCTCTCGCTTTCAACCCAAGGGAAAGTGAGCCGGCCCTTACGGAACATTTGGCCGCTTGTTCTCCGTGCTTCAGCCGCTACTCCGAATTATTGGCTGAATTAAAAGCAGAGCAGCAAGCCGAAAGATCGTCTTCGACATGGATATCCGCATCGTCCAAGGCTCATCCCGTCCTGGCCGCGACAGCTCTTACTTGCGCTCTATTCATGGCAATCGGCGTCATTGGCCTCTTGCTTCGGGGAAATAGACGACCGAACACGCCTCCAATGGACACGAACAGAAAGCCGAGTCCAACGGAACCGCAGACTCCCACCGTTGCTTATTCGCCGTTTAGCCTGGACCTGAGCACACTCTCTCGAGTCCGTGGGGTCGAGCCCTCAGAAACCAAGCCTCAGCGGCTCGTTGTTCCGGCTTCAGCGTTGGATTTGACTCTGACCTTGCCATTTGCCAGTCGCGAGGGGTCGTACGATCTAAAGCTGGCCTCGGAAGATCACACATTCTGGTCGAAGTCTGCAGTAGCTCATCTGCAGAAGGGCAAAACGCTGCTTCGCCTTGAGGCGGATTTCAGGCAAATTCCAAGCGGCAATTACAACCTAGAAGTGCAATCCTCATCCGGCATTAATCTCACTCAGCCAGTTTCGATTCACGGTGAATCGCCCAAGGGCGGGGAACAAAAGCCATGAACGTCAGGCGAGTCGCAATCTGGATAGTTTTGTGCGGCGTAGTTTGCACCTTTGCCCAAGCACAGACGACGAGTGACGATCCCGATGTTTTATTAAAGAAGGCCCTTCACTTGGGCGACTTGTACAACTGGGCCGATGCCGCCCCGCTGTTTACACAGGCTGAGCAACTCTATGCCGCACGAAGCGATAATCGCAATGCGCTATACGCCCACTTAGGCCGAATACGTTCCACTATGGAGCAACTTTCGCTTCCAGAGGTTTCTCAGGAACTCGGGGCCGACCTAGATAAGAATCCGCTATTTGAGTCTGACAAGGAACTCAGGCTGTTTTGTCTGATGGTTCTCGGTGACATCGATGGAGAGATCGACGCTGCGCCGATGCGCCGCGATTGGGAAGCAGCACTCAAACTTACTCAAACTCTTGGCGACAAGAAGTTGGAAAACCGCGCCTCGGGCGAGCTAGGATTTGCGCTATTTCTCGAAGGAGACATGGCTACAGCACGTCAAAAAGTCGCAGGCGCTTTGATGGGAGCGATGATGCTTGGTGATACCGGGGCGCAAATCCGTTACCTAGCCGCCGTTGGACACGCTTACGTACAGATGGGCTCCTACGATGACGCCCTCGGATATTTCGACAAAGCGCTCAAGATCGCAACCGCTAATCCTGATGCCGGATACCAGTTTGTTGTCAATGAAGGCAGGCTCCAGGCATTCCGCAGCATGGGAAAGCTCGACGCCGCTGAACAGCTCGCCAACGAGATCATTGCTCAAGCCCGAGCAAAGCGGAAACACGTTAAGGAAACGCAGGCTCTCATCACAGCCGGGACCGTACAAAATGCAAAGGGTGACGAAGCAAAGGCGATTGAAGAATTCCAAGCGGCAATTGACCTGGCTCAAAAAGGCCATTTCACGCGATTGCTCGCAGACGCTCAATTCTATTTGGAAGACATTTATCGCAAGAGGGGCGATCTACCGAAAGCCGAATCTTTGGCTGCGTCCGCAGCGGAATCCACGCAGAATAGCGGCGACCTCTATTTGCTTCCATTGCGTCTCCAAGCACTCGCCCAGTTGCAAGCGAGCCAGGGAAAATATCGCGATGCCAGCCAGACGTATGACCGCGCGTCCGACGTCTTAGACGCGATGATCGGCAACGTCAGGTCCGCGGCCGGAAAAATCGGCCTGATTAGCTCCATGAGCTCCGTTTACGCAGAGCACTTTGCTTTGGTTGCAGACCACTTGAGCGACACTCCCAAAGCCTTCTCCGTTCTTGAGCACGCCCGCGGTCGCGTGACGACAGAACTCTTGATGAGCGGAAAACCGCCCGAATCTCCAGAGGAGTTGGAAATCGAGAAGCAGATTAGTCGCCTGAATCTCGAACTGGCAAAAGCGAAGTCGGCTGAGCAAGTGCACGAAATTCGAGACAAGATTTTTCTAGCGGAACAGGCGCGATGGCTTACTCCTGCATCAGGCACCTGGAAGTCGCAACCCTGGCAAACCATTCCGCTGGAACGCATACGAGAAGGCCTCACCGCAAACGACCTTGTGCTTGAGTACGTTATGGCGCAACCGCATTCCTATTGTCTGGCGATTGGTCGAGATTTTGCTCGCATCGTGGCGCTTGCCGATCGGGAGAGCATCGAAAGCTCGGTTCTTGAATATTTGAAAACATTGAAGACGAAAGCAGCGTCGAAGTCCCAAGGAAAGCACCTCTACGCGGCCCTTTTGAAGGACATCCCAGAGGCCCTAAAGAAAGAACGGCTCATAATTGTGCCGGACGGTCGCTTACATCTTCTGCCGTTCGATGCGCTCGTTGACGGCGCGGGGCAATACTTGGTTTCGTCCTACACGATAACGTACGCCCCATCTGCGACCGCCCTATACTTGGTTAATTCGGTCCCGAAGCAGCCCGAGCAGCGCGCATTTCTCGGCATTGGCGGGATTCCCTACGAGCAGAATGCGGAGCTCACGAAACTCGCAACGATGCGCGGATACATCAACAGCGCCCTGGTCAATCTCCCCGCTTCTAGAGAAGAGGTTCTTGCGGCCCAGGCCGCGATCCGTAGTGAGGGCGACACTCTGCTAATTGGAACCAGCGCGACAAAATCTGCGTTTCAGCACGCCGGCCTAGACCAGCACTCGATCATTCATTTGGCTGTGCACGGCGTAGCTAACGAAAAACACCCGGACCGCGCCGCACTCATACTTCTCAGCGACGCTCCTTCGGGAGACGACGGCATCTTGGAGGCCAGCGACATCGTGCATTTGCATGCGAATGCCGATCTCGTTGTCTTGTCCGCTTGCGACACCGCAGTTGGTCACCTGCAAGGTGAAGAAGGTATTGCAAATCTTTCTCTAGCGTTTCAGCTCGCTGGCGCGAAGGCCGTCGTCTCCACGCTTTGGAGTATCGACGACACGACTGCGCTCTATCTGATGAAGCGTTTTTACGCCCATTTGGCGGAGAAGAATACGGTCGCGCATGCCTTGACCGCGGCTAAGAAGGACATGCTTAGGACTTACGGCACGCAGGCCGTTCCGTACTATTGGGCCAGCTTCAAATTGGAAGGCTCATGCGATCATCCGATCAGCCTCAACTCTAAGAAATTCAGCGCGACGAACTGAGGAAAACGATCAATGTCCGCGGCACCGAACTCATCAACCCAAGTCCCCGGACGTAAGGATCGCGCCAAAATCATCCGCATGATTAAGAAGCTCGTTTCCGAGCGACACATCAACGTCAGCAACCCGAATCAGGATTACGGGCCTTGGCTCTCCTTTGTCGACGAACAAACGCCGCGACTCATGGAGGTGGAGAGAGATGCTTTTGAGGCTGGCGTGAGCGACCTCCTCAGAGCGCTCGGAAGCAGCCATACAGCGTTCTTTCATCAGCGACGCGACAGTATCCCAGCGCCCTATTCGATCAATGCGACGTTGCGCCCAGTCGAGACCGTTGACGGTAAGCGTTGGATGTTCGTGGACGTAATAGAAGACGGCGTTGCATTTCAAGCTGGAATCCGCCCCGGGGAATTCCTGCTTTCCATAGATTCCGAACCTGTCGCACCGCCGAAGTCCGCAAACTTCCGCATCGGCGGCAACCATCAGGTCGAGATCGCAGCTTTCAACGGCAGCAAACGCCAAGTTGCAATAGGCGTCCCAAACCGAGCCGCAAAAGACCGGCCTCCAATGATCGAGCCGCGCAGTCTATCCCATCGAACTTTGGCCCTTGATGCAGGCTACGTAAGAGTTGCGACGTTTCCGGGAGCTGTGGGCCAAACTTTCGCCAGAGGCTTGGACGACGCCATTCGCGACCTGAAGGGTCACGGTATTCAGCGGCTGATCGTGGACATTCGCGGGAATATCGGGGGCGGCCTAGGCTCTCTCCGCCTCATGAGCTATCTATGCTCCGGCAAAATGGAAATAGGCCACAGTCTCACGCGCCGACGCCTTCGGAAAGGCTATCACAAGGAAAATCTCACTCGCATTGGCAAGATTCCCGCAACAAAAGCAGAGCTGCTCCTGATGGCGCTGCGCTTCAAAGTCTTACAGAGGGACCGCTCAATGATCCTCGTTACCGAAGGTCTCGGCCCGCAGCCGTTCCATGGTCGTGTCATCCTTCTCATCAACGAGCATACCCACAGCGCGGCGGAAATGGTCGCTAGCTTCGCGAAACAAAATCGTCTCGCCACACTCGTAGGTACGCGAACGGCAGGTGAGGTGCTGGGTGGCGCTAATTTCAAATTGCCAGCCGGATATGTGCTCCGCATGCCGGTCGCGGGCTGGTATACTTGGCAAGGAGAGTGCATCGAGGGAAAGGGCGTGGAACCCGATGTTGCCATCGAAAACTCTCCGGAAGCGCTCGCGCGTGCGACTGATATGCAATTGGATAAAGCGTTAGGAGTAGTTAAGACGCTGTAGAGCGGCATTTCGGTTCCAGACCTACCGTGCGACGGCCGCGTGTCAAATGTCGGCATTGCTGCCCAGGCATACTGAGGAGAACTTCATCTCAGCTCCGCACCGCAGCCACCTGATCGTGTGCGTCCCTGATATCGCGACGGCTTGATCCTTCGCACCCGTCGGCTTCTGTATAACGCCATGGACCGGTTGGCCAGTACGAAAGAAACGATACAGCTCAGTCTTCCCGTCGCCACTGAAGAAGAGCGGGTCATCGACGGCAATGACTAAAGCACCATACTTGAATCCGCCGTCAACGTGCTGCTCCAGAAACGCAATATCCTGGCACGCCTTAAACATCTGCTCCGGATACTGACCATTACGCGGGAACTTCAACTCGACTGCGAGCTTGTAGCCCTTTTCGGGTGAGAAGAGTGCAATGTCGATTTCTTTTCTGATGAAGGGTAGCGGCTTGTGACCGAAGAAACCGATGGGTCGTTCAAATTGAACTTTGAACTGCAACGGCATGTTCGACCGAAGGTAGGTCCCGAATTCGTGTTGCAGGCTGAACTCGTTATAAGTCCCGACCTCACCAGTTGCAACGAGCTTGAAGAATTAGACGATGTGGTCAACTAACTTCACTTGAGAAAGTTTCGCGGCCCGCCTTAACGCCGGCGACGAACAAGCGCTACACCTAATTGTAAGGCACAGCCAGCCAAATCTGCGACGGTCAAATTAATCCTCCGCCACGCATAGAAGTGACCGCATTCTCGCCGAACGATCGTTGCCACAGCTGTTAGGGAGTTCCCTTCGCAACAGCAAAACTGGCCGCACCCATCGTAAGCACCGACATTTTGATAAGCACAACGATCACGGACAGGCCCAAAACCCAGAACAAATCGTCGTCCTTGATGTCAGGTTTGTGAGGCTGATGCTTCAGATCGGGGAATGGATCGATATCTTTGTTCTCCTTCTCATCAAGCCCATTAAGCAGGTTCTGGCGGGCCCTCATGGATTTTCGGAGAGCAATGAGATCGCATTTCATGCGCCAAAAGAAAATGAGCATGATGGCGACAAGGCCGAGATCAATCAGCAGGGTGACATGGCGAAGTTGAACAATACTGATATGCGACAAATTCCCAATCAGAAACGCGCTTATCGCAAAGGACGCCACGGCGACGGTATAGCTCATGTTTTGCATTCTGTCCCGGTAGATCCTAGCTTCCGTTCTGTCTTCTTGGATAAAGACCTTGAGCACATCGGCTGCGGTATCTGGATTAATCTTCACTCTTATCCTCCCTAACTCCCATTTGTACTATCCAACAGAGAAACCGGCAGTAATCCTGCGGACTTCTTTGGCACACTGCGATGTAGCACGTCAAGTCTCGGACAGCTAACGCGACGCTAGGCCACGACCCCAGGCAACTGGTCCCATCAGGGGAACCTCTTGAACGAGCGCTTCGATAAAGGAATCGACTGGCACTTCCTTTCCTTCCATGACAAATCTGATTTTGATATTGAGCATATTCGCTCTCCCTTCTTAGGGCCTCAGAACCCTTGCACCTCGATTCTTCATTTGCGCATCTTGGGCGGCACGGACGCCTATATCCACCACCCAACATCCGGTGTGCGATGGACCTTTCCCTCGAACAGGCACCAGTCGATGTGCGCCGACCTCTAAATTCCAATTGAGGTTTTCCCGCATAAAGGCCCTCTTCGGACAGCCCCTTTGCTCACTTGCGTACCGCTCGATGGTTCCGAGCCGGACGCGAAGGTAGAAACCCTGTCATTGGGAGCGGAAGCCCCACGTGCGCATCGAGGAAGACCCAAGCGCAATCACCGAGGCAGACAGATCGAATTGAGCTTTCCTGCCCAGAATGCCTCGTTATTGAGTGAAGGGAGAAATTCCAAAATATGAGGAGATCGCGCGGTTGCATCCATGCGTGAGTACAAGCACTAGGCTGTGGGCGGGAAAATGAACTAGCAAGGTCGTTTCGTTTTGGGAATATCCACCACGATGTAAGTCGTAGTCCGATATGACGCCGCCTCGGGAACCAAACTTCTGAAAAATATCAGGGGTCAACAAGCGCCAAGGTTTCGCGGAGCCCAGATCGTCTTTCGAGCAAACAGAGCGAGGTGTTTGGTCCCATGTCAGACCGTTTGGGAAATACAACGGGTGGCTATTCTTTCCGGTTTTTCTCTCCGGAACAAATCGATCGAATCTTGCGCGCAGGGATGAGGCGTGGCAGAACCGGTTCGCACGGCGCGATCGAAAGAATTCTGAAACACGAACCTGGCCTAACGCGGGCGGAACTGTGGC
>WNGP01000098.1_pt1 | contig 55972 bp, 46 predicted proteins | sample 5407671 | NCBI WGS metagenome assembly WNGP01 (sample SAMN13153381, study PRJNA577476) | soil metagenome | isolation source: 40 cm soil or saprolite under Garry oak tree replicate 2 | place: USA:California | collected 2016-06-15 | reverse complement strand
GATATGACAGGGCGTTACATATTATACGCTTGTTTTATTCAACTTCTCACAAGCCTTCTCATTTTTTTATAGTAGCGATTGTTTTGGAACAAATTGTGGCGCGGGTCACTTTCGCGCACTCATCATCAATGTTACAATACGGGCGTGGTAAGGCGCAGCTTCCAATACAGTCGTGGATTTGGAAATCTGATAGATGAAAGGAATTCCTGGCATGCGTATCATGGTTGTGGCATTGCTGCTGGCAATGGGGGCAGTTGTGATTCTCGCGCTCGGCGAGACCTTTAACATCTGGGCATCCAATGGTTTGATCAACATTTCGCTGATCTTATTAATCGCCATCCCACTCTCAATGATAGGCTTCGTCTTCCTTTCGCACCGCGAACAGGAACAAGGTAAGAACGAAAAAGGGGAAGATGGCTCACCGAAAGCGCCCTGAGTTGTCGTACATGGATCAGCCGGGGCGCAATCGATAAGTAAACACGGTCTGGCCCAGGCGAATAGTATCGCCGTCTGACAGGGGCTGACGTTGAACACGCTGTCCATTGACATAGGTGCCGTTGCGCGTGCCCACATCTTCGAGGATGTAATGTGATCCCTCGCGTTTCAGGATGGCATGACTGCGCGATACCTGTCTATCATCCACGACGATATGGTTTTCGGGCGCGCGCCCCAGGTTCAGCGTCTCTCCTTGCAGGGGCAACTCGGCTCCATCGCCTCGCACTAAAGATGGAGGCGGCGGCAACGGAGCAGAAGCAGGAGCATTGTTTTGCTGCCTGGATGTATGGGTGGAGGTTGCCAGCAGACCGGCCAGCTGCGCTTCTATGGGGATACTGCCGATGACGGTATGAAACTGACGACTGAGATCGCTGGCGCTCTGGGCTACTCCTCCACGGCTTTCGGAGAGCGACTGCACACTTTCAGAGAATTTCAACCAGGCGCCCGTAAGATTATTGAACTCATCGCGGCCCAGACACATCAGATTGACCGGGCTAAGAGCACGCACGCTCGCGTTACGCCGCCTGCCCGTCAAGAGGGCTACTTCTCCGAAATACTCCCCCTTCCCCAGGCGAGCCTGGCGCGAGACCTGGCCATCGGGCATTTCTCTGATGACCTCTACTTCGCCGGAGACAATGACATAGAACTGATCGCCTACATCTCCCTGGCGGAAGATGTAATCTCCTGGCTCATAATGCGCCTGGTTGATGACCTGTGTGCGTTCAAGGTTGATATAGGAGAGTTCGCGTGGGAAGAAGAGATCGAGGCCCCAGTCCAACCCGACACGCACCCTGCGATCCCAACCCGGTAATTTCATCAAGTAGATATTGCGCCACATCATCCAGGCAATCAGGCCGGAGAGCTTGATGCCGCCAAACAATTCGGCGACACCGGCACGGTGCCCCACCAGGCAGAGCTGACCCAGCCCGGAAAAATTGAATGCTTTTTGTTCTTGCGGTTTCCCATGCAATACGGCCGCCAGGTTATGGGCCAGCGTCTTGCCCTGTCGTAGGGCGAACTGCGCCGTTGGTGGTGAACATGCGCCTTTCTCCGCTGCATTCGGTACTGCCGCGTTATCACCCAACGCCCAGATGCCCGGCATGCCTGGCACAGCCATGAAAGGGTCGGTGAGAATACGGTCTTTTTCGCGCGGGAGTGGTAAGGAAGACAACACTGGATTGATAGCCGAGCCAACCGTGACCACCAGGGTGCGCGTTGGAATACGTTCACCGCTACTCAGGATGGCCTCGTGAGGTGTTGCAGCCGCGATGCGTGTGTTCAGCCGCACCTCAACGCCGCGCTGTCGCAGTTTTTTCAGCGCGAAGTCAGCCAGCCCCGGCCCCATTTCCTGGAGAATGCGATCGCGGCTATGTAAGAGCACAACCTTGACGCTCTCCCTGGTCAATGAGGGATAATGACGGGTGATTTCATGCACCAGGTCGTTCAGTTCTCCTACCGTCTCGACGCCGCTATAGCCCGCTCCTGCCACCACGAACGTCAACAATTCCTGGCGAATTTTCAGATCGGTCTCTACATCGGCGGCTTCGAGCATGGAAATAATGTGATTGCGCAGGTGCAGTGCATCGCCCAGGCTTTTCATGGTTTTCCCATGCTGCGCTACGCCCGGCAAGGAGGCCAGGTTGATGGTATTGCCCAGGGCCAAGACCAGGTGATCGTAGGATAAGCGTACTTCACGCCCGGTAATCGGCGAGGTAGTCGTGACAAGCCGCCGCTGCAGATCAATGTCCGTAACTTCTTCCGCGCGAAAGGGAATACCGGGTATCATGCGGCGAATGGGATTGAGAATATGCAGCGTCTCGATCGAGCCGGAGGCGGCTGAAGCCAGCAAGGGAATAAATACAAAAAAGTTCTCGCGATTGACCAGGGTGACCTCGACGCCAGGGTCTTTTTTGAAGAGCTTGCGGAGGTGTTGCGCTGTGGCAACACCTCCAAAGCCTCCACCCAGGATCAGCACACGTTTCTTTTCAACGTGTTGTCCCCACATTTAACTCTCCTGAAAATTTAACACACTATCAGGACCAACATGCAGTTCCGCACCATTTTCCAGGCGGACCGGGTCGCCGCCGACCTGCCTGCCGTTAAGCCAGGTGCCGTTGGCCGATCCGAGATCGCGCACGTAGAGACCATCTGGTTTAGCCACGATCTCAAGATGCTGGCGCGAGATGCGCGCGTCATCGATGAGGATCATTGGCACATCCGAAACGGTATCCCGGCTGCGGCGTCCGATCACCACGCGCGACGCTTTGATCTCGAACCGTTGACCTGCCGACGGGCCTGAACGCACCAGCAAGACACCACGCAGGTGGCCATTACTGGGGTATACCTGCACCGGCATCGGCGCAGGCGGCATAAATGTCGCACCTGGGTCTACAGGCCGTGCACTCGCGCTCCCAACGCCTGCTCCTACGGCAACGGGCTGCGACTCGAGAGCATAGGCCGCAGCAGGCGCAAGCTGCACTCTACCCAGAAGGCGGCTCACATCGTCGCCCTGGAGCATCTTGAGCCGGTCGCGAATCATGCGCGTCTTCATGATGGTATCCGCATCGGCATTGGCAGAATCATCGAGAGAGATGCCTTGCAGGGCTCCCAACTGGGCAAGGCGGCGGCGTAGCACCACATCAAATTCTTTGTAGGTCTCACTCGATGCCGCCAGCAGTGACTTGAAGACTTCGCGATTGAGGCTCAGGCACTCTACCTCGCCCACTGCCTTAGCTGTCACCGAGCGGAACGCCCGGCCCAACAACTCAATCTCTCCGAAGTACTGGCCCTCGGTGAGCCGTCCCACCGGAATCTCCGGACTGTCTTTCTTAATCGAGCGGGTGATTTCGACCTGCCCTTTGGTGATGATGTAGAACTTGTCGGCCGGGTCGTCCTGGCGGAAAATGATCTGCCCCGCACGGAATGTTTCATTCTCAGACTGCGCAGTGGCTGCGACCAACTGCTCCTCGCTCAGTTGCGGCATGGCTTTGGCCAGCCACTCATCATAGACGTACTGCAACTGCTTGCGGAACGCCAGGATCATCGGGATGAGCACCAGCGAGTTGTAGATGAAGTGCAGGTTGATGCGGCTGGGCAAGATCGGATTGATAAATGGGAAGAGGCTGCCAATGAACCCATTATAGCCTAGAAAGCCATTTTGAGCCGCCAGGCCGTTAACGATATGCACACCGAGGAAGTAGCCGCCATGATTGTAGAAGTAGTTATTGAACTCGTAATTGCCGAACAGGTAGATGTGTTCGAGCTGGTGCACGGCAGCAGCTATAATAGCCAGGTTCAGCCAGATGTTCTTCGAGTTGCGGAAGTGAATCCGTATAATAATACAGGCTACCAGGATCAAGCCATCCCAGACAAAATGTACAAGCTCGCGATCTAGCTCACCAAAAACGCCGTGAGCCTGGCCGCAATACCCCTGCCACATCCAACCTAAGCAAGGAGGACTGGCCGCGGGATTGTAGATGAAGATGAACTGGAGCATCTGCACCACGTGCTCCCCGACATGCCCGGCCTGCAAAATCATGAGCACAAGGTACGTCGCCATGAACCCGTAGTGCTTGCTGGTCCAGAGTACCTTCATGCTGAAAAGGGGAATCCAGGGAAGTATGGTTCCCAGGGCAATGGCCCACAACGCCCAGTGGAGCCAGATGCCAATCAACTGGAGGAAGTACGAGGCAACTGCGGTGATAACGACCGCACGAAACTGCAACTCGCGCCCTCTGAGCAATCTACCAACCTGGTCGATAGCTGATATAGCCATGTGAGTTCTCTCCTTCCGACTTGCTCATACCATAAAAACACGCTTTACATTCAACGGCGAATAATGCATTGATTACAAGAGTGATATGTTCATCTGTACCCGTATTCTGGAGCCCGGTACTGGAGCTTCACAATGTATTGAGCATACCCGCGTTTGCCAATCTCAAAAATATCTCCGTGCTCCAGGACTTTCTCCTGCACCTCCTTGCCATTATAACGCAGTGGGTTCGGACTTTTTAGTTGCGAGATTTTGTACGTCTGTTTTTGTGGGTCGAGCAGGTTGCACACGGCATGATAACGCGAAATGATCTCGAGTGGTATCCACAATTGATTATCTCTGGCACGACCCATGGTGACGGTCTCGCCTACCAGGTCAAAAATCTTTTCAAATCCTTGATCCGGCTCAGTCGTCACTATTAGTCTAGCTGGTTTGAGCAAATCCTTTTTAGCAGGCGGGCGATGAGGCGCAACTATTGTCTCGCTCAAGTCTTGTGGTTTTGGCGGTATACCCCGGAGTGTACTCTCAGTGCCATTAAGATCAGGAGCGGGCGGCAGAGGCGATTGTCCAACCGATGCGCCTTCCATAGCTTGTTTGCGCGGCGGAGTTGATGGAATGGCAAGGTTTTTGTCGATGATTGTCCCGCCCAGATCAAGTATATTGGCATTATCATCGCGCCTATATTTTCCAGCGGATTTCGCTGGGTCCGCTTTGAGAGCTTTATAATAGCCGCTGCACAGCGCCTGGCAGGTCTGGTAACGATCATTCGGAAGCTTTGACAGGACTTTCAAAATCACCTGGTCCAGCTCCTGCACGACTGCCGGATGTATGGAGCGCATGTTGGGCGTGCCAGCAAGCGTGGCAGGTACAAGTTGCAAATGCGCGAGCAGTACCTGGCTGGTATTGCCTTCATACGGCAGTTTTCCGGCCAGCATCTGGTACAAGATGATGCCCAGCATGTAGATGTCGCTCAACGGACCTACCAGGCCTTGAAATTGTTCGGGGGACATATACGCGATGGTGCCGAAAACGCCCGTTTCAGTCACCACCGCCGCGTTCTCCAGCACTTTTGCCAACCCGAAATCCATGAGGGCGAGTTGTCCATTACTGCGAATCAACAGGTTGTTGGGTTTGACATCGCGATGGATGATGCCTTGCTCGTGCGCATAATCCAGGGCTGACCCGATCTGATCAAGATAGACACCGATCTCGTCAAGGGTCAATGGTCCCTGCTTCATGCGGTCCCCAAGCGTCCCTCCGCCGACATAGGGCATTACCAGGTAGGGAGCGCCATTGGCTTCTCCGTAGTCGTAGACGGGCAGTATGTTCGGATGTTCCAGCGTGGCTACCGCTTTTGCCTCCTGGCGGAAGCGTTTCAATATGTCAGCATCCCTGGCCATGCTTTGATCCAGGACTTTGACTGCAACCTGCCGTCCCAGCAGTAGATCGCTTGCCAGGAAAACTTGCGCAAAACCGCCCCCGGCAATGTGTTTTTTCAGGAGATATCGCTTATTGAGAGTGCTTCCAATATTTGCCATGCCTGCGCCCTCTTCCCAGTGACATGTCCATAGTTGGAGCTAAAAGAGCAGCTTTCATGAAAAAAAAGCTTTAGAGAGGTATTTCTTCCATTTCTGATAGAATATATTCGATTCTGCTATGCCACGCCATCCACAATAGTTTATTTAACACATTCATGTGTTCAAGACCATTGTATACCCTCATCCATATAAAATCAATGGCTCAATTCACATTTTCCATGAAGTCGATTTCACATTTGCCAGGATGGGGTGGAACTTTCAGGATGGCGCCTGGACTCCTCTTCACATAAGACTCTACCCCTACAGAACATTGCGGCAATCTGAGCAGCGTCCGAAAAGAGTCAGGGAATGACCCTCGATAGCGAAGTCGGTTTGATCTCCGATAGAGTTGAATTGATCGACAGGCAGGCAGATCTCGACCTCTACGACACGGTGACAGCCAGTGCAGGTGAGGTGATGATGGTGTTCGCCGCTACATACGCGGTAGTGATGCGTGCCATCGGCAAATTCGATGCGATCTAGCAGCCCCAGTGTGACTAACTTTTCGACGGAACGGTAGACGGTTGCCCTTCCCAGGTGGGGTTCTTCACGGCGTAGTGTTTGCCAGAGATCATCGATGGTGAAGTCTGCCCCACTTTGGGCAAGCTCAACGAGTCGATCTGCGATGAGGCGACGTGGGCGGGTGTTACGTTGGCTGGTTTCCTGGAAGGCGGCACGAATTTTGTCTGCGATCACTGTCTTCTTTGACTTTCTCCTACTCTCACTATCTCGCGTACATTGACAGATAAATAAGGAATCAAAACGTCCCCGACAGGAATTGAACCTGCGCGCCTGGTTCCGGAGACCAGTGCTCTATCCACTGAGCTACGGGGACTTCATCAGAAATAATACCACGTTCGTCAACTCTCTGCCATTTCATCTGAACCCCGCATCTCCGCGAGCAATTGGTAGTTAAAAAATGGAGTCCACACCGTCTCTAGAGTAGATGGAGATGAGAACAATACACAGGATTAGGCTATGCAACCCCTCCTGAGGCCTGTAGATTGATATCCAGACAAAGAGGAAAATACAATGACAAGAAGGCAGTTTTACAGTATTACCATGATCAGCCTGTCCGTCCTGTTGTTCTTGAGCGCCTGCGGAGGCCAGACGCAACCGCAGACGCAGACGCCACCACCGAATACCACCGTCGCTCAAAGCCAGCGGGATGTCACCTATCCGGGAGTGGGCGCCGTCACTCTGGCAGGGACCTTAGTCATCCCCGCTCATCAGAAAGGGACACGGGTGCCGGGCGTGATCATCGTGGCGGGAAGTGGGCCGACCGATAGGAATGGCAATCAACAGGGGGGGTTGACTACCAACCTGTATAGTCAACTCGCGGATCAACTTGCGCAACAGGGAATTGCCAGTTTGCGCTACGATAAGCGAGCCGTCGGGGCAAGTTCGTCGTTTCCTCGCCCGCAAAATCCTAATCAGCCGACACCGGCGGAGATCAAGACGCTTCAGGACTTCTTCGCCTGGGATAACTACGTTGGAGACGCCAGGGCCACTTTGAGCGAACTTCAACAGCAGCCCGAGATTGATCCTGCTCGTACTGCTCTGATCGGGCATAGTGAGGGGAGCATCATTGTTGGAGAGGTCGCGGCAATGGACAAGGGGCTGGCTCACCCAGCGGCGGCACTGGTGTTGATCAGCGCGCCGGGTCGTCCTATAGATGTCATCTTGCGTGAGCAAATTGCTCATCAGTTGGAGCAGCAGCCCACGATCCCGGCAGGGTTTGTGTTGAGCAAGTTGGATGAGATTTTTGCGGGTCTGAGGAAAACCGGTAAGGTGCCCAGCGCTCCATTTGCAGACCTGAAGGCGAACGGCAAAGTTCCCCCTCAGCTCACCCAGAACCTGGAAGTGCTATTCCAACCTGCCTACGACGAGTTCTGGTACGGCGAATTGCAGGTCGATCCCGCGGCGACGGTCAAACACTACCCTGGCCCGGTGCTGGTACTGCAAGGGGCGAAAGACATTCAGGTGTTTGCCACTGAAGATACGCCGTTGCTCGACGCCGCATTGAAGAGTCGCACCCCCGACGATCACCTGATCGACATCATCCCAAATACCAGCCACAATATGAAATTGGTGCAGAATCCGGCGACAGACCCTGGCATTGCAGGCCCGGTTGTGCCAGAGTGCACGAACACGCTCCGCCATTGGCTGGCCGAGAAACTCTCAGCCAGCCGTTAAAGAGCGGTTAGCGGCTATGTTCTAAGCTTCCGAAGTCTCTCCTATCTGCTCTGCTTCCGCTTCCAGCATGGCCTCTTCCTCCTCCTGCCTGCGCTGGTCGGCGATCTTCGCTTTTTCCTCGAGTTGCCCAAGCCAGCGGAAGAAGAGGGGGGACATCACCACGAGATCAACCAGGCCGGGGAGGAGTAAGAACGCTCCACCAACAGCTTGATCGGCGAACGCGGAGATGCGTAATTGCGGTGGGACGGTATACTGTGGATAGAAGACCACGAATGAAAAGACGAGTAAGAAGGCGAAGATATCGACGGGCTGCCCATCCAGGAAAGCATAGAGCATCTGTTGCGGATAGCTCATCTTATGCAGTTCGCGTACCGGGCCAATCAACGGCCACCAGTTGAGCAAGGCCGTAAGGAGAAAACTGAGCAACTCCACGTGATAGAGGGTGCCGGACCTGAGCGCGAGGTTGAAAAGGACGGGCGCATGCCAGATGAGAAAATTGAGATTGAAGAGGGCAGAGGCTACCACCGGCTGCGTCAACACGCGCGCAATTGGTTGTACTATGGGCTGCCGAAAGAGAGGCTGCACGAGCCACGCTGGACATGCATATATGAGCAGCGGGGCGCAGAGTGTGATGAACGTCACTGCCTGTAACATGTGGGCAGAGAAGAGTTGTGTCCTGGCGATAGTATCAAGCGGTGTCAGTAATAACAGCGCAATCGCCAGCACAGCAACAATAAAGGCCGCAATGCGTCGGATTTGGAGCGGCGTCTCCTGGGGATGTTTTCTATGCACCCGCCGTATGCCGAAAAAATAGAGCAGGCATAGGACGATCAGGCCGGTAAGCGTGATTGGACTCCAATGCCATGTAAAATTAAGGCCGTATACCATAAGAAATCTCCATGCGAATAATGCTTTAAGTATAGTGCAGGGTAAGAATGTTTGCAAACTGGATGCAATGTCTATAAAACGGCATTATAATAACACCAGAAATTCGGACGAAACCAGAAAAACACCCGGATGGGTTCAACAACGTTTTGGCAAGAGGAACGAGGAAACACGAGTAGGTGGAGATAGCTCATGCGTATTGTGATTGCGCCCCAATCGCTCAAAGGAAGCCTCTCGGCGGCTGAAGCCGGGCTGGCTATTGCGAAGGGCGCGCGGGCGGTCTACCCGGAAGCAGATATTACAATCGTACCGGTGGCGGACGGGGGAGAGGGAACGGTGCAGGCGCTGGTCGATGCAACTGGCGGCAGAATAGTGGAGCAGACCGTGACCGGGCCGCTCGGCGAACCCGTGAATGCGTTTTTTGGCCTGCTGGGTGATGGACGTACGGCGGCGATTGAGATGGCGGCCTGCGCAGGCTTGCCACTGGTTCCTCCCGCTCTACGTGACCCACGCATTACCACCACCTACGGAGTGGGCGAACTGATCATGGCGGCATTAGACCAGGGGTGCCGTCATTTTATTATAGGTATTGGCGGCAGCGCGACTAATGATGGAGGCGCGGGTATGGCGCAGGCGTTAGGCACATCACTTATGACGCACGAGGGGAAAGCTATTGGTCGAGGTGGGGCGGCACTCACCACCCTCGCACATATCTCGACAGCAACCATGGATGCGCGGCTGTCCTCCTGTTCTTTCGATGTTGCCTGTGATGTGAATAATCCGCTCTGTGGGCCAATGGGAGCCTCGGCGGTATATGGCCCTCAAAAGGGAGCCACGCCTGAGATGGTCGTACAACTTGATGATGCGCTGGCGCATTATGCTGAAGTGATCGAGCGAGACCTTGGGGTGTCGGTGCGCGATGTCCCAGGAGCGGGCGCGGCAGGCGGGCTGGGAGCCGGGTTGATGGCGTTTTTGCGAGCAACGCTGCGGCCCGGCGCACAGATTGTCCTCGAGGCGGTGAAGTTGGAGGAGCAGTTGCGCTCGGCGGACCTGGTAATTACGGCGGAGGGACAACTTGATGCTCAGACCGCCTACGGGAAAAGCGTGGGAGCAGTCGCAGCCCTGGCGAAACGCTACCGTTTACCTGTGCTGGCGCTTGCTGGAAGCCTGGGAGAGGACTACCGGACGATCTACACCTTAGGGATCGATGCGATAGCTGTACTTCCTTCCGGGCCGATGACCCTGTCCTATGCGATGGAACATGCCACGCAGTTGATAAGCGATGCTACTGAACGCGCCCTGTGCACGCTGCGCGTGGGAAGCGATATGCTCCGGCCATAAGCAAAAACCTACTTTATTCATGCCTGACTTTTGCATACTCGCCACGTTTATATGGTAAATAGTGGTATAGGTGTGATTCCAGGATCTTTTTCTCAAGGAGGAAACGAGGGGAATAACTGAGAAAGATCCCTTTGAAGAATACCGGAATGTTTTCATCCAAAAAGAAGTTATAAAGAGTAAGAGGTTCCACGTTAAGCAACACTAAGCGAACATTAAGCACCTTCTAACCTCAAAGCTGTATCTAAGTGACGGCACTTTGCGTATAACATAGCAAGAGGACTGTTGGAAGCCTGCTAGCATCCAATTCGGAGATCGTTCATGTAGCGCCCGCTTTTTTAACGTCAAGGGAGTATTGAAATCATGCCAGAAAACTTGTATGCCACTGATAACGCAGACTTCGAACAACTGCGCTCTCTAGGATTTTCAGAAATTGAAGCCACGCGACTCGTCTATATGAAAGGCCATGTTACCGAACAAATAGAGTATCGCGAAATGCTTGAAGAGCGACATCGTCTTAACTTTATCCGCTGGCTGATCGAGCACGACCGTCTCGAGAGATAGAGATTCACGCTATAGAATAAACGAAGCCTTCGCTGCACATGAAAGTGTACGGCGAAGGCTTCGTCTCTTCTAAAGAGTATATGCAGGTGGGCTGTGGGTTTGAGCAAACCATAAGCCGAATTCTGTACCTGTGGGGCCTTACGAACCCACAGGGGGCAATCATCTATCCAGGACGCGAGTTACCCCGCGCCTCAAGCGACCAACCCGAAGGTTGACAGGCGAGCAACCTGCTAGCGCACCACGGAGATGCGCTATTCCCTCTGTTCGGTCTTGCTCCAAATGGGGTTTACCCAGCCAGCCAGTCACCCGGCTGCCGGTGAGCTCTTACCTCACCATTTCGCCCTTACCCGACGCACACGATCTTTGAGGTCGCCGGGCGGTATGTTTCTGTGGCACTTTCCTTGAGGTCGCCCTCACTGGACGTTATCCAGCATTCTGCTCTGCGGAGTTCGGACTTTCCTCGAGCCTTACGGCTCGCGATTGCCTGTTTTACTCAAACCCACGTCTCTTAGAGTACCATACCTGGGGAAAACCGTCCAGTTCATCAGTTCATTGACGTGCCCAATGAAAACGCGCTACAATGACGTTACTGATTGTGCGCTAGAGCATTAAATTAGATTTGACCAGGATAAAGTAAGGATTATTCCATGACTACAGGTCGGCACATCCGCCTGACATCGCTGGCCAGTTGCGCTGGCTGAGCTTCGAAAATGGGGCCGGAGGCTCTGGCGCAGGTGCTGCGTCCACTGACTTTCCATGCCGTGCCGCCCGCATTACTGGTAGGACTACAGGCCGTTGACGATGCCGCGGTGTACCAGGTAAACGAGCAGCAGGCGGTTATCACCACAGCGGATTTCTTTCCGCCCGTGGTTGATGATCCCTATGCTTTTGGCGCGATTGCTGCCGCCAACGCGATGAGTGATGTCTACGCGATGGGGGGCCAGGTTCTCATGGCCATAAATCTGGTAGCATGGCCCGACACCCTCGATTACAGCATCCTCAGCGAAATCCTGCGCGGGGGCGCCGATACGGTCGCGAAAGTGGGAGGTGTGATCGCGGGCGGGCATAGTGTGACCGACCAGGAACCGAAATATGGGCTCGCCGTCACGGGTATGGTTCACCCGCAGCATATCCTGACGAAGGGCGGTGCGCGTCCAGGAGATTATCTCATCCTGGGCAAACCGCTTGGTACGGGTATTCTTACCACCGCGCATAAAAACGATGCGGTGGAGGCCAGCGACCTGGAAGTTGCGCTCCAATCGATGATGCAGGTCAACAACAGGGCGAGCCAGGCGTTACAGCGTCCAGGCGTACACGCGGTGACCGATATCACCGGTTTCGGCCTGCTTGGGCATGCCTGGGAGATGGCATCGCAGAGTCGCACCAGCATGCGTTTTCAATACGATGCCCTGCCGCTGCTGCCTGGTGTGCGTCATTATGCCGAACAGGGCCACATTACGGGCGGAGCGCGCCGCAACGAAAAGTACCTGTCGTCCCACGTGGCGATCGATCAACGCTTTGATAAAGTTGACCGGGAAATCCTGTGGGACCCTCAAACATCTGGGGGCCTCTTCGCGGCGATTGACCCGGCAGTGTGGCCTGCATTAGCAGCTCTTGCGCCGGATATGCAGTTCTGGCGGATTGGCGAAGTGACGCAGCAGGTAACTGGCGAGGAAACGGGGGCACAGGTGGTGCTGGAGGTATTTTGATGTACGAAGCGTTGCAAGAGGCGCTCGGTCTGCATTTTTCGGATACGGCGGTATTGAAACTGGCTCTGACGCATAAGTCCTATATTTACGAAACATCCGGCGAGGGACAGAGTTCAAACGAACGGCTGGAGTTCCTGGGTGATTCGATCCTCGCCTATATCAGCGCGGATTACCTCTATCGCGCCTTTCCCGATCTGAGTGAGGGAGATTTGAGCAATGTGCGCGCGACACTGGTGAAAGGTGAGACGCTGGCGCAATTTGCGCGTGAGATTCACCTGGGCGATTTCCTGATTATGGGCAAGGGCGAAGCGAACAGTGGTAAAGGGCAGCGCGTACTCGCCGCCGCGTTCGAGTCCATCCTGGGCGCGATTTACCTGGACCAGGGACTGGAAGCGGTGCAGCGATTTTTGATGCCTCGTTTGGAGCCTATAGCGAATAGTATCGTCAAACAACGCTTATTTAAAGATAATAAATCGCTGTTTCAAGAACTGGCACAGGCCCATGATGGTATCACTCCCTCATATCGCCTGGCCAGTCAAGAAGGGCCATCGCACAACCGGGAGTTCACAGTGGAAGTCCTGCTGGGGGAGCAGGTAGTCGGCAGGGGGCATGGTCGCAACAAGCAGGCGGCAGAGCAGGAGGCCGCACTTGTCGCACTGCGCAGCAGGGAATGGATTTAAGGACAGACAGTTATTGGATAGGTAGATAGGCAGGAAGCAAGGGGGAACTATGCGACTGGAACCAACACCCAGACCGGAGCAGACGCTGCGAGTCAGCGCCAGGCTCATCACATCTAGCACCATCTTACATCTCTCGTCGGATGAACTGGAGCGCGCTGTCACGCAGGAACAGATGGAGAATCCCGCACTTGAAGTGAGCGAGCAGCGCGTTTGCTTGTTTTGTGGCTCACCCATTCAGGGTTCAATCTGTACTTCCTGTGGTAATTCTGCTCAATTGACGCAGTCAGCGTTCAGCACAACCGCATCCTCACAGTATGATGAGCAGCCCATCGAACCGCAGTGGAATGACTATCATGCCTACGATATTTACGACTATCACTCAACTGAGGTCGATGACGAAGATGAGCTTGATCCTATGGCAAGCATTTCGGTGGATCAAACGCTGGCCGAAATGCTGCTGCAACAACTGGAAACGTTGTTATCACCAGACGATGCGCCAATCGCCGAACAACTGGTTGGCAATCTCAACGAGCGCGGCTACCTGGAAATCGGCGTGAGAGAAATCGCGGAGAATCTAGAGGTCTCCGTAGAGCGGGTCTCATATGCGCTAAGCCAGTTCCAAACGCTGGAGCCACTGGGTATCGGGGCCAGGGATTTACGTGAATGTCTGCTTATCCAGTTGGAGGCGCTGAGCGAGCAAGAAACGCCCCATCCACTGGCCTCTCTCCTGATTGATCGTTATCTAGATCGCCTGGGCAAGAGTCAGTTCTCGGAGATTGCGCGCGAACTAAAGGTAGGGGAACAGGAGGTACGGCAGGCCGCGCAGTATATACGGAACAACCTGCACCCATTTCCAGCGCATACCTACCAACCCAGCGCCGGAAGTGGCCCGATCGCTGCGTACACACGCCCGGATATCCTTATACGCAAAGGAGAAACGGGCTTCGAGGTGGAACTGATCGAGGAGAAACGCTACGGCTTTCATATCGGCCCTGGCTATGGCACGCAACCCTTAGACCTGGAACATGAACCCACTTATAAGGAAGTACAGCGCTATATACGACACCATAGTGATCGCGCCAGGTTTTTCATCGATTGTATCCAACGCCGTTGGCGCACGCTCAAGCGGATAGCAGAACTAACTGTAGATTACCAGCAAGAATTTCTAGAGAAAGGTATTCGCTACCTGCGACCGTTCACCCGTGCCGAAGTAGCCTCGCGCCTGAACCTGGATGAAGGCACGGTCAGCCGCGCCACCGCCAACAAATACGCCTTGCTCCCCAATGGCCGCCTGATTCCGCTCTCTGATTTCTTTGATGGCTCTCTGGGCCTCAAGGATATCCTGCGCGAGTTGATCGCATCGGAGAACCCCAGACGGCGTTTGAGCGACGATGAACTGGCCCGCCTGATGACCGCACGAGGCATTTCTATGGCGAGACGCACGGTGACGAAGTATCGAGAGGAGATGGGTATCGGGTCGTCCAGGGAACGGGGGTAAAATTATATGTTCTTCGGCATCGCGTAAATCGTCCGCTCCCGCTCATAAATCACCAGACCAGGTCCCCCACCTTTCATATGGCGCACATATCTCTGCAACGTGTAATCAATGGGTACGCTGGTGCTACCCCTGGCCTGGCTGTAGTAGGCCGCCAGACTGGCGGCCTGCTCGATGGTGCTGCGTGGGATATCTCGGCCCCCGGCTTTGATGATGACATGAGAGCCGGGGACACCGCGCGCGTGCAGCCACATATCGTTGGAGGTGGCCTGGTGGAACGTGACCTCTTCGTTCTGACGGCTGTTCTTGCCAATCAGGATGGCGAAGCCATCGCGACTCTGTACGTGCAATGGCACACCTCCACCCGGAGGGATGGGCTTGCCTTTAGAGGGTTTGCCGCCTTTGCCCTTGTGAGTTTTTTTCTGCGCGCCCGCAGGAGATACGCCGAATTTTTTGCCGCGAATGTAGCCAGCCGTCTGCACTTCGGCTTTGACGAGCGCGACTTCGGCAGGGATGTCGGCGAGCATGAGATCAGCCAGGAATTGTTCTATGGTTGCGAGTTCGGTTGCGTTCTGCTCGATCTGGCCGGGGATAAGTGAGAGGGCGCGGCGCAGTTTGTGATATTTATGGTACAGGCGATTGGCGTTGCCGACGGCGTCGTAGCGCGGGTCAAGCGGGATCGTCACGAGTGAGGATGCTTCCTGGCCTTCGAAAAAGTTTTGCACTACCGCGCTGGGCTGCCCCTGTTTGACTTCATGTTGGTATGCCAGTAAGAGGTCAGCCTGTAAGCGATACCGGTTGGCTTCTTCTGAAACCGCCAGTTCCTTTTGCAGCAATTCAGCCTTGCGCTTGCATCGCTCTAGCTGGGTCTGTAACACTTTTTTGACGGGTGTACGCACGCTTTCCATCGCATCGCGCCATTCGGCGCCTGCATAATACTCATCGAGGATGGCGTTGATAGATGGCGACCTACGGCTGCGTACATCCGGCATAGCTGCATACTGCTCAAGGGTATACGGCGCGAAGGCGATAAAAAGCGGTGAGCTTCCAGCCGATTGCGCCAACCGCTCTACTATCTGTGGCTTCCAGCTATGGTTGTCGTACAGGGCCGCCAGTTCACGCACGTTCCATGCCAATTCCTCCCAGACATTTTTGTCCTGCGTAATAGGTGTTTCTGTATCGTTGGTGGTGCGATAGACGGCTTCACGAGCTAAGAGCGGACTGAAGCCAAGCAGGTTGCGCGTCAGGAGTTGCCAGAGAGTCGGCTGACCTGAGGGTCTTGAGCGCGACTTTCTGCCTGGGGGCAGATTTGGTTCAGCAGCTTCTTCCGCCGCGCTCATCTCCAGCTGGGCGGCGGTGACGGTTGCCGGGTCCAGGCGCGGCAGGGATTGACCTGCGAGGGTACGTTGCTGGGGCGGAGGTGGAACATATGGCACGTTGGGTGCGATGACGCGATAGCGATTGATCTCGGCCCCTATCTGCTTGAGGCTGCCCAGGATCAGACCGTGTTCATCACAGCAGACGATATTACTCATGCGGCCCATAATCTCGATAATGAGTCGATAGCGGACGCGCTCACCGGTTTCCTGGTCTCCGCGGTGGCTGGCTAGAATTTCAATGACCCGCTCCCAGCGCGGTTGGGTCACAGCTTCGATGCGTGTTCCCTCCAGATATTTACGCAGCAGCATGATAAAGGAAGACGGTTCACTCACAATTTTGGCGGGTTTGAGCGCCGTGAGATGCGCCCGCGCTAACTGAGGATGGGCGGAGAGATAGAGCCAGCGATTCTGGCCGCTCTGTCCGGGCGCGCCATGCGCGTAGCATTGCAGAGCAATTGCATACTCGGTCGGCGCGATAATGGTATCGATACGCGCGCCAATAAGGGAGGAACGCCATTCGTCGGCGACCGCAGCAAGGGTGATCGCATCCACGTGCATAATCACATCCATTCTTTAGTATATGCTCCACGCTCTCATAATGCAGGCACGCAAGCCGCGTCTAGCTGCAAAGATGCTTTCGCGTGTTGTACAATAATGTATAAGAGCACTTTCTCCTGATTTCAGGACTTTTCACCCGTATTCGTTTTTTACTTTCTCTATCCTGACGGATGGGTGCCGTTGTTTTTTTGAAGGGATCTCCGTCTATTTCATTGATTGTTAGTATAGCAAAGAGCGGGAGCTTCGTATACCCGGCTCTCCGTGCAATCGGTAGTGTAGGAAAAACAGCATGCAAATTGAGATGGAGCAAATAGTGCCCCAACAACAGAGGAAAACCGCATCATCAAACACTCCTCAAGGTCTCCTCTTCGTGCTTTCCGCCCCATCTGGTACAGGCAAAGACACCGTTATTCGCGCCGCCAAAAAAGGAAGGGACTTTTTTGTCGTTCCCTCAGTGACGACTCGTTCCCCTCGTCCGGGTGAGAGCGAGGGCAAACCGTATCACTTTGTCAGCAAAGAAACGTTCGAGGAGCTTGTCGGAAAAGACGAGCTGCTTGAATTTGCCAACGTGCATGGCAACTGGTATGGGCAGCCGCGACAACCGATTCGCGATAACTTGAGCGCGGGTCGCGATGTGCTGCTGAAAATAGATGTGCAGGGTGCATCAACCATTCGCAGCAAAGTGCCCCAGGCGATTTTTATTTTTCTCGTGCCCGAATCGCTGGATGAACTGGCAGCCCGGCTTGCCAATCGTAACACGGAGACTGAGGAGGAGCTTCAAAGAAGGCTGGAGGATGCGCGCGCGGAGCTGGCGGAACAGCACTGGTATGATTATTTGATTGTGAATACGCAGGGACATCCGCAGGAGGCCGCCGATAAGCTATGCGCGATCATGGTAGCTGAACACTGTCGTGTTCACCCACGTCATGTAAAAATTTAAAGGAGAAGGAGGACAGCTATTTATGGAAGAAGAACGTTTTGTGCCGTCACGTACCACGGAGCGTAACCTGGGCATGGAGCTGGTGCGTGTGACCGAGGCCGCGGCATTAAGTGCGGGGCGCTTTATGGGGCGAGGCGACAAGATCAAAGTAGACCAGGCAGCCGTTGATGCCATGCGACACGCGCTGGACGGCGTTGACATGCGCGGCGTTGTGGTCATTGGCGAGGGTGAGAAGGATGAAGCTCCCATGCTCTATATCGGGGAAGAAGTAGGTAATGGCATGCCTCCTGATGTGGATGTGGCGGTCGATCCCGTTGACGGCACACGGCTCACCGCTCTCGGTCTATCAGGGGCCATCGCCGTGGTAGCAACAGCTGAACGCGGCACAATGTACTCGGCGCCTCCGGGTGTGTATTATATGGAAAAAATCGCGGTCGGCCCCGCCGCGCGAAATGTAATCGATATTAACGCCCCAGTTGCGACTAACCTGGAACGCATCGCCCGCGCACGTAACGCGCATATCGATGACTTGACCGTGGTGATTCTGGATCGTCCGCGTCACCAGGAAATCATCAGGCAGGTACGTGAGGCGGGCGCGCGCATCCGGCTCATTATGGATGGTGATGTGTCAGCGGCGATCCAGGCAGCTATGGAAGATTATAAAGGTGTCGATGTGCTCTTAGGCACAGGAGGCGCGCCAGAAGCAGTACTGGCTGCAGCAGCCATCAAATGCATCGGGGGGGCTATCCAATGCAAAATCTGGCCGCGCAGCGACGAGGAGCGCGATAAGCTGAAAGCTGATGGCATCGATCCTGAGAAAGTGTACACAACGGATGACCTGGTACAAGGCGATGACGTGTCTTTTGCAGCGACAGGCATCACCAGTGGCGAGCTGGTTGACGGCGTGCAATATTTTGGCTGGGGCGCGCGCACCTCGTCGGTGATGATGCGCTCTCATTCAGGCACAGTGCGTTATATTCAAGCCCGTCATAAGTGGCGCAGCGTTCCCGATAGCGCAAAGACTCTAAAGGGGTAATGCGTGGGTCAGCCGACGGCGATTTTTTGCAATTTCTCGATGACCGCGTTGGCTACTTGCGAAGTTCCCACAGCCGTTGCATCGTCGGGTCGCGGTTTGAGATCGTAGGTCACGTTTTTCCCCTCGGCGATGACCTGCGCTATGGCTTTTTCCATGCGATTGGCGGCTTCCTTCTCACCCAGGTGGCGCAGCATCAGAACGCCTGAAAACATCATGGCCATCGGGTTCACTTTGTTCTGGCCCGCGTACTTGGGCGCACTTCCATGTACCGGCTCAAAAATCGCGTACTGACTGCCAATGTTTGCGCCGGGCGCGACCCCCAGGCCACCGATGAGGCCAGCCGACAGGTCGGAAATAATATCGCCATATAAATTCGGCAGCACCAGCACATCATACATCTCAGGTTTCTGCACAAGTTGCATGCACATATTATCGACGATACGATCTTCGAACTGGATATCAGGGTATTCCTTCGCAACTTCTTGAGCTACCGCCAGGAAGAGGCCATCGGAAAACCTCATGATATTGGCTTTGTGCACCGCTGTTACTTTGTGCCGCCCATGCGCACGAGCATAGTCAAAAGCAAATTTGACGATCCGGCGCGTCGCCATAACTGAAATATATTTGATGCTGATTGCCGCGTTGGCATCAAGCTGACTGCCTGTAGTGCGGGCAATTGTCTCAAGAATTTCTTCCTGTTCCGGAGTGCCGCGCTGGAACTCGATGCCGGCATATAAATCTTCGGTATTTTCACGCACGATAATCATGTCAATATTCTCGTAACGTGAACGGAGTCCATGATAGGTTTTCGCCGGGCGGAGATTTGCATAAAGATCAAGCTTTTTACGAAGCGCGACATTAGCGCTGCGTACCCCTTTCCCCACCGGGGTAGTAATCGGCCCTTTCAATCCTACTTTGGTCTGCTTAATCGACTCAACCACGTCCTCAGGTAAAACTGTGCCATGCTTTTCCAACATCTCTAATCCTGCCTGGTGAAGGTGCCAGTCAAACTGGACGCCCGTCGCTTCAAGCACGCGGCGGGTCGCCTCGGTGATCTCCGGCCCCGTTCCATCTCCAGGAATGAGTGTGACTGCATGTTGCATATGTTCCTCCAAACAGCAGAGTTTTTCAACATACATATATGATTTAACCAATACTTGATTATAGCACACGCGCTTACGACATAAGATAGGGGTGGATGCGCGCAAGGGGAAAACCATAAAGGAGGTACTGGGTGAGTTCAATGATGCACATGCCCTGGTCATGTCGATGGTGAAGCAGATTCCACCAGAAACACTTCGTCAAACCGGCACAATCCCCTGCTTCCAACAACTGCGCGATGGACAGACTGGGCTAGCTGGTACTCGCCCTTTTCGTCGTCGCTTTTCTCGCGCTCGCTCTGGCAGGAGTCTTTTTCTTTGCTATCGCGCTACTTGTCTTGCGCGACATAGTCGAAGTTTTTTTCCTGGTAGTTGTAGCGCGCCGCGTGGTCTTAGTTTTTGCAGGAGATTTTACGGAAGTCCCATCAACTGGGGTGGCTCCTGCTGTCGCTTGCTTGCGTGACGAGCGGCGCGTGGTTGTGCCATGCTGGTGCGGTTTCTCTTCAGCCTTGCGCTGCGGAACAATGACTTCCTGGTAACAGACAGGGTCCCGTCCTACACGCGGAATAACCATTAGACCGTTACAATTGGGACACAGTTCGGGGACGGGCTTCTCCCAGATGGCAAAATTGCAGGTGGGATAGTTGTTACACCCGTAGAAGATGCGTTTCTTTTGTTTCGTCTTGCGTTCCACCAGGTCGCCACCACAATTGGGGCAGAGCGCGCCAGTTTTATTGACTACCGAGCGGCCATAGCGGCACTCCGGGAAGCCGGAACAGGAGATGAAACGCCCAAAGCGCCCGGTGCGAATGACCAGGTTGCGCCCACATTCGGGGCATGTCTCATCCAGCTCCTCGACCGGCTTCTGCACGCGGTTCATCTCGGCTTCGGCCTTCTCCATCGTCACCTTGAAGTCACCGTAAAAGCCGTGCAGAAATTCCTTCCATGACTGCCTTCCCTCTTCCACATCGTCCAGCTTGCGTTCCATATCAGCGGTAAAGCCGACATCGACAATATCCGGGAAATGCTTATTCATAACCTCGTTAACGGTTTCACCTAACCAGGTAGGCACAAAGCGGCGCTGCTCCTGATCGACATAGCCGCGATCCTGGATGGTGCTGATAATGGGGACATACGTGCTCGGTCGCCCGATGCCCTGCTCTTCCAGCTCTTTAATCAGGCTGGCCTCGGTGAAACGCGGAGGTGGCTGGGTGAAATGCTGTTCAGGCTGCAGCTTGTGCAGGTCTAAGACTTCGTTGGCTGCCAGCGCGGGCAGCGTTTTCTCATCTTCTTCGCGTGGCCAGACCGCATAGAAGCCAGGAAATTTGAGATGCGAACCGTTGGCGCGGAAGACGTATTGCGCCGCCACAATATCGGCGCGCACCGTGTCAAAAACGGCCGGGGTCATAAAACTGGCCACGAAGCGCCGCCAGATCAGGTTATACAGTTTGAACTGGTCAGGGGTCACATGCGGCTTGACAATCTGCGGCGTGAGGCTGACATCGGTCGGGCGAATGGCTTCATGCGCGTCCTGGGTAGTGGCTTTGGCTTTGCCGGTGCGCCCCTGCCCAACATAGGGCTGACCGTATTCCTGCCCGATATAGGCCTTGACTCTGCCCTGGGCTTCCTCGGAGATACGGGTGGAGTCGGTACGCATGTAGGTGATGAGACCTTGATGACCGCGCTCGCCCAATTCAATGCCTTCATAGAGCTGCTGCGCGAGACCCATGGTTTTTTTGGGCTTAAAGTAGAGCCGCGACGAGGCGTCCTGCTGCATGGTACTGGTGGTATACGGCAGATACGGCTGGCGGCGCTGCTCTTTCTCCTCGACCTTCAAGACGGTATAGGCGGCGCCTTTCAAATCGGCCAGGATGGCGTCGGCTTCTTCTTTGGAACTAATCTTGATACGACCCTTAGCCACCTGGACCGGCTTGGCCCCATTTCGCCCATTGAGGTGCCCGCCTTGGGAGCCATTACCAGCACGCTCTTCTCCGTCAGCCGCGCTCTCTTCGCGGTTGAACTCGGCAATATCTTTGAGGCGAGTGATGAGATTGGCTTCAAAGCGTTCCTGCTCTCTATGTTTGCTCAGCAGCGCAGTGATACTCCAGTACTCCTCTGGAAGAAAGGCGCGTATCTCGACTTCACGGTCGCAAATGAGCCTGAGAGCCACCGATTGGACACGCCCGGCGCTTGTACCCGACTGAATACGCCGCCAGAGCAATGGGCTGATCTTATAACCGACCAGGCGATCCAGCACCCGGCGCGCCTGCTGCGCGTTGAAGAGGTCTTCATCGATCTCCCGTGGCTTCTTGATGGCCTGTTGCACCGCCCCTTTGGTAATTTCATTGAAGACCGCTCGATGCGGATGCTGCAAGCCCAGGGTCTCTTTCAGCGACCAGGCGATAAATTCGCCTTCGCGGTCAGGGTCAGGAGCCAGGTAGACTTCATCAGCGCGCCGCGAGGCCGCCTTGAGTTCATCAATCAATTTATCTTTTTTCTCGATAACTTCGTATTGGGGCGCGAAATCTTTGCGCGTATTGACGCCCAGCCCCTTTTTGGGCAGGTCGATAATATGCCCCATGGAGGCGCGCACTTCAAAATCGCGTCCCAGAAATTTTTCGATTGTTCTTGCTTTTGCCGGTGATTCTACAATAACGAGTTTTTTTGCCATTCCCTTAACCCTGATGTTTATTTAGAAGGACGACTCATCAACCCCGCCGCGCGAGGCGACGCCCTACAGATTCTGCACACATATGCACGAGCCATCTCATTGCATAGAATAGCATATCCTGACAAGTGGTTTAGCTACTTCAATATACGCATAAGATGCTTACGTAAGGATAACATACGTTGTCTAGTGTATATTCCTTTTCGCACGGAACAGCACGGAAATCATGGCTGGGGCTTGCCCAGCCATGCCAAATGACCCCCACCCGTTGCACTTGACCGGCTTGCGCTCGCATGCTATGCTGCAACTGTTAAGATAGTGGTACAAACAGCTAGTTGGAGAATATTATGCCTGAAAAGAAGCCATCTCCACCTGTGGAAGGGGAGGGGCGAACGCGACGTAGGAAAAGCGACCCACCATCATCACCATCTACGCCTACCCGTCAGGCTGCCAACGGCAAACGTCCCGCGAAACGTCAACGCAGTTCGCTGCGTGCAGGGCTGGCTGTTCTGGGAGGACGAGCGGCAGGTGCGCTCAGCCGCCGCTTACACCTGGGCGGTGGCACCAGCATTGCCGGGGTAGTAGCCCAACGCCTCTATCCCGACATTGTGAGCCATTTATCCATGCAGCTGGCCTATGGCAGCGTTCTGGTAACGGGTACGAATGGCAAAACGACCACCAGCGGGTTTATCGCGGCCATTTTGAGCGACGCGGGGCTGCGGGTCTGGCGCAATCGAGAAGGTTCCAACCTGATGCGCGGCATTGCGGGCGCGCTGGTGATACGGGCGCAGCCCAATGGAAATTTGAGGCGCTCTGGACAGGCAATCTCCATTTTTGAGGTCGACGAAGCGGTTGTGCCGCAAATAGTGCAGAAGGTCCCCCTACGTGTGGCCGTCTTTAATAACCTGTTCCGCGATCAACTCGATCGCTATGGTGAAGTGGACACAGTAGCGTCACGCTGGGAACAGGCGATACGCGTGCTGCCAGAAAGTACCATCCTGGTTCTCAACGCGGATGATCCGGCCATTGCCCATCTTGGAGAGTCCTATCCCGGCAAGGTGGTGTATTTCGGCATTGATGACGCATCGCTCGACCTGGCCGTCCAGGGAAGCTCGTCTGATCGACATCAGACCATCGATACACGCACCTGTATTCAATGCGGAAGTGACCTCACCTATACCATGCGTTTCTATAGCCATCTGGGGCATTACATCTGTTCAAATTGTGGAAATGCGCGCCCCCCGGCTGATGTGCGAGCCATCAGCGTCACTATCAATGCCTTTGATCAAATGCGCATTACAGTAGCTACTCCTACACAGCAAGGTGAGATCGTGATACCCTTACCGGGGTTTTATAATATCTACAATGCCCTGGCAGCCATTGCCGCAGCACAGGCATTACAGATCAACTGGGAGCCGATTGTCTCCGGCATCCAGCAGTTCAAACCCGCTTTCGGGCGTGGGGAGCGTGTGCAGGTAGGGGGCCGCACTATACGCATTTTGCTGGCGAAAAATCCCACCGGGTTCAACGAGGTATTGCGCACCCTCTTCAGCGAGGGGGAAAAACGCCATATGTTGGTGATGTTGAATGACAACATTGCCGATGGCCGCGATGTTTCCTGGATTTGGGATGTAGACTTCGAGCGCATGGTGCGCCATACCGAGACGCTAACAGTGACGGGTACGCGCGCGTTCGATCTGGCATTGCGTCTGAAATACGCAGGTATAGCCGCTCAAGATATGCAGCTTATTCCGGCCGCTCCCCTTTCATCGACTAACAAAAGCGCATTACCGTCACGCGCAGGCAAACCTGGCTTACGAGGAAGTATATCCGGCAGTACAATTGTTGAGAGACCGGGGTCAGTGCCCCGAGGAAAGCGTCCTTATGGATTGGCATACGCTTTAGATACAGCTCTGCAACAAATGCCCACAGGAGAAACATTGTTCGTCGTGCCAACGTATACAGGATTGTTGGAACTACATCGTGAACTGGAACGACGTGGATTAACGCCTCACTACTGGGAGGAAAAAGGCCCGTGAACGATAACAGCAAGCCTCAATTCACGTTGACGCTGGGACACCTGTATCCCGACCAATTGAATTTATACGGTGATCGAGGGAATATCCTCACTTTGCAACGACGCTGCCAGTTGCGCGGTATCGGGCTGCGCGTGGTCAGCCTGGGCATCGGGGATGCGCTGGCCCCCGATGAATACGATCTCCTGTTTATTGGTGGAGGTCAGGATAAAGAGCAGGCTCCCGTGGCGCAGGACCTGTACGAGATGAAGGGTATCGGCTTGTGGGCGGCTGTTGAGGACGATATGCCCGTGCTGGCGGTCTGTGGTGGATACCAATTACTTGCGCACTACTACCGGCCCGCCAGTGGCCCCGATATGCGCGGATTGGGCATTTTTGATGCATGGACGATTCATAAAGGTGTCCAGGTTGCGCGTTGCATTGGAGATATCGCTATTGCCTGGAACGGTAGTACACTGGTAGGTTTTGAAAATCACGGAGGTCGAACATATCTCGGTACGGCGAAACCCCTGGGTAAAGTGCTCAAAGGGCATGGCAACAATGCAGAGGATCGCACGGAGGGAGCTGTTTACCGGCATGCCTATGGGACGTATCTGCATGGGTCGCTCCTACCGAAAAACCCACATTTTGCTGATTACTTATTGGCATTAGCGCTTCAACGTTCCTACCGACTGAATGATTCTGAGATCATGGAGGTTTTTTCCAGGAATCCCTTGCTTGAGGATCGAGTAGAGCCAGGAACGTGGAAACGCGTTGACAGGAAAAATGGCGCGAGCAGCGTGGTAAGCGGTGCATTGACTGCTCCTCCCGCTCTGGATGATACTCTGGAGTGGACAGCCCACGCCTCGATGCTTGAACGTTTAGGTTTACACCATGCGGCAGGAGCCGCGTTACGTCACCTGTAGGGACCAACGTCCCCATACGCGGTGACCGGGAAGGTCTTATGAGTGTTGATCGCACGTTAGCACGATGCTCTTTTTGCGGGCAACGCCCACCAGAAGTCCGACGTATGGTAGCCGGGCCTGGCGCTGCATATATCTGTGATGTCTGCCTGGAACTGTGCCAGGAAATTCTGCAAGATCCAACATCTTTTTCTTCCAAAGCTCTCGAATTGGCTTCGCGTCCTCCAGTGGTCATCGCGGCGCCGCAAGCGCTGGCACAATCACAGGCAACGCTTGCGAATCGAGAGCCGTTGCGCACTGTCACGCTTGAGCTGGAGCAAAAGCAACAGGAGCAGACGCTGATGTTGCACCAGTTGCAATTGTATGAGAAGCATTTTGAACTGCATTACCTGTGGATTCGGCCACCTTTTACCGAGGGCTTTGCCTTTGTTCCACGCATCCTCTTCCTGCTCACCGATAACAACGGCAACCGCTGGGCAGGAGACCGTGGTGGGATGTTGTTTGAGCGCTCGGAGCTGAGCAGCGATCCTCGCCAGGCGATCTATCAAGGGTATGCGCGCTTTAGCCCTCCGTTGCCGACCAATACGCATCACTTGACTCTGCGAGTGACCGATCCACTGAGTTCATTTGCGGATGAGCCACTGCAACCCTGGCAGTTTGAGATCGAGTTCTAGCAAATGAATCGCGCCCGCTCTGGCGAAGAATCTTCCAGGCGGGCGCGATTCATGCTATTCATCCCTAACCCATGGTTCGAATTTATTCAGGGACTCCCTCCAGGGCCGGGACCAGCAAACCGTAGCCGCCCTGTTCTAGACGATACATGACATTGACGCTTCGAGTCTCTTCATTGAAGAACGGGCAGAAATCGAGCTTGTGGGCCTCCATCTGCGCAATCACTTCGCGGTCATTCATGGCTTTAGTTGCGATGTGTCGAATCTCCATGACCTTCGACCAGATCTCTTCATTGCGCTCCTCGTCAAGTGGCTCCGCCGCCTGTTCCTCCCCAGGCAACTGATCCTCTTGCAGGGAGGTGAGATCACCGGAGCGTGAGAGAGCGAGTACTCTCATGGGGGGAGCATGGTGCCGACGCGCTGTCTGGCGATCTTTTTGACGGCCCAACTGCGTTGTCACTTTATCCAGGACGAGATCAAGAGCTACAGTCGCGTTGAGCGCGCTGACTTCACTACGAATTGGGTGGGCGCTATTGGAGAGCGCGATCTGCACCGAGAAACGATCACGGGCGCTGCGCGTCTGCTCCTCCGCGACAGTCACTTCAATACGAGCATCAGCATTGATCAGGCGGGAGAGACGCTGTACTTTGCGTTCGATATGCTGACGCAGCCGAGGTGGGACATCCATCTGTTTCCCTTTGATGATGATTTGCATGGCTTGCCTTCTCTTTCCAATCCAACGATAGGTCAAAACCAGTGGAACGGGGAGTTCCAACGCCGGGATACGAAGAATTGTCTACCTATATTATACCACCGCAATTGAAAAAAGGAGAGAAAACCCCAAAAGTCCCGCTATTTTTGCATGAAAATCCTGTTATGAAACGAGAAAAATTGATACATATTGGTATTGCTTAATGAACCTTTTGTCATCTTACTGTGAGAAAAATTCATATAATGTTCATCATTTGATGGTATGCTGTTAGAGGTAAAATTCGCACAAATATTTGATTTGTATTGTGGGAGGGCCAGTGGCACATGACTCAGTTACCAAGCGACCAGCATATCACATATCAATTGCAGTATCGTAAATGTGGAAAGCTATCTTGCAGTACCTGCCGCGATGGGCAGGGGCATGGGCCGTACTGGTATGCGTATTGGCGCGAGGGTTCGCGTTTACGCTCTGGATACATCGGGAAAGTTTCCCCCAACGCTAGTCTATGCTCTCAAGCACTAGTCACAACCTGAGCCTTTCATCATCCCACAGAGCAACTCGCCAGCTATAGCTTCGTGCAAAACTACACCCTCTAAGCGCCTGTTTCACCTGTGATAAAATGTAGTATAACAAGTGGTATGGCAAGTCACCGAAGAGCACCCACCAGGATTGCTCAGGGTGTTACACTTTTATGAAGTAGGTTTTTTTGTCTGCAATACTTCTTTGGGGAGCGAGTTGGGATGAAATGTCCATTTTGTGGAGGCACCGAATCGCGCGTGAAAGATTCGCGCGATGTCGGTGATGCCATTCATCGCCGTCGTGAATGCGAGCAATGCAAAGGGCGATTTAGCACCTATGAGCGAGTTGAAAAATCTCAGTTAATGGTTATCAAACGCGACCAACGACGAGAGCCTTTCGATCGGCAGAAACTTTTTATTGGAATAAGCAAGGCATGTGAGAAGCGCCCATTGTCGGTCAATGAGATCGAAAACGCGGTTGAAGAAATCGAGCAGGAACTCTATCGGCAGGGGAAGCAGGAAGTTCCCGGCAGCGTGATCGGCGAGCTGGTAATGGATCGTTTGCGTCAGATGGACAAGATCGCTTATATTCGTTTTGCCAGTGTCTACCGTTCCTTCGGCGATGTCGAAACCATGTTTGAGGAAATACAAAACCTGCTGAATCGCGATAAAAATGAATGACGAGGGATAACTTCTCTCATCGTAGGAACCTGGTGCACCGGGTTCCTACGATGAGAGAAGTTATTAGAGAAATATTAATGTAGAGGCTGGCCTTCGGCCTTGCGGAGTCGCCTGCTAAGGGTGGACAGCATCTTGAGCGCGATTTCGGGATGATTGCGGACGGTTGTGCGAAACTCCCAGACAGGCAATAACAGAGCGGTTACATCAGTCACTGCGGTAACGGTGGCCGAACGAGGCAAATCATCTAACAATGCCATCTCACCTATTACACTTCCTGAGCCAAAGTCCCCCAGGTCTTCTTCCGCCTTATCGGGGTTGACCGCCTGTGTGATTTTGACATGACCGCCAATAATGACATATAGCCCAACTCCGGTATCGCCCTGCTTAATTAATGGGGTGCCGGCGCTGTACTTGCGCTCCTGGCAACTGCGAGCGAGAGCCTGCAATTCCTTTTTATCCAGGCTAGAAAAGAAGTCAACGCGCGCTAGGGTATCTTCATGCATGAGGTCGCTCCTTTATGGTTAAATAAGGTTACTGCAACTATCTTACCACAACCATCCTGCTCTGTCATCGGGCTGGTTCTACGCAGTTGGGAAGGTATGCCAGCCAGATTCATCTCGCTCGCCACACTGACACTGAGTGATCCGATGAAGCCGATGCGATTTGTTGCCCATTGGGCGACCACGCCAGGGCAAGTACATAGTCAGAATGACTGCGATTGATATAAAGAGTATCTCCGCTGGCGGCCTCCCATATGCGCACTGAATTATCTGCATAGTAATCAATACTGCTTCCCGCTGCCGAAGCAATGTACTTGCCATCGGGTGACCAGGCCACGGCATGCAGTCCATCTGCATGGTCCCGGTAGATCAAGGTGGCTTTCCTGGAAGCCAGGTTCCAGACATGTACGGTCTTGTCATCGCTGGCCGAGGCGATGAGCCTGCTGTCAGGCGACCAGGCCAGAGCACGTATCCGTTGGGATTGGCCACGATAGACATGTTTGCTCAAGAACAGATTGCGCCTGGTTGTAGCTTCCCAGACATGAACTGTAGAATCATCGCCGGCTGAGGCAATGCGTTTGCCGTCTGGTGACCAGGCGAGCGCGCGTACCCAATCGGAGTGACTGCGATAGGTGAAAAGATGATGGCCGGTGGCAGCCTCCCATACTTGTACGGTTTTATCATCGCCAGCTGAAGCGATGAACTTGCCGTCGGACGACCAGGCTACGGCTTTCACTCGATCGCCATGGCCGCGGCAGGTGAAGAGGTAGACTCCAGTATCGGCCTCCCATACCTGTACAGTAGAATCACTACTTGCCGAGGTGATGAACTTGCCATCAGGGGACCAGGCCACGGCATTCACTCGATCAGTATGACCTGCATAGGTGAAGTGATGATCTCCGGTCAGAGCCTCCCATACCTGGGCGGTTTTATCGTCACCTGCCGAGACGACATGCGCGCCATCGGGCGACCAGGCTACAGACCGCACTCGTTCGGCATGACTGTGATAGCGGACGAGGAGGCTTCCCAGTGTCGCGCTACCTGTTCCAGGTTGTGACGATGGAAAAGATGGCCTGCGAACAACCGGGGAGGGGTATACATACGTGATTCCAGGTTGTAGAACGCCCACCTGTTTGTCTGTTCGCTGAGCCACAAAGCGCTGTAGCTCGAGCCTGGTGGCATGCATGCTGGCCGGTCTTCTCTTCTCATCTATTTCAAGCATGCTGGTAATCAAGGTATCGAGGCCAACAGGAGTCGTCTGACTGCGTAACTGAAGAGGCGCAAAGCGAAAGGGCGTTTGTGATGGGTCATCCCCTGTGAGCAATTGGTGGAGCGTGGCACCCAGGGCATAGATATCGGCACGAGGAGTGGTCTGCGTTTTGCCGTATTGCTCCGGTGGAGCATAGCCGGGTGAGCCGAAAGCAACGGTATCTCTAGATTGTCCTGGCTTGAAGTGGCGAGCGATGCCAAAGTCAATCAGGTAGATTCGCCCAGATGAGGTCAGCAGAATGTTAGCAGGTTTGAGGTCGCGGAAGATGATGGGCGGCTGGCGGGTGTGCAAGTAGCCAAGCACCGTGCAGAGTTGAATGCCGAGGTCGAGCACCTTCTCAACAGGCAGGTATCTTCCACTGGATTTCCTCAGGTATTCCTCGAGCGTATCGCCTTCGATGAAGTCCATCACGAGGTACCAGCGACCAGCTTCTCCAAAATAGTCATAGATGGCGGGAATATTGGGATGTTGAAGACCCGCGAGCAAGTGCGCTTCGCGTTTGAAAGCCTCGATGGCTTCCACTACTTCCTGCGGACTCAGGCGGCTCTGCACCATCTCCTTGACGGCCACGAGCCGGTAGCCAAATAGCGTATCAGCAGCTTTATAGACTGCTCCGAAGCCGCCCCTACCGACCTGTTCAAGAATACGATAGCGTTCCTTGAGCAGATGATTCCGAACAAGCGATCCAGTGGAGGAGCTGATCGTGAGGCCACCCACAGCAGTCTGTAAGCCTTGCCCACAGGCGAAGCAAAACGCTGCCTGTGTCGGGTTGTCTGTGCCACACCTGGCGCAGTGAAGATGAGCAGAAGCACTCATGTGTGCTACTCCCCGCTGCATACAGCAGCACTTCCCGGTGAAAAGAGAATCTATAGCTCTTTCAGCATATATTGCATTTTACCATAATATGTCCCATATTCCGCAGTTTCAGTTAGCAAACACAACGCCGTGATCACACTCAACGCGATGATGCCCTCCGGCCTTTTGACTTTCTTCTACCAACGAACTACAATAAACGCAAAGAAAAAGATGTACACAGCAAAAATACATGCAGAGCATTAAAGGGATAGATTTTCATGGCAACACAGGATGTTAAAGCAGCTGAGGCGCGCTTTCAAGCGGGTATTGAAGCCCTCCAGGACAGCAAGCTTGATGTGGCGAGGGAGGCCTTTAGCGACGCGGAAATACGCTTCCGCCTGGTGGGTGATTTCAAGCGCGCGGGAGATAGCCGGGTGCTGATCGCTGACGCACAGCGTCAGAATAATATGCTTGAGCAGGCCGCTAATAGCTATCAAAAAGCCATTACTCTCTACCGGCAGGCCAATCGCCCACTGAACGAAGCGAGTACGACGCTCTCGTTAGGGCATGTGGAACGAGAGCAGGCGCACCTGGATTCCGCGCAGGAAGCCTACCAGACTGCCTGGAACCTCTATGTGACCCAGGACAACCTTCAGGGCATGGGCAATGTCACCCTCGCGTTAGGACATATCGAGATGCAGCGTGGCCGCCTGGAAGCGGCCGCCGAGCAGTATCAAAAAGCTATTGACTATTTTGTTGGCGCGAAGGATAGCATTAACGAAGCCGATGCGCGCCGCAGCCTGGCGGATGTGCGGCGCCTGTCGGGACACCTTGACGAAGCCATCGCAGATTATGCGAAGATACTGGAAGCCTACCGCGCCGGCAGGGATAACTTCGGGGTTGTCGATGCATTGCTCGGCCTGGGGCGCTTGTATCTCGATCAATTGCGCCTGGATGAAGCTGCCGATACCTACGCAGAAGCAATCCAATTGGCGCGCACGATAGAATATGAACTGGGAGAGGCGGATGGCAATCTTGGGCTGGCAGATCTTTCCTTGCTGCGCAATCGCGTCGACCAGGCTTTGACCAGCGCCCAGCTAGCGCAACAAAAGTACACCGATATGCGTAATGCATTAGGAACGGCAAACGCGAACCAGTTGCTTGGCGAAATCAATATGCGGAGGGGTCAGCTCTCCTATGCCAATGGTATGCTGGAACGCTCCCTGCGTACCTATAAAGCCATCGCTTATCGTGTTGGGCAGGCCGAGGCGGCGGCGGCTCTGGGAAAGGTGCAATTCCTGCGCGGTCTACTGGCAAGTAGCCTCAAAAATTTTGAAGAGGCGCGCAAGCTGGCCCATGCACTGCGCAACGAACAGGTTGAAAGCGCCGCTCTGCGAGGACTTGGTGACACCTACAGCCGACAGGGACGCGTAGCACAGGCAGAGGACAGCTATCGAGAGTCGCAAAGGTTGGCGGAAGAACGCCCTGCCAGAGCGTACAGCACTGCGTCATCTATGGTGCGCCGGGCGCGGCTGGCAGTCTTCATTGGACACCTGGACGAGGCGTTCACGCACCTGGGAACGGCCCGGCATCTGCTGGCAGGCATGACCATTCCATCGCAGGATGTCCCACTAACTTCGCTCGTTGAGGGGCAATTGTTGCTGACACTCGGGGATTTTGTGCAGGCCGAGGCGCGTTTTAGCGAGGCACATACCCAGGCCGAGATGCAGCAGGAGCCATTATTGGCTGCGGAGAGTCTGCTGGGATTGGCGCAAACACGCCTATCGCGCGGCGAGCTAGAAGCAGCCACGAATACCTTTCTCGCGGCTGGACGCCAGTTTCAAGGGCTAGAAAGTACTAGCGGCGATGGCCTGGCAATGCTGGGTGTGGCGCAAACACTGATCGGGCAAAATGTGTGGGAACAGGCCATCGAAGACCTCGAGGGAGCTATCACGCGTTTTCAGCAAAGCGACGACCAGGTTGGGCAGGCCGACGCACAGCTGGCGCTGGGGCTGGCGCATCGCGGCAACGGTGATATTGAAGCGGCCTCGACCCACTTCGAGCAGGCGTTAACGCTCTACCAGCAACAGCAGCAACCGCTGGGTGAGGCTGATACACATTACGAGCGCGCGGGTATCTTCCTGGAACAGGGAGCATTGGAGCGCGCGCAGCAGGAATTTTCTCGCGCGATTGCGTTGGTCGAGCGTGTGATGAATACGCTTCGCGCTCCCGAACAATGGAGGACATTTTTAGGACAGTACGCAACTTTGTATGCACAGGCAGCTATCACCCAGGTACGCCGCGACCAGGATGTGCAGGCCAGGCAACTCCTTTCGTCCTTTGCGCGTATCGCCGGGTCTGCTGTCATCGTGCAGCATATTAAGGCGTATGAGCCTTCAATTCCTGTTGAAGGCGAAGAGTTATCTGAAGCAGAGATACGTGCTAATCAGAACCTGGTCAAGCGTTTGAGGCAATTGCGTAATAGCCTCTAGCGTTGTTTGTTATCAACGTGCCAGGCGCATAGTATAATACAGACAATAGAAACATGAAAAGTGCTCATTCTAAAGGTATAGAAAACTGCTACGGCAGGGAGGGACTCCGTTATGACGATACGTTTCTTACGTGGTGATTTCCAGGCTCCCAAAGGCCATGCCATTTTTATTGCGCGCAGTACCGCCAACCCAAACATAGTGCTGGCAACCTACTGTGTTGTACCCCCAACGCCGCTTTCTTTAGCAAAGTACCTCCCCTCTTTCCTGGCTTCGCAATTGTCGCCGGAGGATTTGCAGGATGCGACCAATGTTCCAGTCATGCCTATTCCACCCATGTTGGAAGAGGGAAGCACCCTGGAACACCTGGAGATGCTGGCAGACCGCCGGGATGATGACATGGTTGATCTCGGCTCCATCAATCCTAGAGACGATGCGGCGCGCATGCAACTGGTAGCGCAGGGCTGCCAGGAGTATGGCCAGGCTTACGTCAGCTACGCGGCGAGTTTCGCGAAGGTTGGTGCCATCGAGCCAGCTGAGGAAGAAGGTGTTCCTTTGGATGACCTGGACACTGAAGAACTCTTGATACAAACTATGACCGACCGCCAGCGCCTGGCTGAACTCAGCAAGCTGGTAGGTATGGCGCGCTATGCCATTGAGGGACACGATACGGCCTTGTTGCAAGAAACCCGGCAACGCATGCTGCGCATTGCCAGGCGCATGCCAGAGAAATACCGCAGCACCGAATTAATCGCTGCCGCTATTGGAGGTGGGGAACGCGGCTCACGCCTGGCACAATTGTACCTTGAACGAGGATATAAACTGCTCGATGAGGAATATGCAGACATTCCCGACATTGAGCGCACTATTCGAGAATTGCAAAATTAGTCGCATCCGCCCGCAGAGGCCGGATAGGGGGTTGAAAATCGTATGCCATCAGTAGGATTGAATATCGATATTACTCCACTTGTGAATGCAATAGTTGCTGGGAATACCGACCAGATGACCGGCATCGCGCGCCAACTGCTAGAACCTGGCACAGGAGCCAGCGAGCTTATCGGGCGCGTCGGCATGATTGCTGCTCACGGCGATAGCGAGGGCCACATCATGCTCACCCTCGCTGCCGCCAGCATGATGTCTCGCTGGTTTATTGCATGGCAGCACCTGCTGGGCCAGGACCCCACGGATTACCGCCGTGCGTTTCCACTCGTGGCCCAATCCCTGAGCGTGGCCGCCCCCGCTGTGCGAGCAGGTCGAGCCGCTTATGACGCGCAAAACATCTATCCAGAGCCGCTCTTTCCAAGTGGCTTACCGGAGGGGCAAACCGTCAACACCGCGATGCACGATGCTATTTTTGGAAATGATGCGCGCATGGTCGAGCGGTTACTGTTAGGTCTCTATGGTACGGGCGCGGACTATCGCACCATGCACATTCGCCTGTATGACGCTATCGCTACGACCTTCCAGAATGCCGGACACCCATTGATGTTTGTCGTGCGCGGCTTTCAGTTACTCGACGCGGTCGAATGGGGGACACACGTCCCCCATATCGTTCACCGGCTCGCGCCGCATATGCCCGTACATACGGAAGAACCATCCTGGGTAAACTCGGTGCGCTCCTATCTTTCCGAACCATCACATAGCCTGGCCAGTTATCGCACCCGCCTGGCCACGCCAAAAGAGGAAAATGCGCTGCCGCTGCGACGCCTGCTGCTCAGCGATACGACAACGCCGCAAATCTGCCAGGCGGTGTTCGATGCGCTTATCAAAAATGGCGCCTCGGCGCACGGTGTTAGCTCGGCCATCGCGCTGAGCGCGGCTGACCTGATGCAGCAAGTTGGTGACGCTGATCGAGATGCATTTATTGCTGCCGCGCATGGTTTGCTCTACACTGCCGCCATACGGGTTGCCTTCTCACAGGTGCAGGAAGTGGAGGCCTTGCCGCTGCTGTTTATGGCCGCGTGTTATCTGCACGCGCTTCATAGCGAACTACCAGTGCAAAGCGCCGGGGCGCAGGCGACTCCTACGCGCTCCACCGTGCTGGGCGGTGGTCTGATTGCTCCGTCGCTGCTGGATACCCTCGGCGAACAATTGGAGGCGCAAGATGTGACGGGAGCGTCTACGACCACCCGCCGCTATATCCAGCTTGGGCATGACCCGCGTGCGATGTTTGCTGCCATTGCCCAGGCTGCCGCGCAGGCCGACGCCGTCGCCGATCAAGGGCACACCCTGCAAATTGTGCAGGCTGCTGGTGAAGTGTATATGGCATGGCCTGCCGCGCTTCGCGACGTCGGCATCGAGGGTTTGCTGCAGGTCGCCTTACGCGCTGCCGCTTTCGCCAAACGCAGCACACCGACTACGAACCCGTAGTGGACATCAATCTTTATTTGAATGATAAAATGTGGGGGCGCCAACATTGCGCCCTTTCCCGCGTTATGTACCCTGTGTATTATTAATCTGGCAAGTGCCTGGCGGATGTCTGACTCGAGGAGAAATATTTAATACTATGCGCAAGAATGTTCTTACAATTGTACTGTGCATGCTCACACTACTTCTAGCATCCTGTAGCCCTTTCGGTGGGAACAATACACAATCTACTCAACAAGTAAAAGCGCCGCCCGATCAACAAGTCTATATCGCTCCTTTAGCTGGTATTTCCGACATCTCTACATTTGACCCTGCCCTTGCGAATGACCCCTCATCGATTGCCGCGATTCAGATGGTCTTCACCGGGCTGGTACAACTTGATGATAAAGCAAATGTGCAGCCGCAGCTGGCGAAAACCTGGAATGTGAGTCCTGATGGGTTGACCTGGACGTTTCATCTCAAGCCGCATTTGATGTTCAGCGACGGAACGCCTCTGACCTCGGCAGATGTCGCCTACAGCATCGACCGGGCATTGCAACCTGCTACCAAATCGACGGTGGCCCCGATCTACCTCGACCTCATACGCGACTCCGATAAGCTGCTCGCGGGAACGATCTCCTCGCTTATCAATGACAGCCTGCTTACTCCCGATGCTAACACGCTCATTATTCAGATTAGAAAGAAGGCGGCCTACTTCCTGTCAATGCTGACCTATCCTTGCACTTATGTTGTGGAGAAACGGCTGGTTCAAGAGTCAGGGACAAGCTTCACCGATCACCTGACATTCGGCGGCGGAGCGGGGCCTTTTCGCGTAACACAATACATTCACGGCAAGGAAATAGATTTCGCGCCCAATCCAAATTACTACGATACACAGCCACAGTTGAAAAAGGTGGCCTTCCCTTTCTATCCACAGGAGGCAGCCGCGTACTCGGCATACCAGGCAGGCAGCGTCGATGCTACCGGAGTGCCGATGGTAACATTTGCCAGCGATAAACAACGGTCCGATTTCCACTTTGTGCCGCAGTTGTGGACGAACTACTACACCATGAACTACCTGGTCAAGCCATTCGACAACATTTCGATACGCCAGGCATTCGCGCTCGCCATCGACAAAACCGCTATTAGCAATACGGTCTGGCATGGGACTGTCCTTCCCTCCAACCATATCATTCCTCAGGGGATGCCCGGCTATAATCCGAACCTCACCGGCCCTGATGGAACACAAAATCTGAGGGGGAACGCACAACTGGCGAAAAACCTGCTCATGAAAGGCTTGCAGGCCGAAGGATGGTCGAGTATTTCACAGATGCCCTCCATCACTTTGACCTATGCGAGCGGTGTGAGCAGTTTCGATCAGGAAGTGAAAGCCATGATCGGTATGTGGCAGGATGCGCTTGGCGTCACGGTGAAGGCCAACCCGGTTGATTATACAACCCTGCTCGACAGGGTAACCGCAGCGACGAACAATGCGCAAGGATTACAAATGTGGGGATTGACGTGGGTCGCGGAGTATCCCGATCCCCAGGATTGGTTGACACGACAGTTTGATGCAGGTTTGCCGAACAATAATATGAACTATGGACAGAACTTCAGCAACGATGCCGCGCTCCAGCAAAAAACTCAGCAGCAGTTGGAGGCAGCCGATGCTGATTTTCACGCGCAAGAGCGGCTCCAATCCTACCAGAGGACCGAACAACAGCTAGTAAACGATGTGGCCTGGTTGCCCATGGAACAGGAGGCGCAGGTCTACTTGCTCAAGCCTTATGTTATAGGCCTGGTCATTAATCCCCAGGGCTTCATCCCGCCTGATGACTGGGCCAACATCTACGTTGTACAGCATTGAGCCACTCTTCATCCTTTCAAGCAATAAAAGACGCAATAGTCCCCTGTGAGATTTACAAACACCCTGACGTAGTACAAGTATGCCACCGTTTGCAACCTGGCGTGCATGCAGGCGGTTCAGGGCTGTAAGGCGATGCAGCATCGGTGAAAGTCCGTAGAAGCTCCCGCATTCACGCGAGGAGTATCGTCACCTGTACCCTAGCATGTTTCATGGCTCTTGTAGGTGTGCGTCTCTGTGCAAGCGCCTGCGCCTGAAAACCAAAGCCTGTACATGGCGACCTGGAACTGAGGAGCGGAATCAGCCAGGCTGCTTTTTCCACGCGCGACAGGATCTGTGAAAGGAGGGGTTTAGACAAACTGGCCTATGCCATAACTTATTCTTTGAGGATAAGCGAGGGAGTGACGTCCTCAGTGGCAGTGCAGCCAGTGTCCCACACGCCATTGAGTAGCAGTATCTCTTATTTGCGAGAGAGAGAAACGTCACAGTAATTGTTGTCTTGAGATATTTCTAAGGAGAGAAGTTTCACATGCGACCAAGCAAGAAACTCCAGGCAGGGTTTTTCCCAACCCTCCTGGCCCTGGTGGCTATGCTCGTCGTTGCCTGCGGCGGCGGCGGGACTACTACGGGCACCACCCCCACGTCGGGGACGCATACGAAAGCGCCGCAGGACCAGCAGGTGCTTATCAGCGGCGCTGAGATCGGAACGGCTGATATTTTGTCGTTCGACCCTGCGCTGGCTCCGGATGCACTATCAGCGTATGCGATCTACAATGTCTTCACTGGCCTGGTGTCGTTCGATGACAAGCTTAATCTGAAGTGCCAGCTTTGCACGACCTACAGTGTCGGCCCCGATGGAGTTACCTATACCTTCAACCTGAGACCGAATCTGACGTTCAGCGATGGCACACCTTTAACCTCAGCTGATGTCGTTTACAGTATTGACCGTGCCCTCGATCCAAAGACCCAGTCTCCTACTGCGCCATACTACTTGCGCTACATCAAAGACGCGTCCAAGCGGGTAGCAGGTACAATTCCGACCCTCATTGGCGACAGTTTGATAGCTGTCGACCCCAATACCGTCAAGATAGTTGCAGAACAGCCGGCAGCCTTCTTCCTGGAAACGTTGAGCTTTCAGGCCTCCTTTGTGGTTGAGAAGAGCGTTGTCACGAAGTGGGGCAAGGCCTGGACCGACCACCTGGCCGACAACGGCGGCCAGGGCGGCGACGGCCCTTTCAAGGTGCTGGAGTACACGCACAACAAGCAGATCGTCTTCGTGCCAAATGATAAGTACTATGGCTCACATCCGCAATTGGCAAAGGTCGTCTTCCCCTTCTACAAACAAGCCGACACCGCCTACCAGGTATACCAGGTCAACGGCATCGACTCAACGAGCATACCGACCAAACACCTGGATACCGACCGGCGTCGCTCCGACTTCATCAATGGCCCATTCCTGGCGATCAACTACTACACGATGAACTACTTGCAGAAGCCCTTTGATGTCACCTCCTGCCGCCAGGCATTTGCACTGGCCATCAACAAGGACGTGATCGTCAAGAACGTCTGGAAGAATTCCTTCCTCGCCACCAACCATATCGTTCCAATGGGACAGTACGGCTACAATCCCAATCTGAAAGGCCCGGATGGAACGACGAGCACGGCGGGCAATCAGACAGCAGCGCAAAATGATCTCAAAGCGTGCGAACAGGCCCAGGGATACGCGAGCGCAGCGAACTTCCCACCCATCACGCTGACCTACTCCAGCGCCGGCGCGCAGGACGTCAGAAATGAAGTCGCGGCCATGCAGCAAATGTGGCAGAACGTGCTGGGCATCAGCGTCAAGACCGACGACATCGACCTCAACAAGCTGTTCTCTGACGAAGGCCTGGGTTCGAACAACCCTTTGCAGTTCTACACCGGACCCGCGTGGTTGGCCGACTACCCCGATCCGCAGGACTGGACTACCCTCCAGTTCGATAAGGGCGCCAGCCAGAACGGCATGAGCTTCGGTCAGAATCACGGTCCCGATGCTGCGGCGCAGCAAATGGTGCAGCAGCAGATGGAAGCGGCTGATAAGATGACCGGTGATCCAAAGGCGCGCGAAATGGCCTACTGGAACATCGAGCAGCAGCTGGTGAACTACGTCGCCTGGTTCCCGATGGAACAGCAGGAGATCAACATCCTGCAAAAGCCCTGTGTCCAGGGTGTGGTACAGAACGCCTTCGGCCTGACCCCTCCAGACGACTGGGGTAACATCTTTATATCGACCGACACGCCCTGCGCCAAGTTAACCTAATGCAAGCGGCTTGCCACAGGTACAGAATGCTCAAGAGCATTCTGTACCTGCGTGGAGAATGGGGACGGCAATCTCCTGATTGCTGTCCCCATTCTCATGAATACAAGAATAAACACAACCACCTTTATGCAGTGCCGTGCTTGACAAGCGTGAGAGCGTCAAATACAATAGGATCAAGTCCATCCCCGTACGTAGTGTCTGCCTTCAAGTAAGGACGGGAACATGCTTTGAAGAAGCGTGCCGTTTCAAGGATGTTCTCTACGACAAGGCGCTAATTATGAGAAATGTACCACGAGGAAGAGAAAACGATCGAAGTATTCTCTGATATCACTACAAGCGCAACCAAGAGAGTAGAGGGTACAGTATGGTTCAATTCCTAGTCAAGAGGTTCATCGGTCTGATCTTCGTCGTCATCGGTGTAACCTTCATCACCTTCATCTTAGGATATTTCGCTCCCGGCGATCCGATACGTGAACTGCTAGGCAACCACGTAACCCCAACAGTTTACAACAATCTCAAAGAAGCCTATGGGCTGAATCTCCCCTGGTACCAACAGTACTGGAATTTCCTCACCCACCTGTTCAGGTTAGACTTCGGCTTTTCGTTCCACCAGCAAAACTACCCCGTCTGGAATATCCTCAGAGATGGCGTGCCAGTTTCAACAGAACTCGCATTCTGGGCGCTGCTCATCCAGCTCCTGGTAGGCATTCCCGCAGGCATCATCTCCGCGCTCAAAGCCAATACCTGGGTCGATACCGTCAATATGGGTACAATGCTGGTGCTGTTCGCGCTGCCATCGTTCGTCCTGGCTATCTTTGCCCAGGTGCTTATTGTGAACCTCGATAATGCAACCAGCGGCTCCTGGCCCGTCGCTGCTGCCGGGAACTGGAATGTCGGGCAATATGGTTGGAATGAGATCCAGGTCAAGCTCGCTCCGATCCTGGTGTTCGCGGCAGTTGGTACTGCGCTCTTTGCGCGCCTGGCGCGCACCAGTATGCTTGAGGTGCTGCGCCAGGACTATGTACGCACAGCGCGCGCCAAAGGCATGCGCGAGCGCACTGTGGTCTACCGCCACGCGTTCCGTAATGCCATGATCCCGCTGGTCACAGTCTTTGGCCTCTCCATCGGCCTGCTGGTAACCGGCGCGTTCTTCATCGAGCAGATTTTCAACATTCCCGGTATCGGCCAGCAAACCATCACCTCCATCAATAACCGGGATTACCCTGTTATTCAAGCAACGACGGTGTTGTTGGCGGTGGCGGTGGTTGTGGGAAACCTGATCTCAGACATTCTTTATAGCATCGTAGACCCACGCATTAAGGCCGAATAGGAGGCAAGTATTAGATATGGATACGAAAGATAAAGATGAACTTGCCTCTCCGGGGGTAATGTCTCCAGACACGACACTATCACCGCTTACTATCGAAAAAGAAATAACAGACAACGGCACCGTTCAGGTGATCGGGCCGGACCAGGAGCAGGTTCCTGTCGGAGTGAAGCCAAAAAAATCCCTGACGCCTTTCCAGGAATCGTTACGGCGCTTGCGGCGTGATAAACGCGCCATGATCAGTCTTGGGGTGATTATCTTCTTCATCCTGCTCCCCATTTTCGGCCCCATCATCTACCAGCATATCGGCGGCACCTACAGCAGTGCTTTCAACGGCAATATCGGACCAGGGAAATACCACAACCCGTTCTGGCAGGAACTGGATCGCACGGATGAACTCTTTTCCGGGCAGTACTGGCTGGGCACCGATGGCATTGGCCGCGACATGTTTGCGCGTTTGATGCAGGGGCTGCTCGTCTCGATCTCGGTTGCCCTGCTGGTGGAAGTGGTCGATATTCTGCTGGGTATCACAGTGGGGGTGCTGGCAGGTTTCTACGGCGGTTGGATCGACCAGGTCCTGGCGCGTTTCACCGACATCATGTTCGCCTTCCCCGGCCTGCTGTTTGCCATCCTGCTCACGGGTATCTTTGGCACGCAGGCTGATACTGCTTTCAGCAATCTCCCCATTATCGGGCCGAATGGAAACGCGCGTCTCTTGCTGGTATCGCTGGCTCTGGCCTTCACTGCATGGCCGCTGATGGCGCGCTATGTGCGTGGGCAAACGCTGCAACTCAAGGAACAGCAATTTATCGAGGCAGCCCGCACTTCTGGCACCAGTGATTTCAAAATCATTACCCGCCATATCATTCCGAACCTGTTCAGCATTGTGGTGGTCGCCTCTACCCTGAACATTTCTGGCACCATCATCGGCGAGGCCGGATTGAGCCTGCTTGGCCTGGGCGTACAGCCGCCGGGTTCCAGTATTGGCTTGATGATTTCGGATGCATCGCAGGGGGGCAACCTCCAGGTACACCCGTGGGAGGTACTGCTGCCCTCCATTGTGCTGACCATCATTGTGCTGGCGTTCTCATTCCTCGGCGATGGCCTGCGTGATGCCTTTGACCCTCGATCGAAAGATTAGTCCTTACAGCCTGCCTGACAGCGAAGCTGTAGCACGCAGTGCGTTGGCAGGTTGGTTTGAGACAAGTGAGCGGAGTGACGATAATGACAGAAAATCTACTTGAGGTCAATAACCTCAAGACCTACTTTTTCACGCGTGGCGGAGTGGTCAAGGCCGTTGATGATGTCTCGTTTGTCATCAAGCCGGGTGAGACGTTAGGCGTGGTGGGAGAAAGCGGTTGTGGCAAAAGTGTCACCGCGCTCTCTATCATGCGGCTGGTAGCGAATCCGCCGGGGAAAATTGTTGGCGGCGAAATCAACTTTAACGGCGAGAACATTTTAGAGAAGAACCAGGAAGAGCTTACCGAGCTACGCGGCAGTAAAATCTCGATGATCTTCCAGGATCCGATGACCTCGCTAAATCCCGTGTTTAACGTTGGCTTCCAGATCGCGGAGACGGTGTCCAGGCACCGCAAAGATGTAAGCAAAGACCAGGCATGGAAACGCGCCGTCGAAATGCTCGATCTTGTACGCATTCCCGACGCCAAACGGCGCGCCAAAAACTACCCGCATGAGTTTAGCGGCGGCATGCGCCAGCGTGTCATGATCGCCATTGCCCTGGCATGCAACCCCAAACTGCTGATTGCTGACGAGCCGACTACCGCGCTCGATGTGACAATCCAGGCGCAGATTCTGGAACTGATGAAGGGCCTTTCAAAAGAGTTTGATACGGCAGTAATGTTGATTACCCACGACCTGGGTGTGGTCGCAGGCACGTGCGAGTTTGTGAATGTGATGTACGCGGGACATGTAGTCGAATCAGGACCGGTAGGTCAGATTTTCGCGACTCCCGCGCACCCGTACACGGTGGGGCTGCTGCACTCTATTCCGCGCTTAGATGATCAACGCGGCGTGAAACTCTCACCGATTGCCGGACAACCACCCGATCTGCTGAACCCGCCTGCGGGTTGTCCCTACGCTCCCCGTTGCCCCAAGGTGCAGAGTAAATGCCGGCAGGAGCGACCCGAATTGATGCCCGTAGGTCGTGGCGAGCAAGTAGCGGCCTGTTTCTATCCAGATTAGGGGGAAAGAGAGTAATATGGCACAAGAAATGAAAGCGGCTGCGGTGGAAACAGGCAGTACCACGCTAGTCGATGTCAAAGGTCTGAAAGTCCATTTCCCCATTAAAGGGGGCATCCTGAATCGTACGGTGGCGCATGTCAAGGCGGTTGATGGCGTTGACCTCTTTATTCGCCGTGGTGAGACGCTAGGCCTGGTAGGAGAAAGTGGCTGCGGCAAATCTACGACGGGGCGCGCGGTCTTACAGCTCATTAAACCAACGGCAGGCACTGTCAAGCTTGATGGCGTAGAATTGACAACGCTTTCCCCTAACGATATCCGCCTGAAACGCGCCGAAATGCAGATGGTGTTCCAGGACCCCTACGGCTCGCTCAATCCACGTTTCACGATTGGGCAAATTGTATCGGAACCGCTGGAAAACTTTAACCGGGGCAACCCGAAGGAGATTAAAGATGAGGTAGCGCACTTGTTGGAGGTGGTCGGCCTCAACCCGTTCTTTATGAACCGCTTTGCGCACGAGTTCAGCGGCGGCCAACGCCAGCGTATCGGTATCGCGCGCGCCCTGGCGCTGCGTCCATCGTTTATTGTAGCGGACGAGCCGGTATCCGCGCTGGATGTGTCGATTCAAGCGCAGGTGCTCAACCTGCTGGAGGAATTACAGGAAGATTTTGGTCTGACCTACCTGTTTGTCGCTCACAATCTCTCGGTCGTGAAGCATATCAGCGATCGCGTGGCAGTGATGTACCTGGGGCGTATTGCGGAACTGGCGATCAGTGAGGACCTGTATGATTCTCCCCAGCACCCATACACGCAGGCGCTGCTCTCGGCTATCCCGGTGCCTGATCCTGAAAAAGAGTTAAAACGTAAACGCATCATCCTGGAAGGCGATGTACCTAGCCCTGTGAATCCGCCTTCGGGCTGCAACTTCCATCCTCGCTGCTGGAAGGCGCAGGACATTTGCCGCGAAGTTATCCCACCATTGGAAGAGAAGCAACCTAATCATTACGCGGCCTGTCACTTTCCAGGATAGTGTCAGTTCGGGTTTTGTTCAAAACGCTTCATACGAGACAGTAAACGGATGCGCGCCACTAAATGGCGCGCATCGTATGGTTTCACAACGTAATCATCGGCCCCTGCATCAAATCCCGCTACTTTATCCTGAAGTGTGGCATGAGAGGTCAACAGCATAACAGGGAGAAAGCGCAGAGAAGGGGTAAGGCGTACAAAGTGGCAGAGTTCAAGCCCGCTTTCCTGGCCAATGCGGACTTCGCTGATCAGCATATCAGGAAGAGAATCGGCAAGGCACTGTTTTGCTTCCGCCAGTGATGTAGCGTTACGTAGGACGAAGCCTTCGCCCAGAGCCTGCTGCATCCTGTAACAAGCCCCCGGATCACTATCCACCAGAAGAATGTATAACTTGCGAAATTGCTGCAATCCGTACACTACTCACCATCGACGCTTTACTCTCGCTCGGCCTGTGTCTGCACCAGGTGATCCATGCGTCTTTGACGGTCCGCCGGAGAGAGGCGCAATACTCGTTCAATGGCGGCATTCAGGGCACTTGGCTTAAATGGTTTGGTGAGGTAATCATCAACACCAGAGAGCAAGCCCGTCATCTGATCCTGTTCGCGGGTCATGGCGCTCAGAATGATTAACGGGATATTCATAGTGCGCGCATCACCACGCAAACAACGCACCAGTTGATATCCATCCATGCGCGGCATTTTCACGTCGATAATAACGCAATCGGGCTGCTCGGCATAGACACGCTCCAGGCCCTGTACCCCATCATAGGCGACAACAACATTGTATGCCCCCTGCAGATTCACGGCATATTTGATAAGTTCTACAATGGTTGGGTTATCGTCGATCACCAAGACTTTTTTCATTGGCTCTCCGCACCGATAGGTCGTCTCTTTCAACATACTGCTTTCCAAAGAACCTGTCGCCTTTCTGAATTGTAACACAGTTCTTTCCAACTGCCAACTAATACGCCCTGGCAGGCTTGCAGTACTATTTACAGACTATCTACAGACTATCTGAAGACTACCTGCACGCTATCTGTGGGCCTACCTATACGCTTGCCAGGATAAACCTTACTCTCTCATTATCGGCAGATGTTCACTTGTTCTCCAGGGCTTTTCTTAGACATCGGCGCCTTGTATGTTACAATACCAGTAGCTATACTTACATTCTACTCACGTCAGAAACATATACGGAGATGTTGCTATGCCAGCTAGAACTACCCTCGACCGCTATTCAAGACAGACGTTATTCAAGCCCATTGGAAAAGAGGGGCAGGAACGGCTGCGAACTGCATCTGTAGCCATTATTGGATGTGGCGCACTGGGCAGCTCGCTTGCCAATAATCTTTGCAGAGCTGGCATTGGGCGCCTGGTGATCGCGGACCGTGATTACATCGAGATCAATAACCTGCAGCGCCAGATTCTCTTCGATGAGGATGATATCGCGCGCAGGCTCCCCAAAGCAGTGGCCGCGGCAGAGAAACTACGCCGCATCAATAGTGATACGACCATCGAAGCGCTGGTAGAAGATATCAACGCCGATGGGATTGAGTCCCTGGTACAAGATGTTGAGCTGGTGCTGGACGCAACCGACAACTTTGAGACCCGCTACCTGCTCAATGATGTGTGCGTAAAATTCGGGCGCCCCTGGATTTATAGCGGCGTGATTGCTTCCTATGGGGTGACGATGAATATTCTCCCCGGCGATACACCCTGCCTGCGCTGCATTTTTCCCGAAATGCCCGCGCCCGGTACAACCGCGACCTGTGATACGGCCGGTATCTTGAATGGAATCGTGGCCGCCATAGCCGGTATCGCTTCGACCGAAGCGCTCAAGCTGCTGCTGCGTAGTGAGCAAGTCAGTCGTGCTATGTTCTGGATGGATGTGTGGGAGAATACGAGCGAGCGTATCGAGCTACCACGCCAACCAGATTGCCCCACCTGCGGTCAGCATGCCTATGAATTTCTCGATGCGTTGAGCGGCACAAACAGTACCAGTCTGTGCGGGCGCAACGCAGTACAGGTGCGCGGCAGCAGAAAGGGAGATAAAGTTAATTTTCCCGCCCTGGCTGAACGCCTGGGTCCCGTCGGGCAGGTCTCTTATAATGCCTACCTGCTGCGTTTCCTCGTTGACGAATACGAGCTGACGGTATTTCCCGATGCGCGCGCCATCATCAAAGGCACAGACGATGAGATGCTCGCCCGCTCGGTCTATGCGCGTTATATCGGGATGTAGCAAGGTGCGACAGTCAGGCCGAAGTTCCCGATCTTCTGGAAGCAAGATTCGCCTGCACTTCGCTTATGCGAATACCACGTGCCAGGTCATTGCGCGCCAGACTCCAATCCCAGTCGAGGCCCGGAAGCATAATCAGGCAGATGATACCGGTGATAAGCGTTAGTAGGAGACTTATCCAGAGACCCGGACCGGGAAAGGTTGCAATTTGACCGCCAGCACCTTTTATTTGTGAGAAAGCCACAAAGAAACTGACCAAAAAGTAGATGATCTCAAGAAGCAATGCGAGACCAAAGCTCACTCGAATGGAGAGCGTCAACCAGAAAGGCAGTAATTTGTCCTTAAACACAAGCAACGCTAAAATAAGCTGGATTAGACCCACGAGTGGGAACGCCCAGAGCAGCGGAAAAGAGAAAGAATCACCTACATTATGACTGCCGCTACCGTCATTATTTTCAATTAAAGCGCTAGTAGACACGCCACTACCAGCGATGGTGGTGCCGGGGACATTCATGAGAGAGTTGGCAGAGGATACCTTAGGCGAAGACTGCGATAATCCAATGGAAAACCAGGGTAGGAGAAAAAAACACAGGATTAAAGCCAGGCCGGCTATCGCTGGCGTCAGGATAGCATAGGGTAAGCGTTCCTTATACCTTTTTGCGCTATAGCTTGGATTGGATTCAATCACGTCGGAGTATGTTTGCGTTGGCATAGTTTCCTCCCTCTATATTATTCAATATGCGCGGAGCTATACCAGGCTCCTCAGGTTGCTTTAGTATATACTACTTATCCCACCATCGCAAGAATAGCGAAGGCACGCGCATTGATGCTTGTGCGAGCATGTTATAATAGGCGCAGTTACGAACATCCTGTTGCTTTTACCTCTTTCATTTGAGGGAGACAAATATTACATGAATGAACATATCCTTGTGTGTGTGGCGTGGCCCTATGCGAAAAGCTCGACGCATGTTGGCCAGATTGTAGGGGCATATCTTCCTGCTGATACATTTGCGCGTTATCATCGCTTAGCAGGGAACAAGGTGTTGATGGTTTCCGGCAGCGACGAACACGGAACTCCCATTCTGGTTGATTCTGAGCGCGAGGGAATCAGCCCACGTGAATTTGTGGCGCGCTATCATCGACAAATTTGCGAGGTATGGGATCGCCTGGGGATGTCCTGGGACTTATACACTGAGACGGGTACAGAAAATCACTATCGTATAACGCAAGATTTCTTTCTAACGCTCTACGACAAAGGATATATCTTCAAGGATACGATGGAGTCGCCCTATTGCCCAACCGACCGCCGTTTTCTGCCGGACCGCTATGTAGAAGGCACTTGCCCGCACTGCGGCTTCACCTCTGCGCGCGGCGATCAGTGCGATAATTGTGGACGCACGCTCGATCCGGTAGACCTGATCTCACCACGTTGCCGTCTGTGTGGAAGCATAGAAAGTGCGCTGGAGATTCGCCCGACCGAGCATTTCTTCCTCGATCTGCCGAAGCTCCAGGAGCCGCTGCTGCAATGGCTTTCCGAGGGCAAAGGTTTCTGGCGAACCAATACGCTGGGCTTTGCCATGAACTGGCTGAAAGAGGGCCTGCGCCCGCGCGCGATCACGCGCGACCTCGACTGGGGCGTGCCTATCCCCCTGGACGGCTATGAGAGCAAGCGCATCTACGTCTGGTTTGATGCCGTAATCGGCTACTTCTCTGCCTCGGTTGAATGGGCTGAGCGGCAAGGCAGACCGGAGGCGTGGAAAACCTGGTGGGTACCCGATCAGACCGATCCCCCGGTGAAGTCGTACTACTTCATCGGCAAGGATAATATCCCGTTCCACGCGATTATCTGGCCCGCGATGCTGATGGGTTATGGCAACCGCAATCTGCCATACGATGTACCCGCCAATGAGTTCATGACCATGAGCGGGCAAAAGGCTTCGAGCAGCCGGGGCAATGTGATCTGGACGAAGGATGTGCTGGATCAATACGGAGCGGACACGCTGCGCTACTACCTGTCGGTGACGGCTCCCGAGGGGCGCGATACCGATTTCACTTACGATGAACTGATTCGCCGCAACAATGACGAACTGGTAGCCACCTACGGCAACGCGGTGCATCGCACCTTGACTTTCTTGCAGAGCAAGTTCGGCGGCGTTGTGCCACACCCGCAGGCGCTGGACGAAGCGGATCGCGAGATACTGGCGGAGGTGGATCGCGGCTTTACGCTCGTTGGGCATAACATCGCCAATTGCCACTTTAAGGATGGCATTAACGCGGCCATGGCGGTTGCGCGCGCGGCAAATCGCTACCTGGACGAGCAGGCGCCCTGGAAGCAGATCAAGGTTGATCGCGAGGCGGCTGGCACCACCATCTATGTGATGTTGCAGGTGTTGAGCGGTCTGCATATCTTGTTCTGGCCTTACCTGCCGTTCTCATCGCAGAAACTACACCATTATCTCGGTTTCGAGGGTGATGTCGCTTCGGTGCACTGGCATCCCACGCAGGTAGAAGAGGGGTTGAAATTGCCCACTCCTTCGCCGCTGTTCCCGAAATTGGAAGAGATTACTGCGGCAGTCTAACATCATTTTGAAAAAAATCTCACCTTTCTACTGTTTAATCGTATCAATAGAAAAAGTGCGTAAGGTGCCATACCCCAGATACGACAGGATAGTAGAAAGGAGATTTTTATGGCCGAAGCCTCTCCTTTATCACCTTCACAAGAACAGCCCGCTAAAAAGGCTGGAGCAGGAAGTATTCTCGCACCCCTTCGGGTGCGCGATTACCGTCTTCTGTTTAGTGGTCAGCTGATCTCAACGATTGGAGACGCCTTCTATGCCGTCGCGCTGCCATGGCTGGTGCTGACCAACGGCGGCAACGCACAAGAACTGGGTATTATCCTCAGCGCGTATGGTATCCCGCGTATAGGCAGCGTCTTACTGGGCGGCGTTTTGAGCGATCGCCTGCGCCCACGACGGGTGATGTTGCTGGCCGATGGGGTGCGCGCAGTACTGGTAGGCATCCTGGCCATGCTCGCGCTGGTGGGTCATCCCGCGCTGTGGCAATTACTCCTGGTAGCCATTCCTCTAGGGACATTCGAGGGCCTGTTTCTGCCCGCCTCGTCCGCAATGCTGCCAGAGGTGCTGGAAGATAAGGATTTGCAGGCAGGTAATGCACTCAATACATCCTCTCTCCAGCTTGCCAGTTTGATCGGTTCAGGTACTGGCGGAGTGATAGTCGCTACGTTGCAATCTGGGACAGCGCTGGTAATAGATGCGATCTCATTTGTAGCCTCGGCGCTCTCGCTGGTGCTTATTCGCGGGAGGTCCCAAGCCACCCAGCAGGCGGCTTCTCAGGAACCGCAAGTAGAACTTGTCGCTGAGGGCATGAGAACGATGGCTGAGCTGGTACCGAATGAGCAACCCATCGAAATCACTGAAGAGGCAGAGCAGCAGAAGCAAGCTTCCGAGCAGCCGATGAAGTTCTGGAAGTTCGTGCGGACTTCGCAGGTGCTACAGGCGGCATTCCTGGTCGCACTGTTTGCCAATATCACCTTTGGAGGGCTGTTGGAGGTAGCCTTACCATCGCTGGCGCATGGTCCTTTCGCGGCTGGCGCCAGCGGCTATGGGGCAATCCTGGCCGCCTTTGGCGCCGGGGCTTTGCTTGGCGGAATTGTGACAGGCATGCTGGGAAATATACCCCATCGCGGAACGTTTGCCCTTGGAGTGGCGATCCTCCAGGCCATTGCGGTAGCGCTCATTCCGTATGGAGGACTGGCGGGCGCAATTGTGTGTATGGCGGCCATGGGCATTTTCAACAGCGTGACCAACGTCATTTTCATCACCATCATCCAGCAGATCATTCCCCGTCATCTCCTGGGACGTGTCATGGGTGCGTTCATGTTCGCCTCGTTTGGCTCCTACCCGCTTTCAGTGGTGATTGTAGGCACCATCGTGGCACACCTGGGACCGGCTATCATTTTTCCGATAAGCGGCGCGGTCCTGGGCATCGCGGTAGTGTTCGGATTGTTCCAGAAGCAATTACGCGAGTTGTGAGCTTACCGCAGCAGCTTGCCCATAAAAATCGCGACTTCATGTTCTACCGGGCCTGGCGGGTAGAAGTGTTGACTGATGCCCCACACTTGTAGTCCGTTGCGCAGGTAGAACTGGATAGCGGGGAAATTGACATTCTGCGTCTCTAAGAGGATAGCCCAGCAGCCGCGATTGCGCGCCCAATCCGAGGCGCAATTGAGCAGCAGGGAACCGATGCCGTAGCGGCGAAATTGACGCCCAACGATGATATCCTCGATGCACGCGACCGATCGCCATTCCTCGACGTTGAGCAGTATCACCCCGGCAATCTGTCCATCAGCCAGGGCGACATAGCCGCCACGCACCCCGGCAAGTTTGGCCTCGACCTCTGCGAGGGTATGTTCGTATTCGCGGTAATCCTTGTAGAGGGGCAAGTCAACGGGCATCTCGCGCAGTTCAAAAGCCAGGGAGGACTGGCCTGAGATAGTTGGATGGCTGTCGCCCTGCGCCAGGTGATCATGCACATGCAGGGTATAAATACGGTCCGTCTCGAAGCTATAGTCGAGCTGGTGCAACGCAGGGGCGTCTGCCAGCTCGACCGCGCGTAATTCAACCTGGGCATCTATTCGCGGTAGTGTTCCAGCCATAAGTACGCTTCCCCCTTTTCCAGCTCTCAATTTTTCAGGGTGATTTGGGAACATGCGGGGACACCCACATCCTAAAGAACCCCGCCTGGCGGGTTGGCAGGCAGCTACTACGTGGGGAAGGTATAGCCTGCTGCTTCCCCACCCATATAAGCGGCACCAACAACGCCTGAAAAGTCTCCCAGTTTGGCGCGGATAATTTTGGTTTTACTGGCAGGCGCTGACAGAGCTGTGATGCGGGCGCGATGCACGGCGCGCTCAAATAGCAGATCAATGGCTTCGATGACGCCCCCACCCAGGATGATGCAGTCAGGGTTATAGAAGTTCATCACTGATGCCAGGCCATAGCCAAGATAGTCGGCAGCTTCCGTGACAATTTCAATGGCCAGGGCATCATTGTGTGCAATAGCAGAGGCCAGCAGACCAGAACGGATGATAGTTTCACCCTCTTTAAGCTGGAATTGCACGTCCTCGGCCAGGATGGAACTGCGCCCGTGATGAATTTCGGCCATGATGGCTTTGGTGATAGCGGTGCGCGAGGCATAGGCTTCCAGACAGCCCCGGGAGCCACAGCCACAGATGCGTCCACCCGCATCGACGGTCATATGCCCGACCTCGCCTGCCGTTCCGGTCAGCCCGGTATACATACGTCCATTTTGCACAATGCCGGAACCAATGCCCGTGCCAACAAATACACAGACAAATGTACGGTATCCCTGCCCTGACCCATAGATATACTCGCCCAGCGCGGCTACCTCTACATCGTTGCCAACTGCAACTGATTTGCCAAACTGTTTGCCGAGCAATGCGCCAAGATCCATATCCTTCACGCCGAGGTTAGGAGCATCGACAACTACGCCCGCTTTGCGGTCAATCTGCCCTGCTGCGCCTACGCCAACAGCTACAATTCCTCCATTAAGCAATTTCGCATCCGCTATAGCTTGCGTCGAAAGATCAAGAATGCGCTGCGCGACAAATTCCTGTCCCTTTTCGGCACGCGTGCGTTTACGTGCGGAAGCAACCACTTCACCGGTGCTGATATCCACCACTGCCGCCAGGGTTTTGGTGCCACCGAGGTCGATACCAAGAGCATATGCTTTCTGTTTTGCCATACTACACTCATTTCTTGGGCGCGATAGTTTCTCATCCAGCTTGCCAGCAGTCCTGACGGACTGCGTCCTACTCGCGGTCAGGCTAGCTGGAAGGGAGTTATCGGCCCCTTACAAACGGTAAACTCAATCCTGGTTCAACATCCAGATCAAGACTGTGCTGTTCGCCCCTTAACAGGTGAAAGAAGGCGGCTCCGGCAATCATCGCAGCGTTATCGGTGCAAAACGCAATGGGCGGATAGCTCAGGCGAATATGCAGGGGTCGCAATTCTTGTTCCAGGCGCGCGCGCAGGCTGGCGTTGGCCGCGACTCCACCAGCCAGAGCCACCTGTTTGACATGATACTCCTGGGCCGCGAGACGTGTCTTGACTGCCAGCACATCTACCACCGCATCCTGGAAACTTGATGCGAGCAGGGCCACATTTGCGCCACCCTTCCGGGCTGCCTGCGCACCCATGCGCGTATACTGGCTGACCTGTTTGCCTGCCTTTCCTTCAGCATTTCCCTGCTGCCCAGTCGCGCCTTCCGCTAAATGCAGCACTGCCGTTTTAAGGCCGCTAAAACTGAAATCATAGGTGCCGCGCAACCAGGCGCGCGGCAGGCGATAGGCGCTTCGTGCCAAAGCGAGCGTTTTACCCTGTTGCAAGAATTCTTCTTCAACCTGCTGTGCCGCTTGCTGAATGGCGGGGCCGCCGGGATAGCCCAGGCCCAGAATGCGCGCAACTTTGTCGAATGCTTCTCCAGCGGCATCGTCGCGCGTGCTGCCAAGCAGCTCATACCGTCCATGGCCACGCACCAACACCAGTTCGCTATGCCCACCCGAAACGACGAGGCAAATCAAAGGAAAGGTAGGGTCGCCTTCCTGGTATTCCCAATCGGCTTCATCGGTTTCCTGTGCTCGCCCTGCATAGGTCTCCTTGCGCAGCCAGTTGGCGTAAATATGCGCTTCCAGGTGGTTTACGCCGAGAAAGGGAAGGTGATGTGCCAGGGCAATTGCTTTGCCCGCGGTGAGACCGACGAGCAGGGAGCCCGCCAGTCCAGGACCATAAGTAGCGGCAACCGCGTCGATGTTCTCCCAGGAGCAGCCCGCCTGCTCCATGGCGGTTTCAAGCACCGGAATGATGGTGGCGAGTTGTTGTCGCGACGCGACCTCCGGTACCACGCCACCATAGCGGTTATGGACTTCAATTTGTGAGGCGACGACGTTTGAGAGCAAATAACGCCCGTCTTTGACAATGGCGGCTCCCGTTTCGTCACATGAGCTTTCGATCCCGAGTATGAGCATAATTTCACTTGACCTGGCGTATACCAGGGCGACCGCGGGGTTGCCCTGGTAAAGGATATTACTGATCTTCAAGTTTGCGCAAGAGCGCGGTTTTCAATTCCTGAAATTTGCGTTTGTAGGCGGGAGAATTAATTTCTTCCGTCCACATAATGAGTGCATCTTCATTGTTATCACTATAATAGCGATGGCGCACCCCGGCCTCATGGAAGCCATATTTGCGATACAGGTTCTGCGCGTTATGGTTGGTGACGCGCACTTCCAACGTGACCCATTTTGCGCCGATGTTATAGGCGATGTCGATCAGGCTGACGAGCATGAACTCACCCAGACCCCGGCGGCGATATTTGGGATGCATGGCAATCGTCGTGATATGCGCTTCGTCAACCATCAACCACAATCCGGCAAAGCCCAGGATGGAGGCGAGATCAGGCGAGGGCATGGTCATCGTTGGCCGCCCAGGCAGCAGCGAAAGTGGGAAGATGCGCCGGGGCCTTTCGGGTTCCTGCGCTGGCACAGTCATACGCTCTTCGGCGATTTTTTTATCGCGCAGGACAATGTAATGCGCCCAGCGATTGTCCTGGAGTTCCTTGCGATAGGCGCTGGGAGGCCAGGTTGATGGATAAGCCAGACGTTCGATCTCGACGACGCGAGGCACGTCTGCCATTGTCATACGATCAATGATGTAACGCACCTTCTTCCCTTTCTGTCTCCGTCGGATTGCTCGACCCAGGTGTCTTACTTCCAAGGAGTGGCTGCTTACGAACGCTGGTAGTGATTGAAGGCCGCCGCAAGTACAACGGCTCAAGCGATAAAGGATCATCTATGATGCCACCGAGGAAACGCAGAAACGCCAGGTATGCCAGAACAGATGCATGGCGCGCGGATTGAAAAGACTCGAGAAACAGGCTGCTCTCCGGCAGGTGTTGGTGCAGCACCGCGCGAGATGTTTCGCTCATCTCGCCACAAAAGAGCGTGACAGGCAATTGGCGTTCACCTGGCACACCCACCAGCGCGCTGAGATGCTCCTGGAGGTAGTGTGTCAATGCCTCAGGCGCATCCAGCAGATAGTCACTCAATCGCCGTAGAGTATAGGTTAGTACTCCATCTTGCTCTTCGTAGGTTTCATCAAAGGCGTAGCATGCCGCGTACAGTTCGCTTCGTCCTGCTTCCAGCACGGCGCAAATGGGACCGCGCCATTGCTGCTGGTGAGCCGCGATGACATCAAGTGTACTGACTCCGATGAGCGGGACTTGCAGGGCAAAGGCCAGCGTTTTCGCCGCGGTTACGGCTACACGCAGCCCGTTGAACGACCCTGGTCCCGTGGCAACGGCAATAACATCGATGGCTTGCATGGTGTGGCCACATTCAGCCATGAGACGCCGAATGCGTTCCAGCAATTCTATGCTGTGGTTGTTGCCGACCAGCCAGGTATATTCGCCGAGTAAGCTTTCCTCTGTGCAGAGCGCGATGCTCGCCTGGCGAGTGGATGTGTCAAGAGCCAGTAGTAACATAGGTATTCTTCTGAAACTGCCGCAGCAGTTCGCAATAACGCGAGCCAACAGCGGTAAATAACAGGCTACGCTTGGTTTCGCTGAGCAATTTCATGCGGATGTCCAGGTGGTCGGTTGGCCAGTACAGATTCGCCTTCTCCGCCCACTCGACAACACACACGCCATCGCTCGAAAAATACTCTTCAAAACCAAGATCAAAGATTTCATCGGGATTATCAAGTCGATACAGGTCAAAATGATAGAGCGCGGGTCTCCTCTGCGCAGCATACTCGGACCTGGCCCTGGCATATTCCTTTAGTAAGGTAAACGTGGGGCTATTGATTTGTGTGGTAATACCCATACCCTGTGCGAGACCTTGTGTGAAGGTGGTTTTTCCCGTGCCCAGTTGCCCATTGAGCAGGATCAGTTCTCCCCCTTGCAACAATTCACCCAGCCTCATGCCTAAACGCTGCGTCTGCGCTGCACTGTGGCTGATACTGTCAAGAGTACAACTTTTCTCTTCCTGGCTCTGGTTGACCAATAGAATATCCTTCGCGCTGATTGCCAATCCACTCTCCCCGGTACACGTTTGATGGCGGACGCGATAAACGGCGTCCTTACCTGTGATGGCGGATACGATAAAGCGCGTCTCCTACGTGTGACACTGGACGCAGTAAGTCGCGTCCCCACAGCACCATTCTGCCAAAATCGACCATCGAGGTACGTACCATTATAACATAGTTCCCTGGAAAAAAGTATGATGGCGGCTATTTAGAGATTCGCAGGACGACCGCGAAGGTTGCCCACCAGAAGGCCAGGCGACCCGTAGGGGCGAGGGCAGCGGACGTGGGGCTGGGAGGGCCTTTAGGGTCGCCCGCGTCCTGTTCCTCTCCCTTCCATCTTGGGGAAACACGATCACTCCCCACAGGCGTCAAGTTAACGCACCAGGCCCCCTGCCCTCATCCACCCTTCCCCCTGTCCCTACACGCGAACAACACCTACCCGTGGAAGGCAGCAAGGGGGTCGAAATCGTGTGCAACTCCCGCCCATTTTGCGCGGGCTGTTCTGCAATCCACTGAAAGCCTACATTGATAAAGTTCAAATAGTGTGCAAATACCGCGCAAAATGCGCGGTATTATTTTTGAATGGTTGAGCTT